>OHPI01001238.1_pt1 | contig 14094 bp, 11 predicted proteins | sample 1577651 | NCBI WGS metagenome assembly OHPI01 (sample SAMEA3879578, study PRJEB24766) | human gut metagenome | biome: human-associated habitat; feature: feces | place: USA | collected 1985/1987
TCACCACCGCATCTCTCTCGATTGCGGGTGCAAAAGTACTGCTGTAAAACATATTTTCCAAATGTTTTCCCGACTTTTTTACAACTATTTTTTACTATCCTTGATTGTCAATGATTTACAAATGCACTTTTCTCCGTTCTTTTACTTTCCTCTCCCTTTTTTATTTCTCCTTTCTAAATTCTCAATCCTCCATTCTCAATTCTCAAAAGCCTACCTTCTAAAATCAAATAAACGGGAATCGATTTCGATCCTCACTAGATTTACTTTCGATTCCCGTTTAGTTTGGAATAGATAATAGCCAACAGCTATTTCATATCGGATTTATTATTTACAAATCAAATCCAATATCAGAACGGAAGTATTTTTTATCAAACTGAAGCGCTTTGGCTCCGGCAAATGATTTAGCCAGGGCTTCTTCTTTGGTCGTTCCATATGAACTTACGGCGATAACACGACCTCCACTGGTTACTATTTGTCCGTCTGATTCTTTGGTTCCGGCATGGAACAAGATATTTTCCGGAGAAACCTGGTCGAAACCTGTGATGACTTTGCCTTTCTCGTAGGCTTCCGGATAACCGCCACTAACTACCATCACTGTTACAGCAGCACGCGGATCCTGAATCAGAATACGAGACGCCAAATCGCCTTGTGCAATGCCTTCCAACAATTCTACCAAGTCACTTTGAATACGCAACATCACAACTTCTGTTTCCGGATCACCCATTCGGCAATTGTATTCAATAACCAACGGCTCACCTTTCACGTTGATCAGACCCAAGAATATAAATCCTTTATAATCCAGGTTTTCTTGCTGCAAACCTTCTACAGTCGGGCGGATGATACGTTCTTCCACTTTCTGCATAAAGTCATGATCGGCAAACGGAACAGGAGAAACGGCACCCATACCACCGGTGTTCAGGCCCGTATTTCCTTCGCCGATACGCTTATAATCTTTGGCTACCGGCAGAATCTTATAATCTTTGCCATCTGTTACAACGAATACAGAGCATTCAATTCCATCCAGGAACTCTTCGATAACAACCGTCTTGCTGGCATCTCCGAACATTCCCTGTAGCATTTCTGCCAGTTCTTTCTTGGCTTCCTCCAGAGAATCAATGATCAATACACCTTTTCCGGCTGCCAGACCATCGGCTTTCAGGACATAAGGAGCAGGCAGTGATTCCAGAAAAGCAAAGCCTTCTTCCAGATTTTCGGCTGTGATACTCTTATAACGAGCCGTCGGAATCTGATGACGCATCATGAATGCCTTGGCGAAATCTTTACTTCCTTCCAGCTGGGCACCGGCTTTACTCGGGCCAATCACCGGAATGGCAGCCAACTGCGGATCGTTCTTGAAATAATCATAAACACCTTTTACCAGCGGATCTTCCGGACCAACGACAACCATTTGGATATCATTTGCCAAAACAAAATCCTTGATGGCCGGGAAATCGTCAGCCTTGATGTTCACATTCGTTCCTGTCTGTGCTGTTCCTGCGTTACCAGGAGCAATAAACAGTTTCTCTACTTTCGGACTTTGAGCTATTTTCCAAGCGATTGCATGTTCACGGCCGCCAGAGCCTAATAACAGTATATTCATTTCTTTAAGTTTATTAGTTTCTGAGTTATTTAAGTTTTCCAACTTATCTTATCGTAAATAGTCGTCAAAATAACGGGTTATCTTCTCATGCAGATGCGGACGATCTTTTCCGATCACATTATGTTCGTGCCGCGGATAAACAAAATAATCAGGATACGTATTGGCATCTACACAGGCTTTCAGGAAGCCCAGACTATGTTGCCAAACCACTACCGGATCAATATCTCCATGAATCAGAAGCAAATGTCCTTTCAGATTCTTAGCTTTCAACTTCAGATTGGAGTTCTTATAACCATCCGGATTTTCCTGCGGCTTATCCATATAACGTTCACCATACATGATTTCATAATTACTCCAGTCGATTACCGGACCACCGGCAACACCAACCTTAAATACATCCGGATAAGAACACATCAGGTTCGTTGTCATAAATCCACCAAAGCTCCAGCCATGAACACCAATCCGGTCAGCATCCACATACGGTTTCGACTTCAGGAATTCCACACCTTTCAACTGATCGGCCATTTCATTGACACCCAGCTGACGATGGATAACACTTTCAAACGCATGTCCGCGATTTGCCGAACCTCTATTATCTACGGTAAAGACCACATATCCGCGACGAGCCATATAAATGTCCCAGCCGCTGACGCCGCCCATCCAACCTCCGGTTACCAATTGTGCATGAGGTCCGCCATATACATATATAATAGTAGGATACTTTTTCGTAGAATCCATATGCAACGGCTTCACCAGGAAATAATTCAAGTCGGTCACACCGTCGGCAGCTTTGATCGTTCCGCGTTCCACTTCCGGCATTTCATAATCTTTATACGGATTTTCGGCCGTCAGTAAAGTAGTTATTTCTTTCTCCTTCTTCGTATCAACCAATACGATCTTACGCGGGATATCCCAAGATGAATAATTATCCAGCAAATACTTACCCGAACCACTCAACTGCGTATTATGTACTCCTGTCAACACCGCATCCTTGGCCAGACAAGTAGATTTGCCTTTCTTCAGGTTTAATGACCAAGTCTTGACACTCAAAGGTCCATGATCTGGTCCGAAAGAACTGATCGGAGAAGGCTGAGTAGAAGAGATAAACAAGTTCTCTCCTTTTTCATCAAAGCCCAAGACGTCCATGACAACCCAATCTCCTTTCGTCAGTTGTTTCAGCAACTCACCTTTCGTATTGTATAAATACAGATGATTATAACCATCCCGCTCGCTCTGCCAGATAAACTGATCCGGCTGATTCGGCAAGAAAAGCAACGGATGCTGCGGTTCTACATAATGCTCATCCTTTTCCGTGAACAAGACACCTTCTTTCTGTCCTGTTACTGCCGAATAGCAAACCAGGTTCATCTCATTCTGTTCCCGGTTCAATTCCGCTATATAAATATGCTGTTCATCCGGACTCCAGGAGATATTCGTCAGGAATTTTTCCTTCGGCGTACCCGTTTTCAACCAGATTGTCTTTCCGGTTTCCAACTGATAGACACCTACCGTCACATGATGACTCTTCATACCTGCCATCGGATAACGGCGCGGCTCTACTTTGGCACAACGCGCGTCGATATTGACAATCGGATATTCCGTTACCATACTTTCGTCCATCCGGTAGAAAGCCAGGGCAGAACCTTTGGGCGACCAGAAGATACCTTTATGAATACCAAATTCATTCTGATGAACCGACTGTCCACAGACAATACCATCGGCCGTTTCATTCGTCACGTCAGTCACCTGATTCTCCGGAGAAAGGATCTTCAGGTTATTTCCTTCCGTAAATGCCAGATACCGGTTTTCCGGACAGAAATCATAATTCGACCAACCCGTCTGCAAGGCATAATCCGCTACAATCTTCTTCTCTGCATAATTATAATGGAACAAATGCTGATTAGCCATAAACGACAACAAAGATTGTCCTGCATAAGGAACAGAGAAGTAAGGCAACGAACCAACCTTTTTCTGTCCGGCTGCTTCGAGTGCTTCATTCAATCCGGTCTTCGTCAGCAACACCGACTTTTTCCATTTCGGTGCCTCTCCTGTCCAAACCGTATCTCCTTTTGCATACAGATAAGCATCACCATTCCACTGCAACTGTGCCAAACTCTTCGGAACGAACTTGGCATAGTTCTTCCCTCCCGGGATCAGATCCTGCAAAGTTAAATCCTTTTGCTGCGCCATCAATGCCATAGGAAGAAAAAGAAGTCCGATAAGCCAATACTTAATCTTCATAGAAACGTCCTTTCTTTTTACCACCGAACGACGATTTCTTATCCAACCGTTTCCGGTCGCTGTTATCCCGATAGCGCACCTTCGCCGGACGTTTTTCACTGTACCGATTGCCATAATCCTCATCTTCATCCCGATGAGCCGCAGCAAAACGACGTTCCGGACGATCTACTTTCTTATGTTTGAAATCCGCCTGCTTATGTTCGCGCTGGCTGTTATTACCTTGTTTCTTTTCTTCTGCCTGATTGGCCTTGAATTCCTTCTTGGTTCCCTCAAACATTTCATAGCAACGGTATTCACAACTCAGCGAACCATTCATCAATTTGATCTTTTCAGACGGATGCAAGCCGATCTTGTCGAAACATTCTTCCTTATAACTCAAGATCCATGCCCGATATCCCATGAACACATGTTTCAAGCGTTCACCAATCATATTGTACAAGCCCAGCAAATCCCGACTGGAAATACGTTCGCCATACGGAGGATTCGTTACCAGAATACCCGGCTGCGGCGCTTCTGTATATTGCTGGAACGGTTTGGTTTCCAATTCCACATATTTCATCAGACCGGCACTGCGGATATTTTCGCGGGCAATATCGATTGCCTGCTGTGAGATATCCGAACCATAACACTTGAACGTAAATTCGCGTTCCTGGCTGTCATCGTTATAAATCTGATCGAACAAATCGGCATCATAATCTACCCATTTCTGGAAAGCAAACTCCTTGCGGTGAATACCTGGCGCAATGTTCAAGGCAATCATGGCAGCCTCGATCAGCAATGTACCGGAACCACACATCGGATCTACGAAATTCGATTCGCCCTTCCAGCCAGTCTTCAGGATCATACCGGCAGCCAACACTTCATTCAGCGGAGCTTCTGTCTGATCCACCCGATAACCACGCTTGTGCAGGCTTTCACCGGAGCTGTCAATTGACAGGGTACAATCGTTATGTGATATATGTATATTAATGTATAGGTCCGGATTGTTCACACGAACCGACGGACGTTTATGGAATTTCTCGATAAAATAATCCACAATAGCATCTTTCGTTCGATAGGCAACAAATTTCGAATGGTTGAAATCTTCCGAATAAATAACAGAATCGATGGCAAAAGTCTTATCCAAAGTCAGATACTTTTCCCATTCAACTTTCATCACTTCCTTATACACCGTATCGGCATCTTTTGCTTTGAAGTGATAGATTGGTTTCAAAATACGCAAAGCCGTGCGACAATAGAAGTTCGCCTTATACAATAAAGCCTTGTCGCCCGTAAACGAAACCATACGGCGGCCTATCTGCAAATCGTTGGCACCCAAAGCTAATAATTCGCCGGCCAATATCTCTTCCAACCCATACAGGGTTTTGGCCACCATTTCAAATGTCTCTCCCATTTTATTACTTAAATTGGCTAACAGGACTCTTGACTTGAAGAGCCACTGCCATGTTGTTGTTAATCTGTTATATTGTTAAACTAATATTATCTTGTTTCCCGTTCACTTATGATTTGTCAACTCTGTTGATATACCGACTCGCCAGCCGCCACATCCCGGGTTAACCACACATTACCAAAGATCGTTGCTCCGTCGCCCACATGAATATGTCCCAACAACGTTGCATTCGAATAGATAGTTACATGGTCTCCTACGATCGGATGCCGGTCAACACCGCGAATCGCATTGCCATTCTCATCCGGAGGGAACTTTTCTCCGGCCAAACTTACTCCCTGGAAAATACGGACATAATTACCAATCACACTCGTTTCGCCAATCACCGTTCCGGTGCCATGGTCGATCGAAAAGTGATGACCAATTCTGGCTCGCGGATGAATGTCAATACCCGTTTCCGAATGAGCCAGTTCAGTTATGATTCGAGGAATATAAGGCACACCCAACTGATCCAATTGGTGTGCGATACGATAATTACAAATGGCACGGAATCCGGGGTAACAGAAAATAACTGTGCGGCAGGATCACCATTGTAAGTAGCTTCGGCATCCGTTGCCAACAAATAACGCAACTGCGGCAGCGAAGCAATAAATTGTTCAGAAAGCGCAACAGCCTCTGTCTCCAGCCGGTCGGCACAAGCTTCACACGAGGTCTCGGCAAAACACAGCCCGGCATGAATCTCTTTCGCTAGCAAACTATGCAATGTTTCCACCAATACACCCAAATGATACCGGATTGTCTGTTTATTAATCCGGGCAGAACCATAATAACCAGGGAATAAAATAGCACGACATAAATCAACAATGCGTTTTAGCATCTCTCCCGAAGGCAAAGCCTCTTCATCACGACGGCTATGAAACAGCGACTGATAAGAAGCCTCATCAGATAATTCGAGAACGGTTCGGCTGATTATACTGCTATGCTGTTGCTGTGCTTCCATGTAGTATTATCTCATACCCTTTTACCAGAGAATTGAAACCCGGAATTTCATATCACCCGGACGGACATCCATCTGGAAGTCACTGTAATTCACATAAAATGCTACCCAGCCGGGATTATAATCAAAGGTATATGTTTGCCATACCACTTTCTCATCCGTACAATCAATACTATAAGGAAGCGGTGTCAATGTTTCTGCATCTCCCACGGTTGTATATAACTGGCCAAAAGCCAAGCCTTCTTCATATACATAATCTGTCACTTCATCCCACGGATATTCACACCAAAAGTACGTTTCATCATCCGATAATTTCCAATCTTGACTTTTGACAGTAAATTCTTTATAACGCCATCCTTCAACGATGCCTCCTCCTTCACCCGGAGGTCCTTGCGGACCTTCAGGGCCCATTGGTCCTTCACAAGCCGTAAAAGCTACCAGCAACATGAGTAATCCAATAATCTTTTTCATCTGTTCCAAACTTATGATACTATGATAGTTTGCAAATGTAATAAACTTTTAGAAATGAAAAACGAATTGCCGGTTTATTTTTCTTTCCAAATTTCATGTGTCATAATTCATTTGTTAACTACAAAATCTTTATTCGCCCACGGCGAACATATATTCTGCGTCGGAGAATATGTATTCACTGAGGGCGAATATATATTCAGCGTGGGCGAATAAAATAAAATTCACCTATTCTTCCATAAAACAAAAGCACATCCAAGAAAAGAATAGATTAGCCTTTTATTTAGGGCCAGAATAGTAAATGAAAGTTAATAAAGAAAACAGATTTGTTTATATAAATATTTCTGCGGTTCTTTATTCTTCATCTATTAAATTTTCAGGTATATGTCAAATCCAATCATAAAAATACACAGCTGGTTCGTAGCCTGCTTGTTCTTATTTTGCCAATCCGTTTTAGCAAATCCTCAGGCGTCGATACAAACAACAGAAAACATCCGTTGGGATTCTTCTCTCAGTCTTCCCGACATCGACGGAAAGCCTCATCCCGGATTGGCTGGAGCTTTTTCCGGATGTATCGGCGATTTTCTGTTCATTGCCGGCGGTGCAAACTTTCCGGATACCACTCCTTGGAATGGAGGCACGAAAACATGGTGGAATACGCTCTACTATAAGAATCTCAACGATGCCTCATCTGCCTGGAAAGAAATAAAAGAAGCCTTGCCGTCTGCACGGGCATACGGTGTATCCATTCCGTTGACAGATGGCATTTTATGTATCGGCGGATGCGATGCCAAGCAATGTTATAGCGAAGTTTTCGCCATCCAGATGCACAACGGGAAAGTCGAAATAGATAAGAACTGGCCGAAATTGCCTGTTCCGCTAGCGAACATGACCGGAGCCAAACTGGGAAACAAAATCTTTCTGGCCGGCGGACAAGAACAAATGAAACCGGAAGCGGCTACTTCGCATTTCTTCATGCTCGATCTGTCTCAACCGGAAAAAGGATGGCAAACCTTGGAATCCTGGCCGGGAAAAGCACGGGGCTATGCCGTCAGTGCCGTACAGAATAATGGTTCAGACGACTGTTTCTATCTGTTCAGCGGGCGGAATTATCAACCGGACGGAGCAATGGAAGTGCTGACCGACGGATTCGTTTACAATCCCCGCCTCCAACAATGGAAAAAGTTGTCAGGTGAATTTCCGGTGATGGCAGGAACTGCTCTTGCCGTCGGCAGTCATCATATCCTTTTCCTGGGTGGCGTTGAGAAACTGATACCTGGTTCGGATACACATCCGGGGTTCAGTCATCAAGTTTTAGCCTACCATACGATCACGAATACGCAGACCACAACAGCCGTCTCAGAAGTTCCAATTGCAGTTACTACCAACCTTGTATCACACGGACAAACACATTATATCACCAGTGGAGAAATCCAGCCGGGTGTCCGTACACCTACTATTCTCCGGTTTGAAGTCTGCCCCAAGATAACGGCTCATTCTCTTCGTGCAACCGTACCGGTTTTAGCCGGAGAAACGGTGAATCCGGTTGGATATATACAGATTATCCAGACTCCGGGAGAGAAAACGCGCCTGACAAGCCTTGCGTATGACTTATCAGGTACGACAGATTTGCGTGACATCGAACAGATATCATTATATGCCTGTCAGAAAAACGGACGGATTAAGTCTGCTGATTTGATTGCCTTTTCGGAGGTTTCGTCTCCAACCGGAACTTTCCGATTGAATATTCCCTTAGAAGCAGATACAAGCTATTATGGACTGGCCGTCCGGCTGAAGAAAGAAACCTCTTTACAGCATCGAGTGTTGGTCAACTGCCCGGAAATTACTCTCAACGGAAAGACATATCCCGTTCAAGGCTCTTTCAAAGAAGGATTGCGCACAGGCATTGCCCTTCGGAAACACCGGCAAGACGGCGTACACACCAGTCGCATTCCGGGATTGATCACCTCGAAAGAAGGAACACTCCTGGCCATCTATGATGCCCGCTGGGAATCCGGACGGGATCTGCAAGGAGACATCGACATTGCCCTGAACCGAAGTGAAGACGGCGGGCAGACCTGGCAACCCATGCAACGGATACTCGACCAGCACGAATGGGGCGGACTTCCGGAAAAATACAACGGTGTGAGTGACGCCTGCATCCTGCTGGATGAAAATACCGGCGATTTATATGTAGCCGGCTTGTGGATGCATGGGGTGTTAGACCGGAATACCGGGAAATGGGTAGAAGGACTGACGCAAGACAGTACGCGCTGGATTCATCAGTGGCAGGCAAAAGGTTCACAGCCGGGCTTGGGAGTCAAAGAGACATCTCAGTTCCTGATTACGAAAAGTACAGACGATGGGAAAACCTGGAGCGAGCCTGTCAACATCACCGCTGCCACCAAGAAACCTGAATGGTGGTTGTTTGCACCAGCACCGGGACATGGCATTACCTTGAAAGACGGGACATTGGTCTTCCCTACGCAAGGACGAGACAAGAACGGTCTTCCTTTCTCCAATATCACGTACAGTCAGGATGGAGGGAAAACCTGGACAACCAGTAATCCGGCTTATTCCAATACAACCGAGTGCATGGCTGTCCAACTTGAAAACGGAGACATCATGCTCAATATGCGCGATAACCGGAATCACGGAGTCATCTCACCCAACGGACGGAGAATCTGCACCACATCCGACTTAGGTAAGACCTGGAAAGAACACCCGACGTCGCACGCTGTGCTTACGGAACCAACCTGCATGGCTTCTATCCACAAGCATCATTATATAAAAAATGGGAAACCAAAGTCGGTGTTAGTCTTCATGAATCCCAATTCATACAACGCACGTAACCGGCTGACCGTTAAATTCAGCTTTGACGACGGTCAAACCTGGCCCGAAAAGTACTGGATATTACTGGACGAATGGGGCGGAGCCGGATATTCCTGCATCACATCGATCGACGAACAAACCTTGGGCGTCGTCTATGAAGGCAGCGGAGCGAACCTCATCTTCCAACAGATTGATGTGAGAGATATTTGTAAATAAAGATGCCACAATCCCCCTGATTTGACGGATGTAAGGAAGGAAAAAGTTCTTACCTTTGTTTTTGCCTTTAGGTAAGAAACAAGAGGTAACTAATGATTATGAATATGCCAACGATAAAAGATTCATCCTCGATAGAAGAGGTTTTGCAGTATATTGTTGCTTGTTATGGCGTAGCAATATACCAGGAAAAGCAACGGCTGAGCAATCTGATTGCTGATTTATATACGGGCGAAGAGCGGTTGAAACGCTTGTACCGACGTATGGTGATGGAAGATGCCGTAAGCCAGCAGTTGTATGCCATCTCCTTGAAGCCCATTCAAGAACGGGAAGGTTTTTACAACCGCTTGGTTCACCAGTTTAAAGACGCGAATTTTTACGAAGAGGCTTTTGCCCGGCAGGTATTGGATGTGTTTCTTCATGGAATGAACCTGTTATTGGTAGAACCTATTTCAACGAAAACCACAGAAGCAGATGGAGAGTGGGTCGATGAATATGGTGTAAAATACAGTGCGGATCGGAAGAAATTGATTCGTGCCCCATATGACTTATATGGTGATTATAGTGTTTTGAATGGTACAATTGTGATTTGTGATGGGGCCTTTTGGTGTTGTAGCAATTTACGTGAAATCACCCTGCCGTCGAGTATTACGAGTATAGGAGATCATGCCTTTAGTAGTTGTAGGAATTTACATGAAATCAATGTAGCCGACAGCAATAATGTCTATAAGGCTATAGAAGGGGTATTATATACAAAAGATTTAAAGACAATTATCTGTTATCCACAAGGAAAGGAAGATAATAAATTTGTAATACATTCAAGTGTTACGAGTATAAGTGAAAGAGCTTTTTCCAGTTGTAATAATTTGCGTGAAATCATCCTACCGTTGGGGGTTACAAGCATAAGTAAAAGAGCCTTTTCTGATTGTAGTAATTTGTGCGAAATCACTCTTTCTTCAAGCATTATAAACATAGGGGAATATGCCTTTTCTTCCTGTAAAAATTTACGTGGAATCACCCTGCCTTCGAGTATTACGAGCATAGGAGAATGTGCTTTTTATTGTTGTCGGAATTTACGTGAAATTACTATTCCCCAAAGCATTACGAACATAGGGAAATGCGTTTTTGAATATTGTGATAACTTGTGTGAAATCAAGGTCGCCGAAAATAATACGTTTTATAGAGCTTTAGATGGTATTTTATATTCAAAAGATTTAAAAACAATAATCTGTTATCCGGCAGGAAAGAAGGACGAAAATTTTGTGATTCCTTCGAGTGTTATGAGCATAGGAGAAAATGCTTTTTCCGGTTGTAATAATTTGCGTAAAATTACTCTTTCTTTCGGTATTATAGTCATAAGGTGGTTGGCCTTTTTAGGTTATCATAATTTACATAAAAGTTCCATGAGCATAGGAGAAAGTGCCTTTTCATGCTGTAATAATTTACGAAAAATTACTCTTCCTTTTGGTGTTACAAGTATAGGTAGATTTGCCTTTTCTGGTTGTAGCAATCTACGTAAAATTACTATACCTCATGGAGTTACAAGTATAGGATATGGTGCTTTTAATTGGTGTGAAAATTTACGAGAAATCACCCTTCCCTCGAGTGTTACGAGCATAGGCGATAATATCTTTGGAGGTTTTTATACTTATTGGTGTGAAAATTTAGAACAAATCAACATCCCAGCCGGAACCCTTGAAAAATTCAAGGAGCTATTGCCTAAATGGACAGATAAATTACACGAAGTATAAAGACAACACAGAAAAAAGGCTTTCAAATGAGTTTTCCCTTCATTTGAAAGCCTTTTCTCTATCAATCCGGATCAGAATTTGATCACGCCCTCGTCGTTCTTCTTGGCACTGCTGGTCGCACGTGCCTTCAATGCCGTTTTTGCCGGTCGATCAGGATATTCAGCTAGTCGATAAACTGTTATTTCCCTACTGCCTTCCGATAGGGAGCTCCAAATTCCTTACACGAGATCTCGTCGATATCTACCCGCCAGATCTTGACATTCAAGACTGCCGGACGACCATATGTAAAAGGGCGGTCGGTGTATTGCTTCATCAGGATATCAAGTGCTTCTACTTTCTTGTCGTAGTCTTCCTCAAAGACAACATTTCCCCAACAGATAACACTGCTGGCCCGCATCCGGTAACTGCAAGCCACTTCCACATTCTGATAAGCCAGTTCCGTTGTCGGACAAAAAGAAATACAAACACGCGGATTCCGGTTCAAGATCGAAATGCTTCTGCCTTCCTGAGCCGAATGCAAATAAAGCGAACCGTCTTTGTAGCCAAAATTCATCGGGATCACATAGGGCGTACCATCTGTATCCGCCATCCCTACAAAACAAATACTACATTGTTTCAATACAGATTCAATCTGCTCGTTGTCAACATGTACCAGTGTCTTCATATACTATCGATTAATCACACAATCTTTCATAATAAGGCAAACGATTCAGCGGAACATCGATTGTGATCGACTTTCCCCCTTTGTGAATCTTTCCCAAGTCGTCCTTCCATCGTCCTTTCGGCAATCTGACAACCCGGCTGTTTCCTTTTTCTACCATCGGCGCTACCAAGTATTTGTCTCCCAGCATAAATTGATCCTTGCAGGTTTCAAAGCCCTGATCCGGAAATTCGTAGGCAAGGTGCCGGACAATTGGTTCGCCGGTGGCAGCTGCATGACGGGCCTGCCGGATTATATAGGAAGCCATACGAACATGAAGGCGAGCCGCTTCGCGAACAATCGAAAGATTTTCCGGGCTCAATATCCGCCATGGAGCCACCGAGAATTGCATCATCGGCATCATGGCATGAATCTGCGCCGAGCGGATAATCAGTTCCTGATCGAAGCGGTTAGGATCAATGCCCAAGAACGAAGCAAACTGTCCGCCTCCGATCAGATCCGGACAGGCATACGCATACCCGTTCAAACCGGCAGCTATCATTTCCGGGATTAACAGACGAACCGCATCCCAGGAATAATCTTTATCGCCCAAACGTTGTACCAGCGGCTGACCGCCCATCTGCCAACAGGCACGATACTCGTTAAAAGGAAAATGCAACCCGATTTCCGCCCAAGCCCGGGTATGATCGACAGAAATGGCATCCGACTTCCAGGCTTTCAGTTCCGCATGGCTGTAGAAGCCATTGTCACCCGCATCAAATTTGAAGCCATCAATCTGATAAACTTCCTGCATCTTCTTCAATTGAGAGATAAAATAATCCCTTGCCTCCGGATTCGTCAGATCATAACAGGCACTATAACCGTTCCACCAGTGGATCATCGCTGTTTCTCCATTTTGTAATCTCAAAAGGTATTTTTTCTTCTCCAGTTCGCGGAACTCCGGACTATCGGCAGAAACAAACGGACAAACCCACAACATCACCTTGAAACCCATTGCATGCAACTCTTCCACCATGCTTTTAGGCGACGGGAAACGATCCGGCTTAAACTCGAAGTTTCCGTAATACTTCTGCCAGTTATCATCAATCATCACTACTCCACCCGGAAAATCCTGTTTGCTGATCTGCCGTGCATAATCCAACACATCCGCCTGGTTCTGATTATACATCAGTTCGATCCATGTATTGTATTGAGGCTTCGTAAAAAACAAAGTATCCGGTAACTGACCACTGGGGGCAAAGTGCTGAAGACAAGCATCCAAATAAGCATCCCGCAAAGATCGGCCCGCCTCTTGTACCTTTACCAGTTCGTATTTGGAATCAATCCGGATACCCTGTTCCGTAACTGAGAACGCAAATGGATAATCGCTCCAGACATACCGTCCCTTACTAGAGACCAATAGCGGAACAACCTGATTATTATTATTCTGAGAAGAAAGATCAAAAGATTCCATCGGCTGTATGTAAGGCATCTTCGAGCCCAAGGCCGTTACGCCGCCCCACCAATACTCACCATCCAACGATTTGATCTCCGTCACTTGCTGAGCTCCTATGAAATGACTTATCAGCAACAAAAATATAACCGCTTTACTTCTCATACGCAATTCATCTAAAATCAATACCATTTTGCGTACAAAGATACATTTTCTTCCTTAATCTATTTCCTCATCAGCCTCATAACCGCCCATTTCGCGCAATGCATTTTTCAGCATCACATATTACTAGTATAAAAGATTCTCTTCAAAACAGAACTCTTTTCGTTACGATTCAACTATTTTTCCCCGGAGGGGGACGAATTATTACAGAAATATTTATTTAATCTTGTTGGTTGATCCATGGAATTAAACTACCTTTGCATAATTAAATGCTATATAAGTGTGATTTTTATACACAATTAAATAACTTAAATTATTATCTTATGTGGTTACTTAATTCTTCTATCGGG
>OHPI01001254.1_pt1 | contig 13972 bp, 10 predicted proteins | sample 1577651 | NCBI WGS metagenome assembly OHPI01 (sample SAMEA3879578, study PRJEB24766) | human gut metagenome | biome: human-associated habitat; feature: feces | place: USA | collected 1985/1987
AGGGTATAACCCTGGATATAATCTGTCCGAAACCGAAGATGGCACCGTTGTATTCAATGGCGTGTTTGATGCAGAGGTAGAAAGGGCCATCATTGAATTAAAAGAAGATGCCGGCCTTATCAATCCAGATGGAGTTGTGACAGTTAATATCATGAAGGCCCTGATGTCCATGGATTCATTTAAACTGTTAAGCTCTTATGGCGGAACAGAGGCTGTTCGTGAAATGCAGCAAAAGCTGAACCGCAAGTATGAGGCATATACTGGGATCACTCCTTGTGATGGTGTGTATGGCAGAAACACAAATCGGGCTTTAATATATGCATTGCAGGCCGAGGAGGGCATGCCAACAGATGTTGCAAATGCAAACTTTGGCGTAACGACAAGATTGTGCTGCCCCGAAATTCCATACATTCGAGATTCTGCAGCTGCCAGAAGATATCCTGGGACATCATCAGGAAACTACTATTCAGCTGCACAAATCGCATCCATTACGGAACTGCTGCAGTTTGCATTGCTTGTTAACGGGCATAGCGCTGGAGCAATAGACGGCGAATATGGTGATGCAACAAGGCAAGCGCTATACGATTTTCAAGCGGACATGAAAATCCCACAGAATGGAAAAGCCGATAAAACTACATGGCTGTCGCTGTTTATTAGTTGCGGTGATACATCAAGATCGGCATTGGCTGCGGACTGTGCAACCCAGCTCACAGCCGCAAAAGCAAAATCACTATATGACAATGGCTATCGATACATAGGAAGATATCTGACCGGAAATAGCAAGAAAATCACACGCAGTGAGGCACAAATTATCTTTGATGCGGGGCTCAGTTTCTTCCCGATCTATCAGACATCTGCTGACGAAAATTCGTATTTTACCTCAGCTCAAGGAACAAGGGATGCAAAGGCGGCTATTGCGGCAGCTGCCGAATTAGGAATTCCTCAAAATACATTTATTTATTTTGCTGTGGACTATGACTGCTTGGACTATCAGGTCACTTCAAATGTAATCCCTTATTTCAAGAGTGTCCATGAAGTTATGAGCAATAGTATTTACAGGGTTGGTATTTACGGAACAAGAAATGTCTGCACAAGAGTTTCTGATAAAGGCTATGCTGAAAGAAGTTTCGTGGGCGATATGTCTACTGGATTCAGCGGAAACTTAGGCTTTGGCATGCCTTCTAACTGGGCGTTTGATCAGTTTTATACCACCTCGATTGGTAGTGGAAGCGGCTACCTTGAAATTGATAAGGATGGTTTTTCAGGAAATGACAGCGGCGTATCTAAATTGGATGAGCCTAAAAATGTAGTAGAAGTTCCTAAGATTTCTGTCAACAATGATGCTGCTATTGACTTAGAAGGACCAGTTGTAAATATCTTTGGAGTAGATACATCGCTGTTTAAGATGAAGTTGGACTGGGGTTTGGACCTGGATGATTTGATTGATTACGAATATGATGTCAAAGAAGGTACCTATAAAGTTACAATAGGCCTGAAAGAGTCCGAACGAGATCCGTCACTTAAAACAAGCAATTATGCTGAACTAAAGGAAATGATTCAGTTCTTTGGTGGACATACGACAACCGCTACATGGAATAAGTACCAGAAACTGAGAAGCAAATTGAAAAAAACCAAGTTAGATTTTGGATTTGAGTTTGACGGTTCTTTGAGTGGATATGCCGAAATAGATGCCCAAACGGGTATAGTACGTGAAGGCGGACTGATTCTGGTAGCCGAGACTGCAACCAGCGCTTCTGCGCCTATGCCACTATATCCGTGTACATATTTCCGTTTCGAAATAAACGGCTCGATGGAACAAAAATTCTTCGTTGAGTTAAAAGAAATTGGTCTGTATGGGCTTGAGGGTGCGGGAAATTATTCCGTTGAGCTTAAGGCTGGTATTGCAGCTGGAATTGAAAAGATAATGATGGCCTATGCGGGCGGAAGTGGGACTTTAAATTTTGAGTATAAAAGCCTTTCAAATTTTTCGGAATCGACGACAATCTCTATTAATTTGGCACTGTTCCTTGAAATAGAGACGCTTCTATGGGGAGGAACATTTGACTGGGAATTTAAAGAACTTCAACTATATCCTAAAACAGAGGCAGCAGAAGCTCTAATGACAGTATCGAGAGATGATCTGAAATTTATAGAGCCATTACAAGGCCCTGTAACTTGCAGCACAAATCCCGCAGTATATAAGGCTAATGTGCAAAAGTATTGCTCACCGAAAATTGTCGAACTGAATAGCGGGAAAATGCTTATGGCGTACATTGATGATGTTTCATTGCGATCAGATGAAAATAGAACCGCTCTCATGTATAGCATTTATGATGGTACATCATGGAGCGTTGCAAAGCCGATCTTTGATGATGGCACCATGGACTATGCACCGATTATGTGCGCTGACGGAAATGGTGGTGCACATATTGTGTGGCAGAATGCAAAAAAAGAATTTGGCACAGATGTCACGCTCGATGAAATGTCAACCAATATGGAGCTATATTATACTCATTGGGATGGCGAAGCATTTTCGGGAACAGTGGCCCTCACAAGTAATTTGGACTACGAAACCAATTGCAGTTTGACATCCAATGGCGACGATGTGACCGTTGTTTGGCAGCAAAATTCAGAAAATGATCCGTTTTCTGCTGAAGGAACTAACTCAATTCATAGGAAACAGTTGGTTGGTGGAAAATGGCAATCGGAGGAAACCATCGCATCGAATTTGCCCATAGTAAACAGTATTGTCTGCTCCTACATTGGCAATAACAGTGTAGTTGCATATTCCGCAAAAACAAATACGGATATGTCATCCGTTGATGATATGGAAGTATATTACTATGGCGATGGTGAGTTGAGCAGAATTACAGAAAATAGTACATCGGATACATCGGTATATTTCATGGATGATAAACTATACTGGATGGGCAATCACGCTATTATGTGCATGACAGGTGGAGGTGCAGCGACAGTTGAGACTGTGGTGGATAATCTTCCAGAGTCTGTTTCAACATTTAAGGTTCTGAAAAGTGCAAATGGGCAGAAAGCGATTGTTTGGGAAGATGTGAATGAAAAGGCACAGTTTTATGGTACTTACTATAATGAGGCGCTTGATAAATTCGGGAACATTCTTCCGCTTACAACGGGTGATGATGTAATCCGCGGATGGGATGCCTGTATGATGTCTACAGGGAAGATCCAACTGGCATATTGTGCTGCGGATGCTTTGAGTGAACCTGAAAATGGCAAAGCGTATGGACAACTTGATTTGATTCAAAAGGAAGCGGAGGCGTTTTTCGATATCTCTGTAAATCCGATAGTGACTTATTCCGGAGAGGTCACTGGCGGAGAAAGGATTGTTCTGAGTGCCGATGTATACAACAATGGGTCGGTAGATGTTTCGGCTCTTGATATTGAAGTCGTCGATCCGCAAGGAAATATTGTTGACAGTCGTACATTAAACGAGACCCTGGATATCGGTGGAAGTGCCAATTTGGAAATACCGTTTACGCTTCCGCAGACAATTTCTCGGACAAACTATGCCATAAGAATAACACCACATGGCAATACAGATGTTCGGCCAACAGATAATGAGGCTTCTTTTGAAATTGGATTGGCTGACATCGCAATCGAAAATGTGCAGGAGTCAATAACTGACACCGGGCGACAGCTACAAATCACAGTAGCTAATAAGGGCTATGAAAAAATTGATGCGGCAAAGCTGGCGATTTATTCTGACAGCGTCCAAGGAGAGGTACTGGCCGATATTAATATCGCAGCCCTTGATGCCGGAGAAAAAAGCGTTTTAAGTTACGACATTGCCGAAAACAGCCTGGGATCTGATCCGCTTCAGCCCAATCTATATCATCTGGTAGTAGAAACAGATGCGGATGAGGCCAATTATAGCAATAACGAAAAAGATGTATATGTCCATGCAAAATGCGCAATTTCTCTGAGCTCCGGAAATGGTGGTACAGTGCGAGGAACGGGCAGTTATAGCTACGGCTCTACAGTAACTATTTCTGCAATTCCCAATGAGGGCTATATGTTTGAAGGTTGGTATGAAGATGGAAGGTGCCTCTATAATATTTCTGATGAGTACACATTCACTGCCTTCACGAACCGCACAATAGAAGCAAAGTTTGTCCCTAATGATTTGACGATTTCTAATGTTGAAGTAATTGGAGACATGGAGCCCGAGACGGCATTGGTTTTCTCAGCTAAGGCGGAGGGTGGTTACCAGCCGTATGTATGGGAGTATGCTATTTACAAAGGTGATACTCTGTACTATAATCTAAGCGATTCAACATTCGACTATCTTGAGTGGTCGCCAACAGAGACAGGAAACTATACCATTGTTGTCTGCGTTATAGATAAAACTGGGTTTAAGGCAACATACTCGAAACAGTTTTCTATTATTTGAATCAATCACAGGGAAGTGGCATTAGCCACTTCCCTGTGATATAACAAATCGCTATGGATTCAATATGGAGAATAAGATGAAAGAAAGAAACTGGAAGTATAAAATCAACGGTGGATGGCCTACGCTCATCATGGCTTCGGTCATGCTGGCAATCTTTGGCGGGATCACGGTTTGGCTCTACACCACACGGAATGGTGCCTTCATCGGCGGCCTGATTGTGACGGCCTGCATGGCGATTGGCTTCATTTTATCCGTATGCAGCGTTCTATTTTTTAAGGTGTTCGTGGATAAGGACGGCTTTTTTTGTCAAACCGCACCGGGCAACGGGCGGTACTATCGCTACAGCGAGATCCGCAATATGTGGCTCAGTTCCGGCAGGGAGACAAACGCACGCCAGCCGACCTACTGCAACTTTGAAACGGTAGAAGGAAAGCGGATGAGATTCCTCGTACTTGGCTCCCAAATCGATGCAGTTGATTATATGATCGAGCGGGTCGAGTCTATGGGGAACAAAAGCGGGGAAGATGCCCTTGACTGGGAGATCGTTATAACGGGCAAGAAGGAGGCCGGGTTTATGGTGATGCCTGCGATTTTTTCTCTTATCTTTCTTTTCGTGATAGAGAAAGTCCTCGCAACACAGGGTGCAGTGCTGTTTGCCCGGGTGCTTCCGGTCGTCATTGTGCTGGTGCCGATCGTCAGGATTCTTTCTTACGGCCTGTTTTACAAGGTACAGATTCAGAAGGACGGATTCTACTGCCGCACCAACCCCTTCGACGGGCGGTACTACCGCTACAGCGACATTCTGGACTGCCGTCTCGTCGAGTCGCAGCGGAAGATCGGCTCCCGGTACAACAGAGGAAGAATCCGCAAAACGTACTACTTTTACGACCTGAAATTCGTTGACCGCGCACACCAGACGCACAGGCTCCCCTATAACAAATCACTGTACGAGGGGGAGATTGACGAGTTGGTCGCCAGAATTGAGAGGACACATGACAATGAAGCATAACTCCCCCCGATTGACAGATGGCATTTCCCGGTTTTTGATAACCGTTATGGGAATTGTCATGATGATTGCCGGTATCCGTCTGCTCATTATGGGGGTGGATAACTTTATCCAGCCAATCCGCCATGCCGGCTGGGTAACCACCAGCGCAAATGTTACCGACATATCTGAAACGGTCATAAAGAACAATTTTTTTAGAAACAAGCGGACAAGAATCCACTATATGTGGACTTATGAGTATGTGGTGGACGGTACGCACTATACAGGCGAGTTTGGCCCCTTGGCGAACTCAGTCACGGTGGGTAAGTCCATCCAGATCAAATTTGACCCGGATGCACCGGAAAACTCGACCGGCTTTATAGAACAGAGCTTCAGCGACATTGTTCTCGCTGTGATTGGATTGGTTGTCGCTGTGCTCGGGTTCTTCATATCGGGCATCCGCCCCCTGATCCGCAGGCTGACCGGGAGGGATCGATTCGATGAGGAGGAAAAACTGCCGCCGGAAGAGAAATACGACCTGTCCGCTGAGGACGCCCCGCATACGAGAGAAAAGTGAGGGTAGGCAATACCCTCCGAGCTCTTTTCCCGATACTTGCATTTGTGCTTTTCGGGGTGCTCATCATGCTTCTCCAGGGCGGAAGATTCTGATCATAGGAGCTATTGTTTGTTCTTTCTCTGTCTTAATACCTCCGATAGAGTGAGTCTTTCTGGATGCGCCATGATGACGCTACCCTCGTGACAACTCGAGAGCGCACCTTCCCCTTGGTGGGAGGTGCGCTCTGTCTGCGTTCATTTGATGCGATACAGGCTGCTGGTCAAACTGCCATTAGGCCTGCGGCGATGCGTGCGCTCCAAGAATCTCTGTTGCTCCAAGTCCGCCAAGGCCCGCTGCACGGTGCGGCGGGAGAGCTTCAAGTCCTCAGCGATCCTGCGGACGCTGGGCCAGCAGGTGTCGTCGGCGTTGGAGCGGTCCTTGAGGTACATATAGACCGTCTTGGCCCGATGAGATAATTCCTGATCCGCATAGATGCTTCCAAAGTAGCTCATGTCTTTGCATCCTCATTGTAAAGTCCCATTGCCGAATAAGGACTTCTCCTCTCGGCAACAGGTGCTTGCTGCACCTGCGCAGGTTGACCACCCTTCTTTCCACAGGCTCGGTCGATGCTAAGAAATAGTTCCTGACGGCTGGCGTAGGCCACAGGCCGTGCCGCATGCTCCGAGGTGATGTATGGCTCACCGAAGGTAATGCCCCAGTCCAGAAACAGGCGCAGCCTTGTCTGCATGGGATGCGTCCCTGTTTTCATGACCACAAAGCTGCCCTTTGGAATGGATTTCAGTTCGTCCGGTGTCATCAAGGGTCGCTCCATCATCTGCAAGCTCTGACTGGGATCATTCTTGCTTCTGCTGACTGAGCCGGATAATACCGTGCGGCTGCCCAGCGCCTTGGAGAGCTGCTCCGCCGTCTGACTGTTGGGGGCGAAGCCGCCGAAGATGGTATCCTGGCAGTTATCGGTCAATATCTCTGCCCCCTCTCGCCCATAGTTTTTCTCCAGCTGCGCCAGCGCTTGGATGATAGGCACCATCGTCAGCCCACGGGAGCGCCCTGCGCTGAACAGCGGCAGGATGTCAAAGGCAGGCATGGTCCCCAGCTCATCGCAGAAGAACACAACACGACCAGGCAGCCGCCCGCCGTTTTCATCCGCCACGGCAAACAGCTCCCGTGCCAGCGTCTGGATCATCAAGCCTGCCATGAAATTTTTGGTCTGATCCTCCTCCGGCAAGATCAGGAAGATAGCGGCCTTCTCCGACGCAAACCGCTCGGCGTTCATGGTGCTGTCAAAACACAGCACCTGCTCCAGCTCGGAGTCCAGAAAGGCGTTGAGGCGAGACAATACCGTGCTCATGACCGAGGCCATGGCCTGGTCGGATGTGTTCAGCGCCGCCCCGGCAAACCACCGTGCCTTGTGCTCCGGGGGCAGCTTCTCCATGAGGATGGTAAACCAGGTTTTGCCCCGTACCCCCGAGGGGGCCAGCAGTTCCTGCACCAGCTTGAACACGGACACGATGTGCCGCCGCTCCTGTTTCCTTTCCGGCGGCAGAAATTCTGCCAGCAAGAGCACCACGGAAGTCAATAGTCCCTCTGCGGCATCGTAGAAATAGGCGTTCTGGCCGTAGTCCGTATCCCCATTCGGGGACACGATGGTCTTGGCCAGGATCTTGGCGTACTTCTCCGCCTTGGCACGGGCGGCAAGGCTGCCGGTGGCCTGCGCCGCATCCATGTAGTGGTTGATGAGCGTCATGAGGTTGTAGCCATCTGAGCGGGTAGGGTTTCGCAGATCCACCACGGATACATGGTAGCCGTAGTATTTCTCCGCAATGGCGCCGTAGTTGCGAGCCAAGTCACCCTTGGTATCCAATGCCAGAAAGCTCATGCCGCTGGCGCAGGCGTATTCCAGATTGGGATACAGAAAGTAGGCCGTTTTGCCCACACCGGATGCGCCAATCATAAGGCAATGCACATCGTCCTTGTCCACCAGTGCGGTGATGCCGTGCTTATGGCTGACGCTGCCCAGCACCAGCCCCTGCACTTCCGGGCGGCACAGTCCTTTGCGCCAGTTCGCAACTTGAAACGGCACGAGGGCATAGGCCTTGCGAATCTCCGCGTCGGTAGCCCACCGCGCCGTGCCATGCTGGCCGTCGCCTACGGTTTTGGATTTAATGTTGTTGAGGGTATAGCGGTTATTCAGCAGCGTCAGGCAGCCTATGACCGCCGCCATGACGCCGCCCGCTGCAAGGAGGAGCCATAGATTACCCATGGCCACCCCGCTTTGCCCGCAGGTCATCGTTCCAGTCCTTTCCCTCCGGACGCAGGCGCTCTACATCGTAGCCCATATCCTCCAGGGTATCCAGCATACCGTCGCAAGCATCCTCCCCCGCCTCGTCATTATCCAAACAGAGGTACACCGTGTCCAGCTTTGGGTTCTGCCGCAGGCGCTCCAGTACGGGCTGGATGGAGGTGCCGCAGCAGGCCACATAGCTGTGCTCCAGCCAGCCTGCCGGGTAGAGGGTAATGTGAGACAGTAGATCAATGGGTGCTTCAAAGACATAGAGGGAACGGTCCGTCCCGTTTTTGTGGAAGCTGTGTTTTATGTCGCTGCTCTCCACATTAATGCGGAATACTTTGCCTTGGGAACTGGTGCTGCGCAGATGTGCGTGCCGGGCTTCTCCGTTTTCATCCAGCCCTACAAACACGCAGTTGTGGTGTGGGTCATCCTCATAGAGCAGCTTCTCCTGCACAAACGCCGTGACCACATCCCGGTCGATGCACCTGTGTTTGGTGAGATAGGCATACATCCTGCGCATAGTCAGGTAAGGCTTTGGCAGGGCAAAGGGTTTTGGCTCCTGCGGCTCCGGTTCCTGCTTTGCAATGGGAATGATGCCCTGTCCGTCTCGACCCAGCAGTATGGACACGGCTTCCGGGAAGGTCTTGTCATAGAACTGCCGCACGAAGCTGATGGCGTGGCCGCCCCTCCGCGCAGCATGATCATACCACCTGTTGGCGCGTACAGTGATGCTGTGGTCGCTGGCCAGCCGGTACTCCCGTCCAGCCTGCAGGAGCTTTTCGCCCCGGTCACGCAGAAAAGATGGCAGGTCAACCTCGTTGGCCTGCCGTTTTTCTGCGGATGTGAAATATACAAATTTACCCATGCATTATACCTCCTGTTACATGGTGTTTTCGTTGACATGGCGGAGCTGCTCGTCCTCGTGGTCATCTCGCTTGTGTCCCAAGGCCATGCGCTTCTCCTGCAGCCGTCTGCGGCGCTTGGAGTCGATTCGCAGCGCAGGTGGGATGACCGGCATACTCGTCCTAAATATCTGCCCCATATGATGCAGCAGCCGCATGACCACATTTGCCGGAATATGCCTTGCAGACACAGCTTCTCCCACTGGCTGCACATCAACAGAGCCACGGATAGGCGGCGTTTTCTCTGCCGATTGCTTTTCCTCCGGCTCCGTACTGTCAGCAGACGGGGAAAACGAGATATCCTCTGCCTCTCGGATGATCCAGTTTTTAAGAGAGCGAAACTCCTTTCGCTGCGTTAGCGGCTGGCGAGGCGGTGTGTTCTGCCCGTAGTAGCCCGCGATCTCGTCCTTCAGCTGCCACCATTGCTCGTAGCAAGCCGCCACCTCCGGGAGCTGCGCCAGCCGCTCCACAATGGCATCCACCTGTGCCTTGACCGATTTTGGCAGATAGGAATAGACATGTTTGCCGCCGACCTGCGCCAGTGCCTGGGAGAGTTCTTGCAGCTCTTTCACAAGCCCGGGGTCATCGGCGGCACCGGTTTCCAACGCCCGAATGCGCTCCAGTAACAATGCCTTGGCGGTTTGTATACTCTCCTTGTAGGCGGCATCCTTCCGAATGTAAAGCTCCGTCATCTCATCCCGAAAAATTTCGTTCGTCATCTTGGACCGAATCGATGCGATCCCCTTTTGCGTTAGAAACCCCACCTTGGGATCGTCCGACCACGCCATCATGTGTATATGCGGATGGTGTCCCTCGTCGTGATATGCCGCATACCAACGAAACTTCTCCGGTGGAATACGCATGGCCTCCGCAATGGAGTGGCTCTCCTGCTTCAATAGGTTCTGCCATGCGGCTGCTTTGCTGTATCCCAGGCGCTCCGCATCCTCCCGCCGCAGGGAGAAAATGAAGGTCCACACTTTTCCGGCGTGAGTCTCCAGTTCGCTTTTTGCCGCCTTGAGATCCGTAACATCCGCCGCACTGAATAGCCCGTGACCGCCGCGCTTTTCCGCCCGGGGCCGGTTGGCGATGTAGGCCATGTATCCGCTCTCGGATTCCAATTCATGCAGATGCGTATCCAACGCAGCAGCAATAAACGCAGACGCCGTACCCCGGTTGGGCGTCTGCAGGTAGTCGCTGTATTCGAACACTTCCTTTGCATCCGGGAAGTCCTTCAGCAGCTTTGTGAGGAACTGCATCTGTTTTTTAGTCACCGGCTCGGTGCTTTGAAGGACCTCCACGCCGTCTCGCTTGGAAACATACTCCATGTATCTTGCCGCACGGCCTCCTTGGATGTACCCGCTTTTCTGTATCAGCCGTGCCATCGGTTACTCCTCCCGGTGGAATAGCAACACATCCCTAAATGAGATATTGCCATGCGTACCCGCCACCTCCCGGACACTGCTGCCACGCATTTTGCTGTACTCGTCCCGGGTCATGTCTATGTCTCCGCCCAGCAGATGGTTGGTCATGTTGTGCTCCACCACCAGCTTGAACAGCAGCTTGCCCAGCCTGTCGCCGAACACGCCCAGTGTGCCCTCCAGCATCTCCTGTAGTGCGTGGGGCAGATATGCACTTGTCCGCTCGGCGTGCAGACGACCGCAATACTGCCGCAGCGCCTTCTCCACGAACTCGTTGCGGGTGGGGCAATTATCCAGCTTATAGAGCGCATCCACCTCTTGCCACACCTCGTCTGACAGCCAGACAGAGTGTCGGCTTTTTCCGTTTTTATCCATTGAACTGCACCTCCTTCCATTGAGTGTCAGCGCCTCCCAAAGGCCCTGCAAACACGGGGCAAGCGGGCATTTTTACGAGAAATAGCGCCAAAGCATATTCGCCGCCGCACGATCAGCGTCAATTTCAAAATGCCGCAAACCCTTGTGGCAGTCCGCACTGCGGGCTGCTGTGAATGGCATTGGCGCAGAAAAGCGCCAATGCTTTTCTCCTGCCCCGATTTCGGCGCACTGAAAATCGGCCCAAAACCTCGCTCAACCTGCCAGGGCGCTATCCTTACCCTCCCACGCTCCCACGAGGCCACACAGCGGCCCACAGAGGCAAACAGGGGCTATAGCTGTGTTTGGGAAGCCTGCCCCTGTTCCTCCCGAAGCTGCTGGGCATACTCATGCAGGCTCATGCCGCTTTGCTGCTGGCAGTACTCCTCCATCTTTCGCCGCAGGACTTCCTGCTCAGCGGCGTTGAGGTGATAGCTCCAGTTTTCTTCTGTGCCATCTCCTTTGCAGAGATTCAGCTCCAGTGTATCACAGAGACGGCCCTTCTCGATGTCGTAGTTGGCATAGATGTTAAGCCAGTCATCGTTCTGATCGGTGCAGACGAATGTACCGAAGGCGGCATCCACATCGAAGTCCGCCTGCAGATAAAAGTTGAGCTTGCCATCCGATTCGATGATCTCCTCACAGAAAGAAAAATTCCGTGCAGAGAGATGTCCTGCCGAGGTGATTCCTTTGCCGTTCAGACACTCCAGCAGTTTCTGCAGCATCACATCCCCGGAAACAAGCTGTCTTTGTGTTGCACGATAGACGGCTGTAGACACATCCTGCATAGCCCATGTTTTCCAGCCTTCTATGGTATGGACAGCGGAGAACTCCCGCTTGTCAAAATTCAAATCAAACACTCCGGTGACTTTTCCCGTATTCTCCATGCGCAGATGTATCAGGTGCTGATACTCCTCCGGCGTGATCGGCTGGGCCTGCGAATACAGAGAGATGAATTTGCCGGTGCTGCGCTCCGTGTCTTTTAGATATTTGCGGAGCATCCTTGCGGCACCCAACAGTTCCTCGCCGGGGGTAGTTTTATAATACCACTCCTTCCCGTTTTCCATCACATGGTAGGCCGCATAGGTGCGGGCGGCTTCTTCCGCCTCACGGTTTGCGGCATCCTCGGCATAGATCTCACGACTGATACGCTCATACTCACGCTGCGGAAGCTGGTTGCACAGTGCATCCAGCACAGTTTCCAAATGCTCCTGCAGCGTCTCACCCTTGAGGTGCTTTTCAATGGCGTTCTTCCACCTCCGGTCCAGCCACAGGACGATCTCTTCATGCTGTGCCATATCAGTTGTCCTCCTTTACCGCTGCGGGTCTCGAAATGTTTTTGGGTGTGGCCCGCCTGGGCCTGGCCGCAGGAGCAGACTTGCTGTCCACATACTCCCGCACCGCTTCCGGGACTTCCGATTCATAGAGCTGCTGCAGCACTTCCTCCATGCGCCGCTGCACGGAAGACCGCTGCTTGCGGAGCACAAACTCCAGCGCATCCAATTTGGCTGCGTCAAATTCGATGGTGATATTCTTACTTTCCAATTTCCGTTCCTCCTTAGTCATACTTGATCCCCGGCACCTCCAGCCAGTGGGTCCAGCCTCGGCCCTGGAGCTTCGTTTTTACCACGCCGTACCGGGTGTCCATGGCCTCTATGACCTCACCGTTTCCAATATATACACCGATGTGCCCGGACTTCCACACGGCCAGTCCCGGCGTGTCGGGCATTGTCTCAATGCTGCCTTTTCGGCTGGCGGTATAGTACATGCCATCCGCCCCCACGTCGAGCATACCGTTGCTGCCGTACTGGATCTCCATAGTCACGGTGTTCAGCCAGCCGTACCCCTTGATGAGCCCCACGCAGTCGGTGGTGCGCCTGTTCAGCCAATGGGAACGGATGAAGTCGGCTTCATCCCCTACGCCCTCCGGGTATTGCGAGATCTTATATTGCAGCAGCTCCGGCGTCAGCACCTGCCCAAAGGTACCCCACACATATCCCCAGCCGGAGTTCCATGCATTGGCGGCATAGATGGCCAGGTCTGCACTGTTCTTTGTGGCAGGGTCTGTAAACATGGATGCCTCCAGTTCCATCGGCGCATTGCCGCCCGGCTCATAGGCTCCGTTATAGGTACCGCTGCCCGCGCTGCCCATGACCATGGAATAGATCTTCACGGCATTGGAGCGTTCCTCTGCCGTGACCGCACGGCCCAGCCACACGGATAGCTGCGCATAGACGTCCTCCATAGGAAGCGGCACGACCACTTCATAGGTTTCATCCGTCTCCTCCCGCACCCTTGTTTCCGTTTCATAAAAGCAAGCCGCAAACGCCTCTGCATCCGCCTGCGACAGCGCATCTGCTCCAAAGCAGAGGGCAAAGAGAACAGCCTTGACCTGTATTGGATCAAGACTGTTTCCCTCGGCTTTTTGATTGACCTCGGCCACCGCCGCATCCAAATGGGCGAAAGAGCCCCGCATCTGTGTGATTTGTGCCCGGTATTCTGTCGGGACACTTGCAGACAGCTCCGTCCCATAGAACGCCGCCGATACGACAGCGCCGTTGTGCTCGGCTGTGCCGGAACCTACACAGCACAAGAACGCCACCAATAAAATCACCGGCGACAAAATCGCCGTCAGCACCCACCCCACTGTCCTGCGTCCCTTTTCGCTGGCCAGCACGGCGGCCGCCAAACGAACAAGCTGTGTACTCATGCAAGGTCACCTCCTCCATCACCGCCCGCCAGCCGAGCCAAACAGCACCGCCTTGTGCGTCGGTGCCTTCACCTCCAGATGGTACCGTTCCATGCCGCATTTATACAGGCACTCGCCACGCCTTGCCCGCTGGATGAGTTCAAACTCCGCCTCGTCCAGCTGCAGCATGTCCATGTAAAAACGCTTCCCGATGGAACCGGGGTTGAACAGGAACTGGTGGGGCGGGATGCTGAACAGCGGCTTGGTCATTTCGCGC
>OHPI01001256.1_pt1 | contig 13961 bp, 11 predicted proteins | sample 1577651 | NCBI WGS metagenome assembly OHPI01 (sample SAMEA3879578, study PRJEB24766) | human gut metagenome | biome: human-associated habitat; feature: feces | place: USA | collected 1985/1987
CTTCTACTTATCAGAAAGTTGGACTCACTGCTTTATGGTTTAGCGGACAGTAATAGTTCCAGATCTCGCCGATGGCATGGCCCACGAACCAACCGCGGCCTTCGTCAGCATTGGGCTGGTCGATCTCCTTCTTGCCGATAAAGTTGCCGTCGGCGTCAAGCACATCCTCCATCTGGTAGTCGATATGGCGGATTTTGTTGCGGTTGTAGGAGAAGGTGAAGCTCGTGTTCCATTCCAGAACGTTGTTGGCTATGTTGAGCGAGTTGATGGAGAGTTCCACGCCGGTGTTGTCCACGCGGCCGATGTTGGTGGCGACTTTCGTGAATCCGGAGAATCCGGGAAGCACCATCTCCATGATCATGTCGTTGGTCTTCTTATAATACCAGTCGGCGGTGATGTTCAGTCGGTTGTTGAAGAAACCGAGGTCAAGTCCGACGTTGAAGGCTTCTGTCTTCTCCCAGCGGAGGTCCGAGTTGGCCATGCGGTCCATCGTGAGATATTTCAGGTCGGAGATCACTTCGCCGTCCGGGCCCAGGTAGTTCATGGTCTTACCCTGGCCGGAGCCGAGGTTTGCAAGGGCGATATAGGGGTTGCCAAGGTCGCGGTTACCATTCTTACCCCAGGAGAGACGCAGCTTGCCTGTGCTCCATACATCGGAGATCGACTGCATGAATTTCTCGTTGCCGAAGTTCCATGCGAGAGCCAGCGAGGGGAATGTGGCGTGCGGATAGTTCTGGCCGAATGCCGAATAACCGTCGCGACGCACGGAAGCCGTGATCATATAGCGGTCGTCGAAACCGTAGAACACACGGGCAAGAAGAGCATCGGCGCTCTCATGCGTGTCGTTTGTCTTGAAGTTCGAAAGCTCTTTGGTGGCGTTCTGGGTGTTGTGGAATCCGAGGGCGTCCGTCGGGTCGAAGCCGCGGGCCTCGATGCGGTCGCTCCAGTATTTGCGGTCCTCAGCCTCCTGAGCCAGTGTCACCATCACATGGTGAATGTCGGCGAAGGTGTAATCCCAGTTGATGGTGTTGTTGAGCGACCAATCGAAGCGCTTGCCCCATTCGCGGTTGACACCGCGGTCTTTCTTGGCGGATTCGGGAAGGTCGGCGCTCATGAAGTAGCGGTCCCAGAAATACTGGTAGCGCGGCGAGATGTTGAACTGATAGGTGATTCCGTAAGGAAGCGTGATCTTTGCGAAGAATTTGGAGTTGAGCACCATGTAGCCCTTCTCGAGTTTCTCGTAGTTCTGATAGAAGAACTGGTTCTGGAAAGGCTGGAAACGGTTGGTTCCGCCCATCGGGAACTGAAGCAGCTTGCCCGTCTCCTTATCCCACATCGAAGCGTAGGGGGAGAATTTCATGATGTTCGGCTTCTGGAGGTCGTCGCTGTAGGTAAGGGCCTTGTCGCCGTCGGAACGGTGCTGGAAATTGACGTTGCCGCCGATCTGCAGCCATTTGGTGATGTCGGCGCTCAGACGCATCGAGGCGCGGAGGGTGTTATAGTCATTGCCTTTCACAACACCTTCGTTTCTCATATAGCCTACGCTCATGTAATAGTTCATCTTCTCCGTGCCGCCCGAGAGGCTCAGGTTGTAATCCTGATTCAGACCGGTGCGGAATGCATAGTTGTACCAGTCGAAAGTCTGGTCGTCGAGGAAGTTCTGGAACAGCAGCGCCTCCTCGTCGAGGCCGATACGGCGGCCGAAGACGCTGCGGGGCGACTCATCGGTGGCGTTGGCCGAATAGCCCATCCACTGATCGAGCGTGATGCCGTATTTGGCGAGATTGGCCTCCGAAGGATAGTCATAATAACCGGGGTTGGTCTGACCCGACTGATAGGCCACATAGTTTCCGTCGGCGTCTACGCCGTAGGTGTCGCGCTTATACCAGTCGGAACGATAGCCGAGATAACCTGCGGCATCATAATAATTGCGGTATGCGCTCTTGGTGTTGATGCCCCAGTTGGCGCTCAGCGTCACTGTAGGCGCGCCGGTGTTGCTTCCGCGCTTGGTCGTTACGATGATGACGCCGTTGGCGGCCTTCGCACCATAGATAGCGGCCGACGAGGAGTCTTTCAGCACGTCGATCTGCTTGATATCATCGGGATTGATCTCCGAAAGCTCGCCGTAGAACTGCATGCCGTCGAGGATGATCAGCGGCGAGGAGTTCGTGCCGAGTGAGTTTTTGCCTCGGAGCTCGAGCGTGCCGCCTCCCTTTGCCGAGGGATCGTAGCCTACCTGCAGACCGGCTGCCCCGCGCAGAAGATCCTGCACTGTCTGCGGGTTCGAGTCGGCGATCTTGTTGGGGTCGATCTGGGTGATGGCGCCAGTGAGGTCTTTCTTCTTCATCGTGCCGTAACCGATAACCACTACATCCTCAAGCATCTCGGCGTTCTCGGAAAGCTCGACGCGGAGATTCTCCGTGGAGGAAGTCACTTTGATTTTCTTGGGGGTGTATCCGATATAGGATACCATCAGGGTCTGGCCGTCGGCCACGCGAATCACGAAGTTGCCGTCGATGTCGGTGCTTGTGCCGATCGTGGTTCCTTCAACCTGCACGGTGGCGCCGATAAGCGGCTCGCCCGCCGTGTCAACTACCGATCCCCGTAGGGGACGCGGTTCCGAAGCTGCCTGCAGGCCCGACACAAAGAATTGGGTCACCAGCAGACACATCAGTAAAATCGATTTTTTCATTGATACTTTGGTTGGTTATTGTTGTTTTTGAGGTTAGCGTAATAAAAAGTCCCTTTAAACAAGGAATGCCGGTGGATTCCAGTAGCCCAAAAGGACTTTGATTCTAATGTTTTGCAACAAACCTTATCTAATCTTTTTACCTTTTGAAAATTTGCCTGTGTTTTCCTTATCTCTATCTCCCCCTGATTAACCTTACGTATCGCTTACTTCACTGCGGGGGAGGGTGTATGAGTTTTCACGGCGCAAATATAGTTTGCCATATATAGGCGGTAAATAGTTAAATAATCCTAAAATAAGGGGTATTTTGTTCACGCGGCCTATTCGGGCATTTTTGTAACGTTTTACGGTCTGAATGCCTCTATTCTTCTCTCACAGTGCATTTCAGGCCATTCAGCATAGGCATTTCTTGCATACTCCGCAAACGGTCGGAATACCCCTCACTCTCTTTTTCGTCATCTGTTAAATTTGCCGTCGAAAGTGGCAGCGGCAAATTCGCAAAGCCACAAAACGTTAACCAATACCAACATCATTTATGAAAATTTCTACTATTCTTTTAAGCGGCGCCCTGCTCCTCGGCGCAACCGCTTCGGCTCAATCAACAAACCTGATGCAGAAAGCCAACGAAGGCGCCAACGGCGACAAGGGCGCAATGGCCACAAACGGTTGGGAGGCTTGGACATGCCCTTTCACCCAAAATGGCGATACCTATACTTTTACCTCGCCCACGAAAGAGACATGGAGTATCGATGGCCCCGCGGGTCAGAATGTCCGCTGGGAAAACAAATCCTCCGATGTGACCTATGAAAATAATGCTTATTCCACACCCGTAGCCTTCATCCGCTGGGACAATGGAAACCACCACAATCTTTGGTATGTATATCCTGTGAAAATCACTGCCCCGGGAACCTATGAATTTTCTATGCTCGCGGGAGAATGGAGTGGTACAGCTGCCGACAGCAATGGCAGCTATATCAAGACCGACGGCTCCGAATCAGCTGTCTTGGTGGCATTCTCAAAGACCATCGGTCCTGAAGGAATAACATGGGAAACAGCAACCGACGCCGACAAAGATATCTCTATTTTAGGCACTCCGGCAGAGGGTCAGGGTCAGATCTTCACTTTCCCCAAAACCGAAGCCAACAAGGCCACTCTTCAGAAATGCGTTGCACAGTTCAAAGCTCCCGATGCAGGGAAGTATTATGTAGAGTTCTCCGGTTCCCACGGTATCACCGTAATGTCCGATTTCAAACTCGAGTTCAAGATCGGCTCCGGCGTAGAGGAAATCGGCGAAGCCGCTGAGGTTGTGGAGACAGCCTTCTACGGACTCGACGGAACGCGCATGGCCGCTCCTGCCAAGGGTTCGGTCGTCATCGAGAAATCGACCCTCTCCAACGGCGAAATAAAAGTTGCCAAGCGAATCATCAGATAACCATTTTAATACCTAAACCAATCATTATGAAAATTTCTACTATTCTTTTAGGCGGCGCACTGCTCATCGGCGCATCCGCTTCCGCTCAGGACAACCTGATGCAGAAAGCCAACGAAGGCGCCAACGGCGACAAGGGCGCAATGGCCACAAACGGCTGGGAGGCCTGGAAATGCCCCTTCTCTTTCGATCCAATCGAAGAAGAGTATACTTTCGACGCTCCCGAGCAGCTTACCTGGGACGCTTCCGGCCCCGGCGGCAACAATGTACGCTGGGAAAGCAAAGGCTCGGCCGTTACCTATAACGGATCGGCTTACAACGGTCGCGTGGCTTTTATCCGCTGGGACAACGGCGGCATCCACAATCTCTGGTATGTATTCCCCATAGAGATCGCAACTCCCGGTATCTATGAATTCTCGATGCTTGGCGGCGAATGGAGCAACACAAGCGCCGACAGCGACAACAGCCTTCTCAAGACCGACGGTTCTCAATCGGCTGTGCTGGTTGGTTTCTCCGAGAAAATCGGTCCCGAGGGCATCAAATGGGAAGAGGCCACAACCGATGAAGAGAAAGCGATTTCTCTTTTAGGAGTTCCCGCCGCCGGACAGGGCAAGATCTTCACTTTCGAAAAGACCCCGAACGATCAGGCCGCTCTTCAGAAATGCGTTGCCGAGTTCGATGCTCCCAAGGCCGGTAAATACTATGTTGAGATCGCAGGTTCTCACTCGATCACGGTGATGACCGAGTTCAGCCTCGTGTTCAAGAAAGCATTCAGCGCAGTCGAGGATATCGAAGCCGCCGACGTTGTAGAGACTGCATTCTATGGTCTCGACGGCACCCGCGTAGCCGCTCCCGCCAAAGGTTCGCTCGTAATCGAGAAATCGATCCTCTCCAACGGCGAAGTGAAGGTTGCCAAAAGAATCATCCGATAAATATTATCTCAATCGAATCTACAGGTGAATAGATGCGGAGGGATGGCGGCATGTTGCGCATGAGGCCGTCCCTCCATTGTCATTTTAGATTCTGTTCCTTTTTCAGAAATTTATCCAGTAATCACTTAAAATCCCGACCATGACAACGATAACCAAACGTCTTATGGCCCTCCTCCTGCTCTGCGCGCCGACGGCTGCTTTCGCCGAGACGCTGCAGACCGACCTCACGGAGGACGCGTGGAACGGACGCGAAGTCACTCTCGCCGGCACGGCGCGCGTGCACCTCACGGGCGACGTTCCCCTCACCTCCTGCCGTGTGAACCTCACAGGCGAAAACGCATGGCTATATCTCGATGCCGTGAAACCGACGAGAACCGTCTCCGACTATCTTTCGCAGATCTCCGTGGACGGTGCTCCGGCCGATATCGCCACAAATGTACGCATCGCCGAATACGGCGCCGGAACAGTGCTCATCCCCAACGGTCTCGAGGTCTGCAAACGTGCCCTCACCGTCTATACAGGTGAGAATTTCTCGGGCGAAAGCCGAACGGTGGCCATCCAGGATCCCTTGACCGACCTCGGAGCGTTCGACAACAATATCCGCTCCATCAAACTGCGTCAGGGCTTCATCGCCACCATCGCCAACAACCCCGACGGCACCGGCTATAGCCGCTGCTTCATCGCCTCCGACGGCGACCTTGAGATTCCGGTGCTCCCCGAGGGCTTCGTCACCAAGGACAACACCGGGCGCAGCTTCATCTCTTATATAAGGGTGATGAAATGGCAGTGGGTGTCGAAAAAGGGATGGTCCGGCTCCGATCAGGGCCAGATGGATCGCCTCAACGTGACCCACTATTACGGCTGGGATGCCGGCGGTCCCACCGACCGCATCGACCGCGAATATGTGCCCCACCGCCATCATATCGGCTGGCCCGGTTTCGACCAGATCAAGAGCCGCGATAACGTGAGCCATGTACTCGGCCATAACGAACCCGACAATACCGGCGACGTGAAGGAGCATCCGGCAAGCCCGCTCCAGATTATCCGCGAATGGCCGGAATTCATGCGCACGGGTCTGCGGGCAGGCTCTCCTGCCCCGACGGGCATCTGGGGAAACTGGCTCAAAGGTTTCTTCGACCTCGCCGACTCGCTGAACTACCGCGTGGATTTCGTGGTGTTCCATAAATATGAACATACCTCCGACTTCGCAAGCGGCGTCAACAAGGCCGTGGAGGTTTCGAAGGGTCGCCCGGTATGGATCACTGAATGGAACAACGGCGCCAACTGGACAACCAATAATGAGAACGACTGGCCCGACAAGACAGGTCCCAAGTGCGATGCCGACGGTGTGGCCGCCGACGGAGCCCGCCACTCTCGCCAACCAGCAGGTGCAGCTCGAATATATGAAACAGGCTCTCGCAAATATCGATGCCTGCGACAAACTTGAACGCACCAATTTCTACACCTGGGTGCAGGATGCACGCTCCGTGGAGCTCAACGGCAAGAAGACACTCGCAGGCGAATATTTCGCCGCCCACCGCTCGAAAGTAGGCTTCAGCAAAGCCAACGAGTTCGAGCATGTATGGAAAATAGCGCCGCCCCTCCCCCTGATGGGCTATTCGGAGGATTTCAAAAAGGCCCGCATAACATGGTACGACCATAACGGCGAGACGGGCAAAAGCTATACCGTCTATCGCCGCGACGATGATTCCAAAACCTACAATGCCATCAAGACCCTTGAGTTGGGCAAGGATTATCAGGCCGGCGAAACAGTGGTGTTCGAAGACCCGATATTATGCACCACCCGCTATCGCTACCGCGTACGCGCCACTTCCTATAAGGATGAAGAGTCGATAAATTCGCGCACGCTTGTGGTTTACCGCGACAACGACGTGGAGCCGGCCGACGTGCGCTGTTTCGCTACCGACCCGACAACCGTCCGCGTTGAATGGAGCGAAGTCGAAGGTGCCCGCGGCTATCGTCTGGAGCGCCGCCTTGTCAGCCGCGCCGCCGAGGCCGAGCAGGAGTTCAAGACCATCGTAACCTCCACCGAGAGCAATTCCTATTCCGACGCCACTCTCGCCGAACAGCATACCTATGCCTATCGTGTGGCCGTGCTCAGCAATGCCGACAACACACCGGTTTCGGAACCCGTAGAGATCACCACTCCGAGCCTCGATGCGGCTCCCGAGGGTGTGTTCGGTCTCTTCGCCGCTTCGGGCGACGGCAAGACAAATATCGTCTGGGACAAGACCTACCGCACCTCCTGGGTGGTGGAACGCGCCGATTCCGAGGATGGACCCTGGAAAACAGTGTCGGAATCCCTCAGCTCCCCGGGCTATGAAGATGCCGACGTGCAGAACGGTTTCGATTACTATTATCGCGTGCTCCCCGACCGTCTCGGCCGGAAGGGCGCATATTCCAAGGTTATCAAGGCATCTCCGGCAGCGGGCAATTTCATCTTCTTCCCCTTCAACGAGGGTAAGTTCTCCGAAGCCACCGATATATTCAGCGGTCTGAAGGCCGGCCTCTCCAAAGGAGCCGTCTGGACGGCCGACCGCAAGGGTCGCGCCCGCAAGGCCGTCGCCCTGCGCCCGGGCAAGGAGGCATGCATCACCCTCCCGGCGGGTATCATGCGCAATGTCGGCGATTTCACCATCTCCCTCTGGGTGAAACCGGGACAGACCGGCGGCCGCATTTTCGATTTCGGCAGCGGCACCTCCAAATTCATGATTCTCAACTACGCTTCGGGGCAGTTCCGCTATAAGCTCACCGACGGCGCCAAGACCGTAGACCGCAACAACATCCCCTGCGCCCTCGCGGCCGGCGAATGGAGCCACATCGCCCTGACCCAGAGCGGCAGCATCGTCAAGCTCTATGTCAACAGCAAGGAGATAGCTTCCATATCCGACGCTCCGGCACCCTCGATCATGGGGAAGACAACCGACAATTTCCTCGGTAAGTCGCAATGGAGCAACGATCCGCATCCCGACTTCAGCTACGATGATTTCCGCATCCTCAACCGCGCCTCGACGCCCGAGGAGGTTAAGGAGATCATGGAGCAGGACAACTCTTCGGCCGTGAAGGAGATCTCCGCCGAGACGCCGGTGAAAACCGAATTCTTCGGAATCGACGGCCTCCGCATCGAGAATCCGGCCCCCGGCACGCTTGTCATCGAACGCTCGCTGATGCCCGACGGCTCCGTGAGAACCACCAAACGCATCTACCGCTGATTTGCTTCTTTCAATACTATTGCTTAACTTCGCGAGACGGAGCGGCGCTCTTTGCCGGGCGCCGCTCCGTTTTTTACCCGAGATTCTCGAGATTCCCGAAAAAAATTCAACCCCAATGATTCGAAAAAAACTAATTGCCTTGGCTCTCGCGCTTTCAGCGGCCCTCCCGGCGTTCGCCGAGAGCGACCAGACGCAGAAAGAGCGCCTCTTCAGCTTCGCCTATGGCGACACTGTGCGCACCTATCGCATGTATATCCCCGAGGGGATCCAACCCGGAGCGCCGCTCGTGGTCTATACCCACGGCTACGGCTCCAAGACGCGCTGGCGCACGGGCCTCAACGGCACGGCGCGCGCCAACGGCTTCGCCGTCTGCTATCCCGACGGCTCCCCCGACTCGCGCGGAAAGGATGGCTGGAAAGTGGGCTATCCCCCGCAGGAATCGATGACCATCGATGAGGCCGATTTCTTCAAGGCCCTCAAGGAGGAGGTATGCTCCCGCTTCAACCTCTCGCGCCAAAACGCCTTCATGGCCGGCATGTCGAACGGCGGCGACCTCTGCTATCAACTCGCCTTTACCGCGCCGGGACTTTTCCGCGCCTACGCCTCGGTGGCCGGCCTCCTTTTCGAATGCACATATCTGAACAATCCCCTCCCTCAGGCCGTTCCTTTTATGGAGATACATGGAGACGCCGACAAGACCTCGATGTGGGAGGGCGACCATCTCAATACCGGAGGCTGGGGGAGCTATATTCCCGTACCGCTCGCAGTGGAGACAATGGCCGTGGCCAACCGATGCACCACCATCGCCACCGATACCTTCCCTACCCTTGCCGACCCGGAGCGCATCGTGACGCATACCGTCTACGGCGGCGCGCCCTCGGGATTCGACGTGGAGGTCTACCGCATCCAGAGCGGTCCGCATTCCTGGGCCGTGAAGGATCTGCCGACCCACGAGCTTATCTGGCGATTCTTCTCCCGCTATCTCGCAAAATAAACACCGTTCCCTCTCTTACGATTGCGACACTCGCCGTTCCCGCCTCTCTCTTCCTCTCTTCTCTCCTTGCAATCTTTGAGGGAATTTATTAATTTTGCAATCGGAAAAATTTGTGCCGCGCCGCGGCGTGACCATGTCAAGAGTGTATGCAGCCCATCATCGATAAAATAGATCCCGAACTTATTGTAGCGGAGCTCACCCCCGACCGGCTTCTGCGTCAGACCAACAAGGGAGACAACGAAATATATGTGCTCGACGGCCGCAAAGCCCCCAACACGATGCGGGAAATCGGTCGCCTGCGCGAGATTGCGTTCCGCGACGCCGGCGGAGGCACCGGTCTCGAATGCGACATCGATGAGTTCGACATGATGGACCCTCCATGCAGGCAGATGATCGTATGGAACCCCGCCGAGCGCGAAATCATCGGCGGCTACCGCTTCATCCTCGGAGAGGACATAGCTTTAGAAAACGGCGTGCCGCGCATCGCCACTTCCCACATGTTCCGCTTCTCGGAGCGCTTCCTGCGCGAGTTCCTTCCCGAAACCATCGAATTGGGACGTTCTTTCGTGGCCCTCGAATACCAGTCGACAAAGGCGAGTCCAAAGGCGATCTACGCCCTCGATAACCTGTGGGACGGTCTTGGCGCCCTCACCGTGGTCTATCCCCGGATAAAATACCTCTTCGGGAAAGTGACGATGTATCCCGACTACGACCGCTTCTGCCGTGACCTTATCCTCGGGTTCATGCACAAGCACTTCCCCGACCCCGACAGTCTGGTGGTTCCCATCGAGCCGCTCCGCACCCGCGCCGACTCTCCCGAAGTGCAGGCCATCTTCACCGGCGGCGACTACAAGGAGGATTTCCGCATCCTCAACCATGAGATACGCGAACACGGATGCAAGATTCCTCCTCTGGTCAACTCCTATATGGCCCTGTCGCCGACCATGCGCATGTTCGAAACGGCCATCAACCGCGAGTTCGGCGACGTGGAGGAGAGCGGCATCTTCTTCAAGATCGACGATATATTCGAAGAAAAGAAAACCCGGCACATCGGCACCTATTGCGACACGGGGATAACTTTACTGTAATGTTTCAGCAGTTATGAAAACTACCATACTTATGCTGGGAGGCTCGCGGCGTGTGTCCATGGCGCGCCTCCTGAAGAAGAGCGGCCAGAGACTCGGCCTCGATGTGGAGGTGATTGCCTATGAACTCGACACGCATGTGCCCATTGCCATCGAAGGGAAAGTGGTCCGCGGCCTGAGCTTCACCGACCCCGGAGTTGTCGACGACATCGCCCGCGTTGTCAAAGAATACGATGTGAAGATAATCCTCCCCTTCGTCAACGCCGCCATAGAGATCGCCTCGCTGTGCCGCGAGAAGATCGAAGGAGTGTTCGTGCCCGTGTCGGATTTCAACACCACCTCCCGCATGTTCGACAAGGTGGAGGCCGCCCGCCTCTTCAAGGAGGCCGGATTCCCAATACCGCGCACCTACAGCGTGATCGACAACGAGATGCCTGCCATCGCCAAACCCCGCAAGGGGGGCTCCTCGCGCGGCATACATGTCTTCCATGAGGTCGACGACCTCATGCACCTCGAGAACCTCGATCAATATCTGGTGCAGGAATATATCGCCAACAACCGCGAATATACCGTGGACTGCTATGTGAGCGAGAATGGGGAGATCCTCGTCACCGTGCCCCGCGAGCGTCTGGAGGTGATGGGAGGAAGTGACGCGCACCGTGACCTGTCGCAACGAGACGCTCATCCGGATGAGCCGCGAGGTGCTCGGGCATTTCAAACTGCGCGGCCCGGTGACCATGCAGTTCCTCCACGACCTCGACAACGACCGCTATCTCCTCATGGAGGTGAACCCGCGCCTCGGCGGCGGCGTGATCTGCTCCATTTATGCCGGGGCCCCCATCCCCGACTACATCCTGCGCGAGGCCCTCGCCATGGAAACCACCCCCTCCGACGACTGGACCGACGGCGTCCTCATGGCCCGCTACCAGCAGGAAACAATTTTCTATTGATTCATTTGTCGCGAACCGAACTCGGTTGCTATTTGTTAAAATGGCAACTGTAAACTATGCGACTTATGAAAAAATCAAGACTATCGATAATTGCGGGATTCACCCTGCTGCTCGCTTTTATGAGCGCGGGGCTGACCTCCTGCGTGGGTGACGACGACGGCTGGTGGGGCGGTCCTCCCACAGGCTGGGACACTTTCAACGACACGCGGCTCTCGGGTTATTGGGCCCTTGTGCAGTACAACAGCGACCCGGTGGATGCCGGCGACGCCAACTATCTCTACTTCAACGGCAATGGTCGCGGCCTCTATTATTACCTTCAGGGGGGCCGGCGATATACGGAACAGACCGTCTACTACAGTCAGGATTCCAACACCGGAACATCCCGCTATCAGATCAACATCCAGTATGAATACTCCTCGCCGGTGACGATGAACTATTGGTTCACCCACGGCGGAAACACCATGTGGATGCAATGGCGCACGGGCAACGGCGCGGTGCAGACCTACGTCTACGACCGCATACAGCATGCTCCATGGTGATAAGGATTTTGGAAAAGAGGGGGATTTTGCGTAATTTTGCGGCATAAAAGTATAATATTCGCAAAATTAGTTTCTAACCCGATATGTCATTAAAATGTGGTATCGTGGGCCTGCCCAACGTGGGCAAGTCCACTCTTTTCAATTGTCTGAGCAACGCCAAGGCCCAGAGCGCCAATTTCCCTTTCTGCACCATCGAACCCAACGTGGGGGTGATCTCCGTGCCCGATGAGCGCCTCACACGCCTCGTGGAGATGTGCAACCCGAAGAGCATCGTCCCCGCCACGGTGGAGATCGTCGATATCGCCGGCCTGGTGAAGGGCGCCTCCAAAGGGGAGGGTCTCGGCAACAAATTCCTTGCAAACATACGGGAAACCGACGCCATACTACACGTGCTCCGCTGTTTCGACGACGATAACATCACTCATGTCGACACCACCATCGACCCTGTGCGCGATATGGAGGTGATAAACTATGAACTCCAGCTGAAAGACCTCGAGACCGTCGACTCCCGTCTGGCAAAGACGGAGAAGGCCGCCAAGGCCGGCGGCGACAAGACGGCGAAGATGCAGCTCGAAGTGCTCAAGGCTTACAAGGAGGCGCTCGAACAGGGAAAACCCGCCCGCTCGGTGAAGATAGAGGGTAAGGAGGAAGAGAAATTCGCCCGCGAACTCTTCCTGCTCACCAACAAGCCTGTGCTCTATGTCTGCAATGTGGATGACGCGGCGGCCGCCACGGGCAACGCTTATGTGGAGGCTGTCAGAAAAGCCATCGCCGGTAAGGATGCCGACCTCATGATCGTGGCAGCCAAGACCGAGAGCGAGATCGCCGAACTCGACACATGGGAGGAGCGCAAGGAATTCCTCGAGGAGATCGGACTTTCGGAATCGGGCGTCAGCCGCCTGATTCGCGCGGCCTATTCGCTGCTCGACCTCCAGACATATTTCACCGCCGGACCCGACGAGGTGCGCGCATGGACCTTCCTGCGCGGCACGAAAGCGCCGCAGGCCGCCGGAATAATCCACACCGATTTCGAGAAAGGATTCATCCGCGCCGAGGTTATCAAATATGACGATTATGTCTCCCTCGGCTCTGAGAACGCCGTGAAGGAGGCCGGCAAGATGGGCGTCGAAGGGAAGGAATATGTGGTGCAGGATGGCGACATCATGCACTTCCGCTTCAACGTCTGAATCCCATTAGACCCATTTGGCCCATTAGACCCATCCCCTCAGAACTCCGTGAAACTGAGCGGCAGCAGGCTCTTCACCGACGGCAGGATGAATATCCTGTCGCGGCCGAAGAGGATCACCTCTATGTCGCCGTAAAGCGTCTCATATTCGAGCAGGGCCTGACGGCAGGCGCCGCAGGGGCTTATCGGTTCCGCCTGGAAGCATGATTCATAGGGAGCGTCGTCGGGCATCCGCAGGCGCGTCCATGCGGCGATCGCTATCTTCTTCATCGCCATGCCCGGCTTGCTCGCCGACGCGTAGAAACAGGCCGTGCGCTCAGCGCATGTGCCGGAAGGATAGGCCGCGTTCTCCTGATTGCTTCCCTTCACGATCGAGCCGTCGGCCATGCGTATGGCAGCCCCGACATGAAATTTCGAATAGGGCACATAGGAAGTGCGCGTCATCTCCTTGGCGGCTTCCACGAGCTCGCGGTCGTCTGCGGAAAGCTCCTCCGCGGAGCACTCCTTTATTTTCGTCTCGAGAGTCCTCTCTTTCATATCTTTAGCTTTGGGTTATAATTAAAACGCATTCGGATGCGTTGCGAATCCCAAATTTAATGATTTTTTCGCTAATTTTGCCTATCATGACGATTATTCGAAAAAGTTATATCCGCCGCCCGCTATTGCTTGCCGTGGCGTTTGTTGCGATGGCGTTGCCGGCCGCGGCGAAGGGGAACGCCTACGAGGCGTATATCGAGAAATACCGCGACATCGCGGTGGAGCATCAGGAGGCCTACGGCATTCCGGCTTCCATCACGCTGGCTCAGGGCCTCCTCGAAAGCCGCGCGGGCCTTTCATCGCTCGCCACTGAGGGGAACAACCATTTCGGCATCAAATGCCATGCCGACTGGAAAGGGGATACACTCCTGCGCGACGACGACGCGG
>OHPI01001259.1_pt1 | contig 13915 bp, 9 predicted proteins | sample 1577651 | NCBI WGS metagenome assembly OHPI01 (sample SAMEA3879578, study PRJEB24766) | human gut metagenome | biome: human-associated habitat; feature: feces | place: USA | collected 1985/1987
CGGGAAACCCAGCGAAATCCGATGCTTTTAAGGCTGGCAAGAAGCGAAAAAGGCATCGTAAATAGAGAAAGCCACCAGAATAGGTTGCCTTTCTCGGTCAGAAATTGGCGAAAAGACAGCGAAAATCGGGAAACCCAGCGAAATCCGATGCTTTTAAGGCTGGCAAGAAGCGAAAAAGGCATCGTAAATAGAGAAAGCCACCAGAATAGGTTGCCTTTCTCGGTCAGAAATTGGCGAAAAGACAGCGAAAATCGGGAAACCCAGCGAAATCCGATGCTTTTAAGGCTGGCAAGAAGCGAAAAAGGCAACGAAAACAGAGAAAGTTGCCGAAATCCGCTGCTTTTCCCCGCCTCACGATTTTACCCGAGGAAGTTTCTTATAGCTCCCACTCCATATCTTTTTCCCACTTATCTTTTGGGCGCGGATACTTAGCTGCATTTTCTTGCTGTAGGTTACGGTGATTTTCGTTTTCTTCGTGTAAAGCCACCTTGTTTCACCGTTCTTTTTGTTTTTTACACGAATCTGGTATCTTGTGGCTGCCTTACACTTTTCCCATTTTATGGTAAGTTTGTGCTTGCCTTTTTTCTTTTGCGTTACTTTTTTTATTTTGAGAGATTTGGTATCAAATTTTTTTGCGGGAGCTGGGCTTACTGAAACCACTGGACTTTCCGAAGGGGATTCAAAGCTTTCCGGAATCGCCGAGCTCGCCGGCGAATGACTTATCGTTGGCACTGAAGTCTTGGAAGGTGTTCCCGCAGGGGCAGGAGACACTGGTATTGCCGAATCCGTCGGAGAAGGGTTTACAACCGGAGTTGTGGTTGGCACTGAAGTCCCGGAAGGTGTTCTCGTAGCTGCCGGAGTCGCCGAACTTGTCGGCAAAGGCGTTTTTGTTGGAACCGGATTTCCCGAAGGCTCTATCGTGGCCGATGGAGATGCCGACGCCCCCGTCTCTTTTTTCAAATCCTCAATGATATGCTGCAGCGAATTTTTCAGATTCAGGCGTGGTGTAATATAAATGAGGCCGGAATCTGCGATGTAAGTATAAACGGAATCACTCATAAGTAGATATTTTTTTGTATCAGCAAGAAGAGCTTCCCGGCTTTCGTAAGTTTTATTTGCTTCAAGAAATCCCATAATTACCGCTGCACTGCCGGCGGTCATGGGGGAAGCCATCGAAGTTCCGCTTTTTTCCGCATATGAATTGTAGCGGGTGGTAGAGAGAATGGCCTCGCCCGGACAAAGGATGTCGTAAGGAGCCGGGGAAGTATCCACAAAATTTGAAGAAGTCCAGCAGCCATCCGTTGTATTGCCCGCCATTACGCCAATCACGTAGGGATAGGCGGCAGGGTACATGGTGGAGTCCGAAGAGGCTCTTCCGTTATTGCCGGCTGCTGCGACAAGAAGACAGGAAGAGGAAGCTTTTTCCAATTCTTCAGCGAAAGTGCTGTTTTCGTTATAACTGCCAAACGACATATTGATCACGTCTGCACCATTGGCGACCGCGTACTGAAGCGCTTTTGCGGCATTGGCAAACGAAAAACTGTTTTTATAATTTCCTGCTTTTAAGATCATGATCTTTGTGCGGTAACCGACACCGGCGTAGCCGACTGCATTGTCCGGATTCATACCAATAATCCCGCTGACGTGCGTGCCGTGGCTGGTGTTGGAATCATCTTCCGGGGCTTCATAACGAAGCGGGGCGGATGGATTATCCGGGGCCGGAGTGGGAACATTGTTGATAAAATCCACGCCGTAAATATCGTCGATGTAGCCATTGCCGTCGTCATCCACATTGTCCGTGCCATTTCGTTCCGCTTCATTGATCCATAGGGAATCGACGAGATCTTCGTGAGACAATTCCGCACCGGTGTCAATGACCGCGATCACGGTCTCTTTGACCGGGTAACCGTCCAGGACAGCAGCGGTATCATCAGCGCCGATCGCCGCAAGGTAATACGGGGAAGCGGAGGCAGACGAAGATTCTGTCGAAAGTGCCGATGCTTGTGAGGACATCGCGTCCGGCTCGGACGGCGTCCATACAAACATGTTAAAATATGGAAAAAGCAATAAAACAACAAATACAATACAAATCCGTTTCATATAAAACCCCCTTTGTGCTATTTGCTGCTTCCAGTTTACCATATTTAGAAATGTCTTACAAGGCTTGCAAAGACACATTTTTTTCATAATGTTAGTGTTGTAAGATGGTCTATTCTGTGATAACATCATACATAAGGAGGTGGTTTGGTTATGCTTCAAAACAAACGAAAAACCATAGGGGTATTTGCAGAAAAAGTCAAAGAAGAATTTCAGATGCGTTTGTGCCAAGGAATCATCGAAGAAGCAGAACTACAGGGATATAATGTGGCAATTTTTACAAATTATGGAAAGTACGGACAAAATAATCAACATTTTATCGGTGATCAAATGATATGGGACCTGCCATGTTATGAGGAATTTGCCGGATTGATACTGGCATTGGATACAATGAGTGAAAAAAGCAGCCGGCAGAAGATCCTCGACAATGTGAAGAAATATTGTCATTGTCCGGTGGTCAGCATTCGCGAAAAAGTGGAGGGAGCAGTCAACTTTCTTGTGGAAAATACGACCGGGATGGCAGGACTTATCCGGCATTTTATTGAATTACATGGAAAAAAGCGGCTTTGTTTTATGAGTGGACCGAAAACGTATTGGGATGCGAGAGAGCGGATGCAGTGCTTTTTAGATACGATGAAAGAATACGGACTTCCGGTAACAGAACATCAGATGTTTTACGGAGACTATTGGTACAATATGGGAGCTCAGGCGTGTGACTGGTTTCTGGCGGAAGACGAGATGCCGGAAGTGATTATGTGTGCGAATGACCATATGGCATTGGCGGTGGTAAGCGAGTTGATCAAGCGGGGAATCCGTGTGCCGGAAGATATCTGTGTCAGTGGGTACGATGGACTGCTGGAGACACTTTCCTTTACGCCGGCGATCACGACAATGCGTGTGCCTTTCCAGAAAATGGGAAAGCAGGCGGTGGAGTTGATCGCAGAAAATCAGGAAACCGAGGATTGGAAAAAAATCGATAAAGTTTGTTTTGAGGCGGAGATTTTGGCGCGAGAATCCTGCGGATGCATGGCAAAAGCGGGCGAAAAGATCATTTTGGAAAAGCAGCGCGAATACGATCAACTGCAGGCGGAGCAAAACCGGGCAACGCAGTTTGACTATATGTCCATTTACTTGAGTCAGGCAGAATCCATTGAAGATATCGCAGATTATATTGCAGAATTTCATAAAAACATGTACGGCATCCGCGACTATGCACTCTGCCTCTGTGAAATGCTTCACGATGCGCAGGGGTATAAAACGTATACCGATCAGATGGAATTGTGCGTTTATATCAAAGACAATGAGCAGAAGACCGGAATCCGCATTCCATTTGAACGGCGGGAACTTCTGCCGGAAGAACTGATCAGCGATAAACCGCAGGTGTGGTATTTTGCGCCGATTCATTTTCAGGACAGCTGTTACGGTTATGAAGCCTTTCAATTTTGGACTTGGGAAAATACGGCAAAATTATTCTTCCGCTGGAATATCAATATTGGCAACAAAATTCATGATCTGCTCATTGAAGATAAGATGAAAACGTTGATCGATGAACTTGCCTATATGTACGACCGCGACGAATTGACCGACTGGTACAACCGCCGCGGACTGGAAAAGCAGGGTGTGCGGCTGTTGGAGCAGGCAAAGCAGGAGAAGAGCCCCTTGTTTTTGTGCGTTATCGATCTCGATGGAATGAAGCAGATCAATGATAATTTCGGGCATATCGAGGGAGACTTTGCATTGAAGAAAGTATGCGAGACGATTTCGGGGGCGTGTCGGGGAGAATATTTGTGTGCGCGTACAGGTGGTGATGAGTTTGTCGTATTGGCAAAAAATGTAACCGAGATGGAAGGCCGCGCATGGATGCTGAAAATGGAGAAAGAGTTGGAAAGATTTAACAAAACCAGCGAAAAACCGTATGCGATCCATGCCAGTTACGGAATTACGAGCCGTGTGCCAGGGGAAACGGAAAGCATGCAGCAGTATATCAAAGAAAGTGACGAAAAAATGTACCGTTATAAAGTGATGAACAAAAAACGGCGCGGTGAGGAACTCCGTTGAGATAAGGTGGTATGTCAGAGAAAATGAAAAAGAAAAACAGGCAAAATTCTGTTCTTATGGGGATGCTGATCTGTATCGTCATTGCATTTGCTGTGACACTCGGTGGCTTTGCCATTTTGCGCAGACAGATGGCAAAGACCGATCTTGAGGAAACGAAAGAGCAGTCCTATGAGGCACATTATGCCTTTATTGTAGATAATCCGGAAGACGAATATTGGCAGCAGGTTTACGAGGCGGCAAAAGAAGAAGGCAAAAAGCAAAATATTTATGTCGAGCAGATTTTTGAAAATGTGTCGCAGACATATGAGACGAAAGAATATATGGATATTGCGATTGCAGAAAAAGTCGATGGCATTTTATTGCAATCCTCTTCCAAATCGGTCGGCCCGGAGATGAATGCGGCGATGGAAGCCGGAATCCCGGTTGTGACAATGCTGCATGACAATTACAGTGGCAGGCGGTGCGCGTTTGTCGGAGTCAATGACAGCAGTCTCGGAGACAGTTATGCAGAGTTGATACAGGAAAATATTTCCAAAAAGAAAAAAGATGTCCTTCTGCTGATGAAAAAAAATGGAGACCTTGGAGACAATAATCTGGTTTTGCAGACCATCCGGCAGAAAGTGCAGGGAGCAAAAATTCGAGTACAGCTTCTTGAGGGAGAAGATGAATTCGCGACAGAAAAAGCAGTCAGAGACTGTATTTTGGATGAGAAACAGTGCCCGGATGTACTTGTCAGTTTGTCTTTGGAAGGAACCGCATATGCCTATCAGGCGGTTGTTGATTATAGTAAAGTAGGCACGGTCAAGATTATTGGAGCTTATGAAAATGATGAGATTCGGCGGGGGCTGGGAAAAAAAGTAATTGCAGCGAGTGTGGCGATTGATTCAGAGGCGATTGGAAAGACGGCAATCCAGGCATTGCAGGAATATAAGAAAAACGGTATTGTAAACGAATATCAGATGATACAACAAAACGTGATAAGAGGTGGAAAATGAAGCGAGCGTCGATTAGCACAAAAATGATCGTATTATTGATATTTACATCGGTTATGACACTGTTGATCAATGTTATGATGTTTCTTAATATCAATCAGGTACTTGTTCAGATTGAGCAGGTATATGCGACCAATGTGCAATTAAATAAAATGACAGAAGAACTGGATAAAGTGCATTCCGAGATGTTGGAATATCTAAAAACGAGAGATTCCGGCGTCTTGCAGGAGTATTACATCAGCCAGCAGAATCTGTCTGAGCAGCTGGCAATGGTGCAGGAAGAGACGATGGACCGACAGACGAGTGTGTTAAAAAATAATATTTATTATCTTGGAAAAAATTACCTAAAGATTTCCGAGGAGGCAGTAAAGGCAAAGCGTGGACGAGATGTGAACACTTATGGGGAGCGCTATGAAGATGACGGAAAAATGAAAGAATATCTCAATGGCTACATCAGCAGCCTGAACAATATACAGTTTCAGGGAAATTCTCATAATTACCTGCTTTTGCAAAACTTCCTATATTATATGGAAGTAGTAGGAACGATTATGTTCTTCGTCGTTGTACTGTGCGATACGATCATGGTCGTTATGATGACGCGGCGTCTCACGAGACCGTTGAAAATTTTGTCGAGGCGCGCGAAGGAAGTTACAGCGGGGGATCTTTCTGTGGACATCCCGGTATTTCGCACCGGAGATGAAGTTGAGAGTCTGTCAAAAGCCTTTGATAAGATGATGGGAAGCATACGCGAATATGTCGAAGCGCAGCGTGTCAGCATGGAAAAAGAAAATGAGATGCGTGAAAATGAATTAAAAACACAGACGTTGTTAAAGGATGCCCAGTTAAAATACCTGCAATCGCAGATCAACCCCCACTTCCTATTTAATACATTGAATGCGGGAATGCAGCTTGCGATGATCGAAGATGCGGATAAGACGGCACTTTTTATCGAAAATATGGCAGAATTTTTTCGTTACAATCTGTCACGTATCAATGAAGATGCGACACTTGCGGATGAAATTCAGCTTGTCGACCATTATATTTACATTCTCAATGTGCGTTTTGCCGGAGATATTCATTATAAGAAGGAAATCGAGCCGGGACTGGAAAATGTTCTTGTGCCATCCATGATCCTGCAGCCACTTGTCGAAAATGCCGTGCAGTACGGTATCCGAGGCGTCGAGTGGGAAGGCTGGGTTACACTGCGCATCTGGCAGGAAACAGGGACCGTTTATATCGAAGTCGCTGACAATGGGCGCGGCATGAGCCGGGAACTCATCGAACGTGTGCTGCAGGGAGAAAATGTAAAAAACAGGAAAAACAGCAAATCCAATGGAATCGGTATTTACAATGTATTGGAGCGGCTGCAGATGTATTATACGACGGAAGATGTATTGGAGATCAAAAGTGACGGTGAAGGAAAGGGAACGCGCTTTACTCTGAAAATTCCGAAGGAGGTGAGACCATGATAAAATTACTGCTGGCAGATGACGAGGGAATTGTACTCGAATCCATGCAGCGGATCGTGGCGAAAAATTTTGGAGATACGTGCGAAGTGCGGACGGCAAAGACCGGACGAGCTGTCATTGAAGTTGCAGAAGAATTTCGACCGGATATCGCAATATTAGACATTCAGATGCCGGGAATCAACGGAATTGAGGCGATTGAAGAGATCAAAACATTCTGCCCGAGAACCTGTTTTATCATTATGTCCGCCTATGATACGTTTGACTATGCGAAAAAAGCGATGTCACTTGGCGTTATGGATTTTATTACGAAGCCTGCCAACACTTCGCGTATCGTCTCGGCACTTGAAAAAGCGATGGATGAAGTGCGCAAACAGCAGAGACGATGGGAAAAAAGTCTGGAATACAAGGAAAAATTGGAAGCCGTCGTGCCGATCATTGAGAGCGGAATGATTTATTCGATCTTATTTCAGGATAACTATTCGGGAGATACAGAACGTTTCCGTGAATTGCTCGATATTCCGGGAGATTATGGAATGATTCTTGTGATCGAAGTCGGCGATGCGATCGAAAACCGAAAAATGACGAATGTCGTCGGAATGTCGGTTAAAGCGCAGAAATTTTACGATGAATTCCGCCAGATCGTGAAGGAATTTTTTCCGGCGACGGTAGGACCGGTTATGACCAATAAAATCGTCGTTTATGTGCCGGCGGCAGCTCCGGAAAAAGAATACAATGAACGAGTAAAAATTATCGAAAAAACCGACAATATGATACAGAAACTGATCTCGCGTATTGAATTACAGTTTCGTGCCGGAGTCGGAAGCATCCGCCCGGTGGATGACATTTATCCGTCGTATCAGGAAGCCTGTCTGGCGTTGAAAAAGGCTGAAGGGACAGTAATGCATATCAATGACCTTGTGGCGGCGCAGGATGTCGAGGAAAATTATCCGCTGGAGACAGAAAATGCGATGTATGTGGCACTCAAACGTGGTGATGTGTCAAAAACGCTGGAAGAGGCTGCGCAGTTTTTTGATTGGATGCAGAAAAATTATGCTTCCTGCCTTGACGATGTCCGCCTGAAAGTGTTGGAACTTGTCATGTACGCCGAGCGAATCGCTTTTCACGAGGGCGGAATGTCTTATCATTTCCGCGACCGAACGAATTATCTGGCGACGGTAACCGGTTTTACAACGATGGATCAGCTGCAAAGCTGGTTTCTTGATCATATGAAAGCAGCGGCAGAGATCATTCATGTGAAGGCGAGTGAGAAATATAGTGATATTGTTGCAAATGCGAGAGATTATATTGGGAATAATTTCCAAAAAGACATCTCGCTGGATGAAGTGAGTCGTGTCGCCAATGTCAGTCCGTATTATTTTAGTAAAATATTTAAAGAAGAAACCCGCGAGACGTTTGTCGAATATCTGACGGGACTTCGGATGGAACACGCAAAAAATCTGCTGCGGGAAAAGGAAAAAAGCATCAAGCAGATCTGTGTGGAATCCGGTTACAGCGACCCGAATTATTTCAGCCGGATTTTCAAAAAGACAGTTGGTGTGACCCCGTCGGAGTACCGAGAAGGTTAGAAAGAAGGAACGTATGAAGCAAGTAAATATAAGAAAGATCTGTCTTTTGCTCTGTGTGGCAACAGTCGTTTTGCTGACCGGATGTGGCGCAGGCGAGCCGGAAAAGAAAAGCGACTCGGACGGAATCCGGATCGGATTTTCTTTTGATTCCCTTGTCATCGAGCGGTGGCAGAGGGACCGCGACGTCTTTGTATCACGGGCGCAGGAACTCGGAGCTACCGTCAATGTGCAGAATGCCGGCGGAGATGTGGCGGCGCAAAAAAAGCAGATTTCGTATTTTATTGAGCAAAAAATGGATGTGATCGTCGTTGTAGCAGCGGATACAGCGGCACTCAGCGATGTGGTCGCGCAGGCAAAAGAGCGGGGAATCCGCGTCGTTGCCTACGACAGAATGTTGGAAAATGCCAATGTGGACCTGTACCTCTCGTTTGACAGTGAAAAGGTTGGCGAGATTTACGGCGATGCGATCACCCGGAAATTTCCAAAAGGCGCACAGATACTGGAAGTCCTTGGTTCGTCGGAAGATTACAATGTGAAATTGATGGAAAAAGGGCTGGCTTCCAAATTAGGCAGTACCTATAAAGTTGTAGAAAAAAATTATGCAAAAGGCTGGATCGCAGAGCAGGCATATGATATCGTTTCAGAATATTTTTCCAAAGGGAATTCTTGTGATGTCGTGGTGTGTGGTAATGATGATCTTGCAACACAGGCGATTCGTGCACTTTCGGAAAACCAGAAAGCCGGAAAAGTGTATGTCCTTGGGCAGGATGGTGATCTTGCCGCCTGTCAGCGTATCGTCGAGGGGACTCAGGGGGGAACGGCATTTAAAAATATTGACGAGCTTGCGGAGAATGCGGCAGATCTTTGTGTGAAACTTGCCAAAGGCGAAGATACCGGTGTGAAGGCGACGATGTCGGACGGTACTTACGACGTGCTAAGTTATCAGCTTTCCCCGGTTTTCGTTGATCAGGAAAATATCGATCAAGTGATCATCGAGGGTGGCTTCCACACAAAAGAAGAAGTATATCTCAATAAAAAAGCGAATTAAGAGCAGTAGCACAATTTTGAAATTAAGATTGTGCTACTCTTTTTTTGTGCTGTCAGGAAAATCGCAAAATTGTCCATTTCATCGTAAAGCATTCCTATTTTGATTATGTTATATTAAACCTAAAGAAAATCATGAGTGGTTACACATAAGCAAAATAAATTGAGAAGGAGAATGGCTATGAAGATAATAAAAAAATGGATCGCTTGCCTGATGGCAGTCGGAATGATGCTTTCGCTGACCGCCTGCGGAGTAAGCGGAGATCAAGTGGCAGTCAATAAGCCACAGCAAAAAGACCCGGATGCGAAAAAGCGGATCGCGGTTTCCATGCCGACAAAGGATCTGCAGCGCTGGGCACAGGACGGAAGTAATATGAAAGCGCAGCTTGAAAAACAAGGATATGACGTAGATATCCAGTATGCGAACAACGATATCGCAACGCAGGTCAGCCAGATTGAAAATATGATCGCTGTCAATCCGGATGTTTTGGTAGTTGCTTCTATCGATGGTTCGGCACTTGGAACTGCTTTGCAGGGAGCGAAAGGACTGGGCATCCCGGTTATCTCCTATGACCGTCTGATCATGCAGAGCGACGCCGTATCGTATTATGCAACATTTGACAATGAACTTGTCGGAGAACTTCAGGGGCAGTACATTGAAGATAAACTGGATCTGAAAAATGCAAAAGGACCATTTAATATCGAGCTTTTCACCGGTTCTTCCGACGATAACAACTGTAACTACTTCTTTGGCGGTGCGATGAAGATTCTCCAGCCGTACATTGATTCCGGAAAACTGGTAGTTCGTTCCGGTTCAACGACGTTGGCAGAATGTGCGACAGCAAACTGGTCCACTGAGGAAGCCCAGAAGAGAATGGAAAATATTCTGGCAGCGTACTATCAAGATGGTACAAAATTGGATGCGGTATTGTCTTCCAATGACTCGGTAGCAAATGGTATCACCAATGCACTGGTCGCTTCTTACAAAGGCGACTTCCCGATCCTGACCGGTCAGGACTGTGATATCACATCCGTAAAAAATATCATTGCCGGCAAACAGTCGATGTCGATCTTTAAAGATACGAGACAGCTGGCATCCAAAGTAGTAGAAATGGTTACAGCGATCATTGAAGGAAAAGAAGTTCCGGTCAATGACACAGAAAGTTATGACAATGGAAAAGGAATCGTGCCAACGTATCTTTGCCAGCCTGTCTTCGCAGACCAGGATAACTATAAAGAAGTGTTGATTGATTCCGGATATTATAAAGAATCTGATGTGAAGTAAGGAGGGGTGACCGATGGCAGAATATATCTTGGAAATGAATGGAATTACCAAAACATTTCCCGGCGTAAAAGCACTGGATAATGTCAATTTGAAGGTGAAAAAAGGTGAGATTCACGCACTGGTCGGTGAAAACGGAGCCGGTAAATCGACATTGATGAATGTCCTCAGTGGAATCTACCCTTATGGAAGTTACGAAGGTGACATCGTTTACGATGGAGAAATTTGTAAATTTAAGGAAATTAAAGACAGTGAGAAAAAAGGTATTGTAATTATCCACCAGGAACTCGCACTGGTACCGTATATGACGATCGCAGAAAATATGTTTCTTGGCAATGAGCAGGGAAAGAAAATGGCGATTGACTGGACGAAAACCTACGGACGTGCCGAGGAGCTTATGAAAAAGGTAGGGTTGAAAGAAGATCCGCACACTTTGATCAAAGATATCGGAGTCGGCAAACAGCAGCTGGTAGAAATTGCCAAAGCACTGGCAAAAGATGTAAAACTTTTGATCCTTGACGAGCCGACGGCATCGCTCAATGAATCCGATTCGCAGGCACTTTTGGAACTTATGCTTGAGTTTAAAAAACAGGGAATGACATCGATCATCATTTCTCACAAATTAAATGAAATTTCTTACGTGGCAGATAAGATTACGGTTATCCGTGACGGCTCCACGATTGAGACGATGGATAAAGAAGTGGACGATTTCAGTGAAAACCGTATTATCCGCGGCATGGTTGGACGAGAATTGAGCAATCGTTTCCCGGCCAGAGAAAATGTCAAGATCGGCGAGATTTGTATGGAAGTCGATCATTGGACCGTTCATCATCCGATGACACCGGCAAAGAAAGTGGTTGACGACGTATCCTTTTATGTACGCCGCGGCGAAGTGGTCGGCATCTCCGGTTTGATGGGAGCAGGACGTACAGAACTTGCGATGAGTCTGTTTGGACACAGTTACGGAACCGGCATCAGCGGAACGATTAAAATGAATGGAAAGGAAGTTCATCTGAAAAATGTACGTCAGGCGATCGATCACAAACTTGCGTATGTGACCGAAGACCGAAAAGGCAATGGATTGATCTTAAGTAATCCGATTTACACTAATACGTCTCTTGCGAAAATGGACAAAGTCAGCCGCTATGGTGTGATTGACAAATTAAAAGAAGTTCAGATCGCAGAAGATTACCGGCAGAAACTTCATACGAAAGCACCGTCGGTTTACCAAAATGTGGGAAATCTAAGTGGTGGTAACCAGCAGAAAGTGCTTTTGGCAAAATGGATGCTGACGGATCCGGACGTATTGATCCTGGATGAACCGACACGAGGAATCGACGTTGGAGCCAAATACGAGATTTATTGTATCATCAATGACCTGGTGGCAGCAGGAAAATCCGTCATCATCATTTCTTCGGAATTACCGGAAGTGCTTGGCATGAGCGACCGCATTTATGTCATGAACGAAGGTAAAATGGTGGGCGAAGTAGACGGAAAAGAAGCAACCCAGGAAATTATCATGTCATATATCATGAAATCAGGAAAAGGAGCGTGAATGAAATGAATCAGGTGAAAGAAGCTTTGAAAAAAAATACAATGGTGATTGCGCTGATCATCGTTGCGATATTCTTTACATTTATGACAGATGGAGCACTCCTCTTGTCATCCAACATAACGAACTTAATCGCACAAAATGGTTATGTCGTTATTCTTGCAGTAGGTATGTTACTTTGTATCCTTACCGGTGGTAACATCGACTTGTCCGTTGGCTCGATCGTGTGTCTGGTCGGCGCCGTAGTCGGAAAATTGATGGTAAATGGCGGCGTTAATATGTGGGTAGCCATCGGAGCCGGTCTTCTCGTAGGCCTTGGAATCGGTGTATGGCAGGCATTCTGGATCGCCTACGTCCGCATCCCTCCGTTTATCGTAACTCTTGCCGGCATGCTTTTATGGCGTGGTGTCGCACTCCTCGTACTGGATGGCCTCACAATCTCCCCGATGCCGGATGAATATATCGCATTGTTTAACAATTACGTACCTGGTTATGGAACCGCTCTTGCAGCCGGCATCCTGATCAGTGTAGGTTATATCGCTTCCGTTATCTGGAAACGAATTAAAGCAAAGAAAAACGGATATCAGCAGAGCAATCTTTACGGCGATATCGCAAGATGTGTCATCATTACCGCAGTGGTTATGTTTGTCTGCATCAAATTGTACAGCTACAAAGGTCTGCCGACAATCCTCATTCTTCTTGCCGTAATCGTAGCAGCTTATGCTTACTACACATCCAAAACCGTTTCCGGCCGTTACTACTACGCAGTCGGCGGTAACGAAAATGCAGCAAAACTCAGTGGTGTCAAGACAAACCGCGTATACTTCATCGCTTATGTCAACATGGCAGTGCTTTCTGCAGTCGCAGCTCTTGTCTGCATCGCCCGTTTCAATTCCGCAGCACCTACAGCCGGAACAAACTATGAAATGGATGCGATCGGTGCCTGCTTCATCGGTGGAGCTTCCGCATACGGTGGAATCGGAACCGTACCCGGAGTAGTAATCGGTGCCATCTTCATGGGTGTCCTGAACAACGGAATGTCCATCATGGGAATCGACGCAAACTGGCAGAAAGCCGTAAAAGGACTTGTCCTTCTGGCAGCTGTAGCCTTTGACGTAATTTCCAAGAAAAAACAAAGCAGCAAATAAGAAGAACCAAGAATTACGAAGGCTGCACAGCAGCATTCGTAATTCCAGGGAGAAAACTTCATCAACTTATATTACGGGGGACCAGCCGGAAGGCTGGTCCCCTTGGCGTGGGAGGAGGTTTTTGGGGCTTTCCTGTGGTGTGTGGCGTTTGGGGGGAGGAGATGAGTCTGCTTGGCAAAGGTTGGGTTTGGCACCCTGGAAGAGGGAAAGTAAGTGGTGCTCTGGGGTGAGTCGCTATTGCTAGTCGTGGCACTGCACCCCGGAAGAGGGAAAAGCAAGGTGTCACAGAGGTGAGTCGCTGGCCCAAGTTCTGGTTTGGTACCCCGGAAGAAGGAAAAGCAAGTAGTCTCTGGGGTGAGCTGCTATTGCTAGTCGTGGAACTGCACCCCGGAAGAAGGGGAAAGCAAGTAGTCTCCGGGGTGAGTCGCTATTGCTAGTCGTGGCATTGCACCCCGGAAGAAGGGAAAAGCAAGTAGTCTCCGGGGTGAGTTGCCATTACATTATTGAAAAATAAGTAAATTACCCCTTGCATATTTTTCTATACATGTTATAATGTCATAAAAATCTAATTTTCTGATTTGAATCAAATCAAAAAATCCAGAAAAGGTAACTATTCAAGCCCCCTCCTACCACATTCGCATTTCGAACACTTCGTGTTCTTTCTCGCCTTTGACAAGGCTAAAAATG
>OHPI01001262.1_pt1 | contig 13882 bp, 17 predicted proteins | sample 1577651 | NCBI WGS metagenome assembly OHPI01 (sample SAMEA3879578, study PRJEB24766) | human gut metagenome | biome: human-associated habitat; feature: feces | place: USA | collected 1985/1987
TTTCAGGTAATCATTTGAAATAATAGAGCTACAAGCCAATACACAGCCTACCAGGATTAATACGATAGAAACCCAAAGATTGAATTTATTTGATTTTTTAGCCATAATAATTTTCTTTTTTTGTGATGTGAATAATAAGCTGGTCACGACGAATCCTCCGCAACCGGATAATAATAAATAAAGGATTAAAGAAAACACATAAGGGAAGACACACCTGCAAACGAACTGTAATAAACAGTCCATATCCAGATAATACCTACGCAACAGCCAGGCATAACTTCTCCTTACATCACAAAAAAAGACTAAATCAGTAACTTCCGTAACGCAAAGACATGATAACCGTTACGGGTAAGTAAAGCGGAATAATTTATATGATGAGTAATGGAATTATATTCCAATAGTTTGGAAATCAAATCATGTCCTTTTAACCGCAAATACTGGGTCGTTTTTTCGACCTGGTTTTGCGTGCGCAAATTAAAATTATAAGTAATGGTTTGGATAACCCGGCGCGGAGAAAGCAAGTTGCTGTTCTTCATATCGCTGGTCAAGACAGCCAGACAAGTCTGCATATCCTTCGTTTCCGAATCTTCCATGACAGCATCTTTTGTCAGAGCAGACAATACATCGAATGGCTGTGCTTTCTCATCCTGATTGAAGAAAAGCACAGTTCCCAATACAAATCCGATGACTAATAGAAACTGTTTCATGCCGCAAATATAGAATGTTTTTTCGGAATAGAAAAAAAGTGTATTGGTAAAATAGTTTTAATTTTGCGTCCAAAATAAATGTTATGAATAATTTATCATCTCCAAGTAAAGGAAAAGCCTGGCTGGAAGCTGCCCGTCCACGCACTCTTCCGGCATCTTTAAGTCCGGTACTGGTCGGAGCTGCGTTGGCTTTTCGTGACGGTTATTTTCAATGGGTTCCTACCCTACTCTGTGTTTTAGTAGCCTTGTTGGCACAGATTGCCAGCAATTTTGCCAATGATTATTTCGATTTCAAGAAAGGTGCTGATGGAGCCGACCGGCTCGGTCCGGAAAGAGCCGTTGCACAAGGTTGGATTCAGCCCCAAAGTATGCTAAAAGGCACTTTCATCACCTTAGGATTGGCTTGCTTTTGCGGATGTATGCTCCTGTTCTTTGCCGGCTGGGAACTGATTCCTGTAGGAATTGCCATTGCCTTGTGCGTACTTGCCTATTCAGCGGGCCCGTTTCCTTTGGCATACAATGGATTGGGTGACGTTTGTGTCTTATTATTCTATGGTATTATTCCCGTCTGCTTTACTTACTACGTACAGGCGTTGAGTTTCTCTTTGCTGTCTTTGCTATTATCCATTGCCGTCGGTTTGTTATCGGTCAATATCCTGGTCATCAACAATTATCGGGACTATGTACAAGACAAAGCAGCACGGAAACGTACAACCATCGTCCTTTTCGGGCGTCGTTTCGGGCGGATTCTTTATCTGCTGAACGGAATCATTGCCCTGTTACTTGTCTTTCCTTTTCTGATGCAAGCCAGTACCTGGATGTTGGCAGCCTTCGGACTATTCTTTGTCCTGTTTATGGTTACATGGCAAGAAATGAGACATAAGAACGGAAAAGAGCTGAACCAGACATTAGCCCATACAGCCCGCAATGTGTTGCTCTTCTCCATCTTGCTGTCTGTCTTTCTGATTTTATACTAAAAATAAAGGGCATACGATACGTTCTATATGATCAGAACGTATAAAAATAGTGAACATTCAATTTTTTGACAACTGTGCTAAAGCTTTTCCATATATGTGATAAAGCTTTTTGACAGATATGGAAAAGCTTTTCGACAGCTGTCAAAAAATTAAAATCCTACGAGATTCGGAGTTGTTTCCAGACTAGAAGATACATCGATACCCGCTTTTCCGAAGAAACAACCGCTAAACTCTCAAGATTTTCTCCATAGCTTTCCCCTTGGCAAGTTCGTCAATCAATTTATCCAGATAACGGATTTCCTGCATCAAAGGCTCTTGTATTTCTTCTACTTTTATACCACAAATCGTACCTTTTATCTTCTTCCGATTCGGATTCAAGGCAGGAGCTTTTCGGAAAAAATCGCCGTATGAAGTCGGTTGTTCCAACAGTTCCTCCAATTGTTCCTGCATATAACCCGTCAGCCAACGGATAATCTCGTCCACTTCCGCCTGTGTCCGGCCTTTTCGCAAAGCCTTGTTTACCAGCAAAGGATAAACTTTAGCCAAAGGCATCTGATAAACCTTTTCATTGTCCATTTTATTGAGTATTAAACTTTATTATCCTGCAATTTCATCTTTAAAATCGGGAAAGGATTTCCTTGTTCATCCGTCTCTGTTCGCGCAAAGGTACGGAAACCGATATGCCGATAGAAACCTTCGGCCCGCGGATTCTGTTCATTCACATCCACATAATGAACATGATATTTCTCTATTGCCATCTCCACAAGTTGCCTACCCAATCCATTGCCAAAATAATCAGGAGCAACAAACAACATTTCTATTTTCAAATCTAATAGACCTAAGAAACCAACCGGCCGATTCCCTAAATACATCACCAAAAGCGTTTCAATACCCCGGACAGCTTCTTCAACAAACGGAGTAAGATACAGGATATCCTTTTCAGTCAGGAAATGATGGGTAGCACGAACCGATGCTTCCCAAAGTTTTACCAGCTCTTCTACCAACGAAACAGTCCGATCTGCAGGAGTAACCAAACAAACTTTAGGCAAATCTTTCCGGAAATAAATCATATCCGTCAAGACTTTCCCATCTTCTACAATCGGATGATCATAATTCTCCGTAAAGAAACCGGGAAGCGTATGCGAATAAGTAAAACCACAACTCTGATAAAAAGAAACCGTTTGTCGACTATCGCCCGTACCCACCAACAGGGTATGTCCCGTTTGCTGATAATGGCGGCAAAGGAAATCAACCATTTGCCTTCCGAATCCCTTCCGTTGGTAAACAGGATCAACCGCCAGATTCTTCAATTCATAGACATCTTCTTCCTCTTCCGTTACCACAGCCACGGCAATCCATGTTGCTTCATCCACATACATTACAAACAAATCGCCCCGATCCAAATAACGGTCGATCATCGATTCCTGTTCGTCCGCCAAAAGAAGCAAAGAAAGGAATTGCTTTTTATTCGTTGAAACTTGTTTTATTTCCATCCATCAAAGATATTTAGTCATGACAACCTGCGTTAACTGACAACTGAAAGAAGCATATTCTTCAGGTGTCAAGTCGGAAGGAAAACTCAATACTTCCAAATGATGAGCTTTATAGCCTTCCCGATACGGAGAATGAACATGATCATAAACATTCTCAACAAAGCCACATCGTTTATAAAAATGAAGTCGAGCTTCTGAAACTTCGTCTGTTATCGGATCTATTTCCAACACAACCATTTTATTAGTCGTCTTCAAATATTCTTTTAATACACGACTTCCATATCCTTTTCCTCTTAACAGTTGATGTATGGCAAAATGCTCTATATATAGACAATGCTCAAGTTCCCAATAAGCAATAAAGCCGATAAAAACCTCATTCTCTACAAAGCACAAAAGATGATAATCCGGACAAGCAAAAGCTTTCATTTGTTGAGCCTCTGTTCTTTGTTCAAATATTGGAAAACTAATCGAATAAAGATCTTTAAATGCGACAAAAAACTTATCTGAAATACTTTTGATTTCTATTCGTTCCATTATTCCTATTTATCAAATCAATCTTTCACTGGAGTATAATCAAATTCCGCCTCTTCGTCGGTCGCTTCCAACTTAAAGATAACCGGACGCAAACCATCGTTACAACTACAGATAGCCACTCCCGGTTTACGAATCCAATCGCCATAATAGAATAACTGATTACCGGCTCCATGAGCCAAAGCGAATACATACTGATAAATAGCCTTCCAGGCTTCATCACAGAATCCTTTCGGTTTGGCATAATCGGCATAAAAGACTTGTCCTTCCTGCAACATCGGACACTTGGTTAATCCTTCGGCACCATATTCCTTAGCCAAATCTTCAATAAGCGTTTTCCTCAACACCGTAATCTTTACTTTCTTCATAACGATTCGTTTTTATTGTTTTTCTCAACTGAGAACTTAATCAACTATAAATAATTAGCTTGTATCTGCTATTCGCATCCGACAACATACAAGTTTCAGCGATTAAAGATAGGAAAGTTTTACACGTGTCTCTCATAAAATAACTACTTTTGTAAAATCAACCACTAACAAATATACGGAAATGACTTGGAATATGACAAACAGATGGTGGGTTGTGCTTTTGCTGGTCGTATTGGTGGCCTGTAACAAAGACAATGATTTAGTGATACAGGAAGGAAACCAGTATCTGACCCATGTGATTGAAGAAAGGAAAATCGAAAAGGCTGAATTAGCAGCTCAAATAACCGATTTTATCTCCGGTCAAGGAATCAATTTGCCCGAAGCCTTGGTTCTAGGTTTACTGCGTGATATCGACGTGGCAGCAATCGAATACAACACGGTCGGAGCAGACGGCTCTACGGTGACGGCCTCAGGTGTGATTGCTATTCCGAGCGGTACTATTTCATACGACCATTTGCTCAGCATCCAGCATGTAACGTTAGATATCGATCAAGCTCCGTCACGTCAAGACTTCTATTTTGAGATGATTCCGGTAGTAAATGGGCATATCGTCGTCATGGCAGATTACCTAGGATACGGCTCCAGTCAGACTCCCGACCGGCAACATCCTTACTTACATGCCCAACTGACAGGAACAGCATGCGCCGATATGATTGAAGCTGCGCGGGAATATCTGCATGATAAAGGAATCAAAGAAGAAACGGATAGCCTCGAACTGATTGGTTATTCGCAAGGCGGACAAGCAACTATCGCCACCGTTCTTGAACTCGAACGGCGTGGTAAAGGGAAAAGCATTCGAGCAGTCCATGCCGGCGGAGGTGTTTACGACTTGGAAGAGACTTTACAAACTTTTATCTCTCCTACCGATGTGCCAGATTCTTATTCGCATACCGGCTATGCACCTTATCTCATTCGTGGAATGGCGTATGGAGAACAACTAGATGTACAAGATGAGAATGTATATGCACCGAAAGTAATCAGCAAAGGATTGAACAAGATGTTCTCCACTCGCCCACTTTCGGAATGGCATCAGGCATTGGGTACCGACATTACCCGTGTAATGCATCCGGACTTCTCCGCACAACCATCATTTAATGGTAATGAAGATGTACTGGCTATTGTAGAAGCGCTTCGAACCAACTCACTGCTGAATGCTTCGCCCCAACCTCAAACATATATTCATCTGTATCATTCACCCAAAGATGAGCAAGTACCTTACTCTAATTCAGTAAATGCACACTCCACTTGGCCTGCCACTAGCCTAACAGACCTTGAGATGTCTAAACATGGTACCTGCGGAGTAGAATTCATCATGCGTTACATGGGATTATGGGAAATCTTCGGGCCACTCATTAAGGCTGGGAAGTAAAGCACACCATCACATATTCTTCGTCTGTCTCGCGCACAGTTTTAAAGCCCAACCGTTCATATAAACGAGCAGCTGGGTTTGCTTTCTGTACCGAAAGAGACACCTTCTTATATCCTTCACTGTACAATAAGCCAAACATAGCTTGTAACAACGCAGTCCCAATTCCTTTTCCCCGATATGCTGCATAGAGTGAAATAGCCAGCGAAGGCGTTTGGTCATCCACATGCCCATAATCGTTCATCAAACGAACCCATACAGCACCAAGTACTCGCCCAAAACTTTCAGCAACGAGCGAATAATCGCCTATACGACTACCAAAATCTTGGATGTATACTTGTAGTTCTGGTAAGTCAACCACATTACGAGGTGGAGCATTCATTCCTTCCGGCACAAAAATTGCTTCGTAAAGAAAATCGCGCAACAAAGATGTTTCGTTTACTTGTAAAGAACGAATGATAAAAGATGGCTTCTCTTCCTGAAGTTTAATCTTGGAAACTGATTCATCATAATAAGCATCACGATTCATTGCCTAAAGCTATTAAAGTCCTTTACTCTACAACCCAACGCTCAATATTACGCGTTTCGTTACTGAAATTCACACCAATCTTATAAAGCGTACGTGTATCAGCCACAAAAGGTGTTGCATAATTCTTGGCATTGATTTGAGCCAACGCTTCCTCTGCCGTTCCCTGGAATTTGAATTCCATTACATAAATATAATCGGAAGTCTTCACCACAAGATCAATACGCCCTTGCGAAGTATGATATTCCGCCTCGGTATAAAAGCCTAATAACTTAAAGACAATAAAAAGTACATTCTGGTAGTGCAATTCTTGTTCACGAATAAGCTCATAAGGCGTATCTGCTAGAAAACTTTGTAAGCGCAACATAAAGTCGTCAATACGACCTTTCTCTACCTCTTCCACAAATTTCCTAATTTGGAAAGCTGAATTACCATCACTCAAATTCACATACGTCGGAACTAAAAAGTCAATAAAACTTTGTTCCACTTCCTCGTTCGGAAAACCCAACGTATAAATACGGAAACGAGAGTCGTAATCTTTAATTGTCAAGTAACCACTTTGGAACAGTAATGGGATAGGATTCTTCTGTATATTCTCCAAACCAGTCAGATTATCGGCTGAAGCTTCTACGTTTCCATCCAAGTTACTCAAGTTATAATGGTTCTGTTGCAAGAGTTTTACTAAAATAGTCGGCGTACCCGTGCTGAACCAATAATTATCCGGAGACATCCGGTAGAATGTATTCAGCAGACTAAAAGGATTATAGATTCCTTCACCGCCGGGAACAAAATGATATCCGTCAAACTTATTACGCAAGAGTGTACAAGCTTCCTCAAAACTGATCTTCTGCCGTTGTGCCAACTCTTGAATATCTTCCTCAAAATTGGGTAAAAGTTCGGATTCAGTAATTCCACACATAGTGGCATATTGCGGATCCATCGTTACATCATTCAGGTTATTCAAGTCGCTGAAGATGCTAACTCGGCTAAAACGCGTCACACCTGTCAGCAGAGCAAAACGAATATAACCGTCGCACGATTTCAAATTGCCATAGAAGGCCTTCAGAATATTACGATATTCATCCTGCAACTCTTCATTACCTAAAGCCTGAATAAGAGGTTTGTCGTATTCATCAATAAGAATTGCCACATTCTGCCCCGTCTGTTTGGCTGCGCGACGGATAACACCTCCAAAACGAAGGGATAATGAATTACCTCCCGGATCACGACCGTACTGTTCTTCCCAACGCGTTAAGTAACCATCCAGAATATCTTCCAAACTTTTACGAGAGTTATATTCTTGGCTATTCAGATCGATATGCAAAACCGGACGCTCAATCCAGTCTTTTTCCAACTGCTCCATCGCAAGTCCTTCGAAAAGTTCTTGCCGCCCTTTGAAATAAGATTCGAGCGTGGAAATCATCAAACTTTTACCGAAGCGACGAGGACGACCGAAGAAGTAATATTTGCCTGTACGGACTAACCGGTGAAGCTGTTCCGTCTTGTCCACATAAACATACCCGCCCGTGCGGATCTCTTTGAAGTCTTGTATGCCAACTGGATATAATTTTGCCATAATCGTGGATTATTAACTATCTTCCTCTTGCGAAGATAGTATTTTTCAGACAGAAGTGCAAAGGATAAGGCGTTTATTCCTTCCTGTCCTTTAACCGTTCTAGCATCCGTCGTAAATTAGCTTTTCTTCATCCGATATTATCCTTATATTTCTTTTCCCATTCCTCTCTTGTCATTTGCATAAAATGTTCCGTACGAATATCACCTAACGGAGAAAGTTTTCCTGTTTCTGTATGATGGAAAGAAAAACCGCATTTTTCCATAACACGACGAGATTTTATGTTCCCATCATAATATCCACACCATACAGTTTGTACACCCAATATGTCAAAACAACGATATAACAAACAGCGGACAGCCTCAGGAATCAAACCTTTCCCCCAATAAGGAACACCTATCCAATAACCTATTTCTGCATCATCATTTCCCATCGTGGCACTATGTACACCATTACCAAACATGATACCAACACATCCCACAGGTTCTCCAGTTTCTTTTAGCACCACCGCATAAGTCTCCGGAGCTGAAAGAATTGTACGGATAATCTCACAGCTATTTTCTACTGAGGTATGCGGAGGCCATCCAGCAATTGGTCCTACAGCTGGATCACAAGCATATTTATAAAGAGATGGTGCATCATCTTCACTCCATGGACGAAGAATAAGACGTTCTGTCGTTAAATAGTTTGCATTCATAATTGTTTATCTCCTTTCCTTATCACATACAAGTCTTGGTGCCCCGAATGTAGTTATGACTACCAACAGCCATAAATTACCTGACATTGGGTTATAGGCAGACAATAATTCTCGGAATGAAATGCCTCCTGTCAATCCAAATATGAATTCAAATCCGATTGTTAGTAGCATCCATACGATTCCAATCCGGTAACTTTCTTTCTGGTTGTACCTGACAATACGGGGTAAAAGCAGCCAGGTAATTAATAAGATAAATAAGCTAAGCAGTACACCACTCAAGGCATTCGCTCCTACTTCGCCTAACCATCGGACAAGAACATATTGCCTCAACCCGCCGTTTAAGATAGCGACGGGTATGAAGCATAGCCAAACCAGCAAAGAACGAATCACGTTCATTTCTTTCCGGTTTACTTCTGTCGGTGACACACGGTACCGGTTGCCTGATAAGTAGGCATCACCAAAACTTCGGCTATTTGCACATGGGCCGGAGCTGAAGCAGCATAATAAACAACATCGGCGATATCGTCGCCTGTCAACGGACGAATACCGTCATATACCGCATCGGCTTTCTGCTTATCACCCCGGAAACGAATAACAGAGAAGTTCGTTTCTACCATACCCGGTTTGATGTTGGTCACGCGTACTGGTGTATCGACCAAATCAATCCGTAATCCGTCGGATAAGGCTTTCACAGCTGCCTTGGTTGCACAATAGACACTTCCTCCGGCATAGGCTGCATCTCCGGCAATGGAGCCGATATTGATTACATGTCCGCAACCTCGTTCTACCATTCCGGGCACAATCATCCGAGTCATGGCCAACAAGGCTTTGATATTGGTATCAATCACGACGTCCCACTCGTCTAAACAACCTTCGTATTCCTTATCCATCCCGATAACCAGTCCGGCATTATTGATCAGCACGTCAATCGCTTTCCATTTTCCTTCAAGCGAATCGACAGCCTGGCGCATAGCCTGGCGGTCACGGACGTCGAAAGGCAATGTCAATACATCCACTCCTTGTGCCGTCAGTTCCTGCTTCAAAGCTTCCAACTTTTCTGTATTCCGTCCGTTCAATATCAGGTTGCTGCCCATCGCCGCAAACTTGCGGGCACAACCTTCACCGATACCACTTGTAGCACCGGTGATGAAAATCACTTTTCCTTTCATATGCTATCTGTTTTATAAATTATCTCCTTAAAGTTTCATATCGTCCGACTGCTTCTCTTCTTTCCGAACACGCTCCGTCTTCAACTTAGCCCCGCAATATTTACAATAAAGAGCTTCCGGTTCATGTCCGTCGCGGTGACAACGTGGGCAACGGCGTTTCTCCAATGCTTTATGTTGTCGGACCATCGTTGCCGAAACAATACCAGTCGGGACAGCAATAATCGTATAACCGATCAGCATGATAACGGCCGAAAAGAAACGTCCCAAAGGCGTTGCCGGCGTAATATCGCCATACCCGACGGTCGTCATCGTAACAATCGCCCAATAAATGCTATTCGGAATATTATTAAACCCGGAATCCGGATTCGTCCCTTCTATCATATACATCACCGTTCCCATCGAAGTTACCAGGATCAAGACAAAGAAAAAGAAGATAAAGATCTTCGGAGCGCTGATCCACAAAGAGCGCAAAAGCAGATTTCCTTCGTTGATAAACTGGAAGAGTTTGAAGATACGGAATATCCGGATCAGACGAAAAGCCCGGATCACTAACAGGTAATGCGAACCATGCAAAAAGAAACTCAGATATACCGGCAGGGTTGCCAGCAAATCGACAATACCAAAGAAACTGAGAACATACGTCCGGGGTTGTTTCAGACAATAAATACGGGCCAGATACTCAATCGTAAAGAATAAGGTCAGCAGATATTCCAGCACGCGCAAGACGATATATGCCGAATGCGGGAATATATGCATGCTTTCCAAAATCACCAACAACACACTCAGGATAATACTTCCGATCAGCACGATATCGAACAGTTTTCCTTTCGGTGTATCCGACTCAAAAACGATGGTGTAAATTTTTTCCTTTAATTCTTCATTATGCAGAAAGTCATTCCAACGCTGATATAATTTCGCAATATAGTTCATCTTTCCTTTTCCGTTTCCATTAGCCGAGGTAAAGGTAGTAATAAAAACGTCCAGAACCTACCAATTATTCGGATAGAAACAAGGAGATTTTCTTTGTTCGCCCTGGGCGAACATATAGTTGCCCACGACGAATATATATTCTCCGACGGCGAATATAAAATCGCCATCGGAGAACAAAGTTTTATTCATTGGATTGAGAAGAAGAGACTGATAGCTTCGTAAGAATATATCCACAGGAATTTATTCAACGCTCTTCTCTCTGACAGCCAAAAACCGGGGAAGGATCAGGCATGGCGCGGACGAATCTTCCGGACCACCGTAGATAATGTTTTCTGAATCGTTTTCGAGAGGATAATCAGTGTTACAGCTGTAATGATCAATAGAATACCGAAGCCGGACTGCCAGGTAAATTCTTCCTGGAAAACAAAGGCACCGATGCAGACAGCCGTTACCGGTTCCATGGCACCCAGTACCGAAGTCAGCGTTCCACCGATATGATGAACAGCCAAAACCAGCGTAATATTCGAAATCACAGTCGGGACAACAGCCAACAAAAACAGGTTTATCCAGGAAAGAGCATCAGGAACCGGCTGAATCCCTTCGTTAGACATGGCTTTGACAGCGAAAAGCAAGGTACTCACAATAAAGACATAAAAAGCCAGTTTGCGTCCATTCATCGAACGGACACGCGATTTATTCACCACAATGATATAAGAGGCATAAGCCATGGCAGAAAGAATCACAATCAGCATACCCAGCGGATCGAGCGTCAGTTCGCTTCCTTTAATCGACAGCTTCGCCACGCCGGCTATTGCCAATAATATGGCCAGCCAGGTAATCCAGGAAGCCTTCTCACGGAAGAAAACAAACATCAGCAGGGTAACAAATATCGGATACGTAAAATGAATCGTTGTAGCGACACCGGCTCCCATGAAATTATATCCCCAGAAAAGAAACATGGCCGAACCCGTATAAAGCAAACCCAATAAAATCAATACCGGAACGTCGCGCATCTGTATCCGGAAAGTCTCCTTTTTCAGCAACATCATCGCGCCCAATGCAGCGGTTGCCAACAGGAAACGATAAAACAAGATGGAATCAAAAATCAATCCTTTCGCCATCAGCGGCAAAGTAAACAACGGGATTAATCCGAATGTAACCGAAGTAGCTATCCCGTACAAAAAACCTTTCAAATTATTCATGACATACACCTTCTATAAAATGAGCGGCAAATTTCTGAAAAATCGCCTTATCTGCCAAAAACAAGAAACAAAAAAACCCGGAAAGACAGGAAATCTTTCCGGGATAAAAACAATTTATATACAACACTTATAGCAACATTCCTGCAGCAGTCTCTTCGGCAACCGGATTACCTTTGATAGCAGCCACCAAAGCCAAACCAAACTTAAATACCAGCGACGGACCTTTACCTGTAATGACATTACCATCCACTTCAACATCGGCACCACAAGTTTCAGCACCAATCAGATATTCTTCAAAGCCCGGATAACAAGTAGCCTTACGACCTTTCAACAAACCTAATCCACCCAATACCAACGGAGCAGCACAAATTGCAGCCACAATTCCACCGTCCCGATACTGCTGTAATAAAGCTTCTTTCAAAGGAACACAGGCATTCAAGTTTGTTGCCCCAGGCAGTCCGCCCGGCAATATCAAAGCGGCAGCATTTGCCAGCGGAGCTTCTTCCAGCAGATAATCTACTTCAATCGTTACTTGATGAGAACCTGTCACAAGCTTACTGCCTGTAATGGATACGGTTGCCGCCTGAATACCAGCACGACGCAATACATCTACCGTTCCAATAGCTTCCGTTTCTTCGAAGCCTGTAGCTAAAAATACAAATGCACTTTTCATCTTGTTGTCTGTTTATTTAAGTTTATACACATAGGTGATTGTACCACTCTGATTGTTTGCACCGCTGATGCTGTTGAAAGTTGCCCGCTTGGCAGCTTCAAGGGCACTTTTTCTCATCGAAGCATTATCAATATTGGTACCTCGACCTATTTCTGCAAATATAACTTTACCTTTCGGATTAACAGTTATATTAATCACAATCTTTCCCTCTTCCTGGATCGTATAAGCCGGACGAGGCAAACCTCCGGCACCAATCGAACGGCCATTCAGGTTGAACGAACCATATCCGCCGATGCCATCATTCTCACCATGATCCGAATTTCCGAACAGACTTCCCTGATTGCCTGCACCGGTTTCGGCATCACCCTGGTTATTTCCTTCGGCACTACCGATACCAAACGCACCCGCCACCTTATTAACTCCATCAGTTTTTTCTTTTGTTCCTTCAATAACATCATCTTTCCGAACATTCGGTTTCTTTTTCACCGGATTTTTTTGAATATTATTGGAAGGAACACTCTTTTTTATAGATTCTTCTTCATGCTGTCTCTGTTTAGTTTTCAGCAAAGAATCTTTCACGAAAATACCAGAAGCAAAACCTTCACCTTCAATCATCTCTTTAGAATGAATTTTAAGTAATATGTCCGTTGGATTTGCATCTATTCGAAGATATTCTTCATCTTTTGTATAAGTTGTCACAAAATCCAATCCAAAACTATTGATAACAACAGTAGATTTGCCTTTGAAATCAAAAGAATCATAAACAGACTTACCTTCTACTAGAAAGAACTTCCCTTCAATCCGATATGCACTATCTTTAATATCTAATTCTTTTGGCTTATCGACTTCTTTTTGTTCTCGTGAAATCGTATGAGAACAAGAAATAAACGCCAAAAGAACAATACTAAATATGAATAATTTCTGCAACATGATTCATTTTTATTTACTCTGAACATGAGGCTTAGCCGCATATCCAGATTTCCACTTAATAAGAGATGAAGGATTGAAGAAACGATAATCTTTCTTTTCAAATTCCCCAGACATAATATGATACCGAGATGTGGATGCGAGTTTAATATTCTTCTTTTTTGCTTTCAAACAAATGATTGGAAGATTTTCACTGTTTCCATGCACATCTATATCATTGAAAAGACAAAATAATGAAGAAAGAGGTCCGTTTATAACGTTCCCATCTTCATCAATAATACTACGAATTAATATTCCACCATAAGCCAACTCATGCTGATACAAAGAAATATCCATACCACTCAAATGCGTATGCCATCGACCTAATTTAACATTATGATGATAAACCACATTATCAGGATGATTTTTACTATAATAATAAAATTCAATTTCCAAGAAATCATAGATTTTATTCCCTTTTACGATCTCATATCGATTAAAAAGCTGATCTGCAATATTAGCAAATATCCCCTGCATTTCTTCTTTCGAAATCGATTCAGGTATAGTCAATAACTCCTCTAGCATATTCAATCCTATTTATTTAAGTATATATACGTAGGTAATTGTACCACTTTGATTATTGGCTCCACTGATGCTGTTGAAAGTTGCCCGCTTGGCAGCTTCAAGGGCACTTTTTCTCATCG
>OHPI01001279.1_pt1 | contig 13771 bp, 13 predicted proteins | sample 1577651 | NCBI WGS metagenome assembly OHPI01 (sample SAMEA3879578, study PRJEB24766) | human gut metagenome | biome: human-associated habitat; feature: feces | place: USA | collected 1985/1987
CAGTGCTTTTCTTGCTTCCGGTGCAATCTATCTGCTTTTCTTATATCTCAGGCTGCATTATGCCGGGCTGTACATGGGGTACTTCGGCGAGCTTAAGTGGGATTGGCTGATTTTGGGTTACTATATGGCGGAAGCGGCGCTGATTGGCAGCTTTGCGGATTGGTTTGCCGTGACTGCTGTGTTTAAGGTGCCCTGGATATGCCGTCTGCTGCCGTTTATGGCCAAGCATACGGCGATTTTGCCGCGTAGCAGAGAGGGTTTTGTGCGTGGCTGCGGTCAAATGGTACAGCAGGAGTTTTTGACGAAAAAGGCCTTGCTGCTGCAAAAAAAGCAGCTGGTAATTCTGGATAAATTTATAGTTTATCTGGAAAAGCCGGAGAACAAGGCGCGTTTGCAGGGGTTGCTGACCAATTTTGCCGAAGGCGTTCTGCATAAGCTCAATACGCAGGCTTTAAGCAGGCAGCTTGAGGGTAAAATAAAAACAGCCTTGGCTGACGTAGAAGCCAACGAACAGCTTGATAAGCTGTTTAAAGCCTTGGCTGCACAGCGTAGGGATGAGCAATGCTACGAATGGCTGCTGCAGCAGCTGGTAGCACTGGCGGAATCTTTTGCTATCAGAGAGCGTGTTCGCCGAGAGCTGCAAAAGCAGGTTGAAAAGCGTGGCAGCGAAGGCTTGTGGAGCAGTATTAAGCTGTGGGCTGCCAAAAAGCTGGATGTTGTTAATGTAGACGATGCGACAGATGCCATTTGCCGTGCCTTGGTGGGAACTGCTCACCGTCTGCAGGATGATGAGCAGTGGCGCTCCTGGCTGTATGTGCAGCTGCAGCGTGTTGCAGGCAGTGTTTACAGTACGCAAGCGTGGCGTGAACTGGTGCAGTCACTGCAGAATCGTGCTTTGCATGATATTTCTCTGCAGTCTGCCTTGAAGCAGCTTTTGGATAATATGATTAAGGCTCTGTGCCGTCCGCTTGCGCAGGAAGGCAGTGCGGCAGCGCAGACGACGATTCTGCTGCAGGCTGTGCAAGAGGCGTTGGAAACTATTGAAACGGATTTACGTTCCGACGCACAGTTTAAGGCTAAGGCAGAGGCGTATCTGCAGCATATACTTGGCTTAGGCCTGCTGCAGGCTCAGACAATGCTGGGCGATATTGTGGAGCGAATTTTGCAGGCAATGGCCGATGAACGTTTGACAGAGATGGTGCGCAGTAAGGTTAATACCGATATGCAGCGTATTCGCCTTAACGGTACGGTTATGGGTGCCTTTTTGGGAGCAATTTTCTATCTGCTGAAATGTGCCTGGTAGGGAAGGTCGTCGATAAAGCACCATATGCATTGTCACGAATGCCTTGACGTACTCAAAGTACGCCGACGGCATTCGTTCCTCAAAACTTAAAAGTCTGATGATAAGCACTAAATGCATTATCATCAGACTTTTTTTATGTGAGCATAAACAAAAAAGCTCCAAGCCAAAGGCTTGAAGCTGATAAGCATAAATGGAGCGGGTAACGAGAATCGAACTCGCGACACTCAGCTTGGGAAGCTGATGTTCTACCGCTGAACTATACCCGCAGATAAAAATACCACAATGCTATTATATACTATAACAGGTAAAGTTGCAAGTATGAGGCAGTGCCGAGGGATTTGCAACGAGCAATTGTAGTTGTCAGAAAAACTTTAAATTTTTTTCGAGAATACTGTATACAAAATACAAAAAAGTGCTATAATAGATAGCAGATGAGGGAAAAACCCCACAGGCTGTAAAAATACAGCATCAAAAAAATAAAAAGTGCGAATGCATGGAGGTGAGTTACTATGTTTAGTGCCGCTGGTGTTAGCTTAGTTTTCTTAGGCGTCCTGACTGTTATGTGCATTTTTGAATAATTGTAATGAGGGAACGCCTCTGACCACGCTTTGAGCTGTGGGCAGAGGCGTTTTTATTTTGCTTGTAATTCTGTTATTGTTAAGCTAATCCCTTGCGGTGGCTGTCATCCCAACCCACCAGGTCCTTAATAACCTCGGAGGCAATAATCAATCCTGCTACCGAAGGTGTGAAGGCATTGCTGCCAGGCAGCGCACGGCGTTTGGGTGCTTCTGCATGACATTCGCTTTCTAATTCCTCGTTTATAGGTAAGAGTGGCAGCTCCTGTGAATAAACAACCTTGAGCTTTTTAATGTTGTTTTTCTTCATAGCCTGGCGCATAACACGTGCCAAGGGGTCAACCTTGGTTTTATAGATATCTGCTACCTCAAACATGGCAGGATTAACCTTGTTGCCTGCTCCCATGCTGCTGATAACCGGTACGCCTGCTGCCTTGGCTGCAAGTACGATAGCAATTTTGGCTGCCACGGTATCTACGGCATCGACAACGTAATCATATTGCGAGAAATCAAATTCGTGCTGATTTTCCGGTAAAAAGAAGCATTGGCGGCAATTTACTTTGGCATCGGGGTTGATACTCGCAATACGTTTGGCCATGACTTCAACTTTAGGCTGGCCGACAGTATCAAGGGTAGCGATAATCTGACGATTGAGATTGGTGAGAGCAACGGTATCGTTATCAATGAGGTCAAAGCTGCCGACACCGCTGCGGGCGAGTGCTTCAACTGTATAACCGCCTACGCCGCCAATACCGAAAACAGCGACATGGGCGTTCTGCAGACGCGCAATTGCTTCGCTGCCGAAGAGCAGCTCTGTACGTGAAAACTGGTTAAGCATATGAATCTCCTTGCGTGGTATTTATTGGTTTGGATATCGGAAGCTTACGCTGCTAAGCTGATTTCTACCTTTACACCGTCCTTAAGATCTTCTGGCTTCTGGTCTGAAGTAACAGTGATTTTAGTGCCGTCAATGCTGCTTATCTTACCGCTGAAGGGAGCAGGTGTTTCGGCGGCCTTAATGCTTACCGGCATGCCTGCCTTAAGCTCCTTGGCCTGAGCTGCGCTGACATTCAGCGTTATACTGCAGCTGTCGACAGCCTTGATGTGCAGGATTACCTGATCCTTTTGTACGGTAGCGTTGTTGGCAGCCTGCAAATCGGTAATGATGCCGGTGCATGGGCTGTTGCCTTCATTTTTTTCCTGCTGTGCCATTGCAGCTGCCTGTTGTGCTTTGAGCTGGACGATGAGCTTTTGCTGTGCGTCAATTTCTGCCGGAGAAGCTGGCTTGAAGCTGACGCTTACGCTGCTTGCTGCCTGCAACTGTGCGATAGCGCGCTGCAGCTCGTCTTGGGCAGCCTGTGCCTGATTGCGTGAAACTGCGCCCTGCGCCAGCAGACTGTTCATCTTAGCGGCTTTTTGCTGTGCCGCTGCTACGTTGGCCTGCGCCAGAGAGGTGTCAGCAACCGGTGCTGCCGTCGGCGTGCCCTGCTGCATACGTTTTAAATCAGCTTCGGCCTTGGCAACCTGGGTTGCCAGGTCCTTAACCTGCTTATCCAGCTTTGCGTCACTGATAGCAAAAAGCGGCTGGCCCTTGCTGATGCGCTCGCCCTTTTCGTTGATAAGACCTATGAGCTTGCCTGCTGTCGGAGCCTTGACCGCATAGGTGGGGATGCTGATTGTGCCGCTGCCAAGGCTGTTATCAGCCTTTTGCAGACTGCAGCCGCTCAGGCTGAAGGCTGTGAGGCAGACGGCTACCATACAACATAATATTTTTAATATCTTCATAGTAGATTCCTCGTTTCCTTGAAGTTAAAAGCCTATTGTACTTGTATATTATAGCGTAAGTTTGTGGCATTTGCATGACATTTTTTAGAATGTGCTGCCCAAATAGTAAAAAGCTGCTGCCTCCGGCGTGAATGCCGAAACAAAAAGTAATGCAAGAGTTTCCAGTGTACTAGAAACTTTTAACCAAAGAAGCAAGAGTTTCTGGTATATAAGAAACTTTTCGCGAAAACAGCAAGAATTTCCAGTATACAAGAAACTTTTGCACACAAAAGAAGCTGCTGCCTTCGGCGTAAATGCCGAAGGCAACAGCTTTAATTGTATAGGTCAGATTTTATTTCTCAATCAGTGCCATACCAGCTTCGAGAGCCTTGGTATTAGCTTCTTCGGTTCCTTTCGGAACACGGTTCAGTACAGCCTTGAGAATTGCTTCTTTGGAAACGCATTTGGTGAGTGCAACTACTGCGCCCAGAGCAACGATGTTCGCAAACAGTGTCTTGCCGCAAACAGTGTTGGCAGTATGGGTGATAGGCAGGTCAACGCGTTTGCCGTACTTGCCGGGAACTTCGTTTACGAACAGAGTATCTGTGATAACAGTGGTGTGCTCATCGCAGTCGGCAATGAATTTGTTGGCAGCCTCCTGGCTCATTACCAGCAGAGTATCCGGGCAGATAACACGGCTGAAGTAAATGGGCTCATCGCTGATGATAGCCTCGGCCTTGGAGGAGCCGCCGCGGGCTTCCGGGCCGTAGGATTGGGATTGTACAGCCAGCTTGTCGTCTAAGAGGGCAGCTTCGGCTAAAATAATACCTGCAGTGATCAGGCCCTGACCACCGGTACCGGAGAAACGAAAGCTATGTCTCATAATTATTTACCCTCCTGTGCACGTTGAATAATTTGGTCATATGCCTTGGTGTATTCCATAACGTCGTTGTTTTCATAGAGAACGCCGATGGGGAATTTGCCGGCAGCAATTGCTTCTGCCTTTTTCTCTTCATCCATGCGGTCCCAAACAGCCTTCATAACGCCATGGTCACGCTGCCAAGCCATCATCTGAGCAGGTCCGCCCATCTTGTTCTGACGGCCGAAGGAAATCGGGCAGGCGCTGACAGCTTCGATGATAGAGAAGCCTTTGTGTGCAATGCCTTTAGCGATAACATCAACCAGTACAGGAACATGGTAGGTGGTTGCGCGTGCTACATAGGTTGCACCGGCAGCCTTTGCCAGGTCGAGCAGGTTGAAGCTAGGTTCAACAGTGTAGTACGGAGCGGTGGTTGCTTTGGAATGAATCGGGGTCATCGGAGAATATTGACCGCCGGTCATGCCGTAAATGCTGTTGTTGAAAACAACCAGAGTCAAATCAATATTGCGGCGTGCTGCATGAATCAGGTGGTTGCCGCCGATAGCGGTGCAGTCACCGTCACCGCTGCAAACGATAACGTTCAGTGCAGGGTTAGCCATTTTTACACCGGTAGCAATCGGCAGAGCACGGCCGTGCAGAGTGTTGGCGGTGTTGAAGTCCAGATAACCAGAGGAACGGCTGGAGCAGCCGATGCCGCTGATTACTGCAACGTCGTCTTTTTCCAGACCTTGCTTATCAATTGCTTTTACAATGGCGCCGGTGATAACGCCGTTGCCGCAGCCGGGGCACCAGATGTGAGGCAGACGGCCCGGGCGGAAATATTTATTGATTAAATTTTCCATTTCACTCATCGTTTTTTCTCCTCTCATCCGTTAGGCCATAGCCTTTTTGATTTCAGCTAACAGTTCGGCCGGAGTAGCAGATTCGTTATCGTATTTAGCGTACAGGCTTACAGGAACCTTGCCTGCTACCGCACGTTCAACTTCCAGAACGTACTGGCCGCAGTTCAGCTCGTGTACGAGAATGCCTTTAACCTTGCCTGCCAGCTCCTGCATTTGGTTTTCAGCAAACGGCCAGATAGTAATCGGGCGGACGAAGCCAACCTTCAGGCCATCCTTGCGTGCCATGTCAACTGCTTCATAAGCAGTGCGGGCAGCGCCGCCGAAGGCTACAACAGCAAATTCGGCATCTTCCATACGATAGTTTTCTACTTGTACGATGTCGTCTAAGTTATCTTCTAATTTAGTGCGCAGACGGTCCTGAGAGGTGCGGGTTGCTTCGCCGGTGCCTTTCGGAAAACCGGTTTCGTCATGTACCAGGCCGGATACGTGCCAACGGTAACCGCTGCCGAAATCAGCCATAGCGGGAACCTTGGAGCCTTCCTCGCAGCTGTAAGCCAGATAATCTTCGGGTGCGCAGGTCGGGCGCTTGCGTTCTGCCTGCGGAATTTCATCATAGTTGTCGGGAAGCTCGATTTTCTCGCGCATATGGCCGATAACCTCGTCCATCAGGAGAATAACCGGGCAACGATATTTTTCGCTCAATGCTACTGCACGCAAAGTAAGGTCAAAGCATTCGGGAACACTGGACGGAGAAACGGTAATCAGCCAGTGGTCGCCGTGGGTGCCCCATCGGGTTTGCATAACCTCGCCCTGTGCGGGGGAGGTCGGTTGGCCGGTAGCAGGGCCTACACGTTGTACGTTAACGATAACGCAGGGGATTTCGGCGCTGCAGGCGAGGCCGAGCATTTCCTGTTTCAGGGAGAAGCCCGGGCCGCTGGTTGCGGTCATAGCTTTTTTACCGGCCATAGATGCACCGATAACAGTGCCGAGACCGGCGATTTCGTCTTCAGTCTGCATAAATTTACCGCCAACCTGTGGCAGACGCAGAGCTAATTGTTCAGCAATTTCGGTAGAAGGGGTGATCGGATAACCGCCGTAAAATTTTACACCGGCAGCAATCGCACCCTCAACAACCGCTTGGTTACCTTGTAACAGCAGGATTCTTGACATGGGTTACCTCACTCCTTTTTATTTATCTACAAAGATAGCATAGTCGGGGCAACGCATTTCGCATTGTCCGCATTTGATGCAATTTTCTTCAGCAACGGCTTCGACTTTGCCGACTTCGCTGACTGCCAGAACTTTTTTCGGGCAGAAGGCCGCACAAATACCACAGCCTTTGCAACGCTTAGTAATTATTTTTAAGCTCATATGGTCTCCTCCTTATGATACCTTGTTTAAAATAACAGCATGCGATAGCTTCACTCTATATTATAGCAAAAACAGCATTGAAAAACAGTACCTCTGTAAGCTTTTTACAATTTTATTTTTTAAGCAATAAGTCATATTATAGTTTATGATAAAAATACTGTAATTGCAGATAGAAATCTTTTGACCAATTAGGATTTCTTGCATGAAAAAGTATAATAAACTATATTTCTGTGAAGGAGAATATTTATGCTAGGAGGTTTTACGCCGATGGTAGATTCGGCGCAAAGTAAAAATAAACGTATTTTGCAAGTAGCAGATGAAGGCCTGATGAAGAAAAAACGTGGTGCCGGAAAGCTGCAGCAAGCTCGTCTTTTGTTGAAATGAGGTCATAAAATAATATTATCTTTGTTGTGTATGGGCAGCCATGCTAATAAAAAATTTTGCAAATCGCGGCACACCTTGCGTGGCAGAGTATTTTTCAGACTTGCAATATACATGTTCTGACCGCTTACTTCAGCATCGAGCATCTTCCATCTGATATCAGGATGTCTTTGCATTGCAGCAATGTAGTCATAGCCCAGATAGATTACGTTGCTTTCCTTTACTAAATCCAGAGCAACGTCAATATCGGTGATTTCCGCAAAAATATCTACATTCAGACCATTAGCAAGAATATATTTTTCCATATTGTCGCGAAAACAACGGAAGGATCTTCCTTTACTGATGATTTTTTGATTATGAAGATCCTGATAGCTGAGTCTTTCTTTAGCAGCTAAAGGGTGGTCAGCAGAAAGTGCTATGCAATAATGCGTATAAAATATGGGTGTAAGTGTAAAATTTGTGTTGTCCAACGGATCTGTAGTAATAGCGAAATCTGCATTGCGGGCAAGCAAGGCGTTGAGAGCGGCTTCATCGGTGCTTTCGATAATGCTGAGAATAATATTCGGATATAATTTGCGAAAGTCAAAGAAAAATTCTGCTGTTAAATATTTTACAATGTTATCGAGCGCGTAGATGGTGATAACATTTTCTTTTTGCTTTGCCAAGGTGTTCAGGCCTGTTATGTAGTTATATTCATCGAGCAACTTTTTGGCATGGGGAAATAATGCTTCGGCAAAATCCGTTGGCTCTAAGCCTTTGGATGAGCGTAAGAATAAGTCTGCGCCTAATTCCTGTTCCAGCTCACGAATTGTTTTACTTATTCCTTGGTGAGATACGAAAAACTTTTCTGCTGTTCGTTGGATATTTTTTGTTGCATAGGCTGTGATAAAATATTGTAATTGCTTTGGCTGCATTGCTTTTTCACCTCAATCTTATTTTACCGCAACTTATTTGTTGCGGTAAAGAACTAAGTTTTTTCTTTTGCTGCAGTGAATTTATATCTATAATAGAATAAAAATTAAAGGAGAAATAAAATGAAAATCAAGCAAATTCGCAGTGCGACGAATAAAATTTTTTATGGTGGCAAAACTTTTCTTTTAGATCCTTGGCTTGTGGAGCAATATGGTTTAGGTTGTTTCGATAGTATGCCGGGAAATCCTTACATGGCTGTTGACCCGGTAAAGGCGAAAATACCAATGCCGCTTTTTGCTTTGCCGGAAACGGTAGAAAGCATTTTAAGTGGAGTTGATGCTTATATTATAACGCATATACACCCTGATCATATAGATATCAATATGCAGAAGGGCACTTTTGGTGATGTTTTGGAGCATGATAAGCCAATTTTTGTGCAAAATGAAGATGATGCGCAGGCCTTAAAAGCTTCAGGTTTTCAGGATGTACGTATTCTGAAAAATGATGGGGTTAAGTTTGCAGATATAACCTTATATAAAACGCCAGCTATGCATGGCACGATAAAGCCATCATCCGATGCTTGTGGTGTAGTATTTAAAGCAGAGCAGGAAAAGGTTCTATACGTTGCCGGAGATACGATTTGGTTTGATGGCGTGCGTAAAACTTTGGCAAATTATCAACCGGAAGTAATTATGCTTAATGCCTGCGCTGCGGAGCTGCGTGATTATGGCAGGCTGATAATGAATGATGAAGATGTGGATTGCGTACATCAGACAATGCCGGAAGCAAAGCTGTATCTGACACATTTCGATAATGTTGCTCATGCTTCGATTACACGTAGCCAAATGCGAGGTGCGCTTGTACGTCGTGGTGTTGGTAATTATGTGATTCCGGAAGATGGGGAAACAGTGATATATTAAAGTAAGATAACAATAAGCAGCTGTCTTGGCGTGAGGATACATATCAGGTTAGGGATGCTGTTTTTATTTCTTAAGGAAGATGGTAGTATTTTTTCAATCCTCTGCCTTGAACGGCAAGCAGGTTTTTATTCAGCATTTCTTTGGCAATAATATAGGCGCGGGTGCGCTTTACGTCGAGCAGTGTTTGTAATTCTTCATCAGTTATTTTTCCATGTTCCTGTACATAGCTTAAAACCTTTTGCTGCTGTACATTGGGGTAATAGGCGGATGCAGATTGTGTTTCTGCTGCAAGCGTGATTTTCGGATGGTTATTGCTATAGTTAAGGTTAGGCAGCGTAATCTTAAAGGCGTGCTGCGTAACAGTAATTTTAGGTTTTGCATAGGAGTCTTTGTAAAGAGCAAAGATTCGTCTGATGCCGGTGCCGTAGGATTCAATGAACTTTAAGCGATGAAAAATTTCTGCCAGCTTGCCGTTACGTGGCTGCGAAATCCCAAGCTGTATATCTTCTAAGGAGAGTCCCGGAAGAAGTCCGCCGAGAGAGATAAATTCCATTGCTTGCTTGTTGACGTTAATAATAATGCTGCCGCTGTAGCTGTAATCGCGATGAATAATTGCATTGAGCAAGGCTTCGCGGATAGCCTCTTCGGGATAGTCCCAGTTGTCATTGCGTGTTAAGCCGGAAAAGTTAGAGGGATTTTGGTTGCAGAGCATGAGAAAGGAGAAGGCGTTTTCCAACTGCTGAAAGATAGAACCTGTGAATTCGCGGTGCGCCTGAAATTTTGTGTTTTCGTTGTCTTCAAATACAGCAGCCTTGATGCTATGTTGGCACTGCTCGGAAATAAGCAATGCCAGATTGGTGAATTGCTTATCCTTTAAATTACGTAACCCGAGATTGGGGTATTTGCTTTCATCAAATTCTAATTTATTGGCCCGAAATATATTTTGTGCCGTGGTGAAGCTAAGCTCCTGGTTCAGCGAGCGCATAGCTTCATAAGAGTCGCCGTCACTCAGCTTGATGAATTGGCGTATCTGGTCCTGTGATGCCGGTACGGATGAAGCTCCTTGTCGTATAAAAACTCCAGAGGATTTTAAGCCTTTAGCTTTCAGGTAGTAAGGCTTTGCGCTGCCTTCTGCTATGTCGATAATAACAAATCCCTGCTCATCTAATGTATAACGGATAAACATGGTTATGTCAGGAAGAATTGCATCACGAATAGTATTGGTGATGCGTGTATAGATATCGTCGATGTTGGTCAGCTTATTAATTCTTCCGTCATCAGTGATACCGATATATAATTTTCCGCCGTTTGAGTTGGCAAAGGCGATGACACTTTTGCAGATGTTAGGAATAGCTTCGCTTTTAAACTCTATTTGTTCACTTTCATGCAGCATTATTTTCACTCCTTACATAAATTCATTCATTACATTCATTATAGTCACTCTTGGGAGTGAATGCAAGTGAAAAAATATCTTCTTGACCGCAGCTTTGCGCTTGACTTCGACTGAACTCCAGGTGTTATGCTATACTTAAATAAAGCAACATGAGAGGAAGCAGAGCATGAGCAAGAAAATTAAGCTTTTACTTTTTATATTATGCCTGGCAGTAATGGTCTTAAACGGCTGTGCTAAAAATGCCGACGGCGAAGTGCAGGGCAGTGATACTGCCGTTGCCATTACCAATCCGCGTCAGCTGGTGGCTGCGGATAACAAGACAGGGCGCACAATTATGTGGGAAGCGAAGGTGAAGCAGCCTTATACGCTGGAGTACCGTTTAAATGGCAGCAAGGATATCAAGAAAGTGCAGGCAACAGACAGCAGCTTTACGGATAAGAACAGTATTATTCAATATACTGCGCGTCTTAGCGGCCTGCTGCCGGGAAGTGCTTATGAATACCGCATCAGCACAGCGCAGAACAAAGGGCGTTGGCACAAGCTGGGCACCGAAAAGGGAGATGGCTTTACCGCCTTAATCTTCCCGGATTCGCAAAGCTCCAATTACAGCGGCTGGCAGCAGCTGGCGCGTGATGCGCATAATCGCCATCCGGAAAGTGCGTTTTATGTGAATATGGGTGATTTAGTGGATAATGGTCAGGATGCGAGTCAATGGCGTGCTTGGTTTAACAGCGTGAGCGTGTTCAGTGATGCTGTGCCGCTGGCACCTGTTATCGGCAATCATGAAGCGTACAGTCTGGAGTGGAAGGAATGCCTGCCTGCAAGCTATACGCATTTGTTTAATGTACCGCAAAACGGCTTGGCTAAGTATCCTAATCAGTTTTATAGCTTTGATTACGGTTTTGTGCATTTTGTAGTGCTTGATACCAACTTTCCAGAGATGAAAAAATTCCAGCCTGATTTGCTGGCAGATGAGCTGCAATGGCTGGAAAAGGATTTGGCGGCGAGCAAGGCACTGTGGAAGGTTGCTTTGATGCACCGCGATATCTTTCTCTACGGCTTTGGGCCGGAGTCCGGCAGAGCGCAGACCAAGACACATTTTCTTGATTTCAGCTATCGTCTGATGCCGGTGTTTGAAAAATACAAGGTTGACGCAGTACTGACGGCGCACCTGCATACCTATCGCCGCCGCGTGCCGCTGCAGAACTTTGCGCCTGCACCGCAGGGAAGCGGTATTACCTATATTCTGACAGGTGTGGCCGGCGATGTGCGCTATCCTAAGCTGTGGGGAGATTTTGAGTGGGATGCGGCAACAGCGCCGAAGCCGGAAACTGCCAACTATATGACGCTGACAGCCGATGAGAAAACCTTGGAGTTTAAAGCTTTTCTGCCGGATGGCAAGCAGTTTGACGAAGTGAAATTAACCAAATAAGCAAAAAGGCTGTCGCATCATCGTAGTGCGACAGCCTTTTTAATTACGGTTAATCAAGCTCAATCAGTTCATATTTGTCATTGCCCATCTTCAGCTCGTGCATAGCGGTGAGCTGGTGCAGGCCGTGACGGCTTTCCATGCGCTCAACGAGGTCATGGTTGCTTTCCTTGGCATATACCAGATCGACGGAAGCCTGGTCGATGGCCAGAATGTCGGTAGAAGCGAGAATGCCGATATCAGGAATGGTCGGCTCTTCTGCGCTTAAGCCGACGCAGTCACAGTCAACGGACATGCGGCGCAGGACATTGATGTAAACGATGTGCTTGCCGAAGAAATCAATGGTAGCCTTGGCAGATTCTGCCATGTTTTCCATGAGCAGCTCTTTGCCGGGCCATACGTTCCAATCTGCAGGCAGATTATCCTTATCTACACCGTGAACCTGTGCTTTGCCGATGCGTCCGTCAGCGCAGCCGATAGCAAGGTTTTTCATGGAGCCGCCGAAGCCGCCCATGGCGTGACCCTTGAAGTGCGTTAGCACGAGCATGGAGTCGTAGTTGACGATGTTTTTGCCCATGGAAACCTCTTTAAAGTGCTTGCCATGGCGGACGGGCAGATTAACTGTGCCCTCTGCGTCCATGATATCAACAGGGCAGAACGTCCAGCCGTTCACCTTTAGCGTTTCCAGATGCTCTTCGGTGGTATAGCGGTCACCCTGATAGAGCGTGTTGGTTTCTACGATGGTGCTGTTGGGGATTTGCTGCTGCAGCGCTTTGACCAGCTCGCGCGGCAGAATGTTGGGGCCGTGCTTTTCGCCGGTGTGCAGCTTGATAGCTACCTTGCCGTAAATACTTTCGTTGATTAAGTCATATAATTTGATGAGATGCTCTGCATCAATATGCTTGGTGAAATATACTTTGGCGTGAGAGCCTGCGCCCTCTGCTGTTTTGATTACTCTTTGGCTGCCGACTACGGGAGCCTGTGCAAATGCTTTATCCAAGTTTAATGCGCCTCCTGCTGCTAAACCTACGGCAGCAACGCCTGCGGCTTTAAGAAAATCGCGTCTTTTCATGTGTGCTACCTCCTAAGTAAATTAATCAAGTATATTTTACTACTTGGAGTATGGTTTAAGTCAAGAAAATTTTGGGGACTTATTTACTCGGAGCGACAGCGTTTACACAGCCAAGTCCATTTAAGGTACGCGGATAGCCGATGTAGGGAAGGGCAATGGTGAGCGCATCCAGCAAATCCTGACGGGAGTTGCCGACGGAGATATTGGCGGCGGCGTGTGCCTTGGCCTGCGGTTCGCATCCGCCGAGAGTAACGATTGCTGTGAATGTGATCAGCTCACGCTCTTTAACGTCCAAAATTTTTCTGGTGTAGTAATCACCGAAGCAGTTGGCGCTGAGGTAGTCATTAATGTGTTTTTGGTCAGCGGGAGCACTGGCGTTCATCTTATCAATATTTTCTGCTCCGAAGATAGCACGCTGTACGGCAAGGCCTGCGTCATGGCGTGTTTCATCGGTAGTTGTTCCGGCGGGAGCACAGGGTTTGATTTTGAGCATTTCCATAACCTGGTCAACGCGTTCCAGTGCTGTTTTTACCTTTGGCAGACCAACGTATGGCGTGCACTGGAAAATGCTTTCGTGTACCTGCTCCGGCGTTGCACCTGCTCTGAGAGCGCCTTCGACGTGGGCAGGAATATCCTCCGGTGTATTGTTGGCAGTGAGAACAACGAGCGTCAGCAGCTCCTGCTTGGCGGTGCTGAGCTTAATCTGCTTATTGATATCGTTATAGATAAATTTTTTGCTGATAGCGGAAAGCTCCGGTTCGTTTTTAATATCAGTAGGATCGTTTTTTGTGAATAAGCTTTGAGCAGCAGTGTTTGCTGCTGCTTCACGTGTTTGTGCCATAGCGGTGGTGCCTCCTAAAAGTAAAGTGCATGAAAGAAATGCAGTGAGCAAAGTTTTACATATTTTCATAGTTCTCTTCTCCGAAAAT
>OHPI01001298.1_pt1 | contig 13586 bp, 10 predicted proteins | sample 1577651 | NCBI WGS metagenome assembly OHPI01 (sample SAMEA3879578, study PRJEB24766) | human gut metagenome | biome: human-associated habitat; feature: feces | place: USA | collected 1985/1987
AGCACGGAGGAAACGGCGGATTTGGCGGAGGTAACCGTCCCGGCGGTAATAATCATGGCGGCTTTGCCGGAGGCAATCCTCCCGATATGAACGGCGGTCAGACAGCCACCGCATAAGACAGCAAGTTAAATCAATATATACCTTACAGTGAAAATCCCTCCGGACTTTTGTGCCCGGAGGGATTTGCTATTATTTTAGTCTGGTATAATGTGGTATTTGACTTTTCTTGCTTTGAACCAACAATATTTGTTGCTGAGTTCTAAGGGACTGATACCGTCACAATCATAGAAGTAGATAAAACCGTCTTCAATAGCCATTGACGATTCAGACCGGTAAGGGTCTTCATAATCGGGATTCCGACTTTCTGTGCTGTATGATACATCATTTTCAAGCCACATCTCTATTTCACAGCCCCACGCCCCTTTATTCGCCCGTTTCTTAAGCCTTATTCTTCGTAAGGTTCAATCAGCCGTTTTCCCGAGTCTGTCACCTGATAATACTTATCGTTTTCCGTATCAACCATAAGTATCGGAATAACTCTGCTGTCGAGAACAGTGCCGTCTATGTAATAGTGAGATTCTCCGTCGAAATAAATGTCGTGGAAGAACTTGTCGCCGGATATTTCGGCGGTGCCGACATGACCTGCGACTACTTTCATATCAAGCCCCTCGATTTTGCCGGTTTCAGCGGGATATTTTGAGGTGAATACATCTTCTGATGTTTCCCATTCCCACATATCACCCGCTTCTTCATCAATACCGGCGTGAACGAAAATCGTGTTTCCCTCCACATAATACAGCGGAAGGGAAGAGAGCCAGTTGATATACTCATCATCATCGCTCTCATCCTCCCACTCTTCTATACGGGCATATACAGAATTGTTGCTTATGGTTGACGATCCGTTGACTACCCATTCATCGTGGTTGCCGAGCAGAGCAATAATTCTGTCCGAACCGAAACGTTCCCGGAGCTTCATTATCCTGTCCAGAACACCACGGTTATCCGGACCGCCGTGAATATAATCGCCGAGAAGAACGAGCTTCGCCTTGCCCTGTTCTATATCATCGAGAACAAGTGAAAGTGCGTCCTCAAATTCCGCAAGGCAACCGTGGATATCACTCATACAGTAAATTATCATTGTAAACTCCTTTCACGAGCCGCATTCTTTAGCGTAAGAGTATATGCAACAGCATACAAAACACTGAGATTAATCATTCATCATTCTCTTTGTTCTTTTTCAAATACAAAGGAGCCGGACAAAGAAATGTTGAACCAAGGCATAACCAAACAATGCCCATCGATGTATTGTTTCTGCCAAAAATAAGGTCTGCATTTGAACCGATAAAATAGTGTGGAAATTGCTCAACAAAGTCAAACAGTTTATTGAATACCTGTGCATTGATTGTCATAGGAATATGCTGTTTATTAAAGACGATGCAGTGTTCATTATAATATCCATAAGGATAATACTGCATGAACCAATCTTGAGATGGAATTTGTCAAGGGGTTTTTATGCAAAAAAGCACGATTTCATAAAAATGATTCAAATACATATCATCCAAACAGAATTGAGAGAATAGTAGCCTTCAATAATATGCTAATGCCGCCGAGCGTAACCAGTATAGTTATGCTCGGCAGTAAACTTATTTAGGGATTGATGTACTTTCCTTCAACGATGAATACGCCATCGGTTAAGGGCTTTTCATTGTCGGGTTTACGCAGGATACCACGGCGAATCAGCTCATCTGTAATATATCCAATGATCTGATGCAGATAACAGCTAACCCACTGATTGATCTGATCGTGTAGGTGTTTCGGAACGAAATTTTCAAAATTATTGCGCACAGTTACGATCCACTCCGCAAGGAGATCATTGAGCTTTTTATCAGTCATCTCAAACAGTGAAACAAATTTTCCAAACTGCTCTGCGGTAAAGTGCGGGAAGTTTAAGCTAAAGCCTGCCTCTGACTTTATAAGCAGATTTGTTTCGATAAGATGTGCGGCATCTTCTTCGGAAAGAGCTTCTTTGGACACAACACCGTTTACACTGTTCTGTGGTATGCCATTTGCACACATCCAGCGCATCCCTTTGTTATGGTAAATGTTGTAATCAAAATACTTACTGATCCAATAGTAATAGATATGCGACGGAACTTTGTACTCGCTGCCGCTGTCGTCTCCTGCAACATTGCATCCGGAATTATACTCTGCACAGTTTTCCGATTCATCGACCGTTTCTTCTACGATAAACCAACCGTAGCCCCCGTCTTTTCTCGGCGGATACGGACCGTTTTCAAGCTTCAAGCGGTTGTTTTTTACATCGCTGATTTTATGCCTGAGCAGATACGGAACGACGATATATCCAAGTCTTCCTATGCCGAAATCATTGCCGTAAAAATCTAACGCGCTGATTTTATTTTCCGCTTCTCTTAGTATAACTTCGAATTTGTCCGCAAGCATACTGACTACCAATGCTGAAACGTCTTCGGTCTGCTTTCTGTCTTTCAATCGAAAGATAATAAAATTGGTTACATATTTGTTACCCACCTTACAGATAGCATCCCCATATTCAAGGCGGGGGAGTTCATCCTCTATATACATTGTAGGAATACCCGTACTGATACTGATCTCCTCTACTGTCAAAGGCTTTTCATAAGCTGCGAGGCAAATAGCACGGGAAATCTGTGTATGAAGATATGCGTCGGAATCCATATTACCGTTACAAGTTCCGGTATTCCAATTAATTCTCTGATAGACCTTATCCATTTTATCTTCTCCTATCCTATCTCTGATTTTTTGGCGTCCTACGTTCAGTCGCCATTTGATTGTGGTTTCGGGGAGAGAATACTTTTCGGCAAGACTTCTGAGTGACAATTTGCCAATATAGTAGTCCACAAAAATATTTTTGTACTCGGAAGATAACGTGTGCAAATAGCGAAACACCGTTTCATATTGCTCCTGTGTGTTGTCCTCATCGACATTGGAATAATCAGCAATGTCAAAAAGTTCATCTTCGCATGACAATACGATTTGATTTTTATTCCGATTGTCAATAAACCGGGCATAGCGGTTATGAGCAATACGCCAAACCCATGCATCAAGCGATTCGATTTGATATTTGTTCATTCCTTCAAGGATATGACAAATGATCTCACTCGCAAGATCCTCGGCATCGTAGCGGTTGGATAAACGCTTATAACAGAAACGAAATATCGGTTCGATGTACGGGATAATTTTGTTCTCGTCCAAGTTTTTCTCCTCCTTTCTTTTGGGACGCAATCATGATTACACCCTTATAGTGCATCAAAATCAGTTTGGATAGGTAGTTTTATGAAAATTTTTATAATTTATAAAGGAAAGAGAGTAGTGGCGGGAGATAAGAGGACGCTCCATCCAACCGATACTTGTATATTCCTTCTTCCTCTTTGACAGTCAAACCAGTCATTTATACAATCCTTGTATTTTCCACGGTATAAGAATCCAAGCTCCGTTGTTTTTCCAAGGATATCCCACGTTTCCGTCTTCTTGTTGATATGAGCAACCAAATTCAAAGTGTTCAGTATGAACGATGTCATTACTTTTCCATTTCACCAATACAACAATTTTAGTTAGAGCAAGAGCACGTTCTTCTATTTCTTCCAATTCATAAGAAATCAGATTTTTGTGATCAAAAAGTTTTCTACATTCTCCTGCTCGTTTTTTGTCAGAAGATTCATATGAGAAAACATTTTTGAACCAAACAGATAATGAACCATAATTACGGGTGCTCCAAGCATTAAATGCGCTAATTAGCGGTAATAGATATGGGAAATCCTTGCATTCCTCGATTGTTGGAGTTGCGGAGATAGTTTCTCCGATTTTAATATCTCGCTTGACCCATTTCTGTATTTCTTGCCTGTCGATTGCATTTTGCTTTATCTTTTTCAATGATTCTGAAATAGGCGGCGGATTACACTCTTTTTCAAATTTTTGCTTTCGAGTATTTTCGCTGTCTTTCATATTCATCCAATCAGCTAAAGCAAACATTAACGATATACATTTACAAGAGACATACTTGTTAGCATAATTTAGATCTCGACCGTGCAAAATGCCATTACGATACGGCAATCGAATTTCGTCGTGGTTTGTTTTGTTTCTGCCCTTTTTAAATATGTCTTTTATTTTTGTTAGCCCATCGCCACAGCCCACCAAGCAATCCCATGCGGAAACATCGGTTCCTTCTGCAAAGAAACCTTTGCTTTTAGTGTAATCATTAACTGCACCATCGATTATGATTAGAAACAGAGGGACACTCGTATGATAGCGTTCAGCAAAATGATCGTCAAATGCGCATTTAATTAATTCATATCGTTCCCTAAAGGGTTTGGCTTTATTTTTCAACCAATGCATAATATCTTTTACATCAGTTTGATAGTATTGAATTAGTACCTGTTCACCGGCATCAATCCCGCCCGCTTCATATGCTTTAACTGCATTCTCCATAAGCGGCATATTCATAGAGTCATATGCACACCAACCTGCATCTGAAAAGTATTTGTTAAAAGATTCAATCAAATGAATCATATTAGCCAAAGAGGTTTCTAACTCCTTTATCTGTTGACGTTTTTTCTTGGGCAAAAATACAGACAACCACTTTGCTGCTTTTATGTCATCTTGCAGTTTATTAATGCTATGTAAATTGTTATCCGGCATTTCATTATCCTCCTTCCGAAAAACTCACGCAAACATGGTGAGGCACCGAGGATTCGAACCTCGATCTTCCCCTTCATAAACACCCCTCAAAGCACGAGATGTGCTTATGAAGGGGGATGCTTTACCGTTAAGCGAATGCCCCATTTTTACTAATCAATTGAGCAATGTAGATACAACACTCTCCCAATTCACATCTTTCAATTCTGGATATGATAAACCAATAAAATATTTTACTTTCTTGGTTGCTCTTGAGCGAGATCCCGGCTCTTGAAAAGGCATAATTAAATCATTCAAGATTTCTCTATTGGCTTCAATTATAGCGTTTACATCATACTGACTATTATTAAAAATGTACTTTGCAACATTATAGGCTGCTCTTGAAAATAAAACTTGGTCATCAAATGTGAGAGAATCCAAACCATTGGGGGCGTTCAACCTCGGATTGTCTGTCGTTTTTATTAAAGCTCGTTTACTTTTTAGTGTGGATGAGGATTCTCCACTATGAACTATGCAATTTCGAACCAAACGATAGTATTCACAAATACCGATATCATTTTTAATATCGTTTTCTATACTTGAAAAGGCCATGTTCAGTGTCCATTCCAACCAATCGTCTTCACTCGTTTTTTTAATTTCTGTGATATTGGTGGGAGAACCGGGAAGATGTTTAAATGATTTGAGAAAATTCTCAAGACATGAATGTATGTTCACAATATAACTCTTGCTAATCCTACACATATAGTCTTCTGTAAGAGTAGACACATTCAGATTTACGCTTTGGGCTAAGCCTTGCAAATTGTTCCTTAAATCCAAACTATGCTCTTTTTCTGTAATTCTAATTGATAGTTCTACATATTGATTCGTGTCATTAACATATCCTAATTCTTTTTTGAATACGGACAAAAGATTCTCGCTCATCATAATACGCCCTTACATATAAAAATACATAATAATTATAGCACAAGAATGTAAAAATTTCTACCATTTTCACGAATTAACGTAAAAAGAAGGAGTGCATCGGTTAAAAAGCACTCCCGTTGAAATTTTAGCGCTCCCAACTGTCTCTACTTTTCTTCTTATTCTGTTTCTGCTGCGCCTGCTGTTGCTGTTCATGCCGCAGAAATTCCCGTACGGATCGTACTTCCGTTTCCTCGTGGAGCAGATCTGCCACGTCACGCTTGCTGTCGTGCATCATCATCGGATCGTATTTCTCACCGTAGGCGGCTTTCACCTTATCAATGGCAGAGCGTTCCTTTTCCTCACGGACGGCAAGCCGTGCATCCATCAATCCGCTTTTCTTGCCAAAATAAAAGTTTTCTGCATATTGTCCGATTTTTGCGATTTCTACTGCACCAATCTGATTGTTATTGTAATAGCTGTCAATTGCCGTTGCAATCAATGTTTCAAATGCAGCAGAAGAAGAAATCCCGCTTCCACCAAGTACATTTGAAGTTGTATACATATCAAATCCGGAAATTTCTACACCTAAATCCTTAAAGCGAGCTGCAATCCCTCTGACAATTTCAGAAGAACCTTTTTCACCGATATGAACATCCAAATCGTCCAGTGAAACTGCAAATTCATCGTATCCCTCTGATTTAATTCTGATGATGTTTTCATCATGAAATGCTACAACACCGATAACATCTAAGTCAACTGCTCCTGCAATGACACAGCCATGTTGATGATCGGTATGATTACCGCCGATTTCTGTTCTACCCGGAGCAGAATAAACGTGTATATCATTTCTATTCGGATACAGTGCTGTGAATTTCTCCACAGCACTCATATATCGTGATTCCTGACTTTCTATATCCTGTGGCTTATAAATATTTGCGAAGATATTATCAAATCCACCACAAGTAACATTGTCTTGAAAATCCTGTATTTTCATTGCTTCCCTTTCTTCTTACGATCTTAAGGGCATAATTACAAATTCCAATTTCATCGGCTGATCTGCATGGATTCTGTACTCCTCATGCACCGGTGCACCCCAGGAATCATCGCCGCCGACACCCATTTGCTTTGCAGCGATTCTGACCCATGTGTAGCGAACACTTGGAAGTTCATCCGGATGCATTGCATTTTCGAGTTCATAGGCACTGTATGGCAGTACGTTCATTTCAAACGGAGCAGATGCCTTTTGGAACGTCAGACCATGTTGCATATCATCATGGACAGAGAGCGTTCTTACACCGGTACGATTGCCGCATTCCTGCGGATTGAGATAGCCGGAGAGATTTTCTTTTGCCGTAGATTTCCATAATCCCAGTCTTGCTCCTTTGCATCGGTCGCTGTAATTTTCATCAGGGCCGAGTCCGTAATACTGAAAATTGCAAAGCTGTTTTTTCATCTTGAAGTCCAATGCAAGAATCGGCATATCGGACATACCGCTTACTCCTGCATAATTTACACTTACGCCCAGCTTTCCGTCAAAGTGTGCGGTATAGGTTACAGTAAACTCAAAAGTCGGAATGCAGGCAGCCTGATATGTGAATGTGATTTTCAGAGCATCTTCCTGTTCCAGCCATGAAACGGTTTTATACTTTGCAAATTTGCCTGCGACATACCACTGTGCAAGATTGTACGGCTCGGAAGCACCGGTGTCATTGTCTGTCATCGCTCTCCAGAAGCTGACCTTTGGTGTGCGTGTGATATATTCATAATCATTGTATTTCAGAGAACTGATGCCGCCCTCTTTTTTGTCGAACATCATGGAGAAGTTTTCTCCGTGAACGCCAATGATAACATCGCTGTATACAATCGTTGGCTTTTGCAATGTGGTTTCCGGAATCTGATTGTCTTTTACTTCAGCGGTAACTGTGGCTCCTTGCGGCTGTTCTTCTTTGAAGGAATAGTTTTGTGGATTGACGGATGGAGCAGTTTCTGTCAGCATATTACCGGAATAATTACCTTCCACATCTTTAAGTGAATATACGGGAATATCAGAATCGTTATCACTACTACATGCTGTAAAAGTGGCTATCAGGCCTAATGACATTACTAAGAAAGCAAAACGATTAAAACAACAAGCTTTTTTTATTTCAGTTATAATTTTCATACTGTTTTAAATTAGATTATTAATTTCAAAATTAAGGTGTACGTACATAAAGTAAATGCCGGTACTTGTGAAATACTGCATAAGGAAATAAAAATAGAATATTTTTTTATATGAGTATTGCCATGAAGATCCCTGTTCATGGTATCTTCAATTATAAAATATTCTTTTTATTTTATAGCTTTTTCGTAATGGACTTGCTTGGAGTTATCCCGAAATACTCTTTGTATTTATGGCGGAAATTCTTAAGATTTTTCAATCCAATCATTTCAGGAATAACCTGGACAGAGTATTTTCCACTCTCCAATAACTCACGTGCTTTTTCCATACGAATACGATAAATAAAATACTTCGGTGCTTCTCCCGTCAGTGCTTTCCATTTATTAAAGAAAGCAGTTCTGCTCATATACAGTTCAGAGGCAATTTCATCTATCGTCAGATTTTCCTTATCTATATTTTTTAGAATAAATTCTTTTACTTGATTGATGAATGTGTAATTACTATCATCTAAAACTTTCTCTTCTTCCTTTTCCAAGAACTGCTTTCCGAAAACTGTCTGCAAGAATGATCTTCTTAGAGAACGGTTGTTTTTGATAAGTACATTCATTTCTATCTTTAAATCTTCGATGTGGAAAGGCACATATAAAAAGATGTCGGCCAGAGAACTTTCTCTTTTGTTGCGTTGTCCTATATCTATACGTGAACCGTAAAGGATGATAGGAATAACGGATGTTTCTCCTGATGTCTTTAGTCTTGATGACAGTTCATAGCCATACATTCCATGCAGCATAAGGTCGCAAATCACTAAATCAGGATATTTCTCTTTTATACATTCTAAAGCTTCAGAGCCATTCCCGAAACTTTTCACATCAAAATCCTTTGATAAACATTCTTCCAAATAAGACTTGAATTCTTCATTACTGTCAGCGAGAACAACAGTAGGCTTGATTGAACTTTTTTTATGAGCAATCTTACCCAATGAAGTATCAGTCTTTCTTTCTTCCGACTTTTTTGCGGAGTGTATGATATTATATCCGGATACCTTTCTTTCTGAATTTGTTGTAGGAAATCTTAGTGAGACAGTGTGGGTTGAATGATTGATAAGAATATTCCCATCACATAGTTTCATTAATTTTTTGCAGAGTACACTTTTGGCAAATGCATATTTGAACTCTGATTTATGTTTAGGTTTAATCAAGTGATACTTTTGGCGCCTATAACATGTTAGCAATTTGCCCTTGTTGGCATCGAACGTTTTAAGTTCCCAGTGTTCGGAATTAGAAGAAATTGAAAAGATAATCCTTTTATCTTCAGGTTTCGAATGTTCTATTGCGTTTTTTATGAATTTATCAATGATGGGAGAGATTTTACTTTGATCGAACCAAACGCTGGCATAATTAAACTCTGTTTTTATTTCTAACTTAATCCGCTTGTCCGTAGCGAAATTTTTCAATGAATGGACTCTGTTATTAATGAAGTTTCCCAGTTCATATTCGGCAATATCCATCTGTTTGGAGTAGATAAGCAGATGTCGCAGATTCATTAATTTGGTTAGGTGTTCATCAAGACAGTCTATATTACGAATGACTAGTGATAACATTTTCTTTATGTCTTCGGGGCAACTATCATCACAAGCAGCTCTTAGAGGGGTATGAACGAGTGTGATAGGGTTGCGAATGCTTTGAAAAGAATCCATGAAATATTGGTGCTCTTCTTTTAAGATTTTGATTTCCTTATGGAGGGTAAGAAAATGAGATAAGAGCCAATATAATGAAATTCCTCCGGCTGTAAGTAGTAAGAAGAAGTGAGACTGGTGAAAGATATTTGCATCTATAATAGAGACAAATAGTGACGTTATCATTAAGTATTTCATATTTATTTTTTGTTGAAGTCACTTGGACTGTATACCTCTATTCCTTTTTAGTTGAGGGGGGATGAGAAAATGCACAACGAGTGTGATTTAGGGCATTACTAAACTCAAACAGTCTAATCTCAAAATTATTTGTTCTTTGAAGGTCAATATTAAGAAAGCGAGTTCCGTATGCAGATTTAAATCCTTACGTCTTGAATCATTCTTTAAGGAATATCTATTTCCTCCAAGTGACAATAATTAATAGATCATTTTTTCTGAATATATAATACTAAATAGAGATTCTTTGACGGTGGTGGGCGTATCTTGTATTTGATACTGTAATCTTTTGGGGCTATCAGTATCACAATATGCTTTTTCATATGTAATTCCTAAGGTAAAGTAAACATATTTTCTTTATTGAAATATAGTTTGTTTTTGCGGAGTAAAAGTAATGATTTGGTATAATAAATAAATGATGAGTTATTGGCAAATGGTGTATTGTTATTGTTTGGTGTTGTTTTGTAGGTGATAAGTGTTGTGTTTTTGTATTATTTTAATTGATGATATTTGGTGGAAATAGTGAAACCGGAACTTTAACCAAATAGATGGTTAAAATTCCGGTTATATTATTTTACTGATAATAGGCGCATAAGCTCCTGTTAGTAAGGAAAGGATTTGTTTTTCCCCCCCTGTTTAATTGATAATTCTACATCTCGTAATAGTTTTTATCCCCTTTCATATCCTTGTATTTACCATTATGCAAATAGTTGATGTCCGGTTCATATTTATGGCCTCCTTCCACTCTATAAAAGGCTGCTGCCCCTGCATTTATGTTAGCATGATATGGTGTTGCTTCCAGTGCGTCCGACCAGAAAGGGATATTACGCATTATGTAAAGTTTGCCAAGACCTTTGTCATATAACTTTTCTCGTAACGTTTCCGGATACGATTCGTCATTTTCATAATCGAACGTATATTCGTCGGTGCTGAAACCGCCATATTGAGATTTGTCCAGTCCTGCTATTGGTTTTTCAATCGAGCTATCCTCCCATGGATTCATAATTTTGGTATTTACCCATGTCCAGGCATAATCAATATATTCACCTGCTCTGATACCCGCAGCCTCGGAGGCTAGTGAACCGGCCGGATCACCCGTTATGGTAACTGTAATCAGTTTGGTCTTGCCTAAAGATTCCCGTAGTGCTTTGATGAGCTTCGGATACGAGGTCGCATTGGCAGCCGGATGTCCGTTTATACCATATTCGGCACCTTCGTCCATGAGATTAATGCCATCTACACGGTAGTTGGCGAGCTTCTTGACTTCCGCTACAAAGGCTGTAATCTGCTCATCTGTCAGGTTGCAGAATCCCAAGCCGGTCCCTTCTGCTTTAAGGGTGACGCAACGCTTTATACCATAGCTGGAGAGTGACGACATATTGCTTAACTGCTTTTTGAAATTGGCTGATTGGTTCAGAGTCACTTTTCCATTCGCATATCCCAGTGTTGCGGCATTCACATTAATGATGTCATATAAATAGGCATACCACGACGTTTCCCATAACTCATAATGTCCGGGACCGAATGTTTCATTATCATATAATACCATGATAAATTCTTTGGCAATGGAGGCGTTGACTTTTTCGCCATCAATAAACCCTACCATCTTGTACTTTTTCATATCAGCCTTCATCGGGCTCAACCACGGATAAGTAGAGCGTTTATAATAAATCTTGTAATAGATTTCATTACTATCCCGTGACGGACGAATTCCGCTTTCTTCCGGTAGTTCTACGGTAATAGGGAGCAAAGAATAATCATGCAATGTGCCTAGCGGATTCAGGCGTACCATGATAGTATCCGACATTGTATCTCCTGCCTTAATAGTCATTGCACCATCGTTACTGATGCCCTCAATGCTGATAGTAGACATTTTCCGGTATTCCGTACCGTGTTCTTCATTGTATTTGTCTACTAAGTCGAGGTCGATTTTCATTGTGATTCGGGTGTCCTGTGCCACCGGCTTCACCGTTTGGTAGAAGAATGCAAAATCGGGAGTCTTGGTATTGGTCATGGTGATTTCCAGGTCACTGGTTGTCATATCACATTTTAGCATGCCAAAGTTATTGTCTAAAGCCGTCTCGTTAGGTAATTTACCTACGGGAGTGGCAATGGAATTATCTTCGCAGCCTCCTAGCATGCCGGTTACTAATGTAATGGCAGCCATGCAGAGAACATTTTTGAAGTTTATATTTCTTTTCATGTCCATGGTTATCTTTAAAGTGAATGATTACTTGTTGATTTGTGGAATTTCGATTCCCGTCGGCCACACAAGAGGTTCGGCAGATACTGCATCGAATCCGTGTTTCGAATGGTCCTTGACAATGTTTCCCTCACCTTCATTAAATTTCCAGTAAGCAAGCAGGCTTTCTTCGTTTTCAGGATCTTCCACTTTATACATATTCGTCCAGATTTCCTCTTTCGTACGGCAAGTGTTCCAGATACGTATCTCTGCGATGTTACCGTTGAGTTGCCGTAGCTCATCTTCATAAGAGCGTCCTATCTGGAATTCGCAATCCGGCGTTCCACAGATATCCACAGTAGCTCCTTTTCCATAAGAGATATCCTGACTTTGCAGTTGTCCGTTCACATAATAGGCAATAAAATGTTCCTTGGCGTTGTACACCAGCGCTATATGATACCATGTCATTGCATTCAGTGACTTAGCCCTGTCGGCGGCGGGGAATTTGACTCCGTCCGGTCCCTGCATCTGCAACTGTTGGCGTGGGAAACTTGTATCACCTATACGCATTAAGAAATGCTGTTCTACTCCCATGATCGTACTGATATCCGATGCACCGGCCGTATTGCTTGGTCCGCTGTATGTAAAGTCCTCTACATATACCAGTGCTTCCATGGTAATCTGACCTAATTCTTTCAGACAGGCATTTTTCTCTTCGTCGAGGAAAGTAGGCACTTCCAGATAATTGTCTTTCAGGTTGGCGGCTACCGTGATAGCGCTTGAACGGCGCACCAGATAGAACAATGTTTTCGAACCGTTCAATAGATGAACGCCACCCGACGTTTCAGAGATGGTGAGCGGAACCAGATAAGTTTTATCAATCTCCAGATCTAACAGGTTATTAAAATAGATCGTATCAATCAATGATTCACTCTTTTCGGCTTTGATAATCAGTTCGCTGTTCGACAGGCTATAATATTTACTATCCAGCATTCCATAATCAGTCCCGTGCCGGGCATTGAATTCGTTTATCAGTCCGGGATCCGCTTTCAGCTTCACTACGATGTCTTTTCCTGCCGGGTAAGTCAACTTGGCGCTGAAGGCACGTTTCTGTTCATTCAGCGTATTTCGGAAAGTCACTCTTTCTGAATTGCTGTTACTGGCTTCCTTGATATAGACCATGTTGTCGAATGGTGCTTTATTGCTGTAATCCGTATTGTCACAGGCAATCATCAGTCCGCAGATGATTGCAGCCAGAGAGATGATTATTTTATATCGTTTCATAGTTCCTCCTTTCATTAATTAATCGGTGATGGGTTCAGTTTTTGGATAGCATCACGTATACGGCGGTAGTTAGTCACCCCATCGGTGGCGAGATAATCTTCATTGGCATTGTAGATAGAAACTCCTGCCAGCGGACCATTGTTACCCAGTCCTGTGATGAAATGATTGATGATGTAGGCCATCCCTTCCGAGGTTTGTATAACATCCAAATCTTCCCGGCTGATGATACCGGTTTTACCGTCATCGGTCGGAGGAGTGGCTGTCGTTATCACTTTCTCTTTGGGCATTTTCCCATAGAAACCTACAGGTTGGCTCATATTCAGTTTTATTTCGAGTGAGCTTTCAAGCAACACAATTTGCCCATCCACGAAATAGTCTACCAAATCGATGAACGGCTCTTCGTATCTTCCGCTATAATCCACTGTAAATGTGACGATGCCATCAAAGAAAACCAACTTTCC
>OHPI01001307.1_pt1 | contig 13548 bp, 8 predicted proteins | sample 1577651 | NCBI WGS metagenome assembly OHPI01 (sample SAMEA3879578, study PRJEB24766) | human gut metagenome | biome: human-associated habitat; feature: feces | place: USA | collected 1985/1987
TGGTGGCCGTGGACTATGAGCAGAAGCGCGAGGCGATGCCCTACATCTCGATTTTGAAGGCCAACGAGAAGGAGATGGAGGTGCTCACGGGCTCTTCCGACCCGCGCGAGGCCGCCCGCATACTTGCAGAATGGGGATGCCGAGAGGTGTTGCTGACGCTTGGCGACAAAGGCTCCGTGATCTACACCGGCGGCGTGTTCTACGACATTCCCGCCATCGAGGCCCGGGAGCTTGTGGACGCCACAGGCTGCGGCGACACCTATATGGCGGCCTACCTCTACAAGCGGAGCCGTGGCGCGTCTTATCGCGAGGCGGGACTCTTCGCCGCTGCCATGTGCACCCTCAAACTCGAAAGGAAAGGCCCTTTCTCGGCCACCGAAGCCGACGTACTCCGGCTGTTAGAGAAAGTTTCATAGAAACTTACATACTCTTTATCGTTAACCGAACTACACTACATCACCATCAAAACTCATGAAAAAATTTCTTCTTCCGATTCTCCTTTCCTCGCTCGCGGTCCCGTTTGCCGCAGCGGAGGAAACGCCCTCATCGTGGGGAAACTATATCCTGCCTCAGAACTCCGACTATCGCGTTTTCTTCAATCCTTTCGACGAGGGTAAGAGTCTGCCGATATTATGGGGCTTCGACACGGCATGGAACGATTACGGCAACATGCTGCGGGGCGTCCGCTTCGCCGGCAAAGATGCCGTGGGTGTGGCCCGCGTGTCGTTCACCCCGCAGGCTCAGGTGACTCAGCGGGGCGTGCTCCCCGAAGCGCTTGCGAAGATTCTCGACGAGAGGATGAAGAACGTGGCGCTTATCGGTAAGAAAGTGGACATTGCCCTCAATCTCGACGGAGTGAACATGCTCAAGGAGGTCTATGGCGGCTACAAATATGAGAATCCGGAGGATCCCTGGCACTCGCCGAAAGAGTATATCGGCGACGTAAAGGAGCAGGGTCCGCGCTGGGCCGACCTTATCGACGCCACCGCGGCGGCCGTGGAGGCCAAAGGCTACAGAGTGGTCAGCGCCGCTCCCCTCAATGAGCCGGACCTCGAAGTGAACGGCACTCCGAAAGAGCTTTTCCTCGAGATTGCCAAATGTCTCAATGATCATGAGACCTATCCCCGCTTCCTCGACATACGCGTAAGCGGCGGCAATACACTCAACAACGACGAGGCTCTCTCTTGGTACGACTACCTGAAAGAATATCTCGATGAGGGGAACACGCATCAGCTTGCGGGTTCTTTCGACAATTACGCATCTTTCTTCAGCCGTGTGCGCGAGGATGGCAAGTATGCCACCGCCGACGAGCTCCACAACGTGATGGAGGCTATGGTGGGCGTGGAATACGGTATGCAGACCGGCATCTGGTGGGGAACGGCAGAGCAGGCCCGCGGCGAATTCATGAAAGCGAGCTTCGGCAAGCGTCTGGGATATGCCGAGAACCGCTCCGCATGGGCGGCAGGCTCCGTCTACCGCTCTCCCGACGGCAAGCTGCAGGGCTTCTTCGGATGCTCCGAGCGTCAGGCGCGTCCCTCGGTGTTCAACATCGTATCGCTGAAGGGCGATATATTCGTGAACGGCTATGGCCCGGCGCGCGAATATTCCGTAGCACTCCCCGGAGATCCGAACGGCACTTATCAGACGGAACTCCAGCGGAATGCAGAGACGGTGGTGAGCATCGAGAACGGCGAGGATATCCGCCCCGTGATCGACGGCGAATATGCGATAGTGAACAAAGGGAGCCGGAAAGTTCTCGGCGGCGCCGGCGGCTCTACTGCCAACCTGAGCGAGATCGAACAGCAGACATATACAAAAGGGGCGCATCAGCTCTGGAACGTCACGCCGGTGCCTTACAATATCGGCGGCGATTTCAGCTATTTCTTTATTCGCAATTCCAAGGATGGCCAGGCCATGGATAATCTCAACTGGAATTTGGAGGTCGGCGGCAAGGTGATAGCCTACGGAGCGGGCAACAACTCCGTTCAGCAATGGGCGCTGGAATATGACGGCGAAGGATGGTTCCATATCCGCAACAAACATAGCGGACTCTATCTCGAATGCCCCGCATCGGCGGCAACCGCCAACGTTGTTCAGAACGAGCGCAACGACCTCGACAGCCAGAAATGGCGTCTGCTCCCCGCGGTTGCGGAACTCGAATTCGATGCTCCGGAAGCACCCGCCTCTCTGAAAGCTTCGGCCAACAATGCATCGGTAGTTCTGGAATGGAATGCATCGTCGAGCGCCGATGGCGTAACATATACAGTAATGAGAGCCGAGAAGGGGAGCGACAGCTATTCGACGATAGCGTGCGGACTGAAGGCTACTACATTCATCGACAATTCCACGGAGGAGAAGACCTACAGCTATAAGGTGCGCGCGGAAGATCTCGCCGGCAACCGCTCGGCGGCTTCCTCCGCGGTTGAGGCCGCTCCCCGCGGCTTGGGACTGATTGCCGATTTCCCGATGACCTCCGATCTTAAGGACGTTACGGCCAACAATTTCTCGATTGTGGAGAGCGATATAACGGATTTCAGAAAGAACAAATGGAATCCGAGTGGCTCCCAGTTTGCCCGTCTTCCCTATACGCTGATGCAGCGGCGTAATCTCACCGTGATGATGAATGTGGAGCTCGGCTCGCGTTCCGATGACAAGACACTTTTCACTACAGGAGCCGGAGAGGGTAGCGCTCTTGAGCTGAGCGTCCGTAAAAACGGCCGGTCGGTGCTCCGTGCCGTCAATGGCAGTGTTGAGAAAGAGATAACCGGTCCCGCAGCCGAGATAGGTAAAGAGGCGCATGTGGCTTTCACTCTCGAGGGGGATAAGGCCGCACTCTATATGAACGGCGTGAAAGCCGGTGAGGAAAACTTTGCCGGAGCCCTTCCCGAGCATCGGCTGCTTACTTATCTCTGTCGCGGGCAGCTCACGGAGAGTTTGCTATTACGCGGACGCATAGGCGGATTGAAAGTCTATAACCGCGCTTTGTCGGAAACCGAGATAGCGGCTTTGGCCGCAAGTTCGGCTGTAGAGGATATAGAGGGCGCTACGCGCAGTGAGATCGGCCGCGAGTACTGGACGCCGCAGGGCGTCCGCATCGAGAGCCCCGCGGAGGCGGGCGTCACGATAGTGCGCGTGCTCTATTCCGACGGCAGCGTGGAAGTCAGAAAACAGCTCAAGAAATAATCAGATTTTTATATAGATTTTTTTGAGGTAGAGCGGCAGGCCGATGAGGCCGGTGAGCAGCATGAGCCCGACGGCATAGATGGCCGAGGCGAGCTGCGGATTGCCTATTGCCGCGAAGAGCGAGGCGTAGATGGCTTTGCTCACGCCGAACGAACCGAAGATGATGCCGAGTATATCGGCCACTACATAGAGGAACAGGGGATTGACGCCGAACGATTCGAAGAAACCGAGTCCGCGGCGCATCCCCCGTTCATCGACAAACCATGAGATTGTGGCGAGCAACGCGGCTGCCAGTCCGCAGGTGATGAGCACATAGCTGGGGGACCAGATGCGCTTGTTGGCCGGCAGGATGCCGCTCAGGAGGAAGCCTCCGGCGATGAGCAGTGCGCCGCAGACGAAGAGGCGCAGCAACCGGCGGTCGAGCGGCTCGCGCGAGGCAAGGATGGCTCCGCAGCAGAAGCCTATGATGGTATGGGCGATCGCCGGGACGGTTCCTAAGATTCCTTCGGGGTCGACGGGACGTTTGGTGTAGAGAAGTCCATCGGGGAGGAGAGCATGGTCGACAATGGCGTTGACGTTTGCCGGCCCGTTCTCATAGCCGTTAAAAAGCAGGAGAATCGCTCCGTAGATGATGAGCAGCGCGGCGGCGGTCCAGGCCATGGCCTTGCGGCTGAGAGCCAGCGACAGAAGCGACACCACGCCATAGCAGAGCGCTATGCGGGTGAGGACGCCGGTGAGACGCAGATGTCCGAAGTCGAGCAATCCTTTGCCGTGGCAGACGTTGGAAAACCAATGGATGGCCCAGCCGATGAGCAGGATTATCAGCGTGCGCTTCACGATCTTGCGGATCGTGGCTCCCGAAGGGGCGAAATTCCGTTTCGAGAGCGAGAGATAGGTGGTGATTCCCATGATGAATAGGAAGAAGGGGAACACGAGGTCGCAGAGCGTGATGCCGTTCCATTCGGAATGACTGAGATGCAGGTAGCTCTCGGGCCCTGCTCCGTTGTTGACGATCACCATGAATGCTACGGTGAGTCCGCGCATCACGTCGAGCGAAAGAAGACGTTTCTTTGAGGCCACCGGTGCGGCCGACTGGGGAATGGCTGTGAGATCGGATGTCATAAGATAGATATGGTTTGAGAGGAGATTGGTTCTCCAAAGTTCGTAATTATTTCAGAAATATTCAAGAAGAATGGCATATAAGCGTAAGATGGTGGCGATTGCGGCTGCGTTGATTCTCTTTTCCGGAGGGCCCGGAGCCAAAGCGGAGCGTCTGCTCGATATGGTGGATACCCGCGTGGGAAGCGCGGCGGCCGTGACGCGAACGGCCGGCAAGTTCGGCAAAGGTTCGGAGGAACACGGTCAGACGGTTCCGGCCGCGGGCGTGCCTCATGGCATGACTCTATGGACACCGCAGACCCGCGACACGGAGAAGAAATGCGTGGCGCCCTATTATTTCGCCGATAATCTGCTTCAGGGCTTCCGCAACAGCCATTGGATCAACGGGGGCTGCACGCAGGATTACGGTTCGATGACGCTTCATGCTATGGCGGGTAAGCTCCGCACGTCTCCGGGCCGCAGGGCCACACGAATCGACAAAGGCTCGGAAACCGCCCGTCCCGACCATTATTCGGTCCGGCTTCCCGATGAGGGGATTCACGCCGAGATGGCAGGGCTCTCCCGCTCCGGCATATTCCGCTTCATATACGACAAGGACGGGACGGGCCATTTAGTGGTGAATCCCAATTCCGACGAGGCGCAGGGGATGATAGAGGTCGACACGGCAAGACGCGAGATCCGGGGCTGCAATCCCGTGCACCGCATTTATCAGGGAAAGGGGGAGCCGGCAGGCTTCTCGGGATGGTTTGTGGTGAGATATCCCGCGGATCTGCGTATCACCGACGCGGGCACATTCCGCGGCGACGAGGTCCGGCGCGGAGTGCTTCATGCTGACAGCGCGGCGGGTATAGGAGCGTACATCTCCTTTGAGACGAAAGCTTCGCGCCCCGTGCTTTTCAAGGCGGGGAGCTCTTTTACATCGCTTGAGGGAGCGCGAAGAAACCTTGAGGCGGAGATTCCGGATTTCGATTTTGAGAAGGTCAGAGAGGAAGCGGCGCAGGCGTGGGAGCGCCGTCTGGGTACAGTCCGTGTGGATGGGGGCTCGGTCACGGACCGCGCAAAGTTTTACGGCTCTCTCTATCGCGCGTCGCTTCTGCCGCGCGAGGTGAGCGATGTCGACGGAAGTTATGTGGCGTTCGCCTCCGGCGCAAAGGAGGCAAGCGATAAGATAAGGAAATGCACCCCGGGCACTTCCTATTACGATGATTTCAGCATGTGGGACACGTATAGGGCTCTCCATCCGCTCATCACTCTTATCGACCCGCAACGCAGCGGAGAGATGATGCAGTCGCTCGTGCTCAAAGGGGAGCAGGGGGGATGGATGCCGATCTTCCCTTGCTGGAACAGTTATACGGCGGCGATGATCGGCGATCATTGCGCCGCGGCGATAGCCGATGCGGCGGTGAAGGGTGTAGGCGGCTTCGACCTGAAGGAGGCCTACAGGCTGCTTCGCCGCAATGCGTTCGATTCGCCGGAGACCTTCGGCGAGTATGCTGACGGCATGGGGAGGCGCGCCCTGAAATCGTATCTCCATTACGGATATGTGCCGGTGGAGGATGGCGTGAACGAGGCCTATCACAAGCGTGAACAGACCTCACGCACGCTCGAATATGCGTTCGATGACTTCGCGCTCGCCCAACTTGCGGCTGTTGTCGGGGAGAAAGAGGATGAGGAGGAATTGCGTCGCCGTGCGGGTAACTATCGCAACGTTATCGATCCGGCTCTCGGGTATGCCAACGGGCGCCATGCCGACGGGCGGTTTGTGGCCGGCACAGATCCTTTCGATTTCAACTCAGCCATCACGGAGGGTGCGCCATGCCATTACACATGGTATGCGCCTCAGGATGTGGAGGGACTTGTGGAATTGCTCGGGGGTAAGGAGCTTTTCGAGGCTAAGCTCGACTCGATGTTCAGCGAAGGCCGTTATTGGCATGGCAACGAGCCTTGCCATCAGGTGGCATGGCTCTACAGCGCTATCGGACGGCCCGACAAGACGGCGGAGCGTGTGCGTCACATCATGGATACGGAATATCTTGACGCCCCCGGGGGATTATCGGGCAACGACGATGCCGGCCAGATGTCGGCATGGTTCGTCTTCGCGGCCATGGGCTTCTATCCCGTGGCTCCCTCGACCCCCTATTATTACCTCGGGGCGCCGCTCTTCGAGCGGATCACAATAACGCCGGCAACAGGGATCGCGGCGTCACCGTCCGGGAAAGGAGAGTCGCCGGCGCCCTCATTCACGATAGAATCCCCCGGCACACCGGCCGTGAGCTCGGTGCTCCTCAACGGCCGTCCCATCGCCCCCGATCGCCTGCCGCACGCCGCCCTCACCGCCGGCGGCCACCTCCGCTTCTTAGGGAATAGATGATTAGCAGATAGATTTGACGGATTTGAATTTTCGTCGTGCCTTTGTATTCCGAAAAAGTGTAACAAGTGACAATTTTTCGGAATAGGACTTTGGGAATGGAACGAAATACAAATTTTGACAGAGCCAATTCCCAAATATCGCCAAATTGGTTAATGAAATATCGCCAAATTGGTTAATTTGTAATCGCCATATTTGGTAATCTTTATACCTGTGGAGTGACTGGTGAGATTGTGCACGGCGATGTCGGGATTTTTTTGTAATTTAGTCTAAATTTCAACAGAATTAATAATCAGCGGAATGGATAACGGTCAGATTATATTATTTCAGACGCAGGGAGGTGAAACTAAGATCGAGGTGCGGCTCTCAAATGAAACGGTATGGCTTACCGCCGATCAGATGGCGGAGCTGTTTCAACGCAACAAATCTACCATATCAAGACATATTAAAAACGTATTCGAAAGTGGTGAATTACAACGTAATTCAGTTGTTGCAGAAAATGCAACTACTGCCTCAGATGGTAAAACTTACACAGTTGCATATTACAATCTTGACATGATCATCAGCGTCGGGTATCGTGTCAACTCGCATCGCGGCGTACAGTTCCGGCAGTGGGCTACTCAGGTGTTGAAAGAGTACATGATTAAGGGATTCGTTCTCAATGACGATTTACTTAAAAACGCCGGGCAAGGAAATTATTTTGACGAATTGTTGGCGCGAATCCGAGACATCCGCAGCTCGGAGAAGGTGTTTTATCGCAAGGTACTGGAAATTTATGCCTTAAGTATCGACTATGACCCTCGCACCGCCATCACCCAACAGTTCTTCAAAACGGTTCAGAACAAGATGCATTTTGCCGCCCACGGACATACTGCCGCAGAAGTTGTCTATGACCGAGCCAATGCCGAAAAAGATTTCATGGGTCTTACAACATGGCGAGGAGCTATGCCTACCAAACATGAGGCTGAAATTGCGAAGAATTATCTTTCAGAAGAGGAGGTCGATATGCTTAATCGCATTGTCAATCTATATCTTGACTTTGCCGAACTTCAAGCAAAGAGCCACATCCCCATGTATATGAAAGACTGGATTCAGAAACTCGACGACTTTTTGAAGCTGTCGGGGAAAGAATTGCTGAACCATGCCGGAAGCGTGTCAGCCGAAGTTGCCAAACTCAAAGCCAATGAGGAATACGACAAATTCCGCGAGCGCACCCAGTACCAGCTATCTCCGGTCGAAATCCATTTCCTTGAAGCCTTTGAAGCCGAAAGAAAGCGTCTAGGAGTCAAGAAATCCTAACTGACTACTGTGAGCTGTCACGCTGCGGCGTTGACAGAATGTTGACGTAAATTTTGATTTTGCAGACAATTCAACAATACTCCATCTTTAATCCGGCAATTCGATAGTTCGCGTTGTCGGATTTCTATTTGTGGAATAGTGTATTGTCGGCCACTCGCATAGTATCATCGCAAAAAAACAAGCAACTGCATGAACGAATTTGCATAAAGATATTAACGCGAGTTCGGGGATAAGAGAAAGCCTAAAAATGTTGAATCGGCAGCTTGAAAAAGTCACTATTCTTTTGGCAATATCATAGATATTTAGCAATTTAGTGGTATCAGACGCATGAGGCTTACTGATGCCGTCTTTGCCAGAATGGTTGTCGATATCCGCTCACTGGTTGAATCTATGCCATCGGAACAGAAAACTGATTTAGATGGCGGATTTATGACTGCCCTCACCGTCGGCGGCCACCTCCGCTTCTTAGAGAATAAATGATTGCTGTGTAATTAAAAATTGCTATTTTTGTAATAAGAAATGCAAAGGCCGATGCGGACGCAATTTATTGCGTCCCTACCGCGATGCATTCTATAGATCATAAATTCAAATACTTACTTATTTCTTTCTTTCCCATCTGATCAATCCTCTGTCTTAAAACCGATACGCTTGTGGGGTGAGGTTTTCTTTTTGTCAGCCTGTAAATCCGCAAGAGCTGTATTGATGGCTTCCAACTGAATGCGAGTGTCTTCGTTGATGTCATTATAGTCGGCAAAGATTTCCTCAAGATCTTGCTTTAGCTCTTCGAAGTTCTTTTCAAGGGTAGTGAGGCGCAAAGTTAAGGGATTGGCAGCTATCATCTGCCTGACAGTAACAAAAGCTCTCATTATACCGCGATTCACTTCAATAGCGGTTGTGCTCCTTAGAACACTTGAGAGCATTGCGACCCCCAATTCAGTGAAAGCAAAAGGGAGATATTTGATATTACTTCCTCGAGTTCCGTTCAAGGTGCCAATTTGGCATCTTGAAAGTTCATCTTTGGTTAACTCAAACATGAAATCGTCCCCTTCAAATCTTTCGATATTCCTTCTAACTGCTCTTTTCAGTTGACCGGTCTCTACTCCATACATTGCTGCAAGGTCAAAATCGAGCATCACTTTTTGACCTCTTATCTCATAGATTTTGGAACGGATTATCTCTAAATCATTCATGACATTCAGTTTTTAAGGTTACCGGCTTCCCACAATGCGGATCCCATGATTACAGAGTGGACAATCAAGAGTCAAATCTAATCCTGTCGGGCAAACGAGAGAATGAGAAAAGCGTAGCTGTTCGATTGTTCGATTAGCTACGCTTCTTTAAAAGTGATCCGGCCGGGACTCGAACCCGGAACCCACAGCTTAGAAGGCTGTTGCTCTATCCAGTTGAGCTACCAGACCAATCAGAAAAAACGTGTTTATGTTTTGCGGTCACAAAGTTAGTGATTTTTTTCAAATCCACAAAGAATTCGTTCATTTCCCATAATTTCAAGTTTCTGCAAAACTTTTTCGATATACTTGCCGCAGTTCAATCAGACTGGTTTGCAGCAAGCTTTCCTAATATTTCCTCAAGATTGTCGTGGGGAGCGAGATGCATGCGTTCGCGCAGACGATGTCGGTTCATTTTTACACTCGAAGGCCGGATATTCAACATGTTGGCAATCTGTTTAGTATCCATGCCGGCATAGATATAAACTGCCATCTTTAGGTCACCCTCGGTCAATTCCGGGAAAGTGCGTCTAAGGTTATCGGTGAAACCGGGAGATACCATGGTATAAATTTTTCTAAAATCCTCCCAGTCTGATTGCCTATTAAGATGACTGCTGATAATGGAATCGAGTTTACGGGCTTCGTTGCGGGTGATTCTGCCGTCATGTTCCATATCTTCTATGCTCTTGAGTACAGATTGTAGGACTTTGTTTTTTTCAGTCATCTCGAAACAAATGCTTGTTGTTTCCCGCCGGTTCATCTCTGCAATGGAAGTCTGACGCGCTACTTCCATATCTGCTTCGAGTTTGCGTTGCCGCTCACTTCCAACCTTTTTCTGCATAACAATATAAATTGTCATGGAGAGCAAAAGTAGCAGCATTCCTACGAACAACCATAGAGTACGTTCCTCTCTTTTCTCCTGAGCAAGATTATCGTTATAACGTCTTACACGTTCTAAATCTTCTATTCTTAACACTTCCTCATGATTTGCAGTTCTTACAATTGTTTCGGATTTCTCTATGAATCGGCGGGTAAGAAGAAGCGCGCTATCGTTCTTTCCTTCTCGTTCGACTCTGAAGCTGTTATCGAATAAAATATTAGCTTGAAGGAAGAGATCGACATCTTCAAGTTTATGAAGAAGATCCTTCAAAATGGAATCTCCTCCTATTGTGTCACCATCTCGGTATCGAAAAAAAGATTCGTACCATCGGCTCGTCGATGACATGTTTTTGTCACCTAATTGATCGGCCATTTTAGCTGATTCCCTCATACAGGTAAAGTCTTTCCTGAGAATTCCTATATCAAAAATGAGTTTGTTGAAGAACCATGGATCCATACGAAGAGAAGGGACATTGAGTAACTCACTGAGTACGCTATCAGCGCACAGGGTATCATTCTTATTTATGTAATGCAGGCCGATGTTGAGTTTCATCCACAGTTCCAATTTTTTCAGGCCGAGGCGTGAATAATTCGTGGCCGCTCGTTGATAAGCCTCAATTTCAATGTCTCCTTGTTCAAGATTTGACATCAACACGGCAAACATTACATCAGCGTGAGATTTCAGCAAAGAATCGCCCGTAGCGTCAGCATAATTCTTTACGTTTTGAAGTCTGATCAGATCAGTTGCCAAAGATTTGTTGATATGCGTATTGACCAAAAGATCAATCCGGGCTATGTCATAAGAGTATGTGACTGAATCAGCCAGCTCTCGTGCTTTGGCTGCATAAGTAAGCATACTGTCTTTTTTTTGAATACGATGATAATATTTGGCACGCCAGTAGTATACTCTGCTTTTAAGTTGTTGCTCTTCGGGGTGCCGGCCTGCGATACTGTCGAGCTGGCCTGTCATGGAGATAAGCCTTCGGGGGTCGGAACATGCGGCATTTTCCCTATCCAACGCTATTGTAATGGAGTCTGCGTCTTTGAGAATCGGTTTCCATCGGAACAGATCCCTGTTTGGTTTTGAACAGCCGACAACAAAGAAAAGCATGGCGCTCAAAGCAATTGAGATGTAGTTGCGCATTGAATTCATGTCGTAAAGGTAAGGAATTATTTTAATGTAACCTCGTTATATTCGGCATGTAAACCTATAGTAACCCTATTTGATTTTGGAGAGAAACGGTTTTGACGTAGTTTTACGGAATCAAGTACTAAAAAGATAACCACAATGAGAAATCTAATGACAGTAGTGGCTATGGCCGTAATTTTCTCGGTAAGCGGCTTTTCGCACAATCCGGAGTATTCACATTATTATCATCATTCAAAAGAGATGCATGGCATACGTGTGGAACCCGCATCTGAAGGGAACATTCAAGAAATACGAGGGAAAATATGTAATAGCGAACGTGTCGCGGGAGATATCACCGCAAAAATCAGTTTTAGACTCGATCAGCAGAAAGGAGATAGTCCCTTTGCTGTATATGTCGTGCCGGTGGGAAGTGATGATAAAGAGGAAGTGCGGAGATTCTATGTCGAGAGTGGCCAAAGTGAAATGGACTTGAATCTTCCGGCCGGGAGGTATGACCTCGCTGTGGTCGGAAGTCGGGAAGATTATAAAGAGTGTGTGCTACTCTGCTACGAAGATTTGGAGATTTCCGAAGGTTTTGAGAAGCATGTCTCTTTCGATGAGGCTGAAATTTCGACAAATCTGGTTCTGACGGGTTCTGATGGCACTGTTATTGATGACTACAATCTGGTCAGGTGTGATCTTTATTTAATTATTGATTGGAAAAATAAGTTCGGCGAACTGGCATTTATCTTAGTAGGAGGAGCCGACAACTGGACCATGGGCAAAGTTTTACGGACTAATTGCATATCTGATTCATGGAAATTCACTCTGCTTGGTGAGTATCTTTGGACAGGAGCCACGACTTGTGTTGTCCTGCCAGTGGATTTCTCTCTTCCAAAGCAGACCCCTTCTTCCTCGAATTGGTTTAAAAAAGATGTAGGATTCTGCAAAACTCCTCTGAATATAAGAAAAGATGAGATTTTTGAGAAAGACGATCCTGACTATTACGCCTATAGCTATCTTCGAACATTACTAATTGACGGGGAATGGATTATGACAGATGGAGGAAACGGGGCACGCCCGGACGGTGCTCTTCGCCATAACGAAAACTTCTATGAATTTTGGGAGCCGGAGGGATACGATGGATTATCTAAAATAAAGATTTTTCCAAGCGGTTCGAATGTAGTGCTGCATGTGGGTGCGTCTCCTGATATACAAGGAATGCCAATTGGCCTCACTGCCGATGGGCTGCGGCAGACAGGAGTGCATCCTGAATCAGGATGCACCGGTTATTACAGTTTCACCGACAAAGGCGTGAAAGATTATTCGGGGAATCCTTATCTCAATGTCGCTCCACCCTATGGGACACTCGGTAACTGCGCGCCCACGCTGATAACAGTCCCAAACGCCGCGTCGTTCGATTTTGACTTCAAGGGAAGATACGGAGAGAATCTAACAATCGACGCCACTTCATATTATTCCCCGAGTTATGAATGGGACAACGAACTTCGTGAACAACTTGGATTGCCGGTTTGTGATGTTTCAGTAAAGGCAAATGGGAAAGAAATCTGCAATTCAATAGATTCATTTTTAGATGTACGGAAAGGAAGCGGAGTCATAGATGGCAAGATTTCGACCGACAATGTTATTGTGGACGGGACAATCCCGGGATTTTCAACAGCAGAGTTTCACTATGATTCGAGCAAAGGCAATGGTTCTTCCCCAACGTTGACGCTCCTCCAGTTCCGTAATTCGGAAGGTGATGTGACCGATCGATTCTCTCGACCGGAAGAAGGTGCCGTGACGGTATATGCGATGGCTCCCATAGAAAAACTTGATTTTACTGACGGTTTCAAGCTTTGGTTTGAGACAGGAAAGATATCCAAGATAAAAATGGAATGGTCGCCTAATGGGAAGAATGAATGGAAAGAAATGGCGGTCAAAGAGAATCCTGAATATTTTTATATGCCCGGATGGGGACATTTTTTCTCCGGCTCGCTTGCCGGAGTGGACAAAAAATGCGATAACGGATGGTATGATCTCCGGATTTATATCGAGGATGAGTTCGGTGCATGGCAGCGGCAAACGGTTTCTCCTGCGTTTCGTATCGGGAGCCCATCAGTAGTAGATCAGGTATCAAATGAGGAAGAAAACGTGAGAGTAATAGGCGGTTCTATTGTTGCACCTGTCACAGCTAAAGTTTATAATGTTTCAGGGAGAGAAACCGGTCGGTCAAATCTCGATGCAGGGATCTATTTTGTGGTTATTCGGGGAAGAACAGGAAAAGTAGTAGTCGGACGACGTTGACATATAAACTTAATCCATAAGAGGTCTGCTACAGCAGC
>OHPI01001317.1_pt1 | contig 13512 bp, 8 predicted proteins | sample 1577651 | NCBI WGS metagenome assembly OHPI01 (sample SAMEA3879578, study PRJEB24766) | human gut metagenome | biome: human-associated habitat; feature: feces | place: USA | collected 1985/1987
GCGTGACAGTACGTGACCGTGACACAATGGAGCAGGAGCGTATCGCAATTGATGAGCTTGATGCTTATTTTGCAAAGAAATTTGAATTCTAATTTTGTGAGAAATGACGAAAAATTTTACGAAAAAAAGCTAAAAAGAAGCGTATAAAGTTTTTTCGGAATATAGATTTGTTAAAACATACAAAATTAGGAATTAAGTAACAAAAAACATATCAGAAATCAAATTTCGTGATATAATATAGATGACAAATGACAACCAAAGATATAGTAAGCTATTCTTTGGTTGTTCTGATATATGGAGATTGTGAATATGGAAGCAAAAGAATTAAAGAAGCTGAGCAGAAGTGAGCTGCTAGAGATGCTTTTAGACAGAAGTAAAGAGGTTGAACACTTAAGAAAAGAGCTTGACGAGACAAAAAAACATATTCAGACACTTGAGCGTGAGGTAAAGACATCGGGTGATATCAATGCTGCAATTAATAAACTCACGTCAGCAACAGAGGAAATCCAGAAATTTGCCGCCGTAATATCAATGGCCTCAAATAATCTGACAAGAAAATAATATAGAAGCAATATTTTGTGGTTATGAAATGGATAATTGGACAAAAGAATGATAGAAAAAATATATAAAAAGGCAATATATGCTCTGGCAAGAGTTGCCGTAAAGTACATTGAGCTAAGAAAAAAAAGAGAACAGAAGAAAATTAAGCAGAATAAATCAGCTAACCTTACAAATTCGACAAAAAGCTACACAGATGCTGAATACAATAAAAAGGTAGTTGCAGAGATTAATCATAACAATACTGCAGCTGTTGCAGAAAGCAAAAATAATATTGATGTAGTGGATTTAAGCAAAGATGAGGAGCTGAAGGATGTCGAACAGAAACCACTTACCAATGAGGATAAGCTTGATTTACTTTTGGCACATATGATGGAAACATCTGTTAAGTCATCTGAAAAAGTAACGCAGGTACATAAGCAGATCAAAAATGTTGATGAAAATATATCACAGGAAATAGCGGAAATAATTCCGGTCAAATATGTAACACCGGCGCCAGACATAACTACTGATATAGAAAAAAATATTGAAATAGAGAAGGAATATCAGCAGACTAAAAAAGAAAACCGGCCGGAGGATATATCTGTACATATAGAAAAGGAAATATCAAGGAAGGCTTCAGAAGAAAACAGAGTTGAGAATAAAGAAGTTGAGAATAAAAGTGCTGAGAAGACTGAAGATACATCGGGCTATCGCAGTATCATGACAGACGATTATGACCGTTATAGCGATGATCTTGGCATAAAGGAGCTGCGTCAGGAACTGAGAAGAGTGAAGTATAACAACAAATTTGCAGCAACACTCTTCAATACCGTAGGAACACTTGTGGTAGTGGCAGCGGCAGCAATATTGGTCGCAAACCTGTGGCTCCCTATTTTGAAGGTGACCGGAACATCCATGTCACCGACGTTACAGGAGGGACAGGTGCTTATGGCATCAAAGGGGCATGACTTTAAAACAGGAGATGTCATAGCTTTTTATTACAATAACAAGATACTTGTAAAAAGAGTTATTGCGATGCCGGGTGACTGGGTCAATATATCAGAGGATGGCACGGTTTATGTAAACGATATCGCAATTGATGAACCGTATCTCAATGAAAAAGCTTTAGGAGACTGTAATATAGAGCTGCCTTATCAGGTTCCTGAATCCAAGATTTTCGTGATGGGCGATAACAGAAGCGTATCACTTGACTCAAGAAATACAGCTATAGGCTGTGTCTCAGAGGAGCAGGTAGTCGGTAGAATTACATTTGCCATCTGGCCATTGTCTAAAATTGGCAAAATTGACTAGTGTTATTTGGAACTTTTTGGTAAAAAAGTAGAAAATCCCGATTTAAAGGCTCGTGTGACCGTTGTGTGACCAAAAGTGTGTAATATATTAGCTGTTGAATAACGATTAAGCAAAATGAATTATATATAACTCTATGAAAGGAGGATGCAGAATGGATAAGGATATGGAACGTCTCGGCAAAGAGCGGCTTAAAAGATTGAGAAGACGTAGACAGCTTGCTACATTTATTATATCGATGGCTGTTATAGTGCTGGGCATTACTGCGTACAGACTTATACAACCTGCATCAGCAGCAGATCAGAATCAGAAGGATTTTACCATAGATAATGTCACAGAAAACTATGTTAATCTTCAAAAACTGCAATCAAATGGCTCATATACCGAAATGTCCAGTGAGGGCAAGTCAGCGGACTGGAACGGCGAGAAGTTCAAGCTTGAGGTTCAGCTGAATTTTGGAATCGGCAAGAATGATACGGTAGATGCCAATGGCAATACTGTTAAGAATTATTATTATGTCTATGATCCGTCGGTGACTATTCCGGATGATTTGTGCAATTCATGGACGACAAAATGTGACGACAACAGTGATATAGAACAGTTCCAGTACAGATATATCAAAAACGAGGATGGGACATATGCTATCCTTATAAGATTTGCAGATGGCTATATCGAGGGTAAAAGCAGCGATATAGAAGGTTGGGCAAAGGTTGAGGCTCTTGGTGAGGGTAAGACCAATGATTCAGGTGATCTTGATATCAATATCGGTGGTGATGTCACCATAACAGTAGACAAGGATAATGTCCACTGGAACGGAAATGATTCCTTAAACTACGATATTTCCGTAAAGAAGAGCAATACAAACAATAATAATATTGCTATTGATGAAAACGGTAATTATTATGTTGAGTTTACTGTGGATGTATCTTCTGAAAAAGGTACACCTGATGATATCGAAATAACAGATGAATTTAACGGCAATGGTATGAGGGTTGATACTACCGGATTTACCTACAGCATAAAGAAAAACGGTCAGGATGCTGAAAGCAGTTATATTGCAACAGCGACAGGAAAGAATGACCCGGCAGACGCGGGAAAGGCAACACTTACTGCAAAGCTTCCAAAATTAGAGGCAGGTGATAGCTGTTCTATTACATACAGGTATTATCTGACCAATGCCGGAGATTTGGGAAATAATGCTACATGGCAGGCAACTAATTTCGTTACAGGTAAATCAACAGAACAAAATTCAAAAGAAACTGTTATAGATACATCAAGCAGCTACGTAAAGTATTACAAAAATCTTATAGAAAAATCCGGTAAATACGATAAGACTAATAACCGGATTATCTGGACGGTTACAGTAAATAAAACCTGTGAGGATATTGCGGGAGCTGTCCTGACAGATGATATGTTTGATAAGATTACAGACATTGATATATCACCTAGTGACGGGTATACAATTAACAAAGACAGCAGTGGCAAGGTGACATCGGTTACATTTAATTCTACAGATGGTAACAAGAACTGCAATAAGTATACTGTCAAATACTATACAGATGCATTGCAGACATTTGATGACCAGAAATTTAATAATAAGGCTACTCTCACTAAGGATGATAAGTCATATGACAGCTCTTCAAGCGTAAATGTTCCAAAAACAAAGCAGGATATTACAAAGAAGCTTGTTGAAGCTCAAAAGACAGATAACAGTCTGTATACTTTAAAATGGGAGGCTAAGTTTACAATTCCGGCATCGGGATTTCCTAAGGCGTTTGGCATTGCTGATACAATGTCATCCAAATCCCAGAAGAATTATCATTACATGACTTATACCCAGATGAATGATTTTGTAAGTCAGGTAAAGAAAGAGTTTGATGGATATATCGGTGACATTACTGTTAAATATCTGGATAAGAATAATAAGTCAAAAACGGCAAAATTTAATGAAGTATCCAAATCTGATGACTACAGATTTACCTCGGTAAATATCAGCTTTAATAAGGATTATCCGACAAGCAACAGTGAAAAGACTGTCGTATTTACATACAGCACAACTGCCGACACAACAGCAAGTGGAAAGCTTGAGTATGTGAATAAGTTTGAAGCTTTAAATTCAAGTGCATCTGCATCTTATAGCCATACGACATCAAAGATTGAAAAGACTGATGGAAACGGTAAAACAGGTCAGACATATTTGAAAACCACAGAAAGTGATGGAACACTCACATGGCGCGTTGATGTACTTATGGATGCTGATGCTACAGAGTATACTATCACTGATAAGCTTCCGGAGGGTGTTACACTGCAGAGTGTAAAGATAATGCTAGCCTATACTGATAAGGAGGGCTTTACATATCCTGACTTTGAAGGCACATTGCATACCGTAACTGACGGCGACTGGTTCACAAAAGGAATTCAAACCGGCACAACGCTTGATAAAAGCACAAATACCGTGGTTACAAGAGTTATAAAGCCTGATAAAGCCAATACAGAAATACATGGCTGGAATGAGAACTCTCACATATATGTAGTATACAAGTGCACGATAGATGATTTTGAGAATTTTGAAGCCGGTAAAAGAGTGGATTATAAGAATACAGCCACAGCATCATCAAATACAAACAGCGAAATCGGATCGGCTTCTCAGACACAGACCATGTCAAAGCCTGACGAATCGGGCGGTGATAATCCTACTGAGGGGGATAAGGTTATTTCCAAGAACTACAAGTGGGATGAAGACAATCACAGGCTGCGTTATACGGTTATAATAAACCCTGATGGCAAGGACTATCTGCCTGATAGCGATACATTAAAGCTGACAGATGTGCTTAAATTTACCACATATGGCAATGGTATTCAGACATTATGGTATATCGATTTAATGCCGGCTACAGTTCAGTTTAGAGAAGCTATTAAGCAAAGCGATGGAACTTATAAGCAGGGAGAAACGATAGATGAATGTAAGTGGAATTACAGTACACAGGATGGTACCTATGATTGGAGCGCCGATTCATATAGAACCATAAAAGCAGATATACCTGACGGTAAAGCCATTATGCTGACATATACTTATCAGGTCAATGCACAGGTTCTTGGTACCCCTGGTGAATACAGTCCGATTATAATGAATGTCAGCAATACAGCAAAGCTTGAAGGCATTGAAAGGGGAGAAGACCGTAAGGATAACAATACTGTTTACAAAGAGTCTAAATCCTCTGCCGGAGTAATTAAGAGCAATACATTTACATTGTATAAGGTAGATAAGGCTGATTATGGCAGGCTGCTTAAAGGCGCTGAGTTTGAGCTGTTTGGATACACATCGGATGGTTCTTATGCGTCGTTAGGTGAGTATACCACCGATGAGAACGGCAGAATTGATATCAGTATGAGTACTGACAATCTGGAGTATAATACTCAGTATTATATAGTTGAGACAAAGGCACCGGAAGGTTATTTACTCTCGGCAGAGCCACATAAGGAGTATTTTTATTTCAGTGCAGATATCTCGGCACATCCTGTCGTAGCTGAAAACAGCTCATTACAGGGAAGTGATATGGCAAAGGTAAATACACCGTACTATTATGAGGATGTAGTAGTTCCGACCACCAGCATCTCAGTCGATAAAAAATGGACTGATTCTAAGAATAATCCGTTAGATAAGACTGATGGAAAGATCTTTCTGCAGCTGCATCAGGTGGATTCGGCTGGTAATGATAAGAAGTATGGCAATCCGGTTGAGTTGACAGCTGATTCGGCAGGTGAATGGTCATATGTATTTAAAAATCTGCCATTACAGAGTGTAGATGAAAATGGTATTCTGACCGGTACCACATATAAATATTATGTGACAGAGGTTGGAATAAATCAGAACAACAGTATGTCAGGCTATGATGTTTCATATATATTTAAGGATATAAATGGTACACAAATCACAAAGACCGATGCAAACGTTGCACCGGGCAGCGCCAATGCAATAGAGTCCGGTACTGTTGAGATTACAAACAAACTCATAGAGTATGAGCTTCCGGAAACAGGTGGAAGCGGTAACAGATGGTTGTATATGTTAAGTGGAGCTGTGCTTATAGCAATAGCTGTAATAACACTTTTCTATAAAAACATAAAACATTATAAAAAGGAGAATGCAATATGAAAACAATCAAAAGAAGCATTGCTTTTGTTCTTGCAATGATACTTACACTTGCAATGAGCGTTACAGTATTTGCTGAGGGCGAAGGCGCAAAAAAAACATTTACCATCACGGTTAATGAGGCAAAGGCAGGCCACACTTATGAGGCTTACCAGATTTTAAAGGGAGATCTTTCAAAATCACAGACAACACTTTCAAACGTTGACTGGGGTACCGGTATCAAGGCAGACAAAAAGACAGATCTTGCTAATGATGCAAAAGCTTATGTAGAGAAGCTTTCAGGAATGAACTCTTCAGATATTAAGGCAGAGGCACAGAAAATTGCATCAGTTTTAAGCACTACAGTAGCAGGTTCTGTTTCAGTAACACAGGACAATGCAAAAGCTGAGATTACAGGACTTGAGCCTGGTTACTATCTTATCAAGGATAAGGATAGCTCTTTAAAAGGTGACGAGGCTTACACAGAGTATATCCTCAATATCGTTGCTGATACAACAATCACACCTAAGACAGATGTACCTTCTGTTGAGAAGAAAGTAAAAGACACAAACGACACAACAGGTGATACAACAGAATGGCAGGATTCAGCCGATTATGATATCGGAGATGTAGTTCCATTCCAGCTTACAGCTAAATTACCTGCAAATGTTGAGTCATATAAGTCATATTACCTTAAATTTGATGATACTCTTTCACAGGGACTTGATTTCAATGAAGGAACTGTTACTGTCAAATTAGGTAATAAGGATGTTACATCATTCTTTAAAACAAATTATGACGCAGCTGGCAAAAAGCTTACTTTTACATGTGACAATATTTTAGCAAAGGGATTTGAAGCTAAAAATGGTGATACGATTGTAGTTGAGTACAAAGCAACTCTCAATAAGAATGCTGTTATCGGTTCAAAAGGAAACCCAAATAAGGTAAAGCTTGAGTTCTCTAACAACCCTAACAATGGTGGTGAGGGAGACAAAGGTGAGACTCCGGAGGATACAGTAATCGTATTTACATACAAGGTTATAATCAACAAGGTAAATGAGAAGAACGAAGCACTCGATGGTGCAGAGTTTACTCTTTACAAAAAGATTAAAGGTGAAGCAGACAAAGAAATCAAAGCGGTAATTTCCGGTGATAAGAATGATGTCTTCACATTCAGCGGTCTTGATGACGGTGATTACGTACTTAAGGAGACAAAGACTCCTGATAGCTACAACACTGCAAAAGATATTGCATTCACAATCAAGGCAGATCATTCAATTGTGTCTGATGCTCCTGAGCTTAAGTCATTAAGCGGAGATAAGGTGACCGGTAATATTACACTTAAAGCTGATAAAGCTGAGGGCAGCTTAAGCACACCTGTACAGAACTTTAAGGGCTCAGTCCTTCCTTCAACCGGTGGTGCCGGACGTGTTGCAATTTATGTAATCGGTGCTATATTAGTAGTCGGTGGCGGAATTGTTCTTGTAACAAAGAAGCGTGTTAAATAATATCATTTTATGATAAAATATATCTGCCATGAGCCACTTTAGTGGTTCGTGGCAGTTACAATAGGCATAATTATATTATGCAAATGATAACAGTAAGGAGAGTGCTATGAGAAGAAAATTATCAACTATTTTGTTTGTCATAGTGTTTCTTGCAGGACTGTCCTTACTGCTATACCCGACGGTGAGTGATTACTGGAATTCATTCCATCAGTCAAGGGCAATCGCAAGCTATGTCGATGCAGTAGACAATACAGATGAACAAAAGCTTGAAGAAATGAGACAGGCGGCAGAGGCTTACAATGAAAGGCTTTTAAGCAAGCAGGACAGATATGATATGTCTGATTCGGACAGAGCAGAGTATGAAAGCCTACTTGATGTATCTGGCACAGGAGTCATGGGCTATGTTGAGATTCAGTCCATCAATGTCTCATTGCCGATTTACCACGGCACAGACAATACAATACTTCAGATAGGTGTTGGCCATATCGAGGGCACATCGCTTCCGGTTGGCGGAGCAAGCACACATTGTGCTGTTTCAGGACACAGAGGACTTACGTCATCTAAGCTATTTACGGATATTGACCAGATGGCGGAGGGTGACACATTTAAGCTGTATGTGCTTGGCGAGACACTGACCTACGAGGTTGATCAGATAAGGATTGTTTTACCTGATGAGCTTAATGACTTAAAGATTGAGGAAGGGCAGGATTACTGTACACTTATTACATGTACACCGTATGGTGTGAATTCCCACAGGCTTCTTATCAGGGGCCACAGGATTGCAAATGATGCACAGGGACTTATTGTCGAGGATGTAAAGCAGGTACAGCCGTTACATGAAGCCATAGTGCTTGGCATTCTGTTTCTGGTTTTGTATATTATAATTTGTAAGATACTTAGTAAAACGATATTGTATAGATTCAGATAGAATCAGGAAGGAGGAAAAATGCACAATAGTTTAAAAAGAGCTGTCAGTATAGCTATAGCTGCGATAGCCTTGTTTTCTCTGCCATGTGGAAGCATTTTTGCAAGGACGCATATTGATATTGATAAGAAATGCTCTATAACAGTTGATATCCCTGATACATGGGAGGATTTGTATACTGTGGATTTTCCCGTAGAGCTTTACAGAGTGGCAGATGTAGATGAGAACGATGTATACACTGCAACGAAGCAGTTTGATGAGCTGGCTAAATCTATATCAGATATCAGCAGTAAAACTACCGCAGATGACTGGGAAAAGATGGCGAAGACAGCTGCGGACATTGCAGACAAAGATTCTTTGACAGCAGATGAGGTAATAGATGTTTCAAACGGAAGGGGAAACGTCACAGGCGTTAAGACGGGACTGTATCTGGTATATGCAAAGTCGGCTAATTCGGCAAGATTTGGATACACATTTGTGCCGTATCTGGTTTCGGCTCCTAATAATGAGTTTGCTATGACAGGAAGCGGCTCAGATTCATGGATATATGATGATATCGATATCGAGCTGAAGCCTGAACAGACCGGGCTTATGGGAAGCTTACAGATTAATAAGACATTAAAGACATACAATACAGCACTCGGTGAGCCGGTGTTTGCATTTGATGTTGAGGCCTACGACAGGGATGGTAATGTGGTGTTTTCCGATATCGCATCAATCAGATTTGACAGTACAGGGGCTAAGAGCGTAGTTATTGACAATATTCCGGCAGGGTCAAGGGTGATAGTAAAGGAGGTATATGCCGCTGGCAGTTATCAGGTGACTTCCTCAGACAGCATAGAGACACAGATTGTGGCCGGTGAGACCGCAGATGTTGATTTCACAAACGATTACAACGACAAATTGATTTATAGTACCGGTGTCGTAAACCATTTTGAGTATGACGGAACCGGATGGGAATGGGTGCAGAATTAATGAAAAAATTATCAGAGTCTTGTAAAAAACTTAATAGAAATCACCGTATTCTTGTATGTGCAGCCTTTGCTGCTACACTCATTGTCTGTGGTGTTTCAGTTAAACCGACACTGGCATATTTTACAACCTATGCTACGGCAAAGGGCGGTATCTCAGTAGATATCGGTCCTACAACTGATGTCAAGGAGAAGTTTAAGGACTGGAAGAAAACTATTGAGATTGAGAATACAGGAAAAGCAGACTGTTTTGTCAGGGTAAAGGTAATTGCAGCAAGCCAGTTTGATATACAGGCATCAGGCTCAAACTGGAGCCTTTCAGATGATGGCTACTGGTATTACAGTCAGGTAGTGCCGGTTGGTGGCAAAACCGAGCCGATTGTTGCAGCTATCACAGTTAGTGAAAAGGTAAAGACCAGCTTCAATGTAGTTGTGGTTCAGGAGTGTGCTCCTGTCACATATGATGAGAAGGGCAATCCGTGTGTCGCACCTGATGCAAAATGGGATGCGACAGCACAATATGATAAAGAGGAGGGCGAAGAGTAATGAAGAGAAAACTTCCAATTATACTTGTAGCATCCTCTGCGATAATGCTTGCAGCATCGACGATTGGATCTACAAAAGCGACTCTTACATATATGAGTGATAATTATCTGGCTCAGATTGACATCAAATCCATCGGTGTTACTTTGACTGAGAATGGCAATGATGTGAGCTGGCGTGATTATAAGCATAAGGATGATGACTGGAGCGAGGCAACAGGAGTGCTGCTTGGAGATATGCTAAAGAATGCTGGAGATGAAAAACTGATTCTCGACAAAAAGTACGATGAGAAGCTTGCTGTCAAAAACAGCGGCTCGATAGATGAGTATGTGAGAGTGACTGTGCAGCATTACTGGGCAGACAAGGAGACCGGTGATAAGCTTTCAAACCTTGATCCATCAAAGATACAGATTGACTTTACAAACGATGGCTGGACAGAGGATAAGAGTGCTGAGACTACAGAGAGAAATGTATTTTACTATAATTCTATTTTGAAAAAGGGTCAGACTTCATCTGATTTTACAGACAAAATCAGTATATCCGGCGATATTGCAACCATTGTGGGTCAGACATCACAGACTGATGATAACGGACTTACAACCATCACTACTACCTATGAATATGATGGTGCGCAATTTGTGCTGGAGGCAACTGTTGATGCAGTACAGACACACAATGCAAAGGACGCAATTAAGAGTGCGTGGGGTGTTGATGTAAATATATCAGATGACGGGGAACTTAGCTTAGAGTAAAGGAGGACAATATGAAAAAATTTATCGCATTATTATCATGCATGTTGTTTATCCTTGGTTCGATAGGCACTGTATTTGCAGATGAGAATACTACTACAGCCGGCTCATGTGAGTTTACCGGCAAGGAAATGGTCAGTTCGTTCGATTCAAATAAAATAGCAGCCTCTGTCTCACAGATGGAACCTGGAGATTCTGTCACATTTTCCGTTGATATAAAGAATAACAGCAGTATTTCGACGAAATGGTATATGTCCAATGATGTATTAAAGAGTCTTGAGGATACACAGGCTGTGGCTGAAAATGGTGGATACTCATATATTCTTACATTTGTAGGACCGGATGGAAAAGAGGACACTATATACAGCAGCACCAGCGTAGGTGGTGAGAAGGAGACAACAGCCGGAAAAGGACTCAATGAGGCTACAAACTCTCTGGATAAGTTCTTTTATTTAAAGACATTAGAGCCTGGAGAGGGAGGCAGCGTAAAGCTTTTAGTAGGGCTTGACGGAGAGAGTCAGGGTAATATATATCAGGATACACTTGCAAAGCTTATGATGAACTTTGCGGTAGAGGATAACTCAGATCCAACTTTATCAAATCCACCTACATTTACAACTACAACAAGCAAAGTAAAGACCGGAGATATCTGGTCAATAGCGTCAGCTGTAGTGTTTGTGATTGGTATTATTTTGATGATACTGGCTTTCGTAAGTGACAGAAAGGGGGCTAAGCAAAATGAAAAGATTGCTTAAATATTTTCTTGCAGCTCTTGTTGTCATAACCGGTGTTTTCTCACAGACAGCAGATGCAAAGGCATTTTCATATACATACACTGTTTCCTTTTCAGCCGGAGGTCAGGGAAGCATAAACGGTGGTGTGCAGGTGCGCAAGGCATCAGGCAATGAGGCTTCGGTTTCTGTTTCTGCTAAAGGAGACAAAATAATTGTCACAGGTCTTGAATATGGAGATGTCATCAGCTGTGATGCACAGGGCAGTGTGGCGCTTAATGAAAACAGCAAGTACTATGTAAAGGGAATCAGATTAAGCGGCCGTGACAATAATACGGTTGCACAGTCGGCTTTTCTCGTATCGGGAGATCAGGACTATGTTGTTGCATACGGCATACCGGGCGAGCTTGCTGAGTATACAGTCAACTATGTGGATACAGATGGCAATAAGCTTGCTGAAAGCCGTACCTATTATGGTAATGTGGGCGATGAGCCGGTTATAGCATATCTGTATATAGATGGATATATTCCGGACAGCTATAATCAGACAGGAAAGCTGTCGTCAAATGCATCAGAAAACGTGTTCAACTTTGTATATTCAAGGGCTGCATCAAGCATGGCTGCTGCCGGAAATGGAGCAAATGACAATACTGCGGCAGGCGGCAATCAGGCAGCCGCAGGAGCTGCAAATGCAGCCGGGGCAGCTAATGCAGCGGGCAATGCAGCAGGAGTGGCAAATAACGAAGCTGCAGATGGAGCAAATGCCGCAAACACAATAGTGCCTGACGGACAGAATGATCCGCAGGATGGAATCCAGGCACCGCAGGCACAGCCAAATACTGATATAGCAGATGAGCAGGTACCACAGGCGGCAAACGACAATAAGCATGATATAGCAGATGAGCAGGTACCGCTTGCCACCATGATCAGTGAGAGTGGAATGGTTGTTCCGCTGGCTATTGGTGCGCTTGGGATAGTTGCAATTCTTGCAATTATGATATTTGTCATAGTAAAGAATGTTAAGTCTGTCCGTGTTCAAAAAAATAGTATGAAACATAAGGGAAAAGATAATAAAAATTAGTTGATATTTGCTGAAATTATGGTATTATTAATGTGTGCGCTTGTATAAGGGCACACATTAATCAAGTATATGGATGGTTTTTTTACCATACCAGAAATAAAGTTTAGGAGGAATTGCAAAATGGCAAACAAGTGGGTATATACCTTCAAAGAGGGTAACATGACCATGCGTAATCTTCTCGGTGGTAAGGGTGCTAACCTCGCTGAGATGACAGAGATTGGACTTCCTGTACCACAGGGTTTCACAATCACTACAGAGGCTTGTACACAGTACTACGAGGATGGACGTAAGATCAATGATGAGATTATGGCTCAGACTATGGAAGGTGTAAAATGGATGGAAGAGGTTAACGGAAAGAAATTCGGTGACCTTAAGAATCCTCTTCTCGTATCTGTTCGTTCAGGTGCCAGAGCTTCAATGCCAGGTATGATGGATACAATCCTTAACCTTGGTCTTAATGATGATGTTGTTGCAGCTATGATCGCTGGTAACCCAGATCCAGCATTCGAGCGTTTCGTATATGATTCATACAGACGTTTCATCCAGATGTTCTCAGACGTTGTTATGGAAGTAGGAAAGAAATACTTCGAGCAGCTCATCGACAAGATGAAAGAGGACAGAGGTGTTAAATTTGACGTAGACCTTACAGCAGCTGACCTTAAAGAGTTAGCAGAGCAGTTCAAGGCTGAGTACAAGAATCAGTTAGGATCAGACTTCCCTTCAGATCCTGTAGAGCAGTTAAAGCTTGCTATCGAGGCTGTATTCCGTTCATGGGACAACCCACGTGCAAATGTTTATAGAAGAGATAACGATATCCCTTATTCATGGGGAACAGCTGTTAACGTAATGCCAATGGTATTCGGTAACTTAAATAACGAGTCAGGTACAGGTGTTGCATTCACACGTGATCCTGCAACTGGTGAGAACAAGCTTATGGGTGAGTTCCTTATCAATGCACAGGGTGAGGACGTTGTTGCCGGTGTTCGTACTCCAATGCCAATCGCTCAGATGGAGCAGGAGTTCCCAG
>OHPI01001320.1_pt1 | contig 13466 bp, 9 predicted proteins | sample 1577651 | NCBI WGS metagenome assembly OHPI01 (sample SAMEA3879578, study PRJEB24766) | human gut metagenome | biome: human-associated habitat; feature: feces | place: USA | collected 1985/1987
TGTTCTGGTACGTGCGGGCGTAAAGCATGCTGACGAGGTTCATATCGACACTGACGAAGCTAATGCCTGCAACCTGGGCAGCGGCGTGATGGTTAACGTCGTCTACAATAAATAATTCCACCGTTTTTCCAACAAAAGGATGGTGAGTATATGAAAAAAATTACAGCCTTGGCGGCAGTGCTTGTTTTGTGCGCTGCGCACGCTTCAGCCTACGAAAACAGCTACGCAGGCTACAGCGTTAAGGACGGACAGCCTTACTATAAGCTGGAAGCGAAGAAGGTTTATGCGTATACCAATATCAGCAGCAAAAAGGTTTATCAGAACGAAGATGATTTAAAAAATACCGCAGTTAATATTGTTAACTATTACACAGCAGAGGATATGGAGCAGATTTTAGGCGAAAAATTCTCTACTGTTTATTTTGATGCGGAATATGAGAAGCTGGCACTTTTGGAGCGCTCCCAGCTTAATCCGAAAACCGTCCCTGCGCCGCTGCTGGAGCTTGATAAATATGCTGAGCATGACAGTAACGGCAATCTGACGATTCAGAGCAAGGTGCTCAAAGAAAAGCTGGAAAAGCTTACGCCTCTTATTAAGACAGGGAAAATTGCCGGCAAAAAGGCGATAACTATTTCTTACCTATATAAACAGGGTGATGTGCTGGTTAAAATTGACACCAGTCTTGTTTCTGCCAACGACAGACTTTATCTGCTGTCTACCGTAAATACTGACCAGGATCTTTACGCACATAAGAAGGACGAAAAAGACGCTGATGCAGATATTGATGATATCAATACTGACGAAGAAAGCGACGAAAATGACGAGGCCAAGACCGAGCCCAAATCTGCTGCTTCCGCAAAGGAAGAGATGGAAAAGGCTCTGGAGGTTGAGAACGTTTTTGTTCGCGACGTACCGGCCGAAACCATGCAGTGCTTTGACAAAGCACACACTGATCTGCTGAAGGGCTTTAAGGCTTTTGCTCCGACAAGCACGCCGAAGGCCATCGGCTTTACCGATGCCGCAGCCGGTAAAAGTGTGCAGTTGCCTGATGACTGGTTCTATGGCCAGCTGAATCTTAAATATAAGGACAAGGGCACATTTTACCTGACTTTGGCTTCTTCAATGAAGGAAATGCAGGAGGTTGCCGCAAATACTGATTATGACAGTATTTATTCCATATTAGCTATTCCGCAGGCTGACCCCGAATACCAGAAGAAGGTTACGGAGCTTTACAGCAGCGGCGCGCGTAATGTTCTGCAGCACTGGAATCATCTGCTGATTACTGCCAGTGTTGATAACATTACCGACGCTGAAATCAAAGAGCTTCTTTCAACGCCTGTTGCCAACAGACTTGCGGTTGAGAGTTTTATCTCCGAAGGTCTGCAGCGCATGAAGGATTTCAGCAACGAATACTTTGCTTTGAAGGATTATAAGACAAATTTTGACTTCACCCAGGAAAAAGCTCTTATCGGCATCAATGCTGATACCGATTTGCTGAAGGATTTTGCTTATAACAACAAAATTTTACTGAGCTGCAACCAAAAAGCTGCTACAGCGATGCTTTTTATCAAAAAAACCGCCGTTGAAACGGAAAAAAGCCTTGAACAGCAACTAAACGAATGGCACTTTTAATTACACAGGTGCAATGGTTGCAGTGCATGAAAATCTCACGTCTGAGAAAAGGAAAATTTAACATAATATACATTATCGGACGTAAAATGTTATTTTGCAGTCTTTGTGGTAAAAAGGCAGTATTATAGACATGGCTATTTCCCAACTGAGGAAAATGCTGAGAAAAGCGTCAGATTATGATAAATTTTCGCTTTTTCCTCCTCCCCCGGAGGTTTTGAGAAGCTTTTAGCGTTTTTATGTTAAATTAACAACCGTGCGCACTGCTGTTTGACGAAATTACTTTTATCTGTTATAATTTGTATAAGGTTAACTATAAACACATGATTGGAGGGTCTAAAATGGGAAGAAGAAAAGCACTCCCGCCGGACTTTGATGGCAACTATACCGAAGATATGTTGTCTGAACGCCAACGTAACATTTTGAAATTCGTCCGTACTTTTATTAATCATAAGGGTTATCCGCCTGCTGTACGTGAAATCGGTGCAGCAGTAGGTTTATCCTCCAGTGCCAGCGTGCATAATCATCTGAAGAAGCTGCAGGAGTATGGCTTCATTCAGCGTGATGCTGCTAAGCCGCGTGCTCTGGAGCTGATGAGCGAGAGCGATGCCTGGAGAAACAAACTCCTTGTTCCGGTACCGCTGGTTGGCAAGGTTACTGCAGGTGTTCCTATTCTTGCTGTCGAGAACATTGAAGAGACCTATCCTATTCCTCGCGACCTGATTGGCTGCGACGATGATGTTTTCATGCTTTCCGTATGCGGTGACAGCATGATTAACGCAGGTATTCTGGATCATGACTACATTATTGCACGTAAGCAGAATTTTGCTAATAACGGCGATATTGTTGTTGCCCTGATTGACGGCGAGGAAACCACCGTTAAGCGTTACTTCCGCGAGCTGCGCAGTGTGCGCCTGCAGCCGGAAAACGATAAGTACGAGCCTATTGTAGGTTCTGACAACATTAAGGTGCTTGGTAAGGTTATTTCTGTATTCCGTATGCTCTAATAACCTGACTGTAAAATGCATGTAAAATGATGTCACTTTAGCGTCAAATACAAAAAACAGCTCTTTACAGAGCTGTTTTTTTGTTATATATTATAGTTATGAATATGTGTAAACGATTTTTACAAGGAGATGACGCATATGTTACATCTATCTACTGATATTATCATGAACGCCCAGCAATTCTTTGCTGCGGACCAGAGCGAGACGAATCTGGTGAAGCTGCTGCATGCAGTCAGCGTAATACTGCAGGAAGGTGCCGAGGTGCTCATTCCTACTGCTGCCGATGCGCCGGAGGGCCAGCTGCTGCTGCAGACGCAGACTACGGAAAGCGGCCTGGAATATATGACTGCTTACAGCAGCAAAGAGGCCTACGAGCAGGGCAAGCCTTGCAATGTTATCAGCCGCCCTTTGGTCAACTACTTTGAAGCTATCCTGCAAATGGATGGCATTGCGGGTATTATCTTTAACCCTGCTTCCCCTGCTCCCTTCAATATTCAAAACCAAATGCTCAAGGAGCTGTTGGCTGATGCCCAAAAGAACAAGGCACAGAACGCTATTTCCGTTTGGCGCGGTGATATTACTACGCTGGACTGCGACGCGATTGTTAATGCTGCCAATAGCACGCTTTTAGGCGGCGGTGGTGTTGACGGTGCTATTCACAGCGCTGCAGGACCACAGCTTTTGGAGGAATGCAAAACCTTAGGCGGCTGCACAACCGGTGCTGCCAAGATTACCTATGGCTATAATCTGCCTGCAAGCTACATTATTCATACCGTAGGCCCTATTTATAACGGTAAGGTTGAACAAAGACTGGAGCTGGCCGACTGCTACAAGAATTGCCTGGACCTGGCGCGCAAGCATCATCTGCATAGCATTGCTTTCCCGGCGATTTCTACCGGTGCTTATGCTTATCCTGTGGACGAGGCTGCCCGTATCGCTCTTTTGACCTGCACCGAATGGATTAATGCCAACGCCGACTATGGCATGAGCGTTGTGCTTACCTGCTTCAACAGCGGCGTTTATAACGCTTATCAGGAGCTTGTTAAAAAGGCGCAGAACGGCGAGTTAGATTAACCTTATAGCACTTTTATGTACGACAAAACCCGTGACTTCCTTCGGAGGTCACGGGTTTTCTTAGCTTTGGTGTAAGCTTAACAGCGTACAGATTTACGCATTGATGATATTGTTGAACAAAGATTTATTGGCTTCGATAGGCTGCTTGCCGCCGACTACGCAGATCAGGCCGTCGCTGAGCATGTCCTCTACTACCTTAGCCAGTGCTTGCAGGTCTTTATTGCTTACATAGAGGATTTCGTTGCGGATGCGCTGGCGCAGCTCAACGGGAACGTGCTTCAGATATTGCGCAGTTGCCTTGTCAAGACGCATGCTGTTGGTCAGGGGCTTATCCATCGTGCTGATGGTACCGATAACGTACTTGTTCAGCTCGCGCTCGGGGAATTCCTCGTTTCTCAGCCATTCTGCCAGACCTTGGTAAGCCTCCAGAGTTTTAGGCAGCTGCGGGTCGCGGTAGGATGCAAACACGCCTACGCCGTTCAGCTCAAAGCGTGCGGTAACGCCGTAAGCGCCGCCCTGGATACGGATTTTGGTCCAGAGATATTCATAGCTCAGAATGGTTTCCAGTACAGCCATTGCGCCCACGTATTTGTGACCGTGCTTAGCAAAGTTGCCGCCTGCAGCAACGTATTGCACCTTACCTGCAGTAGCAATAGCCTCGTTAACGGTGTCTACGGGCAGAACCTCAGCCTTCTCCCCTGTTTCTGCCTCAGACAGCTTGCTGATGAAATCAAGGCACTGCTGTTTTACTGTTGCCTGCTCTTTTACGTCACAGCTATAGCTGAGCAGGAAACGGTTCTTCTGGAAGAAGCGTTTGATTAAAAGGCGCAACTGCTCCAGTACCTGCGGTGCCAGCTCGTCGAAGTTATCGGTCAGCTTTTTGAGGAACTGGTAATAGCTGAATTCATCCTGCTCGTTGACGCGTGCGCCGGCAGAGCAATAGGAGAACAGTCTGGTGATAGCAACGGTCTGACCGCGGTTGAAGAAATTGTCATCCCAATCGGTTTTCAGCTCGGATACCAGCTCGCGGAAGCGCTCCAGATCGTCCATCTTGCTTTCCAAAGCAATGGCCTGCAGGATATCCAGCATTTTCGGCAGGTTATCGGTGAGGCATTTGCCTTTGGTGGAGAAGTAAATTTTATAATCATCCGTAGATTCTGCTTCGGTGAAGGCGCGTACAGCGAACGCAATGCCACCGGTATACATGATGGCGTTGGTTGCCAGCTCCTGATAGCTGTAGCGCTCGGTGTTGAACTTGCCCATGATATCTGTGAGCAGATAGCACAGAGGCAGCTTTTCGGCTTCCATATCGGTAATATCAAAATAGAAGCTGGTATAAGCGATTTTATTGGTGTTGCGCGGAAGATACAGCAAATGGCTTGCGCCCAGCTCTTCCTCCTGCGTTTCAATCTTCTCTACTTCCTGTCTGATGTCGCTGCGCTTCAGTACAGGGATGGTTGCGCGTGCTTCCTCACTGTCGGGAGTAGCTTGCAGACGGTGCAGCTCGGCACATTCGTCGATATGCTGCTGCAGCTCCTCCTGGCTCATCTGTGCCTTGATAGCGCTCATCTTGGCAGCAGCGGCCTCCTGGTCTGCCTCCTCCTTGCCGGGCTGCGGCAGCAGAGTTACCAGCACCTTATGGGTGTTGTCCAGCAGATAGTTTTCAATAATGCTTTCGTAATAGTTGGTTTTCAGGCCCTCGCGCAGAGCTGCCAGATATTTGTTATAGCAGAGGCCCTCAATCGGATTTCCGTCATACAGCCAGTTATCCATAACGCCGATGCCCAGAATCAGTCCCTTGGGATAGCCGCCGAAATCTGCCTCACGCAGCTTGAATTCCATGGAGTTGATGTTAGCCTCCAGCAGTTTTTTATCAATGCCGTTGATGGTGATGTCCTGCAATGTTTTATAAATAACGCTAATAAATTTATCGCGCAGCTCCTTCTCACTGCCGCTGGCACGGATAGAGAATACCGGCTGATACATGCTGGAGGTATAGCCGCCGTTGATAATCTGGCCTACGCCTGCATCCATCAGCGCACGGCGCAGTGCGGAGGATTCGCTGTCCAGCAATGTGCTTTTCAGCAGGCTCAGAGCCATGCTGGTCTGCAGGTCGGTTGCCTTGCCTGTTACGATAGAAAGCTCGTGATATGTTTTGGCAGTGCAGTCCTCCTCTGCCCCAACCGGATAAAATGCTTCGATATCCGCAGTACGCGGCAAGGACTGCTGTTCTGCGATAGCGGAATCAACAGTACCGGTTTTCTCGAAGCTGCTCAGATATTCGCTGTCGAGATATTCCAAAGTAGCGTCGATATCCATATCACCGTATAAATATATATAGCTGTTTTCCGGGCTGTAATAGGTTTTGTGGAACTGCTCGAATTTTTCCTGAGTCAGCTGCGGAATAGCGTCCGGATAGCCGCCGGATTCAAAGCGGTAACAGTTGTCGGGGAACAGAGCCTTCATTGCTTCGTTTTCCAGATAAGCGTCCGGCGAAGAATATACACCCTTCATTTCGTTATAAACAACCCCGTTGTAGCTCAGCTCGCCGTCAAGGCTGTCCAGATTATAGTGCCAGCCCTCCTGACGCAGGGTGTATTTGTTTTGGTAGAAGGAAGGATAGAACACAGCGTCCAGATATACGTCCATCAGGTTATGGAAGTCCTTATCGTTGCGGCTGGCAACGGGATACATGGTCTTATCCGAGAAGGTCATAGCGTTCAAAAAGGTGTTCAGAGAACCCTTGACGAGGTCTACGAAGGGCTCCTTTAAGGGATATTTGCGGGAGCCGCAGAGAGAGGAATGCTCCAGAATATGTGCCACACCTGTATCATCTGCAGGCGGAGTTCTGAAGGAAATAGAAAAAACCTTGTTATCGTCATCGTTAGCAAGGTACAACAGGCGTGCGCCGCTCTTGATATGCTCCATGATATATGCCTGGGAGCTGATTTCATCTACAAATTGTGCTTGTAAAACCTTAAAGCCGTGGTATACGGCATTTATTGCTAAAGTCATTGTTGCCTCCTAAAAATTTACACTATGGTATTTATTATAACATATTTGCATATCTATTGTCTGAAATTCTTGTAAAAACAGTTAGCTGTTGCTAAAAAAGATTATCTCCTTGCCAAAAGCGCTGTTCTTGCCTATAATAATTAGTAGAATAGTCAGAATCTGGAGGGAGTATTCATGGAAGAAGCACGCTTTACACTGCGCATTCATCCTATTATTATGAATAAGATGAAGCATTTGGCAAAGATAAATGGCCGTTCGGTCAATAAGGAAATCGAACAGATTTTGAAATGGGTTATTGATGATTATGAGCGCCAATACGGCAAAATTGAGCTGACCAAGGCAGAAATGCCGGGCTTCAGCACAGGCGCAACGGTTAAGGAAGCGCCGGAGCAGCCTATGGAAATGCTCTTCGGTTTGGATAATAAAAGCAAAAAATAATATGTAGGCTCCCCTGCCCTACGCTATACAAATAATTAAGGCACTACTGCGCTCACAGTAGTGCCTTTAGTGTTTATGCTTATTTTGCTATTGCGTGCTCCTTCAGCTCCAGCTTTTGCTTTTCTTCTACCTCTTTGATGCGGCAGCTGGCGAAAATAGAACCGGAAACGTTATGCCATACGCTGAAGATAGCGCCCGGAAGCGTGGCCAGCGGATTAGCGGCGAAGTTTGCGGTCGCCAGAGCAAGCGCCAGACCGCTGTTTTGCATTGCAACTTCGATAGCAATAGAGGTTTCCTTAGCGTAGGATACCTTCATCAGACGCGCCATGCCCAAGCCCAGAGCCATACCGATGCCGTTGTGCAGGACAACTGCCAGCATTACGATCAGACCGCAGCTCATCAGCTTAGCAGCGTTGACAGCAACGATAATGGTTACAATCGCTACAACGGAAATCAGCGGCAGAATACCGCCCAGCTTGACGATGGTTTCGTGGAAAAGGCTGTTTAAGATGATACCTGCAAGCACAGGCAGCAGCACAATCTTCACTACGGAAAGTACCATAGCCATAAAGCTTACCTCAACCCAGGAACCTGCCAGCAGGTACACCAGCACAGGTGTTACCAGCGGTGCAATCAAGGTCGAAGTGATGGTCATGCCCACGGATAAGGGAACGTCACCCTTAGCGATATAGGCAATAACGTTGCTGGCAGTACCGCCGGGGCAGCAGCCTACGAGGATAACGCCCAGAGCGATATCAGTATCAAGATTCATCACTACAGCCAAAAGATAGGCTGACAGGGGCATAATGGTGTATTGCAGGATACAGCCGGAAATAACCTCCTTAGGTCGGGAAAAGACGATTTGGAAGTCCTCGCGCTTAATGGTCAGGCCCATGCCGAACATTGCCGTGCCCAGGAAGAGAGCGGTATACTGAGGAATCCACATGAATTCCTGCGGATGGGTAAAGGCAACCGCAGAGGTGATTAAAATCACGACGGCGATATACTTGGATAACAATCCGCTTACCTTGCCAATGATGTTTAAAACGCTGTTTTGCTCGTTCATATTAAATTGCCTCCTTACATGTATGCTGCCCTGGGGCAGTCACGCTGTTAATTGCCTCGAGCAGAAGCAATTACATGGGTATTGTACCACAAAAAGGAGGAAAAATCCATGCCCGGTTTAAAGTATCAGCAGGCCTCCAGCAGGTGCGACACCTTTACCTGCAGCTTGTCGGCGATGCGGAATACCAGGTCCATACTCGGGCGCGCGCTGCCGTGCTCGATTTTGCTCAAATACTGCGGAGTAATGCCTATCTGCTCTGCGAGCATCCCCTGCCCCAGCTCCTGCATGATTCTGTAATAACGTATTTTTCTGCCCATTTCTACATACTTTTCGCAATACATATATCATCCACTCCTCTACTTCTTACTGATTATAGCTTACAGTATTTCCGGCATTTCTTCATGTAAAAAAAGGTGCGAAGACTGCCTTGATACCGCTTGCCAAAGTAAATACAGGCACATTCCTGAAAAACGTGCCGGCAATCAGTGTTACTTTTTCGTTATGCCTTAGCATAATCTTATTATAAAAAATAGAATAGCCAGAGATTGGCTATCCTAAAAAAATTTTTGAGAAATTTTTAGATATTTTTTGCGAAAATGAATTTTGCGCTTAGTTTACAGGTATCTCCTGTCTGGAAATAACCTCAATCAGCTCGCCCTGGCTTTTCAGCCAGATATCAATGCCCTTGCCGAAAACCTCCGCTTCGATAAGCGTACCGTTTTCGCCCTCCTCTACTACCTTGGCGGTCGGCAGGCGGTCAAGGATATACTCGTAGCTGCTGCCCTTAAACAGGAAGCGCAGGCGCTGCAGATGGCCGCCGTACATAAACTGGATGCGCTTGCGGAATTCGCCCTCCTCAAAGCGCTTGGAATACGGAACGGCGAAATGCGTTTCGGTGACGGTAAAGCTATTGATTCTGTCGACGCGGTAGATGGTCGGGAAGGGATCGTTTTCTATCTCGAATTTGAGCTTCTCCTTCTCCTTGGGCACGATGAAGCCTGCCAGATAAAAGTAGAATTCGGAGAACATGATGCCCACGGGCTGCAGTCTGCGCTGCACCAGCACGCCGTCGGTACGGCGGTAGTTGATGATTATCTCCAGATGCTCATGCACAGCGCCGCTAATCTCCCACATTTTCTTCAGAAACTTATCTTTGTGCTGCGGTTCTACATAAAGCAGCTTTTCGTTGCCTATGAGCTCGCTCACACGCTGCTGCTCTGTTTTGGGGATACAGCAGTCAATCAGCTTATCAAGAATCGGATACAGCTCATTTTTGGTGAACGCCCTGCTCTCCAGCAGTATCTTGAGCGTGGCGAAAACCTCCTCGTTGGACAGCAGATTGCGTGAGGGCGGTACAAGCTGGTAAGCGCCGAGCTTCTGATTGTAGACCAAATCCTGCACCAGACCTGATGCTTCGTTCTGCTCATGCAAAAAGGACCGCAGGTCTTCTATGTCGCGCTGAATAGAGCGTAAGGAGCAGCCGAAGCGTTGGGCCTCCTCCTTTTTGTAGAGCATTTTGCCGTCTACCAGGCGCGAATACATATAGAGCAAACGATCCTTTGCGATGCGTAAATCTGTCATTATTAGTTCCTCCCTGCCATGAAATTTGCAAAGCGGCTTAGATGAAAATTTATCTATAAACTAATTATAGCACAATCATTCTCTTAAGCAAACGTTTTGCCACCGGCTATAAGCAAATTTTACCATAGCGGAAGGACACATATTGTCTTTCTCTAAAAATATTTTTGGCGTTTTCAGGATATTTCAGAGATAACAGGCAAAAATTTACGCCTGTTCAGTTTTAAGCGCAGGCAGAAAGCAGTCCAGCGCTTCTAAAGCACGTGCTGCCATCTGCGCGTTCTTTTCTCTCTTCTTGCGGATGCGTACAGTGAGCGGCGGAATAAGGCCGAAGTTGATGTTCATCGGCTGGAAGTTTTCAATCGCCGGGTTGCTGATGTAGTTGGCCAGCGCGCCGTGCGCAGTTACATCGGGGAATTCTACTTCCGGCAGTTCCAGTACCGCTCTTGCAGCAGCTAAACCGGCCATCAGTCCGGAGGCTGCCGATTCAACGTAGCCTTCTACGCCTGTCATCTGTCCGGCAAAGTAGAAGCGCTTGTTGCTGCGCAGGTTGAAATGCTTATCCAGCAGCTGCGGCGAATTCAGATAGGTGTTTTTGTGCATTACGCCGAAACGGACGAACTCTGCATTCTCCAGACCGGGAATCATGCCGAAAACACGTCGTTGCTCCGGCCATTTGAGGTGTGTCTGGAAGCCTACCAGGTTGTAGAGAGACGCTGCGGCGTTATCCTGACGCAGCTGTACTACTGCGTAGGCTTCCTTGCCGTTACGCGGGTCAATGAGGCCTACAGGCTTCAGCGGGCCGAAGCGCATGGTGTCCTCGCCTCTTGCTGCCATTTCCTCGATAGGCATGCAGGCTTCAAATACATCATGCTCAAAATCCTTAACGGGAGCACTTTCCGCATTGCAGAGCGCTTCCCAGAAGGCAACGTATTCCTCCTTCGTGTAGAAGGGGCAGTTGAGGTAGTCGGCACCGCCCTTGTCGTAGCGGGAGGCACGGTAAACCTTGTCGTAGTCCAGGGAATCGGCGGTAACAATAGGTGCTGCGGCATCAAAGAAGTGCAGATAATCAGCCTGCAGCAGCTTTTTGATATCGGCGAAAAGCGCGTCACTGGTCAGCGGTCCGCTGGCTACGATGACAGTGCCTTCGAGGCTTTCCAGGTCGGTCACCTCTTCGTGGATGACGGTAACGAGCGGATTGGCCTTCACTGCTTCGGTTACGGCAGCGGCAAAGCCGTCGCGGTCAACAGCCAGAGCGCCGCCAGCAGGCACCTGATGCTCGTCAGCCTTTTGCATGATGAGAGAGCCTAAACGGCGCATTTCTTCCTTCAGCAGGCCGACAGCGTTTTCAATGTTGCCTGCGCGCAGGGAGTTGCTGCAGACAAGCTCGGCAAAATATGCGGTTTTATGTGCTTCGTCACTTTTTACGGGACGCATTTCGTGCAGGATTACAGGGATACCGTGGCGCGTGAGCTGGGTAACGGCTTCGCAGCCTGCCAGGCCCGCACCGATTACATGTACAGGAGAGATAGTCATTTATTCGTTGCTGCCTTTCTTAGTTGTAGTAGTTTTTTTCGTTGCGGTTGTTTTTTTTGCAGTAGTCTTTTTTGCTGCAGTGGTTTTCTTCGCAGCAGTTTTAGTAGCAGTCGTTTTCTTAGCGGTAGTCTTTTTAGCCGCCGTAGTTTTCGTGGTTGCGGTTGTTTTAGCTTCCGTAGTCTTTGCTGCAGCGGTTTTGGAAGCATATACCGGTCTTGCCTTGGAGCATTCCGGGTTGCTGCAGAACTTGCGCTTGCTACCGTTGCGTTCCACGTGCTCTACCATCATATGCTTGCATTCCGGGCATTCCTCGTTAAGCGGTTTATCCCAAGTGGTATAATCGCAGTCAGGATATCTTTCGCAGCCATAGAAGACCTTGCCGGTTTTGCTCTTGCGTTCGAGGATATCGGCGCCGCACTTAGGACATTTAACACCAATCGGGTGCAGAATGGGTTTGGTATTGCGGCATTTGGGGAAGTTGGGGCAAGCCAGGAACTTGCCGAAGCGTCCTTCGCGGATAACCATCATGGTGCCGTCGTTACACTTGTCGCAGGGAACGTCGGATACCTCGAGCGGGATTTCGACGATAGGAATTGCCACGCCTGCGTGGTCCAGATCCTTTTTGAAGGGACCATAGAATTCGCTGAGAACTTCGTCCTTGGTGTGCTTCTTCTCAGCAACCTCATCCAGCTTTTCCTCCATCTGGGCCGTGAAGCCGATGTTGATGAGTCCCTTAAAATATTCGGTAAGCATATCCACGGTCATAATGCCAAGCTCGGTAACGAGCAGTTTTTTGGCCTCTTTGACAACGTAACCGCGGGTAAGCAGTGTAACGATGGTAGGTGCAAAGGTGCTGGGGCGGCCGATGCCCTTCTCCTCCAGCTCCTTGATGAGCGTTGCTTCGGTGAAGTGCGCAGGCGGCTCGGTGAAGTGCTGCTCTGCCGGCATGAGCTTGTAAAGCAGCAGCTTGGTGCCCGGTTCGACGTAAGGAACCTTGGAGTCCTTTTCTTTATCGTCATATTTGCTGTGCAGCTGCAAGAAGCCCGGGAATTTCAGTACGGAGCCTGTTGCGCGCAGCTGGTAGTCGGCAGCATCAATCGTCAGGGTGGTAACGTCATAAACAGCGTCCGTCATCTGGCTGGCAACAACGCGGTTCCAGATGAGCGTATACAGCTTCAGCTGGTCGTTGGTGAGGTGCTCCTGCATCTCGGCCGGGGTACGCATGACGCTGGTCGGACGAATCGCCTCATGCGCATCCTGAGCGTTCTTTTTGGTGCTGTAATGGTTGGCCTTGGCCGGGCAGAATTCGCTGCCGAAGTTTTGCTTGATGTAGTCACGGATTTCGTCCACAGCTACGTCCGCCAGACGTACTGAGTCGGTTCTCATGTAGGTAATCAGGCCGACGGAGGTTTTGCCCAGGGATACGCCTTCATAAAGCTGCTGTGCAAGCATCATGGTCTTTTTGGCGCTGAAGTTGAGCTTTTTGTTGGCCTCCTGCTGCATGCTGGAGGTAGTAAACGGCGGTACGGGGTGACGCTTGCGTTCCTTCTTTACTGCGTCGCTTACAATATAATCAGCCTTGGAGAGTGCTTCCTCCGCTGCTTTTGCCTCCTGCTCGTTGTGCAGCTCCAGCTTTTTGCCCTTATATTTTACTGCTTCTGCTTCAAAGAGTTGGCCCTTGCTGCCTTCACGCAGCTTGGCGCTGAGTGTCCAGTATTCTACCGGCACGAAATCTTCGATTTCACGGTCACGGTCGGCAACGATTTTGGTAGCAACGGATTGTACGCGGCCGGCGCTCAGACCCTTGCGGATTTTGCGCCACAGCAGCGGGCTGAGCTGATAGCCTACGATGCGGTCTAAAATGCGGCGTGCCTGCTGTGCATCAACCATATCCATGTCAATGCAGCGCGGATGCTTGATAGCGTCCTTGACAGCAGCAGCGGTAATTTCATGAAATTCGATACGGCAGGCAGATGTCGGGTCAATTCCCAGGATAAATGCCAGATGCCAGCTGATTGCTTCACCCTCGCGGTCAGGGTCAGTTGCCAGTAAAACTTTGTCGGCTTTTTTTGCTTCAGCCTTCAGGGATTTGATCAACTCGCCCTTGCCGCGGATGTTGATAT
>OHPI01001328.1_pt1 | contig 13401 bp, 9 predicted proteins | sample 1577651 | NCBI WGS metagenome assembly OHPI01 (sample SAMEA3879578, study PRJEB24766) | human gut metagenome | biome: human-associated habitat; feature: feces | place: USA | collected 1985/1987
AATAATCTTTATCCGCAGGAATGGCGTATCCGTAGCGGGTATTTGCCGGAAAAGATCCGCGTGTTGTAAAGGCCGGATAAGGTCTACAACTTACTTTTGTAAATCCGTGCCATTGCCTTTTGGTACTGATTTTCCAATTGCAGATAATTTTGATGACTTTGATAGATCACCGATACTTCAACGAAGTACTCGATCATACTAATTTGTCCACCTGTCAAAGCTTGTTTCAGCAATGCCAAATCTTGTTGAGACTGGAAAGTCTTGCTATATTCTTCCATTGAAGCATGCAGCGTTTTCGCTTCCCGGTAAAGTTGTGCCAATTCAGATTCCACTTGTAGTGTAGCATTATCCTTTTGCAAGTCGATGTTGAGTGCCTGCGCTTTAGCAATTTTCACCTTATTCCGATTTTCGAAAAGCGGGAAGGAAAAGCCCACCACTACACCGTTGAAAGGCACACCAGTCTCTGTATTCCGACGGTAGCCGAGTTCTAGCTTTGGCAGCCATTGGGATTTATTGACAGCAATCTGTTTATGGGCAACGAGGCTCTCGTTGCCTAGTGCCATTAAGGTACGGTCTGTAGCCATGACTTCTGATTTCAACATTTGGTAATCGCTTGGGAACGGTATAGTCGGATATTGATTTTCTTCGAAAACCACTGGAATATTACCATTCAGCGTATTCAGTTCCTGCTGCTTATTGCGAAGTGCCGTTTCGTTCAGAGACGCTTCCGTTTTGACATTCAACAGTTCCAAGTTGATTTTATTGGTTTCGAGAGCATTTGCATCCCCTGTTTGGAGACGCTTGGCGTACATTTTAGCAAGTTCTTCCGCATTGCGGAGACGTTCCTCCAAAATATGCTTTTGCTGACGAAGCATGATAATGTCCAGGCAAAGTTCTTTTGCCTGTAACAGTTTCTCCTGACGAAAAACATCCGACTGACTGTCAAGAGTTCCGGCTTTCAGACGGTTTAACTTGTTACGTGTGGCGTATAAACTAGGGAAATCAAAGCTTTGTGAAACAACCAGCTCACCGATTGTTTCGCTTTTATCTTTTGCTCCCCATAGATGCGCGTAAGAGAGAGTAGGGTCAGGCAAGTTATTATCCGTTTTGGCTTCCAGCTTCTGCGAGGTAATCAGTTGCTCGTTTGCCTGCAACTCCTTATTGTTCGTTTCGATATTCTTCAATACCTGTTCAATTCCGTTTTGGGCTTGCACTTCACCTATGGTTAAGAAAAGAAGTGCAGCGCTTATGGTCATGATTTGTTTCATTTCTAATTTCTTTATTTATTACAAGCTATTGTTGATAGATACTTTATGATAAGGCATCTATTTGTTTGACACCGAGGAACGACCCGTTCCTCACCGAGAAACACTTGTTTCCTCACCGGGGAACGATGGTTTTCTCACCGAGGAAAAATATCCCTCTCTACAGGCTTTTCTGGGCCTTTTTCCGATGCATCATCAGATAAACAATCGGAACGATAAAACCGTTCAAAAAAGTAGACGTTAATAATCCTCCTAGAATCACTTTTGCCATCGGACTTTGAATTTCGTTACCGGGCAAGTCGCCGGCAAGTGCCAATGGAATCAGTGCCAGTGCAGAAGACAATGCCGTCATTAAAATCGGATTCAGGCGGTCGAGAGAACCTTGAATCACACTATCATATACATTCAAACCTTCTTCCTTTTGCAAATGATTGTAGTGACTGATGAGTAACATACCGTTACGCGTTGCAATACCGAACAAGGAAATGAAACCGATGATAGCCGGAATACTGACTTCTCCTGTTGTAATCACCAAAGCAAATACACCACCGATCAGTGCCAGCGGAAGATTCAGCAAGATAACCCCGGATTCTTTCACACTGCGGAACTCATTGTACAGCAACAGGAAGATAACCACGATACTGATAAATGAAGTCAACGCTAATGTCCGGCTGGCAGCCTGCTCGCTTTCAAACTGTCCACCATACTCGATATGATAACCTTCGGGTAATTGTACCGATGTGTCGATACGTTTCTGAATATCATTCACAACACTGCGCAAGTCACGATCGGCCACATTGGCGGAAATGACAATTTTACGTTTCACATTCTCGCGGTTGATCGTATTCGGACCCATGGCCGATACCACTTCCGCTACATAGCTCAAAGGAACTTTGCGGCCGTCGTTCGTGTCTACCATCAGGTTACGGATTTTCTCTATTTCATCCCGGGCATCATCCTTCACTTTTACGATCAGGTCAAAACTCTTGCCCTGTTCATACACTTGTGAGATCACTTTTCCAGCCAAAGCTACATTCACATATTCCGAAAATTCCGGCAGGGTAATACCGAACTTAGCCAGCATTTCCCGTTTAGGCTGTATTTTCAGCTGCGGACGTTCAATCTGTTGTTCCACGTTCAGGTCGGCAACACCGGGAATGTCACTGATCGCTCCTTTGATTTGATTACCGAGTGAAAACATTTTATTCAGGTCATCACCGAATAATTTGATAGCAATATTCGCTTTCGTACCCGATAGCATTGCGTCGATACGGTGGCTGATCGGTTGTCCGATTTCTATGTTTGCTCCGGTGATCGTACCTAATTTTTCACGTACATCAGCTACCAGTTCACTGCGCGAGCGGTCTTTCAATTCGAACGGAGCTTCTATTTCAGAAACATTGACTCCTAACGCATGTTCATCCAATTCGGCACGTCCCGTTTTCCGGGCTACCGTTTGTATTTCGGGAATTGTCATCAATAACTCTTCGGCACGATGTCCCATTTTGTTGCTTTCTTCCAGCGAAATACCTGGCAGAGAACTGATATTGATAGTAAACGATCCTTCATTGAACGAAGGAAGGAAGCTGCGTCCAAGTGTGAAAAACACTCCGAGGGCAACTACAAAAAGTCCGATTGTACTTCCGAGAGTCACACGTTTATGTGCCAGTACCCAAGTCAGTGCTTTTTCATAAATCCCTTTCATCCAGCGGGCAACAGGAGCTTCTTTCAGTTCCTTGTTCGTCTTATTGCTTCCTAATAGATAAGAGCAGAGTACCGGAGTTAGTGTCAGGGCAACTATCGTAGACGCAAACAGGGCCACGATAAAAGCAACACCTAGTGGAACCAACATTCTGCCTTCCATGCCGCTCAAGAAAAATAACGGAACAAAGCTGACTACGATAATCAACGTTGAATTAAGGATAGGCATGCGCACCTCTTTCGACGCATTGAATACCACTTCGAGCGTACTTAGTCTTTCTGCTTCCACTTTCAGGCGGTTCTCCCGCAGTCGTTTATATACGTTTTCCACATCGACAATGGCGTCGTCTACCAATGAGCCGATAGCTATCGCCATACCTCCAAGACTCATGGTGTTGATTGTCAGCCCCATGTAGTGTAAAGTCAGGATCGAAACGAGCAGGGAAAGAGGCAGTGTCACCAATGAGATCAGCGTAGTACGTACATTTGCCAGGAACAGGAAAAGCACGATGACAACGAAAATACCTCCTTCAAAGAGTGATTTCTTCACATTGCCGATGGAGCTTTCGATAAAGCGGCTTTGACGGAATATGTCCGTTGAAACTTTTACGTCCGGCGGCAGATTTTTCTGGAGGTCTTTCAGAGATGCTTCCAGTTTGTCCGTCAGTTCCAGTGTGCTGGTAGCCGGTTGCTTGGTAACAGTCATCAGGACGGCAGATTTGCCGCGTTCTGAAGCAGTACCCAGTTTCGGAGCCTTCGGGCCGATGGTTACGTTTGCAATATCTTCCAGCGTGACAGGGAAGTTATTCACTGTCTTTACTACCGCTTTGCCAAGTTGCTCTGTTTTCGAAGTGGAGAGTACACCACGTACAATATATTCATTTCCGAATTCATAGAGCACACCTCCATTGGCATTTAGGTTCATATCCTGTGTTACAGCCATCACTTCTCCCATCGAGATGCCGTAATGACGCATCCGTTCGGGATCTAGCTGAATCTGATATTCTTTGATATCTCCTCCGAGCACAGCCACTTGTGCCACTCCTCCGGTAGACAGCAGGCGTGGACGGATGGTCCAGTCCGCAATCGTGCGAAGATCGAGCATGGAAGTGGAGTCGGCAGTCAGACCGATGATGAGCATTTCGCCTAAGATAGAAGACTGTGGTCCAAGAGTCGGTTTGCCGACATTGACCGGCAGCGATTCGCTGACCACCGCTAATTTCTCACTAACAATCTGACGAGCGAGATAAATATCCGTTCCCCAATCAAATTCTACCCAAACAACGGAAAATCCGTTAGTAGAGGAAGAGCGGACACGGCGCACACCCGTAGCTCCGTTTACGGCAGTTTCAACAGGAAAAGTAACGAGCTGTTCAACTTCTTCCGCAGCCATACCGTTCGCCTCGGTCATGATTACTACCGTAGGTGCATTTAGGTCGGGGAATACGTCTACTTCCGTATGCATGGCGGTGTACGTTCCCGCAATAAGCAGGAGGATGGCCGCACAAACTACAACCAACCGGTTGTGTAGGGAGTAATGTATAATTTTATTAAGCATGATATTTCATTAATTGAGAGTTATAAATAACTTGATAGATGCGCCGCACAAAAAAAACGGTTGCGACGCCTAGTCTCTTTAGTGTTCGTGGCTGTGTGCCGGGATTGCATTGCTTGCGCTTGCCAGTCGAACCTGATAAGCACCCTCGGTCACTACACGGTCGCCAGCCTTTACACCAGTTAGGATTTGAACGCTTTTGCCGTTGTCGGCTCCTATCGTTACTTCCTGTTTTTTATAACCCTCTTCGTCCAGTTGCAGATATATGAAGAATATGCCTTGTTCCTCTGTCAGCGCGGTGCGCGGAAGAGAAATCACGTTTTCCATTACTGAAGAAAGCAGGAATACCTCCACAAATGAGCCGGGAATCACTTCCCCTTTGTTGTCGAACTCAAAAGTGACAGGCACATAAAAAGAATTGTCTCCGGCAGCTTTTCCGAAAGAGAGAAGTTTACCGTTCAATGCTTTCAACTCGTACACCTGATTATTATAAGGAGTCTGGAAATTGGCGGAACTGATGGTGCGGAGATACGGGTAATACTTTTCCGACACTTCGGCACGGAGGAAAAGACGACGGTTCTGCGTCACGCTTACCAGCGGTTGTCCGATTGTCACATAGTCACCTTCTTTCACGAGAATACTTTTCACATATCCGGCAATAGGAGCCGTAATGTTTTGTCCGATAGCCGAATGATTCTTGGAAAGGGCTTTGTAACTAAGGCGGGCATTTTCATAACTTTGCTCTGCCTGTGCAAAATCCTTGTCAGATACAATCTTGTTTTTAACAAGATCTTTCATACGTTCGTACTCCTTCTTAGATACCTCGTAGGCAATGCGGGCTCGTTGCACCGGATCACCATCGGCGATATTCTTTGAAGAAATAGTGACTAGCGGAGTGCCGCTGCCGACGCTCATTCCTTCCGTTACTTTTCCACGGAAAGATACCACGCCGGCTACTGTAGCTACGGCAACCGATTCATCCCCTTGAGCAGCCAGCACCTGTCCGCTGGTTTTAATTACTTGCTGGAAAGGTGCAGGTTCAATAACGCTCACCTTTACACCGGCTGCTTCAGCTTTCGCTTTCGGAAGAATGATTTCATCACTGTGGGCTTCGGCAGCTTCGTTGTATTCATCGGCTGCTTCATGATTGTGTTCTCCGCTACATTCGCCTTCATGGGAATGATCGGGTCCTTCTGCCTCGTGATTATGTCCTTCCGCGGCATGATTGTGTTCATCGTGTGTGTGTGTGACGGTACTATTATTACAGGATCCCAGCACGAATAAGCCCAGGATTCCCACGAAAATAAGTTTTTTCATAATGATATTTTCCTACTAAATTTTACTGTTTTCTTTTTACGCTACAAAGATAAGGTAGCGCAGATGCAACTAATTTGCATTTACGCTTTTACGCAAAAACAGAGTAGGGAGGGGCACGAAGAGAAGTGGTACGATGAGTATCCGTACCATGCAGAGAGTCTCGGTAGACGTAATAGTTCTTGACCCGTCTCTCTTGTGGTTTTAGCAGATGTTCGATGATTCCGTCCGTGAACAGGGTCGCGATGAACACGTAGTCCGGTCCGCTATCTGTGTGGAAGGAAGGAATGGGAGAGTGGAAGCGCGTCATACATTCGCTGCTGCAACATGAGTCGCTTGCCGGATGATGATGATGTTTGGGACATTGCTGTTCTACGGGCAAGTCCTGTTTCATGCAAATCGCTCCGTTGGGGTGGTGATGATGAGGAATAACGGCTGCCGTCAACATAATAATGTTGATAAAAAACAGCAGAGTTACTATAATTCGTTTCTTCCCTTTCATCCTTTCTTTTAGAGGTTATCCGCTTTTCAGAGCTTCAAAGTGCAAATATACAAATACTTTTATTTCGCCTGTAGCCGATACCCTCTTTTTATTATTTATTATTTCTTTTCCAGTTCTTGCAACGAATCCATTTTCTTCTTTTCGAGGAACTCATAGATACCGCAAAGATGTTCCGTCACCTTTTGATTACCGAACTCATACACCTTGGTAACCAGCCCGTCAAGGAAGTCACGGTCGTGTGAAACGACGATCAGCGTACCATCAAAATCCAGCAATGCCTGTTTCAGAATATCTTTCGTTTTCATGTCCAGATGATTCGTCGGCTCATCTAAAATCAGGAGGTTGACAGGTTCCAGCAATAATTTAATCATAGCCAGACGGGTACGCTCTCCACCCGAAAGCACTTTGACCTTTTTCATCGATTCCTCGGGACCGCCAAACATAAACGCTCCCAGCAAATCACGAATCTTGTTCCGGATATCCCCTTTGGCTACATCGTCAATCGTTTGGAAAACCGTCAGGTTTTCATCCATCAACGAAGCCTGATTTTGAGCGAAATATCCAATTTGCACATTATGTCCGAGAGTCAATGTACCGTCATGCTCAATCTCCTTCATGATACACTTCACGAGCGTAGACTTACCCTCACCGTTCTTACCAACGAAAGCGACCTTTTCGCCGCGGTTAATAGTAAGATTAACATCATGGAAGATAACATGGCTTCCATAGGCTTTGGCCACATCCTCACAAATAACAGGGTAACTCCCACTACGGCTACTGCAAACAAATTTCAACCGTAAAGAAGAATTATCTTCCTCATCCACCTCAATGCGTTCTATCTTTTCGAGCTGTTTGATGCGGCTCTGCACTTGCACAGCTTTAGTGGCCTTATAACGGAAACGCTCGATAAAATCTTCCGTATCCTGTATCTGTTTCTGCTGGTTTTCATAAGCACGAAGCTGCTGTTCGCGACGTTCCTTGCGGAGCACCACAAACTCATCATACTTCACTTTATAATCGTATATGCGTCCGCAGGTTATTTCGATGGTGCGGGTAGTGACATTGTTCAGAAAAGCCCGGTCGTGGCTGACAAGCACCACTGCATTGGCACGAGTGGAAAGAAAATTCTCCAGCCACTGGATGCTCTCTATATCAAGGTGGTTCGTTGGCTCGTCCAGCAACAGTACATCCGGACGGCGCAGCAATAACTTGGCAAGTTCGATACGCATACGCCAGCCTCCGGAAAATTCGCTCGTAGAACGGTCGAAGTCCTCACGACTGAATCCCAATCCCTGAAGGGTACGTTCTATTTCAGCACGATAGTTTGTCCCCCCCATCATCAGGAAACGTTCATTCTCATGAGTAAAACGATCAATCAGTTTCTGATACTCTTCGCTATCATAATCGGTACGTTCGGCAAGCTGTTGGTTCATTCGCTCGATGTCGGCCTGCATTTCAAAGATATGCTCAAAAGCCAACTCAGCTTCCTGCATAACGGTGCGTTCGTCACTGAGTACCATTACCTGGGGTAAATACCCGATAGTACATTCGCGTGGAACGGCAACAACTCCGGCGGTAGGCTGTTGCAAGCCTGCCAATATCTTGAGCATGGTAGATTTGCCCGCACCATTCTTGCCTACAAGGGCGATGCGGTCTTTCTTATTGATGACGTAAGAAACGTCTTCGAACAGAGCGGTAGCATTAAACTCCACCTTCAGTCCTTCTACGGATATCATAGTGTCAATGAATTTATCGTTTCAAGACTGCAAAGGTAGCGATTTTCAGTAGTATATAATAAGGAAAAGGATATAAATTGGGGCGTGCCTTTTTGTACCTTGCCTTGGTACGGCTTATATCTCACTATGGTACAGCTTGTACCTTGCCATGGTACAGACCGTACCTTAGTAAGGTACAAGCCGTACCAAACAATGGAATTACTCGGTACATGCAAGTTTTTGGTTATCAAAGCAGTATACAAGAGAGGGGACTATCCCCTTACAGAGACAGTCCCCTCTTTATTTTTATCACCTACCGTCCGGCAATAACCGAGCAACAGGGAATAATCACACAGCTTTAGAAAAGTTTGGCAGGATATTCTCCGGCGTCTACCAATGCCTGAATCTTATCAACCACACTCTGACGGTCTTCCGGGTAAGTGACGCCGAACCACTTGCTGGTAGTATCGAGCACCTCGCAAGTTGCCACACCATCATTAATCAGCTTATCCACCATCAACGGAATAAAGAACTCGCTCTTCAGATTCTCCATGTTCTTCGGATCGCTAAGGAACGTTTTGAAGAACTCCTCGCTGTAAGCAAAATAATCGGGAGTGAATCCCCAGAAGTTCATGCTCACCGGAGTAGTATCAGGAGTAGCAGTCCACTCGCCATTATCATCGATATACTTCACTTCACCGTCCATACGCTGAATCTTGGTGCGCTCTACAACAGAGGTCAGCAAGTTGTTCTCATCCGTACCGCAAAGCCCGCGTGACACAGTGCCGCTTTCGCTTAATGTGTTTCCGATGCGGAAACCAACCATTGAATATACATTCTTAGAACCCTCAGGAAGTGCAGACAGGAACTTTCCCATTACCTGAAAAGAATCACGCCCATAGAAGTCATCGCAATTGATAACGGCAAACGGTTCCTTTATCACATCCGCCCCCATCATTACAGCATGATTAGTACCCCAAGGTTTGGTACGGTCTGCCGGGCAGGTAAAGCCTTCGGGGAGCGCATCTAATCCCTGAAAAACCAACTCGCAAGGAATATGCCCTTCGTATTTAGAAATGATTTTATCTCGAAAATCCTGTTCAAAGTCTTTACGGATAACAAAAACGAGCTTACCGAATCCGGCATTAATAGCATCGTAAATTGAATAATCCATAATAGTTTCGCCATTTGGGCCCAGTCCGTCCAATTGCTTTAAGCCACCATAACGGCTACCCATACCGGCCGCTAATAAAAATAAAGTTGGTTTCATATCAGTTATTATTAAAAAAAGGTTAGTGTATCATGGTTGATAACAGGTGCAAAAGTAGTAAAATTTATATCAGTTGGGGGGTATTTTAGTCCATTCTTTACAAGAATCGTCCAAAACCCCACCTTATTAACCTATACTTTCACTCCCAGCTCACATTTTGAGCCGATACATCTTATCAGAACGGATAACCGATGGCAAAATGCAACGCCAAGCTGTCTTTGAACTTCGGAATATTGTAGTATCCCGACTTTCCCGTTTCGTACGGGTCGTGCAATCCCACTCCGCAATCCAGACGGAAAACCAAGAAATCCATATCATAACGTAAGCCAGCGCCGGTGCCCAAAGCTATCTGCTTGGCAAAATTCTTCAAAGAGAATTCGCCGTTAGGACGTGAATCATCTTTACGCATCAGCCACACATTGCCCGCATCCAAGAACACCGCTCCATGCAAATCGCCGATAATGCGGAAACGGTACTCCACATTAGCCTCCAGACGTATATCACCCACATGATTGATGAAAGAATATTTACTCTCTTTATCCGGCGCATATCCTCCCGGACCTATGTTGCGGGCAGAAAAAGCACGCACACTGTTAGCGCCCCCAATATAAAACTGTTCGGTATAAGGAGCCGCCAGCGCATTTCCGTAGGACCATATCACCCCACCGGCTATACGCGAAGCAATCAGCTGGTTCTTATCAATTTTGTAATGATAGCGGAACTCACTGTTTACCTTTAAGAACTGTGCAAAAGGAACGCCCATCAGTTTCTTGTCCTGCTCGCTGAAGGGCTTTCCGAAGATGCGGTAAATACACGAAGTAAGGTTACCGGCCGAACTTACGGTGGTCTGCCACCAGATAGGATTTCGTACGTGCGATAAAGGAGCGTTATCATACGTGTACATATATTCTATAACGGGAATAAACTGGTCGCGCAGACTGACATAAAGCGCCGGATTCTCCGCCTGCAACTCCTTAAAAGCCTCCGTAGGGTTACGAAGCACATTAAACGTCAGTTTGAACGGGGTGAAACTATGCTTGCTCGTACGCTTCGGCTGAAAATCATAAGTAGCGTTTCCTCCAAACGCCAGCAGTTTATAGTACTTGGCCCGATTCAATTGGTCGACATACAATTTAAACGTAGTAGTTGCCGGAAAGTCATACTCCTTATCACCAAAGCGAGGAAAAACCACACGCGGAAACATAAGAGAAGTAGACAATCCCATCTCATAGCTGTTCATTGCCGAAGAACGGTCTTTGCCCGTCTGCCATTCATACGAACCATCCAGCTTAACATTCCACGCTTCGCCGCCACCAAACACATTGTTCTTCGTTACAGTGAACGAAGCTCCCGGACCTGTTTGGTTATTACTTTTCATCTTCACATTGAAATCCAGCTCGGCATCATAAGGTTTGTCGAGAGCCGCATGAATATTCACATCCAGCGTATCACACACAAATGTCGTGTCGCGCGGAGTATACTGCATTTCAAGATAGCGGAAGATACCCACGTTATTCAAACGCTCCTGCACACGAGTCTGACGATACAAACTATACAGGTTCTGCATGGAACGCCTGCGGGAAATACCGGTACTGTCCTGTACCTGACGCTTCTGACGGTACGCTTGGTAGTTCAGCCACCTGTAAACCATGTTGGGACGCACCCTCAGCTTGTCGTGATAATAAATACGCAACCCCTTATAATCCATACTGTCATTAGGAGCCTGTCCTTGCTTTCCATAAAGATAGAAGGCCCTTTTACCTACATAAAACGGCTTTTCGGCAACCGCAGGCATACCGGGAGCAGGCACCATGCGCATAGTGACATGTCCGCCGGGCACCAGAGTCGTATCTGCCTGATAGGTCAGATAGTCGGGACGGAAATAATAGCATCCCACATTGCGCAACAAGGTACTGATGCGGGTACGTTCTCCGTCAAGATCGGTCACATTAAACTGTTCGCCCGGACTGATGAGCGAACGGCGGCGGCTCATATTCATGATTTGCAAAGTCCGTTTACTGAAACCATGATAGTAAACCGTATCAATGAAATAGGGATTACGCATATCCACCGTATACTGTATCTTCGCCTTTAATGAGTCCTTAGGATTCAGGAATGTTTTATAGCTCACCGTACCGTTAAAGTAACCGTAATCCCGTAACAAATTGGCGGCTGCTTTCTGTCGGATATCAGGATTTACGGACGACATCAATACCGGTTTTGCGGCAAAACGGTTGAATATCCACCTGCCAAAGCCTTTCTCATATTTCACAAATCCATTGTATATCCACAGTCCCATGGGGAAAGGTATACGAATACTGGAACTGCCCAGCAAAGAATTGTTGGGGGCAGTGGCAAGCGCAGCTTCAACCTCTTCCATCGCAATTTCACCTACCGGAGTGGTGCTGCGGTTTTCAACAATCATCGTTTTTTGTCCCGTATACAGGATTTCGCCTTCCGGCAGATGCTTGGTCGTGGAACATCCTGCCAAAAATAGGACACCTGCTATATATAATATCAGTCGTTTCATATCATTCTACAGTTTGTTTCTTCTTTTTCTTGAAGATGTCCGTCGATTGCGCTCCGGCCAATGGAACGATCATTGCCAGAATCATCAGAATTGAAACTAATTTCTTCATTTTTTCTTTTTTAATATTTATATACAGATACAAAGATAATAATTATTCGATAGCGGTAATATCTTTCATATTCAGGTTGTTATCCGTTGACCAGAAGCCTGTTTTGGGTTTGCCTGAAGTCGTATATTCCCGTCCGTCGATTGTCAGCGTAAATTTATAGGTATAATTCATTCCTTTTTCAAAAGGAACGGCAACCATCATATAAGCGGTTTCCAGTGAAGACGGAAGTCCGAAAGCCGGCATTCCGGCATTTACTACCAGTCCGTCGGGAATGTTGTAAGTGATGCTATTCAAAGGGGTACCGCTGATTTCACCCGTTGCCAGGTTAACGGTGGCTCCGTCTGCATAAGACAGGGGATGTTCGTCACAAGTTACTACAATTTTAGTACAGGTTTTGTTGGCCAAAGCATCCGGACATTCCAACGCGGGCAAGGTGAGCTGGGAAAACAAAGGTTTGAATTCTCCTAAAGAAACCGTAGCTGCCGAATAACTGGAAGTGGTGGCCGAAGCGTATGCGAAGCCATATTTACGATTGGGCACAAATTCCGATGCATAGTGTTCCTGCACCGAAATGTTTGGAAGGGCTACTGTTTTGTAATCCTGCGAGGCGGCACTATAAGGGGTGTATGCGTAAATGGTATGATCGCCGCTTTTAAATCCTGCGGATAGTTCCGAAGAGGGATTCAAGGTCACTTCGTCGGTCACATGATCTTCATTGTCATAGGTGATATATGTCTTACCTTCATATTCCATCACAGTAGCTTTGGCTACTTCCGACGGGGCGTACGGCAAGTTATCCTGCGATTTGCCATCGGACAACACATATATTCCTATCTTGTCCGCTTCAATCCATCCCTGACTTCCATGGGAGTACACATTATAAGCACCGGAAACGGCAATTTTCCCCACCACGGGAATGTCTACATCTTCATCTTCACCATCATCACTACTGCAACTAACTGAAGATAACGCCAAAGCCACACAAGCGGCAAAATAAAAAAGTCTATTTTTCATACTTTTCTCGTTTAAATGATTAATTATTTACTGATAGATTATTTTCTTGTTTCTAATATTCTTCTTTTCATTTCTTACCTTTTCCTTCCTGTTCCTAATATTCTCCTTCATAGTTCGTGCACCACACCACGCCTTTCACATCGCCAAACCCGCTGAACGTCTGCAATTCCAGATCGGGAGCAAAACCTTCGAAGAGGCGTACCATCTGACTCCTGTTTACGTCGATTATGGCGATCTCTCCATTTTCCTGCGAAAGTGCCAGCCGGAAGTTCGGATCAGTACTATTTCCTCCATAGCCATAGAACTCGCAAACGACGGGGCTTCCACTGATACCGATGATACGACTGCCGGCTGTATAAGCTAGCATGTGGCTGCGCATCTGCATACTGTATATATAGAGATTTTTGTCTCCATCGGTAAAGTAGA
>OHPI01001329.1_pt1 | contig 13396 bp, 14 predicted proteins | sample 1577651 | NCBI WGS metagenome assembly OHPI01 (sample SAMEA3879578, study PRJEB24766) | human gut metagenome | biome: human-associated habitat; feature: feces | place: USA | collected 1985/1987
GCGCTATTAAGACTCTGTATAAATTATGCAGTAAGTACTTCTATGCCTGACGAAACCGTCGATACTCGCCGTCCGGGCTCGATATCTCCTTGCCTCGGCGTCCATGCCTCGGCATTTCTGTGCTTCAAAGCATAATTTAACAGACTCTAAATAGCTCCGCTATACGCTTCTGCGACACTGCAGCCACACGCATAAGCCCTATCCCGACCTGCCACCGAAGTGGCGATAAGGAGTGAAAAATATGGATATAATTGATTATCTGCCACAAAAGATGAAGGCTGAGGCAGAAGCGTACATGCCGTGTGGTCTGGAGGAAATCAGGGTGCGCGCCGGAAAGCAGGTGCAGTATATGTTTGCGGGAGAATGTAGAGCCGGAGTGTATATCTCACATAGCGATATTGAGGAGATGATAAATTATCTGAGCGGATATTCATTCCACGCGATAGCACCGCAGCTTGCAGCAGGCTATTTTACAGTGGAGGGAGGTCATCGTGTGGGAATTGCAGGGCAGATGGGCTGCGATGGGGGAAAGGTTACAGCAGTCAGTGAGATAGCGTCCTTAAATATCAGAATTGCCCATCAGATAAGGGACGTTGCAATGCCACTGATGCCTTATATCCGGGATGAAAACAGCATTTACAATACATTGGTTATATCACGGCCGGGAGAAGGAAAAACAACATTTTTAAGAGACTGCATAAGGATACTTTCAGATGGCTGTGACGGAAAAAAAGCTCTTAAGGTGTCGGTGGTTGATGAGCGCTCGGAGATAGCAGCGTGCTACTTGGGAGTGGCTCAAAACGATATAGGCAATTCCAGTGATGTGCTGGATAACTGTCCGAAGTCACTTGGCATGAGGATGCTTTTGCGCTCTATGTCCCCGGATGTGATTGCGGTGGATGAGCTGGGAGGAGAAAGCGATATCGAGGCACTAAACCAGCTTGTGAGTTGTGGAATAAGGATACTTGGCAGTGTACATGGCACCAATGCAGATGATCTGCAAAGAAAAATTCTGCCACATGCCATAGAACGGTTTGTGTTTATAGACCATGATGAAAAAGGGGTGAGGCGCTATAGCATTTATGATGAAGCTTACAGGCTTTTGTATAGTACTGTTTGCGGTATCGGGGCTGATAAACGATTACAGCAAAAGAAAAAAGGCAGATATAGCGATGCTGTATGATTTTATGCTTTTGCTTGAAAAGGGGGCATTTTATCTGGCAGGAGAAAGAATGAAGGCACCACAGTTTTTTAACAGCATAAGAGGAAAGAGCGAGGTTTTTAATGAGGGCTGCAGGAGAATGGGAGAAGTGCTTTCAAACAGGAGCTGTAAAAGTGGAGAGGAGGGCTGGAGGGCTGTGTGGGAGAAGGTGCTTTGCGGCAGGATATCTGATGAAAAAATAAAGAAAATGATAGTTGAAATGGGAGGTGCATTCTTTGAAAAAAATGCAGCTGCGATGGAGCAGCGGCTTAAGGAATGTGCTTTGGACATACATAAACAGATAGATTTTTACAGGAAAGATTATGTTGAAAAAATGAAGGTGATTTGTCCGGTGGGTATTTTGGGAGGGATTATGATATCAATAATGCTTATATAAAAATGTGGTAATCCGATTAAACATATTGTTGTATGCGATGAAAGGACTTGATGATGGAGATTTCGATTATTTTTAAGATAGCAGCACTTGGAATAGTGATTACGGTGCTCGGACAGGTCTTAAAACACAGTGGAAGGGAGGAAATGACTTTCCTGCTTAGTCTGGCCGGGCTTGTTATTGTATTGTTCTGGATTGTGCCATATATAAGTGAGCTGTTTAAGACAATGCAGGATATGTTTTCTTTGTAATATGTTGAAGATTGGGATAATAGGAATTGCGGCAGTATTTTTTGCAGTGCTTTTAAAGCGTGACAGGCCTGAGCTTTCAATGCTTCTTTCAGTGGCCTGCGGCACTATAATTTTTGCTTTTGCATTGGAGCGGCTCGGCACAACAATTGAGTTTTTTAAAGGACTTCTTTCAAAGCTTCCTGTGGAACCGGCATTTTTTGTCACTATGGTAAAGATGCTTGGGATTGCATATATTGCGGAGTTTTCATCCTCAATCTGTAAGGACTGTGGTCATAGCGCAATTGCATCGCAGATAGAGCTTTTTGCGAAGGGAGCAATTGTTGTGATGTCAATTCCGGTGATGTCGTGCCTGATAGAGCTGATTGGAGAGCTGTTTTGATTTGTAAAAAATATATTTTGATAATAATCATATTGGCTGTAGTGTTTTTGCCGCAGTGTTTTGTGTATGCGTCGGACACCGAAATTACAGATAAAATTGAGCAGCATATGCTTGAAAAAATAGATATGTCAGAGATTGAAAAATATTCAAAGGATTATCTGCCGGACAGACTATCGTTTTCGGATATAGTGGATGCCATTCTGGCAGGAGATCAAAAGGCCGGTGAAAAAATCTGTGAGTATATTTATGAGCTGTTTTTTTATGAGATAGCGGCGGTGAAGCCTGTTATTATAAATGTGCTGTGCTATACGATACTTTTTATGGTGTTTTCAAGGCTTATTTTCTGGCGGCAGGATTATGTATACAATGTAAGCTTTCTGTTTATGTATGCATCGGTTATATCAATGCTTATGGCATCTTTTTTTGTGCTATCTGATGTGTCAAAGGGCTGTATTGATGTGCTTTTGACTTATCTTACAGCGCTTGTGCCGGCATATGCGACAGTACTTCTTGCGTCCGGAAAAGGATTTTCGGCATCAGGCTTTTACATGCTGGCATTTGTGCTCATTTATGTAGTGGAATGGCTTATAAAGCTGGTGCTCATACCGGGAATTCATCTGTTTCTGGTGCTTGAGGTGCTCAATCACGTATCTAGTGAAAAGAAGCTTGAAAAGCTTGCAGAGTTTATTGAATCAGCAGTTACAAAAATAATGAAGGCATCCATAAAGATAGTGGCAGGCATAGGCATAGTCCAGGCCATGATTGCTCCCGCAAAGGACAAAATATCGGAAAGCCTTATCTTAAAAAGTTTTCAGGCGATACCGGGTGTGGGGAGGCTTGGGCAGGGTGCAGGTGAAATTATGCTTGGCTGTGCGATGCTCATAAAAAACAGTGTTGGTATGGCGGCGATTATCGTGCTTTTTTTCATTGTGCTGACCCCGCTTGTAAAAACACTAATCTTTTCGCTGATGTACAGATTGCTTTCCGCTGCGCTTCAGCCGGTTTCAGACAACAGGATTGTGGAGGGTATAGAAGCCGTTGCCAGGGCAGGAAATCTGTATTATATCGTGATAAGAGATGCAGCTATATTGTTTTTTATAGTGATTGCGATAGTATGTGCATCTACAAGCTTTATGGGAGGTTGATAGGGCATGAAGAGTTATTTGTATCTGGCATTTTTTTTCATGGTAATGACATATTTAACGCCAAAGGAGCAGTACAGGAGGTATTTTAGGTTTATGCTTGGGGTGTTTTTGGCGGTCATTATTCTAAAACCTCTTGCGGCAGGGTATGAATATGACATGAGATTTGCTGAGCTTACAAAGAAAATAGAGGGGATTTCGTATGAATATGACGCGGATACGACAGATTTGTTTACAGCTTTCGAAGCTGAAGAAAACTGACTACATAGTGATTTTACTTGTTGGAGTTCTGCTTCTTATTGTGGTGCTTCCGGTAAAAGAGGATAAAAAGACCTGTAGTAATTCACAAAAGAAAGCTAAAGCCAAGTCAGTAAGTGAAAGCACCTGCGATGATGAAGAATATGAGAAGCTGCTTGAAAAAAAGCTTGAGGGAATTCTAGAAAGGATGGACGGTGTGGGTGAGGTATCTGTGATGATTACGCTGTCAGACGATGGCACAAGGATAGTGGATAAGGATACTAAGGAGACCTCGGAGAGCATTGAAAAGACTACGGTCATATACGATGACGAGGATGCAAGCGTACCTTATGTCACAAGCACGGACAAACCGACTGTTTCAGGAGTGCTTGTGGTAGCGCAGGGCGGAGGAAGCCCACAGGTAAACAACGATATTTCTAATGCGGTTTCTGCATTATTTGATGTGCCCATGCATAAAATAAAAATAGCAAAAATGATATCCAGGGAGGAATAAAATTGAAGAAAGGCAGCCATAAAAATCAGATAATTATTACGACACTTGCACTTCTTTTGGCAGTGGTCGGTTACATAAGCTACGATAACAGGGATACATTTATGAATGCAAAGGATGTGCTTTCCACTGAAATCGAAGCTGTAAATGGAAAGGCAGATACAAAGGAGTCTAAGGAATGTGAGGATACACAGGCATCAGATGAGGTTGCACTTGAGACAGACTCGACAGAGGAAATATTAAATGCCGGCGAAACGGTACTGACAAGTGCATCCACAGAGAGCGAGGAGTGTGTGGCACAGGTGAAGCTGGGACGCGAGCAGGTGCGCTCAAAGAACAAGGAGGCTCTGCAGAAGATTATCGATGATGCAGGAGTGTCAGAGGCCGAGAAGAAGAGCGCGGTCGATGCCATGGTGAAACTGACAGAAAATGCACAGATGGAGGAGGATGCCCAGATGATGCTGGAGGCAAAGGGCTTTAAGAATGCTGTGGTAAGTCTCAGTGATGAATGCTGTGATGTGATTGTGGGAAAGGACGATGTGACTGATGAAAAGAGAGCTCAGATAGAGGACATTATCAAGCGCAAGACAAATATCGGGGCATCAAATATTGTCATATCGACGATGGACTGATACATAAATTTTTAGTGTCTTGAAATGGAAACCGTTTTAAGCTATACTATACTCTGATTTTGTTTGGAGGAAATATCAGTGGATAACTTAAGACAGGAAATAGAAAAAAGAAGAACATTTGCAATAATTTCCCATCCGGATGCAGGAAAGACTACTCTGACAGAGAAGTTTCTTTTGTACGGAGGGGCAATAAACCAGGCCGGTTCGGTAAAGGGAAAGGCTACGGCAAAGCATGCTGTTTCGGACTGGATGGAGATAGAAAAGCAGAGAGGTATTTCGGTTACTTCATCTGTATTACAGTTTAATTATGACGGATATTGCATCAATATTCTTGATACACCGGGACACCAGGATTTCTCAGAGGACACATACCGTACACTCATGGCAGCCGATTCGGCCGTCATGGTAATTGATGCGAGCAAGGGTGTTGAGGCACAGACCAGAAAGCTCTTTAAGGTCTGTGTCATGAGACATATCCCGATTTTTACATTCATAAACAAGATGGACCGTGATGCCAACGATATGTTTGAGCTTCTCGATGACATCGAAAAAGAGCTTGGTATCGCGACATGTCCTATCAACTGGCCGATAGGCTCAGGAAAGCAGTTTAAGGGTGTGTATGACAGAAACAGCAAGGAGGTCATGACCTTTGCAGATACCTTAAAGGGTACAAAAGAGGGCTCGGAGAAGATTATTCATATAGATGATCCGGCTCTTTCCGATGAGATCGGAGAGGAATTTAAAAGTCAGCTCATGGATGAGATTGAGCTGCTGGATGGCGCCAGTGCCGATTTTGATATGGAGCTTGTCACAAAGGGAGAACTTTCACCTGTATTTTTCGGCTCTGCTCTCACAAACTTTGGTGTTGAGACATTTTTACAGCATTTCCTTAAGATGACATATGCACCGACAGCAAGACAATCTGACATCGGAATGATTGATCCTTTTTCAGAGGATTTTTCTGCATTTGTATTTAAAATTCAGGCCAACATGAATAAAAATCACAGGGACAGAATAGCATTTATGCGAATCTGCTCCGGACAGTTTACAGCCGGCATGGAGGTATACCATGTGCAGGGAGGCAAGAGCCTAAAGCTTTCACAGCCGCAGCAGATGATGGCAGATGAGAGAAAAATAGTGGACAAGGCATATGCGGGCGACATCATAGGTGTGTTTGACCCGGGCGTATACTCTATAGGAGATACGCTCACGACAGCAAAGGATAAATTTGAGTTTGAAGGCATCCCGACATTTGCACCTGAGCATTTTGCGAGGGTATCACTTGTTGATTCCATGAAGAGAAAGCAGTTTGTAAAGGGTGTCACACAGATAGCGCAGGAGGGTGCTATCCAGATGTTCCAGGAGTACAAGGGCGGCATGGAAGAAATCATAGTCGGCGTGGTCGGTGTGCTTCAGTTTGACGTGCTTAAATTCAGACTTGAAAATGAGTACAATGTGCAGATCAGACTAGAGAATCTGCCATATGAGCATATCAGATGGATTGAGAACAAGGATGAGGTCAATGTAGATACAATTAACGGAACAAGCGATATGAAGAAGGTTGTCGACATGAAGGGCAATCCGCTTCTTCTGTTCATCAATGAGTGGAGCATCGGCATGACACTCGATAGAAATGATGGACTTGTGCTTACTGAGTTTGGAAGAAACTAGGTAAGGATTTCAAGGTTGAATTTGGACTTGACGTTAGAGAGAGATTATGTGTATAATGAAGACAGTTGTGAAAGCAACTGTCTTTTTAATTATGTTTTATTTGTATATTTTTGAGTATTTTAGCTATAGCTGTTTTAGAGTATAGCGTGAGGCACAAACAGCAGCACGGGCAGCTATCTGATTCTGTAATTATTCCAATTTATTTGTTGACAATTGAATAGAAGTGTATTATTATAATAACAGAACGAACGTTTGTTCGCGAGAGGATAGGAGATTATTATGGCAAAGGAAGATAAATTAAAAGCATTAGACGCTGCCATCGCGCAGATTGAGAAACAATACGGAAAGGGCTCTGTCATGAAGCTTGGCGACAACTCAGCCAATATGAATGTAGAGACAGTACCTACAGGCTCATTAAGCCTTGATATTGCATTAGGACTCGGAGGCCTTCCAAAGGGCAGGATTATTGAGGTGTACGGACCGGAGTCATCAGGTAAGACAACGGTTGCACTCCACTGTGTTGCAGAGGTACAGAAGCGAGGCGGCATAGCAGGCTTTATAGATGCGGAGCATGCTCTTGACCCTGTATATGCCAGAAATATAGGAGTTGATATTGACAATCTCTATATTTCACAGCCGGACTGCGGTGAGCAGGCACTTGAGATAACAGAGACAATGGTGCGTTCCGGCGCTGTGGATATCGTGGTTGTCGATTCAGTTGCGGCACTCGTACCAAAGGCCGAGATTGACGGAGATATGGGGGATTCCCATGTGGGTCTTCAGGCGAGACTTATGAGCCAGGCGCTCCGTAAGCTCACGGCAGTTATCAGCAAGTCAAATTGTATCGTTATATTCATCAATCAGCTTCGTGAGAAGGTAGGTGTGATGTTTGGAAATCCTGAGACTACCACAGGTGGAAGGGCATTAAAGTTCTATTCATCAGTGCGTCTTGATGTCAGAAGAACTGAGTCACTCAAGCAGGCCGGTGAGATAGTCGGCAACCATGTCCGCGTAAAGGTTGTTAAGAATAAAATAGCTCCTCCTTTCAGAGAGGCAGAGTTTGATATCATGTTTGGCCAGGGTATCTCAAGAGAAGGAGATGTGCTTGATCTTGCAGTAAATGCAGGCATTGTCAACAAATCCGGTGCATGGTACGCATACGAGGGAGACAAGATAGGACAGGGTCGTGAGAATGCAAAGACTTATATCCATGAGAATCCGGCATTTTTTGATATGCTTGAGGCAAAGGTAAGGGATTTTTACTTTACACAGCCTGAGGATGAAGATGCTGCAGTACAGGAAGACTCTGAAAAGCTTGAAGCAGATGAGCAATAAGTGAGCAGGGTTATATATGATAGAGATTACCGGATATGAGAATATTGGTAAAGGCAAATACCGCACGACCTTTGATAATGGCACGACATGTGTGCTGTATCGTACAGAGGCCGTGCGGTACTCTATTATGGAGGGAGCCTTTATCAGTGAAGCGGATTACGAAAAGCTGATAACTGAGGTGGTAGGAAAGAGAGCCAAAAAGAGAGCACTGCATTTGCTTGAACAGATGGACAGGAGTGAAAGAAAGCTCAGGGAAAAGCTCGCACAGGGCGGATATCCGGATTGCTGTGTGGATGCAGCAATAGATTATGTCAAGAGCTTTCATTATCTTGATGATTACAGATTTGCTTCCACATATGTCAGGTATCATCAGGACAGCTTAAGCCGCAGGCAGCTGGAGCAGAAGCTTATGACAAAGGGCATAGGCAGAGATGATATAAATTGTGCCATAGACAGCGAATACACTGCTGATGAAAAGGAACATATAGCAAAGCTGCTTGAAAAGAAACACTATGATCCTGATAACTGTGATGAAAAGGAGTTTCGCAGGATATACCAGTTTCTTATGCGCAGGGGCTTTAAGAGCAGCCAGATTCTTTCGGCAATGAGGTCACAATTACCTTGACAATTTGCACCAAAAAGTATAGAATTTAATTGTTGTAATTTGTGAAATACAATGAAAATTTAATAAAGGAGGTGCTCCTGTAATGCTACCGTATATCATTACTGCTGTAGTTTCTATTATTATTACTGCATTGGTTGTATGGTTTGCAGCCGCTTCATACCAGAAGAAATCTGCTAACTCCAAGATAGGAAATGCTGAGGAGAAGGCAAGAGGAATCATTGATGAGGCTGTAAAGACTGCGGAGGAAAAGAAGCGTGAGTCTATGCTTGAGATCAAGGAAGAGTCTATTAAGGCTAAGAATGATCTGGATAAGGAAATCAAAGAGCGTAGAAACGAGATTTCCCGTAATGAGCGTCGTATCGTTCAGAAGGAAGAAAATGTCGACAAGAAGCTTGAAGCTATCGAGAAGCGTGAAGCCGGATTTGCAGTTAAGGAAGAGGAACTCAATAAGCAGAAGATTGAAATATCAAAGCTTAACGAGCAGCGTTTACAGGAACTTGAAAGAATCTCTGGATTAACCTCCGAGCAAGCTAAAGAATATCTCTTAAAGACCATTGAAGAAGATGTAAAACTTGATACTGCAAAAATGATTAAGGAAATGGAAAACAAAGCAAAGGAAGAGGCAAACCGTAAGGCTAAGGATTACGTGGTTACAGCTATTCAGAAATGTGCAGCAGACCATGTGTCTGAGACTACTATTTCAGTAGTATCGCTTCCGAATGATGAGATGAAGGGACGTATCATAGGAAGAGAGGGACGTAATATCCGTACTCTCGAGACTATGACAGGTGTAGATCTTATTATAGATGACACACCTGAGGCAGTTATCTTGTCAAGCTTTGATCCAATTAGAAGAGAGGTTGCAAGAATAGCTCTTGAGAAGCTTATTGTTGACGGAAGAATCCATCCGGCCCGTATAGAGGAGATGGTTGAGAAGGCTCAAAAAGAAGTCGATAATATGATTCGTGAAGAGGGTGAGGCTGCCACACTTGAGGTGGGCATACATGGTATTCACCCAGAGCTTGTGCGTCTTCTTGGAAAGATGAAGTTTAGAACAAGCTACGGTCAGAATGCGTTAAAGCATTCTATCGAGGTTGCACAGCTGGCTGGCTTACTGGCTGCTGAAATTGGCGAGGATGTCAGAATGGCAAAGCGTGCAGGCTTATTACATGATATAGGTAAGGCAGTAGATCACGAGATGGAGGGTTCACACATCCAGCTCGGTGCTGAATTATGTAAGAAATACAAAGAGTCACCACTTGTGATTAATGCAGTAGAATCACATCACGGTGATGTTGAACCGGAGTCACTTATTGCATGTCTCGTGCAGGCAGCTGATACAATCAGTGCGGCACGTCCGGGTGCAAGAAGAGAGACTTTGGAGACATATTCAAATCGTCTTCAGCAGTTAGAGGACATTACAAATGGTTATAAAGGGGTAGAGAAATCTTTTGCTATTCAGGCAGGTAGAGAGATTCGTATTATGGTAGTTCCTGAGCAGGTCAGCGATGCCGACATGGTTATCATGGCCAGAGACATATCTAAGCAGATTGAGTCTGAGTTAGAGTATCCGGGTCAGATAAAGGTTAATGTAATACGTGAGTCACGTATAGTGGATTACGCAAAGTAGAGCATTAGCGTATTGTCGGTTTGACATAATAACATGTACATTTGAAAAGGCTTCGTATGAAGCCTTTTCTTTTTGCTAAAATGTATGAAAACATATGAAAAACACAAATGCAGCCGATTTTACAATGTTGTGCTTATGGTATGAAATAAATTATCGGTAACTGTTCATTACTACTGAAGATAATTGTATATATTGCATAAAAATGTATGTATTAAATATCCTGTATTCACAAAAATAGATAATGGTACGTGACAAAATTAGTAAAATGTTATAAAATAGTAAATGTAATATTTAGCAACTATTCAGTGTTGATGGCTGCGATATTTATAAATATTACAAGGGAGAAACTATATAAAAAATATCATATGGAGGGTTTTACAATGCAGAGATTTACATTACCAAGAGATTTATATCACGGAAAAGGTGCGCTTGAGGCATTAAAGAGCTTTGAGGGAAAGAAGGCTATTATCTGTGTGGGCGGAGGCTCAATGAAGAGATTTGGCTTTTTAGACAAAGCCGAGGCTTATTTGAAGGAAGCAGGCATGGAGGTAAAGCTTTTTGAGGGAATTGAGCCGGATCCGTCAGTTGAGACAGTCATGAAAGGTGCGGCTGCCATGGCTGAGTTTGAACCGGACTGGATTGTAGCAATTGGTGGTGGCTCACCTATAGATGCAGCTAAGGCTATGTGGATTAAGTACGAGTATCCGGATATCACATTTGAGGATATGTGCAAGGTATTTGGTATTCCAAAGCTTAGAAAGAAGGCACATTTCTGTGCTATTTCATCCACATCAGGTACAGCAACTGAGGTTACTGCGTTCTCAATCATCACAGATTATGAGAAGGGTATCAAGTATCCAATCGCAGACTTTGAGATTACACCTGATGTTGCAATCGTAGACCCTGAGCTTGCAGAGACAATGCCACAGAAGCTTGTTGCACACACAGGAATGGATGCCATGACACATGCCATCGAGGCATATGTATCAACAGCCAACAGTGACTTTACAGATCCGCTTGCACTTCATGCAATAGAGATGATACAGCATGACCTGATTGATTCATACAATGGTGATATGGCAAAGAGAGATGCGATGCACAATGCGCAGTGTCTGGCAGGAATGGCATTCTCCAACGCACTACTTGGAATAGTTCATTCCATGGCACACAAGACAGGCGCAGCTTTTGCAGATTATGGTGCACATATCATCCACGGAGCAGCCAATGCCATGTATCTGCCAAAGGTTATTGCTTTTAATGCAAAGGACGAGACAGCAAAGGAACGCTATGGCGTAATAGCAGATTTTATGAAACTGGGTGGAGAGACACTTGATGAGAAGGTTGAGCTTCTTATCAAATACTTACGTGGCATGAATGATGATCTGAATATCCCACACTGCATCAAGAATTACGGAGCAGACAGCTATCCAACAGAGCAGGGCTTTGTACCGGAGGAGGTATTCCTTGAGAGACTTCCTGAGATTGCTGCAAATGCTATCCTTGATGCTTGTACAGGCTCAAATCCTCGCCAGCCAAGCCAGGAGGAGATGGAGAAGCTTCTCAAATGCTGTTATTATGACACAGAGGTGGATTTCTAATCAAAACGGTAACTCTGAATTTAAATTATTTAGAAGGTAAACAGGAAAAATGATTGATGAAATGAAACGGCAAAAAAGAGAGCTTGTATATAAGGGTTCAATACTCGATATATACAAGGATACAATGCAGTTTGCAAATGGTAAGACTGAGGAATGGGATTTTGTTTCACACAGAAAGGGTGCTGCGGCAGTGCTTCCGGTGCTTGATGACGGCAGGATAATCATGGTGCGTCAGTATAGAAATGCTCTCGAGAGGGAGACAATAGAGATTCCGGCCGGCTGCAGAGACTTTGTGGGAGAAGATACCAGACTGTGTGCAGAAAGGGAGCTTAAGGAGGAGACGGGCTACAGCTCTGATGATATCTCGTTTTTACTTTCACTTCGCACAACAGTTGCCTTTTGCGATGAAGAAGTAGATGTCTATCTTGCCAAAAACCTGAAAAAGGGCAAGCAGCATCTAGATGATGCCGAGTCAATCGATGTAGAAATATACACCCTAAAGGAGCTGTGCGACATGATTTATGCAGGGAAAATCCAGGATTCCAAAACAGTCAGTGCAGTTCTTGCTTATAGTAATATGATTAAATAATAAACCGACAAAATAATGCAAGCCACAGGATATATACTCCTGTGGCTTGTGTTTTGTAAAAAAATGTGTGTATAATTTGTGGTTTAAGAATTCATTTCTGCAATGTCGTAGATAAGCTTCTTTGAATCCTCCCATCCTAGACATGGATCGGTGATGGATTTTCCGTAGACATGCTCACCAATTTTCTGGCTGCCCTCCTCGATATAGCTCTCAATCATAAGACCTTTGACAAGTGATTTGATATCAGAAGAAAGCTGTCGGTTGTGCATAACTTCCTTGGCGATACGAATCTGCTCCTTGAACTTCTTTCCAGAGTTGGAATGGTTGGTATCGATGATAGCCGCCTGGTTGACAACGTCCATCTTGTCGTACATTTCGTGTAGACGGATTAAGTCCTCGTAATGGTAGTTTGTTGTAGTGTTGCCATGCTTGCTGACAGCACCTCTTAAAACAACGTGAGTCAGAGGATTTCCTGATGTCTCAACCTCATAGCCTCTGTAAACAAAATGATGTGGGTGCTGTGCTGCGTAAACAGAATTGAGCATGACGGAAAAATCACCGCTTGTAGGGTTTTTCATACCGCTGGCCACATCGAAGCCGCTGACGGTGAGACGATGCTGCTGATCCTCAACAGAACGAGCGCCGATTGCCACATATGAGAGAAGATCCTCAACATAGCCCCAGTTCTCAGGGTAAAGCATCTCATCTGCACAGGTGAGTCCACTCTCTGCGATGGCACGGATGTGCATTTTTCTCATGGCGATAAGACCCTCAACCATGTCAGGAGCCTTCTCAGGGTCAGGCTGTGAGGCAATTCCCTTGTAGCCCTCTCCGGTTGTTCTTGGTTTGTTTGTATATACACGAGGGATGATGATTACGCGGTCCTTTACATCCTCCTGAATCTTTGTCAGACGGCTGACATAGTCACAGACTGAATCCTCGTTGTCGGCTGAACATGGTCCGATAATGACAAGAAATCTATCATCTTTTCCGCAGATAACATCTGAAATCATTGCATCGCGCTTCGCTTTAAGCTCGGTAAGCTCCTTTGACAGAGGATATTCCTCCTTAATCTGTGCAGGAGTTGGAAGCTGGTTTAAAAATGTGAAACTCATGTAATACTCTCCTTTAGTAGATTATACTAACAGTCATTCTAATAGATTGTGAATAAATTGTCAAATTCACAGATGTTCCAATTTTT
>OHPI01001330.1_pt1 | contig 13396 bp, 10 predicted proteins | sample 1577651 | NCBI WGS metagenome assembly OHPI01 (sample SAMEA3879578, study PRJEB24766) | human gut metagenome | biome: human-associated habitat; feature: feces | place: USA | collected 1985/1987
TTGGCTGCCATCGTACGGATGGTATCTCCCAATTGGCGGATTCCATCCGCACTGATTTCCTGGAATGTCATCTTCTTGATAAAGCTATCCAAATTAACACCACTATAAGCATGGGCATATCCATTGGTTGGCAACGTATGATTTGTACCTGAAGCGTAATCGCCTGCACTTTCCGGCGTATAAGGTCCCATAAATACACTTCCGGCATTCTGGATCTTTTCGGCGATTTCACCGTAATCGCGGGTTTGAATAATCAGATGTTCCGGGGCATAATAATTGGTAAAGTCAATCACTTCCTGCGTATTCTTCAATACAATGATACGACTGTGGGCCAAAGCCTTCTCGGTAATTTCCAGACGAGGCAAACGTTTCAGCTGTTCTTCGATAGCTTTTACGACAGGTTCTACAATTGCTTCGGTTGTTGTTACCAAAATAGCCTGACTGTCAACTCCATGTTCGGCTTGTGAGAGAAAATCGGCCGCAATAAAGTCAGGATTAGCGAATTCATCGGCAATTACTTCTACTTCTGAAGGACCGGCGGGCATATCGATTGCCACTTCTTTCAGGCTAACCCATTGTTTGGCAGCCGTTACATACTGGTTTCCGGGACCAAATATCTTATAGACCTTCGGTATGGATTCCGTTCCGTATGCCATCGCTGCAATGGCCTGGCTACCTCCGACTTTACAAATCTTGTTCACACCGGCAACTTTAGCTGCAAACAAAATGGCCGGATGTATCTTCCCCGTTTTAGAAGGCGGTGTACATAAAACGATTTCCTTGCAACCGGCAATCCGGGCCGGAACGGCAAGCATCAATACGGTAGAAAACAACGGAGCCGTTCCACCGGGAACGTATAAACCAACCTTTTCGATTGGAACAGCTTTTTGCCAACAGACAACTCCCGGAGCTGTCTGGATCTTTTTCCCTTCAAAGCGTTGGGAAGCGTGGAAGGTTTCTATATTCTCTTTTGCTGTCCGAATGGCTTGCTTCAAGTCTTCAGAAACCAGACTTTCAGCTTCGGCTATTTCTTCTTCTGATACTAAGAGGTCGGTCAAATCGACTTTATCGAATTGCTTTTCATACTTGCGGATAGCCGCATCACCATTTATGCGGACATCATCCAGTACCTGACGAACGGTGTCAAACAAAGTACTGACATCCATCGTCGCACGTTTGGAAATATTTTTCCATTCGGTGTATTCAGGGTATTTTATTATTTCCATACCTATACCTATTATAATATCATTTTCTCGATTGGCAATACCAAGATTCCTTCTGCACCCAAAGATTTCAGTTTTCCGATGATTTCCCAAAAATGTTTCTCGGCTATTACCGACTGAACCGAAACCCATTCGCCGTTTGCCAAAGGCGTTACGGTCGGGCTCTTCATTCCTGGCAATACTTCGATGATTTCGTCTAATTTATCTTTCGGAGCATTCAAAAGTACATATTTTTTCCCTTCTGCCATTTGGATGGCTTCGAAGCGGAACAATAGTTCATTCAGGATTTCCCGTTTCTCGTCGGTCAGGTCTTTATTTCCGATCAACAAGGCTTCGCTTTGCATGACTACTTCAACTTCTTTCAGCTGGTTACTTACCAACGTACTGCCGGAGCTGACAATATCGAAGATTGCATCAGCCAATCCAATGCCCGGAGCTATTTCTACCGATCCGGTAATTACGTGAGTGTTGGCTTTGATTCCTTTCTCCTGCAAGAAAGTCTTCAGGATTCCCGGATAAGAAGTTGCAATCGTTTTACCTTCAAACCAGGTAACTCCGTTATAATCTTCGTCTTTGGGAATCGCCAAAGAGAGACGGCACTTACTGAATCCCAAGCGTTTGATCAGTTCGGCTTCCGATCCCTTTTCCACATATTCGTTTTCACCGACAATACCGACATCGGCCGTTCCGTTGGCAACCGATTGTGGAATATCATCATCCCGCAAGAAAAGGACTTCAACCGGGAAATCCTTTGCCGAAAGAAGCAATGTTCTTTTGGCTTTGTTCAGTTTGATACCGGCTTCTTCCAGAAGCATCATTGTCTCGTCATACAAGCGTCCTTTCGACTGTACTGCAATTCGTAACATACATTTCCTATTTTAATTGTTATTATTGACAGAACTACGATAAAAAGAAAAAGGCCTACCGAAATCCGGTAAGCCTTCGCCTTTATCTTCTCAAGTATTTACATACCATCAAAACTCACCGAACTATTGCCCGTTGTTGCCATAATGGTGATGATGATGTAAATTACCTGTTCTCATTTTAATTCGCTTTTTATTACGCTTGCAAAGTTACAATAAATATTGAATCTGCAAATATTTCTTACAATTTTATTCTCAAAACCGAGTAATAATTGCGTTTTACTGCTTTCCAAACTCCCGGAGAAAAGTTTTCCGAACAAATTCTTCCTAGTAAGGAAAAGAAATCTCCGACTTACTTCTTCGTATATTCCCGATAAAACTCAGCTACCGATTCGATTCCCTTTAAGAAATAATCAAGGCGGCAGCTCTCATTGGGCGAATGGATAGCATTCTGTTCCAAACCAAATCCCATCAGAACGGTCTTAACGCCCAAAACCTGTTCGAACGTAGAAATAATAGGTATACTTCCGCCCCGACGTACAGCCAAAGGTTTCTTCCCGAAAGCAATACCCACAGCTTTCTCGGCTGCCCGGTAAGCCGGCATATCAATCGGACAAACATATCCTTCTCCGCCATGCTTCGGCGTTACTTTTACTTTTACATAGTCGGGTGCTACCTTATTTATATAGTCCTCAAACAACTTTGAAATCTTCTCGTGCTGCTGATGAGGTACCAAGCGGCAGGAAACCTTGGCATAAGCTTTCGACGGAAGAACTGTTTTGCTTCCTTCTTCGATATAACCGCCCCAGATTCCGCAAACATCGAACGAAGGCCGGCAACTGTTCCGTTCCAGTGTCGAATATCCCTTTTCACCGAACAGGGCGTTTACGTCAATCGCCTGTTTGTACTTGGTTTCATCAAACGGAACTTGTGCAATCATATCCCGTTCCTCTTGCGATAATTCTTCCACATCGTCATAAAAGCCCGGAATGGTAATACGACCGTCCGCATCGGTGATATCCGCAATTATCTTACACAAGACATTGATCGGATTGGCTACTGCACCACCGAAATGACCGGAATGCAGATCGCGATTCGGTCCGGTTACTTCCAATTCCCAATAAGCCAGTCCTCTCAGACCCGTCGTTAAGGAAGGAACTTCGGCACTTACCATGCTGGTATCCGAGACCAGGATGATATCCGACTTCAGGAGTTCTTTATGCTCTTGGCAGAAAGCTTCCAGACTGGGCGAACCGATTTCTTCTCCTCCTTCGAAGATAAACTTGACATTACAGTTCAGCAGTCCTTCCTGTAAGGCTGTCTCAAAGCCTTTCACCTGAATCATGCCTTGTCCTTTGTCATCGTCCGCACCTCTAGCCCAGATACGGCCGTCACGGATTTCCGGTTCAAACGGATTACTTTTCCACAATTCGAGCGGTTCGGCTGGCATCACATCATAATGGGCATAAACCAATACCGTCGGAGCCGTTGCCGAAATAATCTTTTCCGCATACACAATGGGATTCCCGGTGGTCGGCATCACGACTGCTTTATCTGCTCCTGATGACAACAAGACTTCAGTCCACCGCTGGGCACAAGCCAACATATCCGCTTTATGCTCTTGTTTTGCACTGATTGACGGGATTCGGATCAAGGAAAACAATTCCTCCAGAAACCGATCCTGATTGCTTTCAATATATGATTTAACCGACATCGTATTTAAAATGAAGTTAAGTTTCTAATCTGTTCCATTCCCTGATTAAAATCGGAGATGATTTCTTTCATGACATCTGCCACGGATAATTCTTCGCGGAAAAGAGAAGCGATCTGCCCTATTTCGAGCTCTCCTTCTTCCAGATTTCCTTCGAAGATACCTTTCTTGGCACGTCCTTTACCCAATAATTCCCGCAATTCTTCTACCGTGGCTCCACGCGATTCAGCTTCTTCCACAGCCGTCGTAAAGGTACCTTTTACTAATCGTGTCGGAGAAACCTTCTTCAGCAAGAGTTTGGTATCACCTTCATTCAGCGACAAGCACAATTGCTTGAAGGCTTCGTGGGCAGAGCTTTCGGTTGTCAAGGCAAATCTCGTACCAATCTGTACTCCTTCTGCTCCTAAAGCAAAGGCAGCCAGCATCCCGGCTCCTGTTCCGATACCACCGGCAGCAATCAAGGGTAAGCTTGTCTTTCGGCGTACATGCGGAATCAGACACATGGTTGTCGTCTCTTCCCTTCCATTATGACCTCCGGCCTCAAAGCCTTCGGCTACAATCGCATCCACGCCTGCCTCTTCACACTTCCCGGCAAACTTGGAACTACTCACCACATGCACGACTGTAATCCCATGTTCTTTCAGGAATTTCGTCCAGGTCTTCGGGTTTCCAGCCGAAGTAAATACGATTTTGACACCTTCATCCACGAGGATCTGCATGATCTTTTCGATTTCCGGATACATCAGCGGAACATTTACGCCAAAAGGCTTATCAGTAGCTGCCTGACATTTCCGGATATGTTCCTGCAATACTTCCGGATGCATCGAGCCTGCGCCCAATAAACCCAAACCACCGGCATTACTAACGGCCGAAGCCAGTCGCCAGCCGCTACACCAAACCATTCCTCCTTGGATAACAGGATATTTTATCTTAAACAGATTACAAATTCGATTTTCCATACAATTCTTATATAGTTATAGCTGTTGCTTCCTGATTGTTAATCAAAACATGCCAATGGCATTTACCAGCATATTGACGGCAAATGTCAAGGCGATGGATGCATATAGTATTTTAATATTGATCTTCTTGAACAACTGATAATAAACGGTTGCCAACATTATACATGTCAATCCAATTAAAGCGCCTGATCGGATATTGATATCGATTGCCGGAACAGGAAGCCAAGGTTGAGGGAAACACATCAAAAGCAGACCTGCCAGCACCGAAGTTGCCAAAAATGCGGCAAACAAACGTGTACACCACATGCGATATTCGGTAATATGGATAGCATATTGTGCCAGGAAAATCGTGATGAACGGATAAACCGGCAACAAATAACTGGCCCGTTTGACCGGCATCAAGGCATAAGCCAACAATAAAACAATCATGGCAATCAGACTGAATAACTTGACTCCCGTACAATCTACTTTCTTCTTCTCCATTTTGACACCGAAGAGCGAAAAGAAGAAAAAGACAATCCAAGGCAAGAAGCCTAACGCCAACAACGGAATGATGTAAAAGAAATTATGAGTATGAGCTTCCAGACTCCAGAAGTAACTGAACTCCGTTTGCATGACATCCAATAACAGATCCATTCCACCTTGCTTCCAGATACTCACATACCAGAGTACGGGTAAAAACAAAGAAGAGACTGCCACATAAAACATGGCTTTCAGCGACGTTAAAACCGGCTGTTTGCGCGTCACCAGCAGATATACGGTAAATGTAACGACCGGAAGAATCATTCCCATCAAGCCTTTCGTCAGGATCGCTCCGCTTAACAAGGCCGATATTTCAACCGGTATTCCCTTCAATTCATAGTTTTCTTCCCAACGATACAACTGTGTTAAGGCCACGAATATAAAAGTTGCAAACAACAAATCGCCTGAGCTGGCAGCCGAAAGGTTCTGCATACCCGCACAGGTAATCAGAAATAATGTTGAGATAAATGCTTCATGGAATTTCACTCTCCGGCCGAAGAAGATCAACGCCGAAGCCATCATGACAATGAATGCCAGCGCTCCGGGCAGTTGCAAGGTGAATTTCGAGACATATCCCTGCCAACTGGAAAAAAGAACAATGAGCCAATGAAGCATCGGATGATCATAGCTGATTTCTCCGGAAGGCATCTTAGGAAGTACCCATTCACCGGATCTCAACATGGCTTCGGCTACGGCAGCATCCGCCGAATTGGCCGTACTGCCTAATTCACTTAATCCTAACCAAGGTAATACAGAAATAATACAGATGAGAATGATCATCGTGATCGGTTTCTGCAAATACAAATATTGTAAAGTTGGTGTACGCATAAATTTCTCCTAATTTATAAATAGTACAAAGAAACACTTTTTTGGCGACATAATTGGCCTTTTAGTGAACTTTTACATGCCCAATGATGCTTTTATCGCATGACGGATAACGTCTGCTTCGGCTTTATTCTCCCGTAAAATAGAAAGGACAAAGTCCAGATAATGTTCTTTGGTGCTGATCCCACATAATTGGCATACACGGCTTTGCGGCAGCATGCCTTTCTGATTATATACCCGAAGAATATTGTTGTAATCGGCCGTTTCAATATACATCTGAAACGAAGTCTTGATTTGGCTATAAATATCTTCCACCCGGATACGTTCATGGATCTCTTCCACCTGGTCGTTCAACTGTTCGAAAGAATGGATCTTACAGTTCAATGCCATTTCCAGTTTCTTTTTTACCTGATGTTTGGCATGAAGAATGACCTGATCTTCCAAGTCTTTCTCAAAAAGACGGATGACATTCTCTTTTACCTGTCGGAAGATTTCATCCGGATTCTTCATCAACCGGCCGGCAACCGATTTGATGACGTCTTCCAGCATCAGCAAGTTTTCTACCTCTGCCACACTGGGAACAAAGATATGCTGTTCGTTCAGGTAACGTATCTCGCCTTCTGTCCGGCGGTCACGGTCAACGATACCCATACTTTCCAGCATATGAAAGTCTTTTAACTGACCGAAAGCCTTGGTCGTTTCGATTACCTTCTGGCATCCGCCCATCGGTTTCACCATATAATCCGGAAAAACGAGCGAATACAACCGGTTGTCAATACTGTTATTGTCGGTTCCTTCGATAAAAAGAATCGGTTTACGGCTGCCCAATACTTCCATGTAAAGTTCTTCCGGCAGACTTTTATTGTTTTCGATCAATTCGTAGTCCCATATCTGATGATCCGCATCGTACGAACGAATCCATAGTCGCTTGCAGGAACGACGGGCCAAGGCGAAATCAATATCATGTGTCAGATAGACAAACGTACAGTCGGGCCTCAGTTCTTCTATCTTATCCCACAAAAGGTTCTTGATGGAGCTATGCAACAAGGTTTCGGGCTCTTCAATAACCAACAAGGCATTAGCCGGAGCATACAGACCTGCCGCAATCAGATAAAAGACCAGCTTCTCACTGTCACTCATCCGGCCGGCCGTATAAGAGTCTCCGTCGATGCTGGTGGAGGCCAGTTCAATAAAACCCGATTTGCGTACCAGGCGGTTATGCGGGAACATCTTCTCCCAAATCGTCTGGATACGGTCTATCTTGGTGACCGGCGGCAATAGATCGGGTGTCAGCTTGCTTTCTTCCTTATACTGGACGGCAGCTTCAAATTCTTCTGTTTGCAGGTGCAGGATCAACTTTTCATATTCTGACATACGTGGTATGAAAAGTCGCTCCGCAATCATGGACTGAAGCCGTGTCAGCTCGTTGCCGTTGACAGGAGTCTTGTTCTCTTCGCTGCTAAGGAAGAGGGAATGCATTCCGGATATCCATACGCTTTGCCCGGCGTAGCGTTGGTGTAAGTTTCTGCCGAAGGAGCTTTTACCGGCTCCGTTAGCCCCGATTACGACCAGCACTTTCGTGTCAAGGGTAACGGGGGCTGAAGTATTTTGATTGGTAGGAAGAATTAAATCCATAACAGGTCTCCAATTAGTTTCCCCAAAGGTAAATAAAAATTTCATTGGTAGGAAACAAAAATTCCATAAGCATGGAACAAGAGTTTCGTGCTTATGGAACTTTATTTTCTTTTGTATGTACGGACGATTTAGTAAGCTCGTGCGAACAATACGCGCTGTGCGGAAGGTCTGCCGGTCACCATGCATTTGCCCGGAGTCTTGTCGCCTTCCAGCGGAATACAGCGGATCGTGGCTTTCGTTTCGTTCTTCACCTGCTCTTCCGTTTCGGGCGTTCCGTCCCAATGAGCCATGATGAAGTAGCCCTCTTCGATCTTTTCCTTGAACTCTTCGTAGGTGTCGACTGTAATAGTCTTTTCCGTGCGGTGGTCGAGTGCTTTTTGGAAGATGTTCTTCTGGATTTCTTCCAACAGGTTCTGAACATATGTTTCGATGTTGTCGCAAGTTACGGTTTCTTTCTCCAGTGTATCACGACGCATCACTTCGATCGTATTGTTTTCCAAGTCGCGTCCGCCCATAGCCAGACGTACGGGAACGCCTTTCAGTTCGTATTCGGCAAACTTCCATCCCGGCTTCTTGTTGTCGGCATTGTCGAATTTGACCGAGATGCCTAACGCTTTCAGCTTGGCAACGATGCCGTTTACCTTTTCGCTGATCTGCGCCAACTGCTCTTCGCTGCGGTAGATCGGGATGATTACCACCTGGATAGGAGCGAGGTGAGGCGGCAATACCAGACCGTTGTCGTCGGAGTGGGACATGATCAGGGCGCCGATCAGACGGGTTGAAACCCCCCATGAAGTCGCCCAGGCGTAGTCGCTCTTTCCGTTCTTGTCGATAAAGGTAACGTCGAACGCCTTGCCGAAATTCTGTCCCAAGAAGTGGGAAGTTCCAGCTTGCAGCGCTTTTCCGTCCTGCATCATCGCTTCGATCGTGTAGGTGTCCAATGCACCTGCGAAACGTTCGCTTGCAGATTTGACACCTTTGATGACCGGCATCGCCATATAGTTTTCTGCAAAGTCAGCATATACACCTTGCATCTTCTTTGCTTCGATTTCGGCTTCTTCGCGTGTCGCGTGAGCAGTATGTCCTTCCTGCCACAGGAATTCTGCGGTACGGAGGAAGAGGCGGGTACGCATTTCCCAACGCATCACGTTTGCCCATTGGTTGCAAAGAATAGGCAGGTCGCGGTAAGACTGGATCCAATTACGATAGGTGTTCCAGATAATTGTCTCGGATGTCGGACGGATAATCAGTTCTTCTTCCAGTTTGGCTTCCGGATCAACCACTTCACCTGTTCCGTCATGGTTGGTTTTCAGACGATAGTGAGTAACCACAGCACATTCTTTTGCGAAACCTTCTACGTGTTCGGCTTCCTTGCTCAAAAATGATTTCGGGATCAACAACGGGAAGTAAGCATTCACATGTCCTGTTTCTTTGAATTTATCATCCAGGATACGCTGCATCTTTTCCCAGATTGCATATCCATAAGGCTTGATGACCATACAACCGCGTACTGCAGAGTTTTCAGCCAAGTCGGCCTTGATTACCAAATCCTGATACCACTGTGAATAATTTTCACTTCTCGGAGTCAGTTCTTTCAGTTCTTTTGCCATTTTATATTCTATTTATTGTATTATTCTTGTCATTCAGCCTGCAAAGTTATAAAATATATCGCAGAAACCATACCCGTAACCAGAGCTTTTGCGAAGTAACTGCTTCAATCCTGACAGAGACACACAAAAGGCACAAACAGGCTCACCTTTACAGCAGCCCATTTGTGCCTTCTTTTCTTTACTGTCTTATCCTAAAGTTAGATTTTCCTTATAATTCGCGAATCCAGATATTCCGGAAACTGATCGGTTCGCTCGGATCACCATGGCTTTGCAGGATGATCGGGCCGGCACCGTGTGCCTTAACCTGTGGGAAACCAATCCATTCAGTCGTTCCCAAAATAGTTGTATTGTTTTGCAGCACAACACCGTTATGAATAACCGTTACCGTCGGATGTGTCCGATAACTACCGTCTTTCTTGAAAGTCGGGGCATTGTAGATAATATCATATACGTTCCATTCACCCGGTTTACGCATGGCATTGGCCAACGGAATCGACTGTTTATAAATACTTCCCGTCTGACCGTTCACATAAGTAGGATTGTTGTAGCAGTCCAGAATCTGAACTTCATACAAACCTTGCAAAAAGACACCACTATTTCCTCTCAACTGGCTTTCGCCCGTGATGTTTTCCGGAACACACCATTCAATATGCAGCTGGAAGCTATCAAACTTCTGCTTTGTCTGAATATCTCCTTTTTTCTTATTAACCGTGAAGACACCGTCGTGTACATCCCATTCGGCCGGTCCACCTTTCACACTTTCCCATTGGGAAAGGTCTTTTCCGTCAAACAAAACAACAGCATCCGACGGAGCAGTAAAACCACCACCTTTCAATTCGGTACCAGGAGTAACAACGGGCGGAACAGGTTCATAAAACTCTGACATTTCATGCGTGATTCCTGCATAACCGGTAGGCATGACAAACTCTTGTTTCTTGTCTTGTGCTTGAGCACTCACACAGGCAGCACAGGCGAACGCTGCCAACATCATTCTTACAGTAAGTTTTTTTCCATTCATGGTAAATAAAGATTTTGTATAGCACTAATTAATGGTTACAAATATAGACTTTTTATCTAATAAGTGTACAAAATAGGGGAATATTTATCACTATTTAAATATTCCCCTACTATTCAACTGAAGACTGTTATTTTATCTGATGATTAAACAGACGTTGTTCTGCCAACTGTTCAAATTTAGTACCCGGACGACCGTAGTTACAATAAGGATAAATACTGATTCCTCCGCGAGGTGTAAAAATACCAGTTACCTCAATGTACTTCGGATCCATCAGCTTGATTAGATCTTTCATGATCTTATTAACGCAATCTTCATGAAAATCCCCGTGATTCCGGTAACTGAACAAGTATAGCTTCAAACTCTTGCTTTCAACCATTTTTACATCGGGAATATAGTCAATGTAGATGGTAGCAAAATCCGGCTGGCCAGTAATCGGGCACAGACTGGTAAATTCCGGACAGTTAAAATGAACCCAATAATCATTTTCCTGATGTTTGTTCGTGAAGGCTTCCAATACTTCCGGTGCATAATCCTGACGATATACCGTATTTCCTCCCAATAAATGTAATTCGTGCTCTTCTTTTCTCGTATCCATCTGATTAATCATTAAGATGTTTTCCTGCTTTTCTTTCCAAATACTTCTCCAGTCCGGCCTTTCTCAACCGGCAAGCCGGGCAATGACCGCAACCATCAGCCATCACTCCGTTATAACAAGTCAATGTCTGGGTACGTACCAGGTCGAACACTCCCAGTTCGTCCGACAGTTCCCAAACTTCACTCTTGTCACGATCCATCAACGGCGTATGAATCACAAACTGATCATCCATAGCCAGATTAAGCGTCACATTCAAAGAACGGATAAACGTATCCCGACAATCCGGATAACCACTGAAATCAGCCTCCGAAACTCCGGTCACCAAATGATGAATTCCTTTACTTCGTGCCAGAATAGCCACGAAAGTCAGAAAAACCATGTTTCGCCCCGGAACAAACGTATTCGGATACGTCTCTGCCGGCTTCACCTGATCCATCTCGATCTGATCATTCACCAACGAACAGTTCGGATCCAACTGGCTAATCAATGAAACATCTAATAAATGGAAGGGAACTTGGGCATCCGCAGCGATCTTCCGGGCTACTTCTACTTCCAATGCGTGTTTCTGCCCATACGTAAAACACACAGCCTCGACATGCGAGAAATGCTTCTTGGCCCAAAACAGACAAGTGGTAGAATCTTGTCCGCCGGAGAAGCATACCATTGCAGCTTCTTTTTTCTTCATAAAATTCTTGTTTTTAATACGTGGTTTAGCAAGCACACGGAAAAGAAAACGATTCTTTTCGGAGAACAAAGATATAAAGTTTTAGGAAATAATGCCGGATAGACAAGCTATAAACCAAGATTTTTGCACACAAATCCATATTTTGTGCCGCACATTTTCGGTTAAAATGTGCATATATTCAAAAAAGTCACTTATCTTTGCCACCGTTTTTCACAAATGAGGAACATTTTTACAAACTAATAACATATTTTTATGAAGCAGATTATCGCATTAGCTAGCCTTGCCCTGTTGCCTTTTTCACAGGTAGCAGCCGAAGGTTTTCAAGTAAATGCCCAAAGTACAAAACAGGCCGGCATGGGTCATGTGGGTGCAGCCTTAAAACTAGGCGCAGAAAGTATGCATTTCAATCCGGCAGGTCTGGTTTATATGAACAACGCTGTTGAATTATCTGCCGGTGTCTCCGGAGTATTTGCCTATGCTAAGTGCCAGACAGGAAACGAAACCTATAAAACGGACAACACGCCAAGTACACCTCTTTACATCAACGCAGGTTTCAAGATTTATGATAACTTAGCTGCGGGTATTATGATCAATACACCGTATGGTAGTAGTATCAACTGGGGGAATGACTGGGCCGGAGCTCATCTGGTGCAGGACATTGCCTTGAAAGCATTTAATGTACAGCCTACTATCTCATGGAAAATCATGGATCGGTTAAGTGTAGGTGCCGGTTTAATGATGGAGTTTGGTAACATTACCCTTAACCGTGCATTGATCGGTCCGGGCGCCATGACCAATATGGCCAACAGCATGATGGGACCGGTTTTGGAAAAATATCCGATGTTCAAACCGATGGTTGAACCAATCCTGACTGAAATGCAACGTTATGACGATGCTTCTGCAGCTTCAGTTTCTTTGGAAGGAAAAGCCGGATTACGTTTAGGCTTTAATGTAGGTGCGATGTTCGATATCAACGATAAATTTACAGTAGGTCTCTCCTATCGTTCCAAAGTAACAGCTAAAGTAAAAGAAGGAGACATCAGCTTGCGTTATGCCAACAAAGAACACCTGGAAGCTTTATTGGGCAATGTCAATAAATTACTTCAGACAGCAGCAGCCATGGGTATTCCGAACTTACCGGAAAACGGAATCAACGTACCTCCTTTGGAAAGTGGTACTTTCTCTGCCGAACTGCCTTTGCCCGACAACTGGAATGTAGGTTTGACCTATCGCCCGACTGATCGTTGGACTGTTTCCGGAGAAGTTCAGTTCGTAGGATGGAATGCCTATAAATCTCTGGATGTTTATTTTGAACCGGATGCAGAACTGGGACAGTATAACATCAAAGCTGCCAAAGAATATAAGAACACGCGTATCTATCGTATCGGTACACAATTTGCAGCTACCAACCGGTTGGATGTTCGCTTCGGAGCTTATTATGATGAATCTCCGGTAAAAGACGAATACCTGAATCCGGAAACACCTAGTATGGATAAATTGGGTATCACTGCCGGATTAAGCTTCCGCCCGATCGAACCACTATCCGTTGATTTTGCTTTCTCGTATGTAACTGGCTTCGGTCGCGATGGTTCTTATACCGATACAGACTTATTAGGTCTACCGCGCACCTTCAGTGGTCACTATGATGCCTATGCATTAATGCCAGCCATCGGAATTTCATACAATTTCTAATATAAAACTGTACGTCTTATCAGGGCAAACAAAAGGGTAACTTGCTACAAGTTGCCCT
>OHPI01001342.1_pt1 | contig 13318 bp, 10 predicted proteins | sample 1577651 | NCBI WGS metagenome assembly OHPI01 (sample SAMEA3879578, study PRJEB24766) | human gut metagenome | biome: human-associated habitat; feature: feces | place: USA | collected 1985/1987
TGTGTCGCTCGGAACGATAGTTATTATACCAGATATACGAAGAATGTCAAGCATTATTTTCAGATTTTCTCGACAAATTTTTGCGGCAAAATTGATGCACTCTGAATAGCCGCTGCAGGGCGAAATTTTCGCCAAAGTGTGATACAATAAACAGGACGCGCTGCGGGTGCTCCTGTATGCGCAGACTAAGAAGCTGCTTTTGCACACCGTAGCACACCGCTGCGCGGCCCGCTTGCTGCCATACCGGCAGTGGTGCGGTGTCGGCCCGGTGTGCCCCGGAGCGGGAAAGCGGCTGCCGAGAAAATGAGGGAAAACAGAATGTTCAATGTTATCATTTTTCTGCTGGGGGCAGGCATCATGTTCTTTATGGCGCTGCGCAGTGTGCTGGCACGGCGCAGGCTGTGCACGCAGGGGCAGAAGGTCACGGCCACGGTGGAGGGCACCGTGAAGAGCCGGGATGGTGGTGCCTATGTGCTGGCCTTTACCACCGCAGGCGGCAGCCATCGGCTGCACTACCCGAAGCCTGCGCGGGGCAAGAGCTTTGCGGTGGGGGATACCGTCACCTTATACTATGACCCCGACGCCCCGGAGAAGATGTACGTGGAAGGCGACCGGGCCACGCTGGGAGCCGAGGTGCTGTATGCCGTGCTGGGTGTGGTCCTGCTGGTGCTGACCGTGGGCATTGCCCGCTGAAAGGGGAAGAGAGGATGAAACTGGAACATTTTGGCATGGCTGAGCCGGGCGACTGCCGTCTGGTATTCACAGCCGGTGCCGAGGAACTGGCGGCAGCCATTGCACAGGTGCAGGCAGGGCCGGACGCGCCGCAGGAAGAGGACGGTCTGCTGACTGAGGCGGTGAACCGCACCATTCTGGGCGGCTTTTCGGCGCTGTATGAGCAGCTGGTACAGGAGTATCATGTGGTGCCGGTGACCGACCCGGATTTTGAACTGCTGGCGGTGAACCGGGCCGAGGGCTTCCGGGCGGGGGCGCAGTTCTACGCGCTGCCGCCGCTGGAAGTGGGGCAGTACACCGGTTTCGTGCAGGCCGTGGAGCCGCACCCCATCCGGCAGCTGACCATTGAACTGGAGATCAACCGTCACCACGGCGACGAGGAGCGTGCAGCCGACGCCGCGGGCAAGGCTGCGCTGCGCCGGCAGGTGGCCCGGGACATCTGGGCCCAGCGCTGCGCACAGGCGGTGCAGCGTGCCCGCAGGGAGCTGGTGTGGCAGCTGGGTGATGTGGTAACGGGCACCCTGCCAAAACAGCTGGTGGGCGGCAATTACTTTGCCGAGCAGCGGCAGTTCAACCTGAGCCTGCAGGCCAACGGCATCAACTTTGACCAGTTCCTCAAGGTGCGCGGTCAGACCGTGGAGGAGTTCCGCGTCTGGCTCCACACGCAGGCAGAGCGCAAGCTGCGCAGCTGGCTGGGGCTGTTGCTGGTGGCGGAAAAGGAAGGGCTTGCACCCTCGGACGCCGAGGTAGCGGCAGCCGCTGCCCACTGGGACGCGAAGCTGGACGGTGAGCGTACCTTCCCGGCCAACGATGCACGCAAGGTGCGCCAGCGTCTGGCCCGGGAGAGGGCAGAGCAGTTCATCGTGGAGCATTCCACCCTCACCCCCCCACCGGAAGAACCGGTGGTGCAGCAAATCGGGTGAAAGAAATAAAAGCAGCAAAGAAAGGCCGACGTAACTCCTTCCGTCACGGCTTACGCCGTGCCACCTCCCTCTGTGAGGGAGGCTTTGGCATGGCATAAAGCCTTATCTCTTCGCCAGAGGCTCCCTCACTGAGGGAGCTGTCGAGCGAATGCGAGACTGAAGGAGTTTGCGCCGGCCTTTGCCGTCAGGTTACTGCTTGGGGAATGCCTTGTTCCACACCTGAATCACACGGAACTTGGGTGTCCAGCCGTCCGGGTCAAAGCTGCTGTCCTTCTTCAGGGTCAGCAGGCCCTGCTCCACGCACCACTGGGCCGCTCTGGCGGTGTCCGGGTCGGTCACATCCGCAAAAGCAGGGGCGTTCACGGGTTCGGGACGGCCTGCGGTGTTCCACACCAGCAAGGCCAGCTGGCCGCGGCTGGCCGGGATGGCTGCGCCCTCGGGCAGCAGGCTGTGCAGCATCACGCGGGTGACGAGCTCATAGCCGCCCCACACGGCCGCGCCGCCCACGGCCACAGCGGCAATGGCGCCGCCTGCGGTGCTGCCGGTGTCTGCGGGGGCACTCGAGTCGTCGGGGAGGTCGGGTTCCTTCACTTCGTCGAAGGTGAGGACGAACTCCTTGTAATCGTCGTCGGCTCCATTGCCACGCACATCATACCGATAGGTAAGAGACGTGGTATTGTACGGTACGGTCAGGATGCCGTTTTCTACGGTGACGCCCTCAGGCCACACGGCACGGTCAGGGTCAAAGCCCTTCAGCGCGGACAGATCAAACTGGCCGGCCTCGTCCACGGTGATCTGGCGCTTGTTGCCGGAGCAGTCCAGCGTGTCCAGCGCGGTGTTCTTGCTCAGATCAAGACTGGTGAGCTGGTTGTCGTGGCAACCCAGCTTGGTCAGCGCAGTGTTCTGGCTCAGGTCAAGGCTGGTGAGCTGGTTGTAGTTGCAGTCCAGATAGGTCAGTGCAGTATTGTTGCTTACATCCAGACTGGTGAGCGGGTTGAGGGCACAGTCCAGCTTGGTCAGCGCAGTGTTCTTACTCAGGTCAAGGCTGGTGAGCTGGTTGACTTGGCAATTCAGCTCGGTCAGCGCGGTGTTCTTGCTCAGATCAAGGCCGGTGAGCTGGTTGAACTCGCAGTACAGCTTGGTCAGCTTAGTGTTTTTGCTCACATCCAAACGGGTGAGATTATTGTTTTTACAGTCCAGCTTTTCCAGATTCGGGAAAAGTTCAATGCCGGTCAAGTCTTTGATATTAGCATAAGCGACGTAGAGCTCGGTCACGCCATCCAGCTCAGCCTGACTGAGGGTGCCGTCGCCGTCCTTGTCGCATCTGAGCTCCACATAGGCGATGAAATGATCATCCGGGAAGTGGGTCGAGTTAATGGGGATGCTGCCCGTTTCTGCAGCGGGCAGGGCCGCAGTCCCTTCCGCCAGCACCGGTGTGCACAGCGACAGGGTGAGTGCACTTGCCACAGTGGCAGCGCAGATGCGTTGAATGAACTTGTGCAGATTCATAAAACTCCTCCTTTGAGCCGGAAAGGGAAAACATACCCCCCCCCGTAATTATCCTGACCTGATAATAGCACAAAAGAGGGGCAAAGGAAATGAAATCTGCGTGAATCGCCCCAAAATCTGCGTGAAAAGCAGTCGGCGGCGGATTTTTCCCCTTGACAGGGCAGGCGGAAGATAAGAAAAAACCGGCGGGATGCAATGTCCTGCCGGTTTCCTTCTTTTTGGGGCAAGCGCCCTTTTCAGGTCTCCACGCCCTCGAACTGGCTGTTGTACAGCTTGGCGTAGAAGCCGTTTGCCGCCAGCAGCTGGTCGTGATCGCCCTGCTCCACGATGTGGCCGTCCTTCATCACAAGGATGACGTCGGCCTCCCGGATGGTGGAAAGGCGGTGGGCCACGATGAAGCTGGTGCGGCCCTGCATCATGCGGGCAAAGGCTTTCTGAATGCGCACCTCGGTGCGGGTATCGATGGAGGAGGTGGCCTCGTCCAGAATCAGCATCGGCGGCAGGCAGAGCATCACGCGGGCGATGCACAGCAGCTGCTTCTGGCCCTGACTGATGTTGCCGCCGTCCTCGGCGATAACGGTGTCGTAGCCCTCGGGCAGGCGGCGGATGAAGCTGTCGGCGTGGGCGGCTTTGGCTGCTGCCACCACTTCTTCCAGTGTGGCGTCCGGCTTGCCGTAGGCGATGTTCTCCCGCACGGTACCGGCCCGCAGCCAGGTGTCCTGCAGCACCATGCCGTAGCTGCCCCGCAGGGAAGCGCGGGTCACATCCCGGATGTCAGTGTCGGATACTTTGATGCTGCCGCCGTTCACGTCATAGAACCGCATGAGCAGGTTGATGAGGGTGGTCTTGCCGCAGCCCGTAGGGCCCACGATGGCGATGCGCTGACCGGGCTTCACGTCGAGGCTCAGCCCCTCGATCAGCGGGCGGTCGGGCAGGTAGCGGAAGGAAACGTTTTCCAGCTGCACATGGCCGTCCGGCTGCAGTACGGGGGCGTTCGCGGCTTCCGGCACCTGATCGTCGGCGTCCAGCAGGTCGAACACGCGGGCCGCACAGGCCAGAGCGTTCTGCAGCTCCGTTACCACGCCGGAGATCTCGTTGAAGGGCTTGGTGTACTGGTTGGCGTAGCTCAAAAACACGCTCAGCTGGCCGATGGTGATGCCGCCCCGCACTGCGTACACGGCACCCACAAGGCCCACGCCTGCGTACACGATGTTGTTCACAAAGCGGGTGGCGGGGTTGGTCAGGCTGGAAAAGAAGATGGCCTTCAGGCTCACATCCTGCAGACGGCTGTTCACCTCGTCAAAGGCGGCAAGGCTCTCGGCCTCATGGCCGAAGGCCTGCACCACCTTCTGGCCCTCGATCATCTCGTTGACCAGCGCGGTCTGCTCGCCGCGCACGGTGCTCTGGCTCTGGAAGTAACCATAGCTGCGCTTGGCAAGGAAGCTTGCCACCACAAGGCTGAGCGGGGTGATGCACACCACCACCAGCGTGATGGGCACGTTCTCGCTGAGCATGAAGAGCAATGTGCCCAGAATGGTCAGGATGCCGCTGAACAGCTGGGTGAAGCCCACCAGCAGGCCGTCCGCAAAGGTGTCCACATCTGCCACCATGCGGCTTACGATGTCGCCGGAGGGGTGGCTGTCCAGATAGGACAACGGCAGGGTCTGGATCTTGCGCAGGGCTTCGTTGCGCAGATCCCGGCTGACAAGAAAGGTGATGCGGTTGTTGCACACGCTCAGCAGCCACTGGGCCAGCGCAGCCGCTGCGGCTACCACCAGCACTTCAATGATAATGTGCATCACACCGCCAAAATCCACGGTGCCTTTGCCCAGCATCAGATCGATGGCGCTGCCGCACAGGATGGGAATATACAGCTGTGCGCCCACGCTCACGGCGGCCACCACAAGGCTGCACACCACAAACAGGGAATAAGGTTTGATCTTGCCCAGAACACGGGTCAGGGTGGCCTTGCGCTGCTGCGGGGTCAGCCTGTTTTTTGCTTTTGCACTCATTTCTGCGCATCCCCTTTCTTGAACTGGCTCTCGTAGATCTCCTCGTAGACGGGGCAGGTCTGGCGCAGCTGGTCGTGGGTGCCGATGCCCACCAGATGGCCGTCGTCCAGCACCAGAATTTGATCCGCGTGCTGCAGGCTGGCGGCGCGCTGGCTCACGATGAACACGGTCAGGCTGCCGGGCAGAGCCGCCAGTGCCTTGCGCAGGGCGGCGTCGGTGGCGTAGTCCAGTGCGCTGGAGCTGTCGTCCAGAATGAGGATGTCCGGCCTGCCCACAAGGGCGCGGGCAATGGTCAGGCGCTGCTTCTGGCCACCGGACAGGTTGCGGCCGCCCTGCTCCACGGGCTCGTCCAGCCCAAGGGGCTTCGCCCGGACGAATTCTGCCGCCTGTGCGGTCTCAAGGGCCTGCCACAGCTCTTCATCCGATGCATTTTTGCGGCCCCACAGCAGGTTGGAGCGGATGGTGCCGCCGAACAGCTGGGCCTTCTGCATCACCACGGCCACCTTGCCGCGCAATGCTTCGCGGGGGTAGCTGCGGACGTCGCGGCCCATGATCTCCACCCTGCCCTCGGTGGCATCGTAGAAGCGGGGGATAAGGTTCACCAGACTGGATTTGCCGCTGCCGGTGCCGCCGATGACGCCGATGGTCTGGCCCTGCTTTGCGGTAAAGCTGATGTCGGAAAGGCTGGGTGCGCCTGCGCCCGCGTAGGTCAGGCTTACGTGGTCAAAGCGCACGGCATCGCCGGTTTTTCCAGTTGGCACCTCGCCCAGAAGCTTTTCCGGGAAGGCCATGCCGGACTGTGTGTCCAGCACAGCCTGCACACGGCCTGCGCAGGCAAGGCCCTTGCTCACCTGCACGATGAGGTTGGCCAGCTTGACCAGCTCCACCAGGATCTGGTTCATGTAGTTTACCAGAGCAATGACGTCGCCGGAGGCCATGCCGCCCACATTGATCTCGATGCTGCCCACGTACAGCAACGCCACGATGGCAATGTTGATGAGCACATAGGTCAGCGGGTTCATCAGGGCGGAAATGTGGCCCACATGCAGCTGCATCCGGGTCAGCAGGTCGTTGGCGTTCTCAAAGCGCTCCACCTCGCTGGCTTCCTTATCAAAGGCGCGCACGACACGCACACCGGTCAGGTTCTCGCGGGTCAGGCCCAGCACGCGGTCCAGACGGTTCTGCACCGTTTTATACAGGGGCCGCGTGGCTGCCATGATGCTGAACACCACCACGCTCAGCAGCGGGATGGTGACAACAAAGATCAGCGCGGCCCGGGCGTTGACCGTAAAGGCCATGACCATGGCACCGATGACCACGAACGGGCTGCGCAGGAACAGGCGCAAAAACAGGTTCAGGCCGTTCTGCACCTGATTCATGTCGCTGGTCATGCGGGTGATGAGGGTGCTGGTGCCCAGCGTGTCCATCTCGGTAAAGCTCAGGGTCTGGATATGTGCAAACAGGGCATGGCGCAGGGCTGTGGAATAGCCCACCGCTGCCTTTGCGGAAAAATACTGCGCCGTCAGGCTGCAGACAAGGCCGATGAAAGCCAGCAGCAGCAAAAGTCCGCACCGCACAAGGATATAGTGAAAATCGTGGGCGGCAATGCCGATGTTCACGATGTCCGCCATCACCAGCGGCACGAACAGGTCGAACGTAGCTTCCAGCATCTTGAAAAGGGGAGCAAGCGCAGCCACGCGCCTGTAGCCCTTCAGGTAGCTCAGCATCTTGTTCAAGGCGGTTCTCCTTCTTTCTATACATTATAAAATCACCTTATTATAGCGCAGAAAAAGGCAAAATGCCATAGAGAAAGCACAAAATTGAATGTTGTCGGATCTTGTGCTATACTGTCTCTGCGGCCCTTCTCCGATCCCCCAGTCGCGGAAAGGAGGTGAGTTCCTTGCATACGCTCATTTCATTTATTCAAACCGTTGCAGCGCAGGTAGTTGCCTACTACCTTTGCAGCTGGATCGACGGCAAGATAGGCAAGGGCAGCAAACACTAAAAGAAGCCCCCCGGTACTCCGAATACCGGGGGGCTTCGCTTTTGGCATGAATTCCTTGAGAACGCTCATCTCATTGCCTACCCTTATTATATGCGCTTCAGGGCAAAAGTCAAGGTGGAGCGAAAAATTTAACACTTGCCCGGCGGTAGAGCGGGCAAAACCTCCCCGTTGAGAAAAATCCCATTTCCTGCTATACTAAAAGCTGACTAGAAACTGGAAGAATGGTGAGCAGATGGCAAGAAGAGCAGATGGCGGCATCCGGCTGCGCCCGGTGGGCACCCACAAGCGTCGGCAGACCGCCCCGACCTACAGCCCGGCGGGGACCGGCTGCCCGGCCTTTGAGCAGGCAGTGGAAAATCTTTACAAGGGCCAGAACGAGGAAGCGTTCTGGACGCTGATGGGCGCACTGAACTATGCGCTGGAAATGGAGACCCATGTTCTGGTGCCGCTGCAGACGGCTCTGACCGTGCACAACATGCCCGCTCCATGGACGGAGCACCCGGTCCCGGCCGAAAAGGCAAAGGGCCTGCAGCTGTGGACCCTGCGCAATGACAAGGGCCGCACATGGCTGCCGCTGTTCACCTCCGGCGCTGCGGCCTGCGGCGACCGCAGCACCGCCGCCCGGCCTATGGCGGACTACACGCTGCAGGATGCCATGGAGCTGGCCCTCAGCACCCCGGGCATCGATGGCGTGGTGCTGGACCCGTGGAGCCACTCGGCTACGCTGGACGGGGCACTGCTCAACGGTCTGCTGCACGCGGGCCACACCCCCGAGGAACCCGGAGACGCGGAGGCAGACGCCGGAAAGGAAGCCGCCCGCAAGGGCTGCTGGGAACAGGCGGTGGAATGCTTTGAAAAAGCCGCCGAGCTTGGCAGCGCCATGGGACTTTCCCGGCTGGCAGACTGCATCTATAAGGGCCGCGGCACCCGGCCCGGCCGCACACAGGCCCGCCGCATGTGGAAGGAAGCCGCAGAGAGCGGCGAGGTGCTCTCCATGATCGCTTTGGGCGATGACTGCGCCGCCCGGGGTGAGACCGGCAGAGCGCTGATCTGGTACCGGAAAGCGCGGGAAGCCGCTGCCCGCATGCCGGATATCGAGTACACCCCGCAGGTGTGCCTGCGCATGGCCCAGACCGAGACCCGCTATACCAGCCGCAAAAAGGCGCTGGCGCTTGCGGCAGAAGCAAGGCAGGGTTTTGCCCTTCTGGCCCGGGAACAGGAGCCGGACGCGGCCCAGTGGCTGGCCGAGGCGGAACAGCTCATCCGGGAGCTGACCGCTGAGCCGCCTGCACAGCCTGCAGCCTATGACATGGATTCTTTACAATTGGACTAAAAAAGCGTCATACAGATACGCTACAATAATCAGAAAATGATAAAAATTCTGTGCAGAAACGGCACCGGAGAGGAAACAGACGATATGAGCAAAGTGATCGGCATTGATCTGGGCACGACCAATTCCTGTGTGGCAGTGGTGGAGGGCGGCAAGCCCGTAGTCATCACCAATGCGGAGGGCGAGCGCACCACCCCCAGCGTTGTGGCCTTTACCAAAGACGGGGAGCGTCTGGTGGGCGGCGCAGCCAAGCGCCAGATCGCCACGAATTCCGGGCGCACCATTTCCAGCATCAAGCGCCACATGGGCTCCGATTACCGGGTGCACATCGACGGCAAGGACCTGACCCCGCAGGAGATCAGCGCCATGATCTTAGCCAAGATCCGCCGCGATGCCGAGAGCTATCTGGGTGAGCCGGTGACCGAGGCGGTTATCACGGTGCCCGCCTACTTTGACGACAGCCAGCGCAAGGCCACGCAGGACGCGGGCCGCATCGCGGGCCTGAACGTGCTGCGCATCATCAACGAGCCTACTGCCGCTGCTGTGGCCTACGGTCTGGACAACGAAGCGGCGCAGAAGATCCTTGTCTATGATCTGGGCGGCGGCACCTTTGATGTGTCCATCATCGAAATCGAGGACGGGACCTTTACGGTGCTTGCCACCGGCGGCGACACCCATCTGGGCGGCGACGACTTCGACCAGCGCATCGTGGAGTATGCCGTGGCAGAGTTCAAGAAGTCTGACCGCATCGACCTCAGCCGCGACCCCGCTGCCATGGGCCGCCTGAAGGAAGAGGCCGAAAAGGCCAAGAAGGAGCTTTCCGCTGCGCCGTCCGCACAGCTGAACCTGCCGTTCATTGCGGTGGGCAAGGACGGCCCGCACCATCTGGACCTTTCGCTGTCCCGCCCGCAGTTTGAGATGATGACCGGCGACCTGCTGGCCCGCACAGTGGCTCCCGTGCAGAATGCCCTGCGGGATGCAGGCATTTCCGCCAGCCAGCTGGGCAAGGTGCTGCTGGTGGGCGGCAGCACCCGGATGCCTGCGGTGGAGCGTCAGGTGAAGGAGCTGCTGGGCTGCGAACCCAGCCACAACCTGAACCCCGACGAGTGCGTTGCCATGGGCGCTGCCGTGCAGGGCGGTCTGCTGCAGGGCGGCGGCAAGCTGGCCGGTGCCACCGGCGCAGCCGCGCAGGGCCTTGTGCTGATGGATGTGACCCCGCTGACCCTCTCCATTGAGACGCTGGGCGGCGTGGCAACCCCTCTGATTACCCGCAACAGCATGATCCCCACCCGCAAGAGCCAGATCTTCACCACCGCACGGCCCATGCAGACCAGCGTGGAGATCAACGTGCTGCAGGGCGAGCGCCATTTTGCCCGCGACAACAAGAGTCTGGGCAAATTCAAGCTCACCGGCATCCGGGCAAGCTTCTCTTCCAAGCCGCAGATCGAAGTTACCTTTGATATCGACGTGAACGGCGTGGTGAAGGTATCTGCCAAAGACCTTGGCACCGGCCGGGAGCAGAACATCACCATCACCGGCAGCACGAACCTTTCTGAGAACGAGATCCAGCGCGCCATGGCGGACGCTGCCGCCTACGAGGCCGAGGACAGCCGCCGCAAGGAGCGGCTGGACCTGCACAATCAGGCCGAGGTGCTGGCCTACAAGGTGGACGAGGCTCTTTCCAAATGCAAAAAGGAGCTGGACAAGGACGAGAAGAACCGCATCAAAACGGATCTCGCCAACCTCCGCCGCTGCCTGCGCAAGGATAAGCCCGAAAAAATGAACGAAAACGAGGAAGCCGCCCTGCGTCAGGCCAAGACCCAGCTGGAAGAGAGCGCAAATCATCTGATGGTGCTTTATACCAGTGAACAGGACGGCAGCGATAACGGAGAAAATAATCTGTAACACGTAAATAAAAACCGAAAGCCATGGGTCTGATGAACGGACAGGCCCATGGCTTTTTTGTTATGGTACAGCGAAGATCAGCGGATGTTCACAAAGGAATCCTTATAAAACAGAGGAATCGAAGCTTCCTCATTGTAGCATGGAACAATGATCGAAATGTCCATGGAACAAAACACCTCACTGATTTCAGATAGTATCAAGCGATCAATATATGCAAAGGTGCAACGTGTCGCCGTCAAAGATCAGCTGCCCTTGCGATAGATGATCCCAGTTTTTTTCAGAAAAATAAATGTCGTATTTTTCCACTGGGTCAACCTTTTCATAATTAGTCCCGAGATAATAATTCAGGGCGCTGAGGTCGCTCCAGCTCTGGTTAAAGGAACTGCAAATCAAATCGCCTGTGTGACTGTACAGATGCGGATAAGTGGGGATTGCGCTTTCGGCGTCGGTGTAAAACGCAATTTTTCTGATTTCAATACCGCTGGTTTCCTCATACTCGGAGATGGCCTGGCCGACATAACAGCAGCGGCTTTCATCCAGCGCATTCAGCTTGTATTTGTCAATATACAGTCTGGTGAACCCGAAGTACTGCACAACAAGCAGCACTGCGATAACGGCGATGGAAACGCGCTTTGCTATGCAGACGGAAGCTGTGCTATCAGGCTGGATGGGATGATTGATAAAGGAATTGATGGCCAGTACCCCTGCGATGCTTGCCAGAGGGTAAATAGTCCGTGGTGTCCACCAGCCGGATCCCTGCAGGATGGTCGCGGCGGGGAAGACACAGGCGGCTGCAAAAAGAACAAGGATGTGCAGCTTTTCGAGGAAGGCGGGTTTATCGGTATCGCGTGCAGAAATGACCGCCGCCGCCAGAATAAGCAGAACAGCCAGTAGAAAAATGTAGTGCGGAAAAATGTCAAATGTTTCCATATTGCACATCCAAAGCCCGCCGAAGAACTCCTTTAGGTTGGCGAGAAGGTTAAAATCTGTCTGGAGTCTCGTACCGTTGAACACCCATTTGAATGCAGCAAAAGCCAGAAGGACCGGGACGGCATAGCACACCCCGATGGAAATGATGTTGCAGACGTACTCCCTGAAGTTTTTTGCATGATAGAAAGCGAACGGAATGCTCAAGACCACAAACAGCGCAACGGTGCCCTGATAGGTGAATACCGCAAGTGTCATAGCCAGTACAGCACAAAGAAGAGAAACGTTACAGGGGTGGGTGTTTTTCCTCTCAAAAAAACCACAGATAGACTGGACGGCAATTACATTGAAAAGAATGGCAAGCATAAAGCCGCATTTTTCAATGAACATGAAATATTCAATAATATAGATGTTAGCAATGGATGCAAAGGCCAGCAGAATGCGGATGTTTTCCGGCAGACTGTAACGGGCAAGCAGCTTCTGATAGAGCCAGACGGCAATGCCCAGAAACAGCAAGGCAAGGCCGGATGAGATATAGTAAAATGAGATGCCGGGCAAACCGCTGAGGGAATGCAGCTTGTAGATCAGTGCAATGATGGGGCGGCCATTCCGTTCCAGCATATCCTGCGCCGCAGTATGGAAACCAGCAGAAAGGGTAGAATAGGAGTCAGTGGAAAAAGACAAAAAAACATTTGCACCGAAAAATAAGAGAACAAGAAAAAATACTTTCAGAACAGAGTATTTTTCTTTTACAGTTTTGGAAAGCAGATTGTGCACGAAGTTCCCTCTTTTCAATGGAATATATGATTTGACGATTTTTGGAAAGAACAGATACAGCTTTATAATATCATAAGGTGTCAAAAAAGCAACCATTGCAACAAAAACGCTCCGCTGCATTTTGCACAGCGGAGCGTTTTTGTTGTTGGAAAAAGCCTTACAGCATCTTGGAAAGGAACGCTTTCAGTCTGGGATGCTTCGGGTTGGTGAACAGTTCCTGCGGCGGCTCGTCCTCCTGGATCTTGCCGTCGTCGATGAAGATGACGCGGTTGGACACCTCACGGGCAAAGCCCATTTCGTGGGTGACCACCAGCATGGTGATGCCGGTGTGGGCCAGCTCCTTCATCAGCTCCAGAACCTCGCCCACCATTTCGGGGTCGAGGGCGCTGGTGGGCTCGTCGAACAGGATCACGTCCGGGTCCATGGCAAGGGCACGGGCAATGGCAATGCGCTGCTGCTGGCCGCCGGAAAGGCTCTTGGGGTAGGCGTCGGCCTTGTCGGACAGGCCCACGCGGGCCAGCAGCTCGTCGGCCTTGTCGGAAATGGCCTGCTTATCCTTGAGCTTGAGCAGGGTGGGGGCCAGCTCAAGGTTCTTCTTCACGGTCAGGTGGGGGAAGAGGTTGAAGTGCTGGAACACCATGCCCATCTTCTGGCGCACAGCGTCGATGTGGGCTTCGTCCACCTCGGTGCCCTCAAATTTGATGCTGCCGGAGGAGGGGATCTCCAGCCGGTTCAGGCAGCGCAGAAAGGTGGATTTGCCGCAGCCGGAGGGGCCGATCAGGCAGACCACGTCGCCGCGGTAGATATCGATATCAATGCCCTTCAGCACGTCCAGAGTGGGGGTGGGCTGCTTTGCGCCCTGCTTTTTTTCGCCGCCGTAGGTCTTTGTCAGGCCGCGGACTTCCAGAATCTTATCGGTCACTTTGAGCAAGCCTCCTCTCAAACTTTGCCAGCAGACGGGTGAACAGCATGACCAGCACAAGGTAGACCAGTGCAACGCCCAGCAGCGGGAACATGGCCTCGTAGGTGCGGTTCATGATGCCCTGCGCGGCGTACAGCAGCTCTTTGCCGCCGATGACCGTGATCAGGGAGGTATCCTTCAGCAGGACGATGAACTCGTTGCCCAGTGCGGGCAGCACCGCACGGATGGCCTGCGGGATGATGATGACCACCATGGTGGTCATGTAGTTCAGGCCAA
>OHPI01001343.1_pt1 | contig 13314 bp, 10 predicted proteins | sample 1577651 | NCBI WGS metagenome assembly OHPI01 (sample SAMEA3879578, study PRJEB24766) | human gut metagenome | biome: human-associated habitat; feature: feces | place: USA | collected 1985/1987
CCGTTCTTTGGCAAATCGTAGATTTTAAGTTTGTCTACCGAGCCGATAAACCCTAACGGTACTTTTTCACCCTGCCGGGTATAAAGAAATCCGATACGTGCTGCTGCTGATTGAGCGATGTGTTCAATAATTCCTGCCTCTTGCAGTTTTCCGGTTTCGTAGAAAATATTATCAGCAGTAACAGTCAGTCCGGAATAAGAATGATTCTTTTCGATACCAAAGAAACTGTCCACCATCACGATGGGCGGACGCTGTGGAATCAAATTGAGTATTCCTTCTCCTTGTATGATAACTTCCCTGTTGTTCATTTCAATCTGCATTGTACAATGCTGTGTCCCATTCCTAAATGGTCATCTATCTTTTCAACTTCCAATCCCGCTGCTTTGATGCACCGTTCCATATCATCCGAATGATACATTTTGCTGTTACCATTTGCCATGGCTGTGAAATAAAGACTGATTTGTGTCAGGCAATAAGCGGCTGTGTCAAACTTTTGCCGGTTCCAGAAAGTTTCCATGATATAGAGGCGGCTCTCCCGGCTCATAGAGCGGGCTGCACGGGTCAGTATGCTGGTTACTTCTTCTTCCGAGAAACAATCAAGGAACTGGCTCATCCAGATAGCATCGAACCCTGTCGGGAAAGGAACTTCGGGATCGAGCAGATTGGCGCCATACCCGTGGATACGCATTGCTCCGGGCAGTTCTTTAGTTTGTTGACGCATCATCTCCAATTGTTGCGGAAGGTCCATAATAGTAACTTCCACCGCGTCGTCATAGCTTACGCACTTGGTTGCCCATCGACCGGTATTACCTCCCACATCCAGTAAAGTCTTGGGATGACGGGCGAAAACGATAGCCAGTGCTTCGTCAAACGAGCAATCCGAGTAATAATGATCGAAACCGAACCAGCTCTTTTGTACCTGTGAGGGCAAGCTTGACAGCCCTTCATAGATAGTGCTCCATTCGCCGAATACTTTCAGCCCTTCGGGACGTCCGTTGGTGAGAGCCTCTTCAAGATGGAACATTCCCAGATAGTTGACATCGTGGTTGAAATCCATATTGACACGTACCATCTTGTCGTTGAGCAGGAACCATCCGGCTTTGGCAAGGCGGTAACGGTTTTCGTGCTGCAATACGGTACCGATGGTTAATGAGGCTTCCAGCAATACTTGTGTCGCATAAGAAGACAGGCCACAAGCCTTGCTGATTTCTTCTTGTGTCATGCCTGCGCGTTCGTTGGCTAGTAACTGGAAAATACCGAATTTGAGCATAAGGCGTGATACCTGAAACACGATGGGCCCGAAAGCTATTTCTTGTGCCAGGCGTTGTGCCTCTACCGCGGTCAACGGTTCCTTATCATATTGATTCTGTTGCATCTTTATTTTGTTATATCTTTATTTCAATCCTTTGGAGGGCGAACCGTCACTCGTGGTTTCCCAGAATGAGTAATAGTTGAACCATTGTTCCGGATAGCGCTTCAGTATTTGGTCCAAAGCGGCCGTATATTGTTCGAGCAGAGCGATCTCTGCTTTCTTTTCTTTGGTTCGTATGACTGGTTCCGTCCTTATAAAATGAAAACGGTAGGTTCTGCCCGGCTCTCTCATGGCAAAGTAGAATACCACTGGAACTTTCATTCGCGAACCAAGCAGGAAAGGACCGGCAGGGAAAGGAGCTTTCTGTTCCAGGAGTGTTCCTGTCAGTAGTTTCTCTTTATTCAGATAACGGTCGCCCTGGAAGCATACATACTCTTTCTTGTTTAACGCCTCGGTAATACGGAAAACGTGTGTCAGGTTATCTTCGTTGACGGGGATAATCTTAAAATCCTTATCCTGACCATTTTTCTCCAATATCTCTTTGATTCTACGATGTTCGGCATCATACATCACGATATTGATTTTCTTTCCATAATCGTCGAAGAAAGGAACGCCTATTTCCCAGTTTCCCACATGGGCGCCAATCATAATCACTCCCTGTTCACTGTTCAGTAATTGCAGAAACTCCGGATACTGTTCGAATTCGAACCGATATTGACTGACTTTTCCGTTGCCAATGGCTACCTTGTCAATCAGGATTTGCCCTAATCGGTAATAGTTGCGCAGCAACATACCCAAAGAGCGTATTCGGTTGTATTTCAGGATGTGGCGGGCATAAAACCAGGTGCTTTTAGTGGCTTTCGGAGCAAACGGTACGAAGTACAATACTACCAGACTTAGAAATATATAAGCGGCAGTAATGCCCAGATACTTAATCAGGTAAATAAAGAATAAGTATCCGAATGTTCCTCCCCGGGTTTTGCCTTTCCACGTCGACATATTTACTTGGCTTCCTGCATACGGGTGATAACGAGATCGTAGAAGTCCTGGAAGGTTTTGATACCCGCAAAATCTTGTCCGGTTACGTTGAAACCGAAGTTCTTTTCTACCAGTACCACCATATCGACCAAGTCCAGGCTGTCCAGTTCAAGAGTTTCCATTAACGGTGCATCCGGCTGGATAACGTCGATGCCTACTTCAAACTCTTCTGCCAGAGTGGTTCTTATTTTCTCGATGATTTCTTCGTTTGTCATATATCTGTTTTCTTTAGTAAATTATGGATTGATTTTGCGTATGATTAGCGTGGAATTGGTTCCTCCGAATCCGAATGAGTTGGAAAGGAACGTATCAAATTCCAGGTTTACCCGTTGGGTAGGTATATTTAATTGTGCAGAGGCCTCGTCCGGTTCCTCGAAATTGAGGTTGGGAGCGATGAAACCGTTGTTCATCATGAGGGTGGAATAAATCACTTCACTGGCACCGGCCATCCACATTTCATGTCCTGTCATAGACTTTGTGGAGGTCACATACGGGTGATGCCCTTCAAATACTTCCGCAATGGCTTTCGCCTCGTTCAAGTCACCTACCGGAGTTGAGGTGGCGTGTGCATTGATATAACTGATCTGTTCGAGTGCAATCCCTGCATCTTTGATGGCCATTTGAAGAGAACGTTTCGGACCGTCCACATTAGGCACGGAGATGTGATCTCCATTGGATGAAAAACCGTAACCGATGACTTCGGCCAAGATGGGAGCTCCTCTTTTTACAGCCGATTCATAACTCTCTAATACCAGACTGGCGGCTCCTCCACTCGGAATCAGTCCGTCACGTCGTTTATCAAAAGGTTTCGAGGCTTTCTCGGGGGCTGCTTCCTGGGTGGAAAATGCGCTTAGTCCGTCGAAACTTCCTACTGCATAAGGATTGACTTCTTGTGCGCCACCGCAAAGAATACAATCCTGTAATCCCGATTTTATAAGCAGGTAACCCATACCAATAGCGTGAGAACCGCTTGCACAGGCTCCGGCAATAGTGAAGTTGACCCCTCTAAGTTTGAAAATAACCGATAGGTTCATTGTCACGGTGGAATTCATCGACTGGAAAATAGAACCGGAACCCACTAGTGCAGTGTTTTTCTTTTCACGAATGATGTCCACTGCGTTAATAACAGGAGCGGCGCTACTATCATTGCCATACAAGATACCCACTTCGTTGGATTCGAGAAAATTCTCGTCAATCCCTGCATTACGGAAAGCCTCTAATGTAGCGAGATAAGCATATTCTCCCTGCTCCGGCAGACAGAGACGTTTACGGCGGTCCAACAACTTCTTCAAGTCGGGACGTTGCAATATCCCCGTTAATGCAGAAAAATAGCCCAATTCTTTCCGTACCGGATCTATGCCAATTCCCGATTTTCCATGATATAGTGAGTCTTTTACTTCATCCAGATTCTTGCCGATGCAAGAGTAAATCCCCATTCCCGTGATAACAACTCTTTTCATTATTTTGTCTATTCTATGCTTTTATTTTAAGTATATAGTCCTCCGTTGATGGAAATCACTTCTCCTGTGATGTAGGATGAGGCTGGAGATGCCAGGAAACCGACCAGGTCGGCAACCTCTTCCGGAGTGCCGAAACGTCCCGCGGGAATATGTTTCTTCCATTCGTTCTCATCAATTCCTTCCGTCATATCCGTACGGATGAATCCCGGAGCTACTGCATTGACTGTTACTTTCTTCTTGGCAACTTCCTGTGCCAGTGCTTTGGTAGCGGCTATTACGCCACCTTTGGCTGCGGAGTAATTGGCTTGGCCGGGCATTCCCTGAATGCCCGACAATGACACGATATTTACGATACGTCCATAACGTTTGACCAGCATATTCTTCAATAAAGGCTGTGTCACGTTGAAGAATCCGTTCAGGCTGATATCGAGCACTTTGCTCCATTCTTCTCCTGTCATCCAGAGCATCAGGTTGTCTTTGCGGATACCTGCATTGTTTATCAGTACCTCGATATATTCGTCAGGGTGTTGGGAAGCCCAGTTGCCCAAAGCAAGGGTGATAGCGGCAGGGTCGGTCACATCGAACTTCATCAACTCGCCATTACTTCCTTTTTCCTGTACTAACTGCAACGTTTTCTCCGCTTCTGCGTCATTATTCTGATAATTTATCAGTATAAAGTAGCCCATTTCCGCCAGTTTACAACTGACAGCACGGCCGATACCTCGGCTTCCTCCGGTTACTAATGCATATTTCATTTTATTTATCTTCTTTTTTGAGATAGTCTATCATCATTTCTATCTCTTTATATTTAGGTGTGTCATTGGTAAATACAGGGAAGAAACTGCGTATTTCTTCATAAACCTGCCTGCTTTTGGAACTTAGGCGATCCTGTATTTTCAGGTAGTCGATAGCTTGTGCCATTCCCATAAACTGGATAGCCATCACCTGATAAGAATTCTCAATGACTGTTTTTGCTAATAGAGCCGAGTTGGTTCCCATGCTGACAATATCCTGATTATCATTGTTGTTGGGGATACTGTGTACATACATCGGATTTGATAATGTCTGACACTCCGCTGTGGTGGAGGTTGCAGTGAATTGCGAAGCCTGTAAACCATAGTTCAATCCAAGCACTCCCAAATTTACAAACGGAGGCAGGATGCCATTGATACGGTCGTGGAACAGATAGTTAATTTGTCTTTCGCAAAGCATAGTCAGCTTGGTCACAGCAATTTTCAACTTGTCCATTTCGAAAGAAATGTAATCTCCGTGGAAGTTGCCGCCATGATAAATATTTTGTGTATCCGGATCGACAATCGGATTGTCACAGGCGGAATTTATTTCGTTTATTAATACTTCTTCCGCATTCTCCAGTTCATCGTAAATAGGACCGAGTATTTGCGGAACACATCGCAAGGAATAATAGGGCTGTACTTTGTGTTCGAAGATTTTCTCTTTATGCACCTGGTTGTATAGCTCGTTCTCTCTTTGAAGCACGGATTTACTGCCTGCCACCCATTCTCTCATCATAGCAGCTATCTCTTGTTGACCTTTATGATGCTTGGCCTCGTTTAATGCCTGTGCCATAAAATCATCATAAGAGGCGGCAATCTCATTCATCATTACAGAGGCAGCCACCGACCAACGGAGTAGTTTTTTTGCATAAATCAGATTGACAATACCGATGCCTGTCATTACAGAAGTACCGTTTGTAACGGATAAACCTTCACGAATACGCATGGAAAAAGGTTTCAGGCCGTTTTCCTGAAGTACCGTAGCTGCGTTACACAATTTACCCTGATAAAAAACTTCCCCTTCCCCTATTAACGTCAGGGCGATATGGGCCAGTTGTACGAGATCGCCGCTGGCACCTACACTTCCGTGTTCGGGTATGAACGGATAAATTCCGCGGTTGATAAATTCACAGAGGAGAGAAACCAGTTCCAGATGCACTCCTGACTTCCCTTGTAGAAAAGTGTACAAACGGGCAATCATAGCTGCTTTTACATAAAGTTCGGGAAGCGGTTTGCCGGCACCGGTGGAATGGCTTCGGATGATATTATACTGAAGGTCGATCAATGACTGATCTTCTATTCTGTATTGTGCCATTGGGCCGAACCCCGTATTGATACCATAAATAATCTTATCGCTGGAAAAGGATTGCAGAAAATCGAAGCTTTCTTCTACTTTTCGAATACATTCTTCAGAGAGTTTCAGCTTCTCATTATCAAACAATACTTTATGAAGGGTATCTAAATTTATACTTTTGTCAGCTATCATTTTCTGTACTAGATATTTTATGCCTTAATAATAAGGTGCAAAAATAGGCAATTTCTGTTATATAGCGGACATGAATCAGGATAAAACTTTTTCTAAGGAATTGGTTTTGCTTGTTTTGTTTCTTATTCGTGGGAGATTTGTTCCCCGGTACCGCTCGATGCCTTCATTGGTGCCGGAGGGTGTCTTCATCGGTGGGGGGGAATCAATCTATGCTTTTTGCAAATCCCGTCCTTCATACTTGCAGATCGCTTCTATCCATTCCTTGGTCAGTGGCATGGACTCATGTCTTTCAAGATTGAAAGTAACCATGATGGACTTGCAAACACATTTCACCTCATTGGTTTTCGTGTCAATGACTTGTTGAACCAGATGAAAGCTTTTGGTACCTATCTTAGAGACGGCGGTTTGTACAGCGATGTGGTCCGATGCGAAAATTTGCTTAACGAAATTCGCTTCAATATGAACAACGACAATGCCAATCTTTTCCCAATCTACTCCCGGGCATACCGAACCGAAGTATTCAGTCTTTCCCAAGTCGTAAAAGGAGAAGTAAACCGTGTTGTTGACGTGACCAAATTTGTCTACATCATTGAATCGCAATTGGATAGGTAATGTGTGATGAAATACGATTTCTTCCATTGTTTTCTCTTAAACGTTTTAAATTCGACACAAAAATAGCACTTTTGCTTTCTTGCTTGAAATTGGGGCAAAGATAGATATTTCTGATGATTCTGTTCTCGGAGACGGGGGAGAAATTAGTTAATAATCGTTTAAACTGGAGTTTTGGAACGTTTATTCTGACTTCTGATATGTGGAAACAATCAGAAGGATGGAAAGGAACTTTTAAATACGGATTATTCTTAACTTATTATCTTGTGGAATATGTCCACATTTCTGTGGAATTTTTGCACAGGATCGTACTTGAAACTTAATCTGGTTATTAATGCTTTTTTTCTTTATTGCAAATTGTTTATGTATTTGAAAATGAGTGATATAATCTCTTTGATTAAACTTGGCAAGTCTCGTTGTTTCAGTCTTTTGTTATGCTTTTGGCACATAAATTGCCTAATATTGATGGTAATCTATCCTAATAACTATTCTAATTTTAGAACAATAATGGAAGTAATAATGAAAAACAAATGGCTATTATGCATTCTTTTAATGCTGTTTCTGCCTTTCGGATTATTTGCGCAGGTGGCTCCTCCTCTTGAAAAACAGAAGACAGAAACACAGGAAGCCCCGGAAAATAACAATGAAGTTACGACAAACAGCGATACTAATACCGACGGGGATGCTGGAAAGACAATCAAAGGAGTGATTAACGACGAACAGGGAGAGACAATCATTGGTGCTTCCGTCATTATCAAAGGTGAAGATACCGGAACTACCAGTGATATGGATGGTAGGTTTACTCTCGAAGCTCCGGAAGGAGCGATTTTAGTGATCTCTTATATCGGCTATCATACGCAGGAAGTGAAAGTCAGAAAGAGATCTCTTCTTCGTGTTGTGTTGAAAGAAGACAATCAGTTATTGGATGAAGTGGTAGTGGTAGGATACGGAACCGTCAAAAAGAGTGACCTTACGGGTGCTGTGTCCGGTGTATCCAACAGACAATACAAAAATCAACCTGTACAACGGGTTGAAAATATACTCCAGGGTCGTACTCCCGGTGTAGAAGTCACTGCTACGAGTGGTATGCCCGGAGCAAGTATGAAGGTGCGCGTTCGTGGAACTACCTCTATTAATAAAAGCAGTGATCCTTTATATGTGATTGACGGTATCATCTCTTCCAGTGGCTTGGACGGTATCAACCCTTCTGATATCCAGTCGATGGAAATACTGAAAGACGCTTCCTCCACTGCCATTTACGGTTCCCGTGGTTCGAATGGCGTTATCCTGATAACCACCAAACAGGGTAGTGAGGGAAAAGCACAGGTAACGTTCGATGCATCGGTAGGGCTTTCGACTGTCAGAAAACAGTATGACCTGCTGAACGCTTACGAATATGCAACTGCACTGAATGATATTCGCGGATCGTCTACTATCTCTGCCGAAGACCTTGAGGCTTATAAAAATGGAACGAAAGGAATCAACTGGACTGATCTTCTGACTCGTACAGGTATCACCCAGGATTATCGGCTCGCCATATCCGGAGGAAACGAAAAAGTGAAATACCTTATTTCGGGAAATGTGCTTGATCAGGAAGCCATCACGATCATGTCCGACTATAAACGCTATGGGATTCGGGCAAACATCGACTCGGAAGTGAAACCCTGGTTGACAATCTCTGCAAAATTAAACGCATCCAGTCTTCACAAACACAATGAAGGTGGGGCGAACTGGTTGCATGTCACTAACTTTTCGCCTACCATGGAGCTGAAAGATCCCGAAACCGGCGTGTACAATACAGACCCGTATAATATGATCGGTTCCAGCCCTTACGGTGAAATGATAGTGAACAATAGCGATAGCTATAGCTATAATTTAAACGCCAACCTGACATTGCTGTTTAAGATCATGAAAGGACTGACGCTTTCCGTTCAGGGAGGTTATGACTACGATAATAGTCCTTCTTATTCTTTCCGGTCGAAACTGGATTCACCGGGTGCTATCAATAGCGCAAGCAATACCAACGCATTGCATAACTATTGGCAGAATACTAACAATCTGACCTGGCAAAAGCAATTCGGAGATCATAGCTTCACCGCCATGGGTGTATGGGAAATAAGTCGTTCGTGGGACTCACAACTAAAGGGAACCGGTTCCAATCTGAACAATGAAAGTGTTGGGTACTGGAATCTTGGCAATGCTGCTATCAGAGATGCGAGCAATTCATATACGGAATTTTCTTTGGCTTCCGGCATCGTGCGTGCTAATTACGATTATAAGAAACGATATTTTATTACTGCTGCATTAAGAGCTGACGGTTCTTCTAAATTTCAGGGAGACAACAAATGGGGATATTTCCCTTCCGCAGCTGTGGCTTGGGATATTGCACAAGAATCTTTCATGAGCAACCAGCACGTGCTCGATCAGCTGAAGCTGCGTGCCAGCTTTGGTGTCACCGGAAATCAGGATATTGCTGCTTACAGCACATTAGGTATGTTGTCGGGGGCATCTTACGGCTGGGGAACTTCCACTTCCTCTACGGGATATTGGGGATATCAGTTTGCTACACCCGGCATTACCTGGGAAAAAACTTACCAATATGATTTGGGATTGGATATGAGTATCGGAGGCTTTAATATTACAGTGGACTGGTTCAAGAAACAAACGAAAGATCTGCTTTTTCAGAAACAGGTGCCTAAATATAACGGAGGTGGTACTTATTGGGTGAATCAAGGAAAACTGAACAATACCGGAGTCGAATTATCCCTTACCACTTTCCCTGTAAAGGAGGCTGTGACGTGGGAAACCAGCCTGAATGCTTCTTATGTGAAGAATGAAGTAGCAGATCTCGCAGGCGATGACTTTGTACTCACTGCTAACTATAGCGATTTGGGAGGTCCTATGCAGATTATGAAGCCCGGTTATCCTATGGGATCTTTCTATGTCTATCAATGGAAAGGATTCGATGATAAAGGCGCCAATCTTTATCAGAAAGCAGATGGTAGTCTGACAACGAATCCGACTTCCGATGATTTGGTTGTGAAAGGACAGGCAAGTCCCAAATGGACAGTAGGTTGGAACAATACTGTTACTTGGAAAAACTGGACGCTGAATGTCTTTTTTAATGCTGCCACCGGATATGACCGGTTGAATATCAGCCGTTTTATGGCGGCATCCATGACTGGCGTCTCTCGTTTCGTAACCTTGCGTGATGCCTACTTCAAAGGATGGGATCATGTTGCCAACAAAGCGGACGCTCTTTATCCGAGCCTTACCAATACCGACAACAAGAGTTATGCTAATTCGGATTTCTGGCTTGAAGATGCTTCTTTTATCAAGTTGAAGAATATCAGCCTCTCGTACCGCATTCCTCGCCGTGTACTGAAGTTTGCAAGTGTACAACTGTCCGTCAGTGCACAGGATCTCTTTACAATCACCCGCTACAAAGGAATGGATCCTGAAGTGTACACCAGTTATGACGGACTGGATTACGGTGCTTATCCGATTCCTCGGACAATCACCTTTGGAGCCAAATTCAGATTTTAAAACCGTGTATTAAGACAATAACCGTATGAAAACAGCATATACCTTTATAATGAAAGCCTTGCCTGTACTTCTGACAGCTTTGTGTTGGACTTCGTGTAGTGATTTTCTGGAAGAAGATCCGAAAGGACAGTTACCTTCGGATACCTATTTCAGTAATAAAGAAGACTTGGACGCTTCGCTGACGGCTCTCTATTCCGTGATCGCAAGTTCACAGGCTAGTAATAATCTTTGTGGAACGAACTTCCTGGTGGGAGATGATATCTCCACTCATCCTTCCAGTAATAAACAACCTCTTCGTGAACACGATCAGTTTGATGTGAAAGACAATAACTCGTGGTTGTCCAGTATGTGGGAGCAGCGTTTCAAAGTTATCAAGGCTGCCAATTTTATCATAAATAATGCGGAGCGTACGCCGGAGGTATCAAAAGACGATATAAAAGTGGCTATTGCACAAGCACATTATTGGAGGGCCTACTCTTATTTTTATCTGGTGACTACTTGGGGACGGGTTCCCATCATGCTGAAAGAAGAAATAGATTATAATGCTCCGTTGAAGACGGAAGAGGAAGTGTACGAATTGATTCTGTCTGACCTGAAAATAGCAGAAACCGATTGCCCCGCACTGTACACGAAGGAACCGTATGGCAGAAATGGAATGAACATTGCTGTAAGTGAGGGAGCCGTAAAAGCAACGATGGCTTATGTCTATATGTGTATGGCAGGATGGCCACTTAATAAAGGAGTAGAATATTACAAGCTGGCTGCCGCCAAAGCCAAAGAAGTGATAGACGGTGCAGATGGTGGTAGCTACTATTATAAACTGCTGCCGGAATATAGCCAGGTATATTCATGGGAATACAATAATAAGAATACGGAACTTCTGTTGGGTATCTATTATAATAGGGATGCGACAGGACAATCCGCTCCCTTGACCGATTTCCTGCAAGATATGAAACAGGCCGGTTGGGGAGATACGAATGGAGAAATTAATTTCTGGATGAACTTCCCCGAAGGTCCTCGTAAAGATGCTACGTATTTCCCGAAAATCATGCTTAGCGACGGGAAACTATATGATTGGTGGTATGATACCGATCCTGCTTCCCGCGAGGTAGTGGCACCTGTATTTATGAAGACCGTGGAAGGTGCTGTACGCGGAACTGAATTTGATTATACAAATCCTGCCGTAGTCAATGCATCGGGGGAGAAAACATTCCAGTTATTACGTCTTTCGCAAGTATATTGCTGGTATGCCGAAGCCGTAGGTCGTTCAAAAACAGGCAGTATCACGGAAGCTGTCAACTTATTGAATGAGGTACGCAATCGTGCCAATGGATCTGTTGTTGCAGACCGGGATATCTATAAGACAACCATGTCGTATGATGATCTGGCAGAAGCTGCCTATAATGAACATGGCTGGGAAATAGCCGGATATTATTGGGGAAATATTGCCACTAGAGCAAGGGATATGTTTCGCATGAATCGCATTAAAGATCATTTTGAATACAGAAAATTAAATCCGGAGATTGAAGTGGCTCCCGGAGTCTTCAGGAAAGAAGCTGTTTCCGTATCTGGTACGTGGAATGACAGTAAAATGTATCTTCCCCGTCCTTTTGTAGATTCGTCTATTAATCCGAATTTGAAGAACTGAATGAAACAATAAAAACAATCATTATGAAACTAAGATATTTATATTTAGCAATAGGTGTATTATGTAATGCCTCTTTAGTATCATGCGGTGATAGCTTCAAAGAGAAAACAGAGATTGTTGCATGCGGAATCTCCACAAATGCTTTAACATTCGGAGTCTCCTCTACTGAAGTTCAGACTGTAGATATTACGTCAGAAGCAGCTTGGGAAGTTGCAGTGGATCAGGCAGGTGGTAATTGGCTTACTGTTTCTCCTTTGGAAGGAACTGGTAATGGTACGTTAACAATTGCTGCTGATAAGAATAACGGCCCAAAACGTAGTGCAACCTTGACCATAGCGGCGAAAGGTGCTGAACTTCGAACCATCACAGTTATTCAGGATGGCTATAAAGGAACCATTTATAATTACGGTGACTTTACTGGATTGCAAAAGACGGGGCTTGTGGCAGGGATCAATCCGATCACTATCGTAGATAATGACGAATGTGAAGATGGAAAAGCGTTAAGAATCTATACCCGGGCAGGTGAAGAGTATGAAGGTACTAATGGGGACCGTTTCAAGGTGCAGACAACAACGCAATTCGGATCAGGTCGTTATGAATGGAGGATATATGTCCCTAAATTCGGAATGAATGACCGGGCCAGTATTGGAGCATTTTTATATTTTGACGATGGGCATGAATTGGATTTTGAAATTTGTTCCGGTACAGCTGCAGACCGTGCAGCACATAGTGCCGGACCAGATGATATGCTGTGCCTTGTGACTAGTCAGGCTAATCCTTTTTTCTCTGAATTCACGCCTATTAAGGGGGATGCTTGGCATACGTTTGTATTGGATTTGAAGTTAGAAAATAAGAAATATCTGGCGGAGTGGTCGGTTGATGGTAAAGTTTTAAAGAGGGCACAATTAGATTATGGTGAAGAGGCTTATTTCCGTGCTATATCTAGTGTCGAGAATCTTTATGGTATGGGCGATCATGCGGCAACTCAAGAAAATTATGCCTTATTTGATTATCTTGAATATGTTCCTTATGATTATTCAATGAAGCCGATTATCGAAGGTCAGCTTCCTCCCGAACCAGAGGGAACAACAGTGAAGTGGGACTTTGAGGAAGCTGGTTTTGTTCCTGTTGGATGGACTAACAATGGAGGAACGATTGCGGATGGAAGTTTGAATCTATCTAACGGGAATAACTTCGTTTATGGTCCGGAGATAGGAGCTGGAAAATATACATGGGAAATAGATGTTCCTTTGGTAGGGGTAGGTGAAAAATGGTTGGCAGGTGGTAATATCGCTGCAACTAATGCTGAAGAAAGGTCATTCTCTATGTTTGTTTTCTCGGGTACTGAAAATGATCGTGCGGCTTGTACGGTTCCTCCTGTTCCTGGTCAGATGCTGGTACGTTGTTATACGGAAGCTATG
>OHPI01001346.1_pt1 | contig 13299 bp, 14 predicted proteins | sample 1577651 | NCBI WGS metagenome assembly OHPI01 (sample SAMEA3879578, study PRJEB24766) | human gut metagenome | biome: human-associated habitat; feature: feces | place: USA | collected 1985/1987
GATCTATCGTGTGTGTTTCCAGCTTCTGCGGCGCGGCAGCGGCGCTGAACGCCGAGTACACCCTGCCCACCGTGAGCCAGACCGTCATTCTTACGAGAATGGAAGGAAGAACACCGGTGCCGGAAAAAGAAAAGCTGGCAAGCCTTGCCGCCCACGGGGCAACGATGGTCATTTTCCTATCCATCGGCCTTGTGGACAAAGTACAGCAGGCGCTTCTGGAAGGCGGTGCCTATACGCCGGATACCCCGGCAGCGGTGGTGTACAAGGCCACATGGCCGGAAGAACGGACCGTCCGCTGCACTGTGGGCACGCTGGCGGAAAGCGTTCATGCAGCGGGCATCACCAAAACGGCGCTCATCGTGGTGGGTGACTTTTTGGGCCGGAACTACGAGCGCAGCAAGCTGTACGACCCGGCCTTTACCACCGAGTTCCGCAGGGGGACAGACCAGTGACCCGGGCCTACCTTGCCTTTACGGCAAAGGGCCTTGTGCTGGCGGAAAAGCTGGCCGCAGAATATCCCGGCAGCGTGGCCCGCTGCGGCCATGAGCCCGGGCAGCCGGGCCTTGCGGACTGGACGGCCCGGCAGTTTGCACATAGTGATGCCCTTATTTTTGTGGGCGCGGTGGGCATTGCGGTGCGGGCCATTGCGCCCCACTGCAAAAGCAAGGCGTCTGACCCGGCGGTGGTGGTGCTGGACGAGTGCGGACGCTTTGCGGTGCCCGTTCTCTCCGGCCATCTGGGCGGGGCCAACGAGCTGGCGCGGAGGCTGGCCGCTGTGTGTGGCGCGGTGCCGGTCATTACCACTGCCACGGATGCAAACGGTGTGTTTGCGGTGGATGAATGGGCCAGACACCAGAACTGTGCCGTGCTGGAGCCGGAGCGCATCAAAAAGGTCAGCGGCGCACTGCTGGCGGGCAGAACGGTGCGGTTTGCATCCGACTGGCCCATTGCGGGCAGCCTGCCTGCGGGCCTTGCAGAAGATGCAGCGGCCCCGGAGCTTGCCCTCACCCTGTGCCCGGCGGGAGATGCTTTGCATCTTGTGCCGCGCATCGGCGTGCTGGGGGTGGGGTGCAGGCGCGGCACCGGCGCCGACACGCTGGCCGAAGCCTTTGCGGCCTTCTGCGCACAGGCAGGCTTTGCCCCGCAGTGCATCGCGGCGGCGGCCAGCATCGATCTAAAGCAGAACGAGGCGGGCCTTCTGGCCTTTTGCCAGAGTCGAGGCTGGCCTGTGGAGTTTTTCACGGCGGAACAGCTGCGGCAGGCCCCCGGCAGCTTTACGCCCTCGGCCTTTGTGCAGAGCGTCACCGGCGTGGATAACGTCTGCGAGCGGGCTGCGGTGCTGGCTGCAGGCGGGCCGCTGGTTTTTCACAAATTTGCCCGCACTGGCGTGACCTTTGCGCTGGCTGCGCGGCCCTTCGCCCCGGATTGGAGGTGGCAGCATGTCTGACAGGTACGAATTTGAGATGGATGAATGGGACATGGACCGGCCCGAGAATGTTGTTTACGTGGTGGGCCTTGGCCCCGGTGATGTTTTTTATCTGACCCAGGAAGCCCAGAGCGCCCTTGAACATGCGGATGCGATCTGCGGCTACAAGCTTTACATTGACCTGATCGAGCCCGAGTTCCCCTGCGAGGAATACTATGCTACCGGCATGACGCAGGAGATCGACCGCTGCCGCTGGGCGCTGGAAAAGGCCCGCACCGGCAAGCGGGTCGCGCTGGTGTGCAGCGGCGACGCGGGTGTTTACGGCATGGCCAGCCCGCTGCTGGAGCTGGCCGAAGAGTACCCGGACGTCAACGTGGAGGTCGTCCCCGGCCTGACCGCCGCCCTCAGCGGCGGGGCGGTGCTGGGCGCACCGCTGGCCCACGATTTCTGCGTGATCTCGCTTTCCGACCGGCTCACCCCGTGGGAGGTCATCGAAAAGCGGCTGGCCTGCGCCGCGCAGGGTGATTTCTGCGTGGCACTGTACAATCCCTCTTCCAAGGGCAGGCCGGACTACCTGCAAAAGGCGGTGCGCATCCTGCGCGCAAACGGCAAGGGGCCGGAGACGGTCTGCGGCCTTGTGCGCAACATTGGCCGCGAGGGCCAGAGCGCCCGGGTGCTGACGCTGGCCGAGCTGGAAGACACGCCGGTGGATATGTTCACCACCGTGTACATCGGCAACGGGAACACCCGCGCCCTTTCGGGCCGGATGGTCACACCCCGGGGGTACCGCAAATGAAAGCTGTCGTGTTCAGCGGTACCACTGAGGGACGCCGCTTCTCCAAAAAGCTGGCGGCACTGGGGGCTGAGGTGACCGTGTGTGTGGCAACGCCGCTGGGAGCCGAGGAACAGGGCGAGATGGCGGGCATCACGGTCCACGCCGGGCGGCTGGGACCGGATGCCATGGCGGCGCTGCTGACGGGAGCAGACCTCTGCGTGGATGCCACTCATCCGTATGCGGTGGATGTGACCCGGAACATCCGCGCTGCGGCGGCACAGGTCGGCGTGGAATACCGCCGCCTGCTGCGGGCCCGGAGCCCGCTGCCCGAGGACTGCGTGGTGTTCGGGACCGCGGCGCAGGCGGCAGAGTACCTTGCCGGAACAAAGGAAAACATCCTGCTTGCCACCGGTGCCAAGGAGCTGGCAGCGTTTGCGCCGCAGGACCCGGCGCGGCTTTACCCCCGGGTCCTGCCCACGCCGGAGGGCATTGCCGCCTGCGAGGCAGCCGGGATCCCGCACCGGAACATCATTGCTATGCAGGGGCCGTTTTCCTGCCAGCTGAACAAAGCTTTGATCGAACAGTTCCACATCCGGTATCTCGTCACCAAGGACGGCGGCGCGGCGGGCGGCTTTGCCGAAAAGGTGCAGGCCGCAGCCGAGACCGGCGTACAGCTGGTGGTACTGCGCCGTCCGGAGGAGGTCGGCGAGACCGAGGCAGGATTATTCACGCATTGTCAGGAGATTTTGAAATGGTCACACTGATCGGTATGGGAAGCGGCAGCTGGGAGGCTTTGTCGGCGCAGGCGCAGGACGCTGTGCGCAGGGCAGGCCTTGTGTTTGGCGCAAAGCGGCTGCTGGCGGGTCTCCCGCCCGAGTGCACTGCCCGGCAGTTTGCCCTCTATCAGCCTGCCGAGATCCTTGAGACGCTGGCGCAGGCTCCCGGGCAGGATGCCGCCGTGCTTTACAGCGGGGACACCGGGTTTTATTCCGGTGCGTCCGGCCTGCTCACGCCCCTGCGGGCGCTGGGCATCCCTGCGCGGGTGTATCCGGGCGTTTCCAGCATCCAGCTGCTGGCGGCGGCGCTGGGCCGCCCATGGCAGGACTGGAAGCTGGTGTCGGCCCACGGCTGTGCCTGCGACCCGGTGGCGCAGTGCATGACAGAGCGCTCCGTCTTCTTCCTCACCGGCGGGGCCGAAACACCCGCCACCCTCTGCCGGAAGCTGACCGATGCCGGTATGGGCGAAGCCCACGCACTGGTGGGCGAAAACCTTGGCACCGGGGAAGAAGCCATTCGCTACGGCTCTGCAGCGGAACTGGCGGGGCAGAGTTTTGCACCGCTCAGCGTGCTTCTGGTGGAAAACTTCGATGTCCCGCATTTCCGCACACCGGGCTTCCCGGACGAAAGCTTCATCCGGGGCCAGGTGCCCATGACCAAGCAGGAGGTGCGCGCTGCCGCACTGGCAAAGCTGGCCGTGAAGCCTGCGGATATCCTGTGGGACGTGGGCGCAGGCACGGGCAGTGTGAGCGTGGAGCTGGCACTGGCAGCGCCTAAAGGGCATGTGTATGCCGTGGAGTGCGATCCGGACGCCTGTGCCCTGATTCGGCAGAACCGGGCAAAGTTCCAAACTTACAACCTCACCCTCATCGAGGGCCGCGCCCCGGATGCGCTGGCAGACCTGCCTGCGCCGGACGCCGTGTTCATTGGCGGAACAAAAGGCGGCATGGAGGGTGTGCTGGATGCTGTGCTTGCCAAAAACCCGGACGCGCGCATCTGCATTTCCGCCATTGCGCTGGAAACGCTGAGCGCTGCGGCTGCCGCCCTTACCGTCCGGGGCCTTGCCGCCGAGGTGGTGCAGCTGGCGGTCAGCCGCACAAAGCAGGCAGGCCGTCTTCACCTGCTCATGGCAAACAACCCCATCTTCCTCATTACGGGTATACGCAAATGATGCAATTCCTCATCGCCGCGCCCCGGTCCGGCAGCGGCAAGACCACGATGACCTGCGCAGTGCTGGCGGCACTGAAAAAGCGCGGGGCCGACCCCTGCGCCTTCAAAAGCGGGCCGGACTACATCGACCCCATGTTCCACCGCTCCGCTCTGCAGGTGGACAGCCATAATCTGGATCTGTTCCTCTCGGACCGGCCCACGGTGCAGGCACTTTACGCCCGCTGCGCCGCCGGACACGGCGCTGCCGTGTGCGAGGGAGCCATGGGCTTTTACGACGGGCAGGGCCTGACCACCCGGGCCAGCGCATGGGAGCTGGCGGATACGCTCAGCCTGCCGGTGCTGTTGGTGGTGCAGCCCGGAGGGGCCAGCGTAACGCTGGCGGCAGAGATCCAGGGCCTTGTGCACTTCCGCAAAAACAGCCATATTTCGGGCATCCTGCTCAATAGCTGCTCCGAAAAGCTGTATAAAATGCTCAAAGACCTGCTGGAAAGGGAGACCGGCCTGCCGGTGCTGGGCTATCTGCCCCGCCTGCCGCAGGCAGCGGTGGAAAGCCGCCATCTGGGCCTGAAGACCGCAGGCGAGATCACGGACATTCAGGAAAAGATCGCTCTGCTGGCAGACCGTCTGGTGATGGACTGGGAGAAGCTGGCGGCGGTGACGGAAAGGCCGTGTCCCGAGGGCGGACGCCTTTCTCCCCGGGGAACGGCTTCCGCTTCTGCCCGCATCGCCGTGGCGAGGGACGGAGCCTTCTGCTTTACCTATGCCGAAACGCTGGACGCTTTGCGGGAGGCGGGTGCGGAGCCTGTATTTTTCAGCCCGGTGCGGGATACTGCTCTGCCGGAGGGAGTCTGCGGGCTGTATCTGCCCGGCGGCTACCCGGAGCTGTATGCGCAGGCCCTGAGCGAAAACAAAACCATGCGGGCCTCCATCCGGCAGGCTGTGAACGCCGGCCTGCCGACAGCGGCAGAGTGCGGCGGCTTTCTGTACCTCGGGCAGAGTCTGGAGGACACCGAGGGAAAGAGCTGGCCCATGGCGGGCGTCCTGCCGGGAGCAGGCGTCCGGGCGGGCAGGCTGGTGCGGTTCGGCTATGCTATCCTGACCGCAAAGCGGGACAGTATGCTGCTCCGCGTGGGAGAAAGCCTGCCCGTCCACGAATTTCACCACTGGGATTCCACTGCAAACGGCACTGCATTTACGGCCCGCAAAAACGAGAAAATGCAGTGGGAATGCGGCTTTGCAAACGAGAATTTCTATGCGGGCTTCCCGCATTTATACTGGGCGGGCACGCCCCTGCCGGGACGCTTTGCGCGTGCGGCAGAACGATACAGCAAAACAAAAGGATGACCAAAATGACCGAAACGGAACTGAATGCACTTTTGGCGGGTATCACCCCGGCCAACGAAGCCGCCCGCGCGGCAGCACACGCCCACTGGGCCAGCCTTGCAAAGCCTCTGGGCGGGCTGGGCCGGCTGGAGACCATGCTGGAGGACGCTGCTGCCCTCACTGGCAGTGCGGAGTTTGATCTTTCCCGCCGGGCGGTGGTGGTGCTCTGCGCGGACAACGGTGTGGTGGCGCAGGGGGTGAGCCAGACCGGGCAGAAAGTGACCCGTGCCGTGGCCGAAAACCTTGCAATGCGGCGCACCAGTGTGTGCCAGATGGCCCGCGCGGCCCACTGTGATGTGGTGCCCGTGGACATGGGCATGGCAGGCGAACCGGTGCCCGGCGTGCGGAACTGCCGCATTGCCGCCGGGACGATGGACTTTACGGCAGGGCCCGCCATGAGCCGGGCCGAGGCGGTGCAGGCCATTGGGGAGGGCATCGCCCTTGCCCGGGAATTGGCAGAGGATGGCTACAGGCTCATCGCCACCGGCGAAATGGGCATTGGCAATACCACCACCTCCAGCGCGGTGGCGGCGGTGCTGCTGGGCCAGCCCGTGGAGCTTATGACCGGGCGCGGTGCGGGCCTTTCGGACGAGGGGCTTGCCCGCAAGGTGGATGCCATCTGCCGCGGCATCCTGAAGAATGAGCCGGACCCGGAGGACCCGCTGGATGTGCTTTCCAAGCTGGGCGGCTTTGACATCGCGGGCCTGTGCGGCATCTTTCTGGGCGGGGCGCTGGCCGGGGTGCCGGTGCTGGCAGATGGCTTTATCAGCGGGGTAGCCGCGCTGTGCGCCGTGCGGCTGTGCCCGGCGGCGGCAAAGGCCGTGTTCGCCAGCCACTGCTCCGCAGAGCCTGCGGCCCGCATGGTGCTGGAAGCACTGGGCAAGGCACCCGTCATCACGGCGGGGCTGCATCTGGGCGAGGGCACCGGTGCAGTGGCAAGCATCCCGCTGTGGGATATGGCACTGGCAGTGTACGGCGGGTGCTATTCCTTTGCGGAGGGCGGCATTGAGCCGTACAAGCCCCAATGCTGACGCTGGTGCTGGGCGGCGCAGCCAGCGGCAAAAGCGAATATGCCGAGAGCCTTGTGCTCAGGACCACCGGCCCCCGCTGGTACCTTGCCACCATGCAGATATGGGACGCCGAGTGTGCCGCCCGGGTGGAAAAGCACCGCAAAATGCGGGCCGCAAAGCAGTTTGAAACGGTGGAGTGTCCGCTGCATCTGGAAAAGCTGCGTCTGCCTGCCCGGGGCACGGTCCTGCTGGAAGACCTGGGCAACCTTGCGGCCAACGAGCTGTACGACCCCGCCGGGGCAGGGGAGGATGCCGCCGCTGCCATCCTGCGGGGGCTGGACAGCCTTTCTGCCCAGTGCGAAAACCTGCTCGTGGTCTCCAACGAGGTGTTCAGCGGCGGGGCCGACTATGCCGGCGATACAGACCGCTATCTGCGGGCACTGGCGCAGGTGAACAATGCCTTTGCTGCCCGGGCAGATGCAGTGGTGCGGGTGGTATGCGGCATCCCCGTGTACTATAAAGGAGTGGAAAAATGATCGTTTTGCAGACCATCGCGGTGGCTTTTGCCATGTTTTCGGCCATCCCGGTGCCGCAGTTCGACTGGAACGAAAAAAATATGCGCTACACCATGTGCGCCTTCCCGCTCATCGGTGCGGTGATTGGAGCGGCATGGTGCGTGTGCGGGGCACTGCCTCTGCCGGGCCTTGCAAAGGCGGCGGGCTTTGCGCTGGTGCCTGTGTGGGTGACGGGCGGCATCCATCTGGACGGCTACGCCGACACCTGCGACGCCCTTTCCAGCTACGGCGACCGCACGAAAAAGCTGGAAATACTAAAAGACCCCCACTGCGGCGCTTTTGCGGTTATCCGGCTGTGCAGCTACTTTCTGGCGACCTTTGCCCTGTGCACCTGCGTGCGGTTCACCCCCCGGGCGGGGGCGCTGTGGACGCTGGCGCTGGTGCTGGAACGAGCGCTTTCGGGCTATGCGGTGGCGGCGTTCCCTATGGCGAAAAACACCGGTCTTGCGCACACCTTTGCCACTGCGGCAGACAAAACTGTGGTGCGCCGGGTGCTGGCGGTGCTGGCCGCAGTGCTGTGCGTGGGTATGGCGGCGCTGGGCGGCTGGGCGCTGGTGCTGGCAGCGCTGGCGGTGCTCTGGCGCTACCATGCCGTGAGCCGGAAACAGTTCGGCGGCATCACCGGCGACCTTGCCGGGTGGTTTTTGCAAAAGGCCGAGCTCTGGATGCTGGCGGCGCTGTGTGCCTGCCAGTGGGGAGGACTGCTATGATCTTTATTACCGGGCCGCTCTACAGCGGCAAGCGCACCTTTGCGCAAATGCTTCCCGGCAAGGCGCTGGCCGATGTGCAGCAGCTGGCGGCAGATGCCGCCGACCTGCCTGCCTTGGCAGACAAGCTTGCCCATGAATACGATATCCTCATCGCCACCGAGGTAGGCGGCGGTGTTGTGCCGATGGACCCAAAGCAGCGTGCCGACCGCGAGGCGGCGGGCAGGCTTGCCTGCCTGCTGGCCGCACGGGCAGAGTGCGTCGTGCAGATGTTCTGCGGCATCCCAACGGTTTTGAAAGGAGAATTGTCTCAATGCTGATCTATCTTCTGCGTCATGGCCAGACGGAATACAACGCCCAGAAACGTTATCAGGGCCAGCGCGATATCCCGCTCTCACCCGAAGGCGCTGCCCAGCTGCGCCGGGCAGATTTTGACCCCGATGTGGTCTATGTTTCCACCCTGCAGCGCACCAGCCAGACGGCGCGCATCCTGTTCCCGGAGGCGAAGCTTGTGCCGGTGGACGGTCTGAAAGAGATGTGCTTTGGCAGCTTTGAGGGCCGCAATTTCATCGAGATGGAAAAGGACCCCGAGTATCAGGCATGGGTGAAGGCCAACTGCGAAAGCCCCTGCCCGGACGGAGAGCGCAAGACGGACTTTTCAGACCGCATCTGCCGTACTGTGGCAGAGCTGATCGATAAAGCCCTTGCCGCAGGCGAAGAGCGGCTGGTCATTCTGGCCCACGGCGGCACCCAGATGGCCGCCATGGAGCGGTTTGCCGTCCCCCACAGGGACTACTACGCATGGTGCGGGCCCAACGCGGGCGGCTTTGTGCTGGATGCAAAGGACTGGACGGAAAAGCATCTGCTGTATCTCGTGAAGACCGTCCAGTACACAAAGGAGAGCAGGGCATGATCCTTCAGGCAGTTGTCGGCGGCTTTGTGCTGGACGCCCTCTTCGGCGACCCGGCGTGGCTGCCGCACCCGGTGGTGCTCATGGGCAGGTGCATTTCCCGGCTGGAAAAGTTCCTGCGCACCCGCCTGCCCGGCACCCCGCAGGGAGAGCTGCTGGGCGGTGCCGTGACGGCGTTCTGCCTGCCGGTGGGCACCTTTCTGGTCACGAGCCTTGTGTGTCTGGCGGCGGCAAAGCTCAGCCCGTGGCTGGGCCTTGCCGTGCAGATGTTCTGGTGCGGGCAGGCGCTGGCAGCCAAGGGCCTTGCACAGGAGAGCACAAATGTGTATCACGAGCTGGTCCGGAACGACCTGCCCGCTGCCCGCAAAGCCGTGAGCCGCATCGTGGGCCGCGACACCCAGGACCTGACCGCCGAGGGCGTGACCAAGGCTGCGGTGGAAACGGTGGCCGAAAATGCCAGCGACGGCGTCATTGCGCCGCTGCTGTATATGCTCATCGGCGGGGCACCGCTGGCGCTGACCTACAAGGCTATCAACACCATGGACAGCATGCTGGGCTACAAGAACGAGAAGTACCTTTATTTTGGCCGCGCAGCCGCGAAGCTGGACGATGTGGCAAATTACATCCCCAGCCGCCTTGCCGCCCTTTTGTGGGTGGCGGCTGCGGCCTTTACCGGAAACGATGCCAAAGGTGCATGGCGCATCTGGCGGCGGGACCGGCACTGCCACGCCAGTCCCAACAGCGCCCAGACCGAAAGCGCCTGCGCCGGTGCACTGGGCGTGCAGCTGGCCGGCCCGGCTTACTATTTTGGCGAATATTACCCCAAGCCCACCATCGGTGATGCCCTGCGCCCCATTGAGCCGCAGGACATCCTGCGCGCCAACCGCATGATGTATGTGGCAAGCGGCTTTGCGCTGGCATGGGGTGCAGCAATACGGGGGTTCCTTGCATGAAACAATTGACCCATGGCGGCGACTGGGCGGGCTATCGCGCCGAGTTTGGCCGCGACCCGCTGGATTTTTCGGCCAATGTCAGCCCGCTGGGTCTGCCCGGGGGCGTGGCAAAGGCCATTACGGCGTCCCTTGCCACGGCCGACCGCTACCCCGACCCGCTGTGCCGGGCCCTGCGTGAAAAGCTGGCGGTGGCTGAGGGTGTGCCCGCCGAATGGCTGCTGTGCGGCAACGGCGCGGCAGACCTCATCTTCCGGCTGGCGCTGGCCGAAAAGCCCCGCACCGCCCTTGTGACGGCACCCACCTTCGCCGAGTACGCCACAGCACTGGGAACTGTGGACTGCAGGGTGGAGCGGCATTTCCTGCGGGAGGAAAACGATTTTGCGGTGACGGACGCCATCCTTGATGCGGTGCACCCGGGCATCGATCTGGTGTTCCTCTGTCAGCCCAACAACCCCACCGGTCAGCTGGCCCGGCCGGCCCTTGTGGAGGCTCTGCTGCGCAGATGCGAGGCTGTGGGTGCAGTGCTGGCCGTGGACGAATGCTTTCTGGATTTTCTGCCCGAGGGGCAGAGCCTTTCCGCAAAGCGGCTGCTGAGCACCAGCAGGAAGCTGATCATTCTGAAAGCCTTCACCAAGCTCTACGGCATGGCGGGCGTGCGTCTGGGCTATGCCCTGAGCGCGGACGAAAGCCGCCTTGCCCGGATGCAGGCGGCGGGCCAGCCGTGGGCGGTGTCCGGTCTGGCGCAGGCGGCAGGCATTGCCGCGCTGGACGAGACGGAATATGTGGCGCAGGTGCGCGCATTGATCGAAACACAGCGGCCTGTGCTGGCAGACGGCCTGCGGGCGCTGGGCCTGCGGGTGATCGAGGGCCGGGCCAACTATCTGCTGTTCCGGGCACCGGAAGCGCTGGGCGCTGCGCTGCGGCACAAGGGCGCGGTGCTGCGCAGCTGCGGCAACTATCCGGGTCTGGACGCAGGCTGGTACCGCACCGCCGTGCGCACCGAGAATGAAAACCGGCAGCTGCTTGCGCTGCTGGCCGAGACCCTGCCGGAGGTGGCGCAATGAGCAAAGCAAAATGCATTATGGTGCAGGGTACCATGAGCGGTGCGGGCAAAAGCCTGCTGTGCGCGGCGCTGTGCCGCATTTTTGCGCAGGACGGCTACCGTGTGGCACCCTTTAAAAGCCAGAATATGGCCCTGAACAGCTTCGTCACCCGCGACGGCGCGGAGATGGGCCGTGCGCAGGTGGTGCAGGCACAGGCTGCGGGCACAGAACCGGATGTGCGGATGAACCCCATCCTGCTCAAGCCCAGCAGCGATGTGGGCAGTCAGGTCATCGTAAATGGCAGGGCCCGGGGCCAGATGTCCGCCGCCGATTATTTCAGGATGAAGCGCAGCCTCATCCCGGACATTCTGGAAGCCTACAACAGCCTTGCTGCCGAGAACGACATCATCGTGATCGAAGGCGCGGGCAGCCCGGCAGAGATCAACCTGAAGGCGGATGATATCGTCAACATGGGCCTTGCAAAGCTGGTGGATGCGCCGGTGCTGCTGGCGGGCGATATCGACCGGGGCGGCGTGTTCGCGCAGCTGTACGGCACCGTGGAGCTGCTGGAAGCCGACGAGCGTGCCCGCATCAGGGGGCTCATCATCAACAAGTTCCGGGGCGATGTGGAGATCCTGCGGCCCGGCCTTGCCATGCTGGAAGAAAAAACGCAGCTGCCCGTAGTGGGTGTGGTGCCGTATCTGCGGGTGGAGATCGAGGACGAGGATTCTCTCTCGGACCGTCTGGAAGCAAAAAGCGCCGTCAAGCCGCTGGATATCGCCATCCTGCGCCTGCCGCATGTGTCCAACTTCACCGACTTTATCCCGCTGGAACAGCACCCGCTGCTGGGCGTGCGGTATGTGCAGCGCACCCGCCAGCTGGGCGCACCGGATCTCGTCATCCTGCCCGGCACCAAGAACACCATGGATGACCTGCGCTGGCTGCGGGAAAGCGGGCTGGAAGCGGCGGTGCTCAGGCTTTCGGCAGCCGGTACGCCGGTGCTGGGCGTGTGCGGCGGCTATCAGATGCTGGGCGAACGGCTCTGCGACCCGGCAGGGGAGGAGAGCGGCACTCCCTGTACCCTGCGGGGCCTTGGCCTGCTGCCCACCACGACGGTGTTCGGCACCGAAAAGCACCTGACTCAGACCGCAGCCCGCGCTGCCGCTGCCCCCTTTGCCGGGGCAGCGCTCACGGGCTACGAGATTCACGCAGGCCGCACCGAGGTGCGGGGCAGTGTGTTCTGCACCCTTGCAGACGGCACGCCGGAGGGCTGTGTGCAGGGCAATGTGTTCGGCACCTACCTGCACGGCCTGTTCGACACCGGCGAACTGACCGAAAAACTGACCGCTTTTTTGTGCAGAAAGAAGGGGATCGACCCGGCCGGGGCCGACCTCATCCCCATGGAACAATACCGTCAGCAGCAGTTTGACCTGCTGGCAGACGGCGTGCGTGCGGCGCTGGACCTGCCTGCCGTTTACGCCGCTATGGGCCTTGCCGGACCGAAAGGAGAGAACGCATGACACCGCAGCATCATCTGCCCGCCGACATTGAACGGACGAGCATCTCCATTATCACAAGGGAACTGGACGAGCTGGGCCTGACCCCGCCGCCGGAGACGGCTGCGGTGGTCAAACGGGTCATCCACACCACTGCCGATTTTGACTACGCAAAAAATCTGCGCTTTACTCCCGGCGCGGTGCAGGCCGCTGTCAGGGCTCTGCAGAGGGGTGCGGTGATCGTCACCGACACCAATATGGCGCTGGCGGGCATTTCCAGACCGGGCCTTGCAAAGCTGGGCTGTGAGGCCGTCTGCTACATGGCCGACCCCGCTGTGGCCGAAGCGGCAAAGCAGGCGGGCACCACCCGCGCCGTGGCTGCCATGCACCGCGCTGCCCGGGAGCACCCGGGGGCCATCCTTGCCGTGGGCAATGCGCCCACAGCCCTGCTGACCATCGCAGAAGAAATAGAAGCCGGGCTGCGGCCTGCGCTGGTCATCGGTGTGCCGGTGGGCTTTGTGAACGTGGTGGAAAGCAAGGAGACCCTCTTTGCAGTCTGCGAACAGCACGGCGTGCCTGTCATTGCTGCCATGGGGCGCAAGGGCGGCAGCAATGTGGCCGCAGCCATCTGCAACGCCCTTGTTTATTCTGCCGCCGAAATGCTGGACCCCTCTGCCAGAGGGTGGAGAGGATAAAGGAAAGGCCGTCAGACCGTTTTCTCCGCAAACAGCGGCAATGCCGAATAGATAAAAGCTCTCCCTGCTTGACAAACAGGGAGGGCCTTTTCGTTATACAAAAAGGCTGCTGCACGGCAAAAAGCGTGCAGCAGCCTTTGAAAAAATGATGGTGGAACGCAGTTCAGAAAAAATTATTTGCCCAGATGCCAGATGTCACGGTCGTACTCGGCAATGGTGCGGTCGGAGGAGAACATGCCTGCCTTGGCAATGTTCACCAGACACTTGCGCCGCCAGCCCTTCGGGTCGCAGGCGTAATCGCCGAGGGCCTGCCCCTTGCGCACCACGTAGGCGTTGAAGTCCGGCAGGGTCTGGAACCAGTCCTTGTGGATCAGCTCGT
>OHPI01001364.1_pt1 | contig 13123 bp, 10 predicted proteins | sample 1577651 | NCBI WGS metagenome assembly OHPI01 (sample SAMEA3879578, study PRJEB24766) | human gut metagenome | biome: human-associated habitat; feature: feces | place: USA | collected 1985/1987
TCTGGGCCATGCCGTATTCGCCGTTATCAAACTGAAGCAGCTCACCTGCCATGCACTTTTCCAGACCACTGGCGCGGGCGATGCCGTCGCCCACCATAATGACCGTGCCGGTCTCGCTCTGCTCGATGGCATTTTCGTAATGCTTGATCTGCGCACGGATGATCTTGGAGATCTCTTCAGGTTTCAGTTGCATCTTTGTTTGTTCACCACTCAATTCTTAAAAATCTTTCGGGTGGAAATTCGATCACAGTGTCACGGAAGCAATATCCCTGCGCAGGGCGGACAGACGGTTGTGCACCGTGCCGTCCAGCTCGGTGCCTTCGATATCCAGCCGGATGCCGCCCAGCACTGCCGGATCGACCTTTGTTTTCAGGTCGATGGTCTTGCCGGTGAGCTTTTCCAGCTTTTCGTGCAGGCTCTTTGCCTGCTGCTCCGTCATTGCCACTGCAGTGGTCGCCGTTGCTTCCAGAATGCCGTGCGCCTGATTGTAGCGCACACGGTAAGCCCGTGCGCAGCCGGACAGCTCCCGCAGAGTGCCCTTCTCGCACAGGATCTTCAAAAAGTTCAGCACATAGAGGTGGACCTGATCCCGCAGCGCTTCATCCAGCAGGCCGCAGCGCTCCTTTTTGGGAATGCTGGGGGTGCTGAGCAGATGCAGGTAGTCCGGGTTCGCCTTAAAAAGCGCCACGGCTTCGTCCAGCTCACCCAGAATGCGGGCCTCCAGCCCTTCCTCCGCCGCCAGATCGTACAGGCTTCCGCCGTACATCCTTGCAGTCTCGGTCATGATGCTTCACCCACATTTTTGATAAATTCGTCGATCAGATCCTTGTGGTCCTTCTCGCTGATCTCACGCTCCACCACCTTGGAGGCGATCTCCATGGCGATGCCGCCGATCTCGTCCTTGACCTCGTTCACGGCCTTCTTGCGCTCCTGCGCAATGTCGGCTTCGGCCTTCTGCTTGAGGGCAGCAGCCTGTGCGCGGGCCTCGCCCACGATCTCTTCGCCGCGGGCGGTAGCCGTCTTCTGCGCATTGGCAACGATCTTGTTGGCCTCGGCGCGGGCATTCTGCAGGTTCTGCTCGTACTCTGCCTTCATGGCTTCGGCTTCGGTGCGCAGCTTGGTGGCATCGGCGATCTGGCTGTCTGCCTTCGCCTTGCGCTCTGCAATCACGTTTTTGACCGGATTCAGCAGGAACTTTTTGAAGATGAACAGCTGGATCATCAGGTTGCAGATCTGGGCCAGAAAGGTCCAGCCGTCCAGCGTGATCAACGCCTGGTACAGTTCCATAAGCGTCTCCTTTCGTTATTTTGTAAAAGGTTCCGCTTATGCCAGGAACTTCATGAACATACCGGGTGCCAGGAAGATCAGCAGCAGGCCGGTGACGAAGCCGTAAATACCGGTGGTCTCGGAAAGTGCAACGCCCAGGATCAGGGTGCTGGTAACGTCGCTCTTGCACTCGGGCTGACGGCCCACAGCTTCACAGGCAGCAGCTGCTGCGTTGCCTTCGCCGATACCGGGGCCGATACCTGCGATCAGTGCGCAGCCTGCGCCGATGCCGCAGCCTGCCAGAGCGATACCACGAGCGAGGTACTGAAAGTCAGTCATAAGATTTGTCCTCCAAAAAAGTTTTTTGTTTTGGGAGATGCCGTTGTGAGGGCTTAGTCCTCACCGGCAGCACGCTTGATGAAAATTGCGGTCAGGGTACAGAAGATGAACGCCTGAATGCAGCCGCCGAACCAGTCGAAATACAGGCCCGTAAAGGCCGGGATGCCGATCTGGAACAGCTGGATCTGGCTCAAGGCACCGGGCAGCCAGCCGAAAATGACGTGGCTCAGGCTTGCCAGCGCCCAGTACAGCAGTGTGGAGATGACCGTACCGGACAAGATATTGCCAAAGTGACGGAACGCCATACTGACGGGGGTGGAAACCTCCGACAGCACATTGATGGGTGCCATGATGAAGATGGGGTCCAAAAGCCCTTTCAGGTAGGAAAGGATGCCGTTGGTCTTGATCTTGTAGTACATAATCAGCACGAACACCACGATGGCCCACGCCGCCTCGGTGTTCAGGTCGGCTGTGGGGCTCCACAGGCCGATGACACTGATGAGGTTGCAGCCGATGCTCAGAGCGAAGATCGCGCCGATGAGCGGGATATACTGATCAAAGTGATAGCCCATGTTGTCGTGCACGAACTGGTCCAGCCGTTCTACGATGAACTCAGCTGCGGCCTGCCGCTTTGAGACATTTTCCAGCTTGAGATTGCTGCCCAGCCAGATGGCAAAACCCGAAAGCAGCGCCATGACGATCCAGGTACTGACGAGGGTCTGGGTGATCTTGAAATCACCCAGCAGGGGGATGTCCGTATGGATGGTATACAGGATCTTTGCGCCGTTCAGTTCCATTTGTTACGTTTCACCCCCTTCGTCACGGGGTCCGGCTTCCGGCTCCGGTGCGGGTTCGGGGTCGTCCTCCACAGAGACGTCTACCGAAGGTCCGGCCGGTGCAAGAGGCTTGTACTTTCCGGTTATTTGCAGGTAGTAGATCGTAACGCGCGGGAAGAGCAGGGGCAGAACACTGGCAAAGGGCTGGAAGCAGGGTGCCCCGATGGACACGATGATCCACACCGCCTGCAGAAGCATCCGGACATTGTAGGAAGCCTGCAATGTCGCTTTGCGCCGTTTCTCATCCTGCTCGTCAATGACCTTCTGGCACACGATGCAGATGCCTGCAAAGTTGCCGATGGCCACCGCCGCGCCGATGAGACTGCCCAGAACAACAGTGTAATCAAATTTCACCCAGCCAACCAGGTGCAGAGCTGCAAAGATCACCCACATGACGGCGGTACAGATGGCCGTGCCGCAGGCGATGCGGGTCAGCTCCTTTTTGGATTCCGGCTGCAGTTTCATAAAGGGAAACCTCCTGTTAAGTTTACTGATGCGAATTGAACCCCACCCGCTTTGGTTTTTCCTTTTTGGTGCGGTCCATGTGTTCCTTGGCAAAATACCAGAAGTTCTGTGCCCCGGCAGCAAGGCCCAGCAGGATCGCCGGAAGAAACACCCATTCCGGCCAGCTCCAGCTGTTCACCGCCCACCATGCACCGCCCAGACACATGACCAGAGGCAGCAGCATATTCAGGCCAAGCTGGGTCAGCCAGACAAGATCCTCCAGTGCCTTATACCAGCCCTTCAATCTGCAATTCCTCCCTGTGTGGTCTTCCTGTGCAAAAGCCAGATTCTGGATTTTATGCCACAGATTTGCAATCAGCAAAAAATCTTATAACGATAGTATAATTCAAACCGGCCGTTTTTTCAATCAATTTTCCACTGTTTTCTAGTAAAATTTCATAGTTTGTTTACACTAATGCCGTAACTGTACGCCCTGTATGGAGTTTGTGCGTCTGCGGGCACATCAATACCAAAAGTTTGATGGTTCTGTTGTGCAGAATGCAAAAAAGCGGGCGAACCCTCTCAGGCGCTGACGCGCCAGCTCTCCCGAAGGGCGAGCTTTTATGCCTCTTTCGGGCAGCACAAATAAAGCTCCCCCTTTCGGGGGAGCTGCTGAGTGAAGCGAAGCTGAGAGGGTCACACAAAAAAGCCGCCCGGATCTTTGGGAACCGGGCGGCAGCTGTTATGCAGTTTTCAGAGCATTACCAGAGGTTTGCCGTCTCGTTGTACAGGCCCTCATAGCTCTTGGCGGAGACATCCCAGCTGAAATCGCACTCCATGCAGTGATGCACGAGGTTCTTCCAGTTCTCCTTGTCATAGTAAGCATTCTGTGCGTTGCAGCAGGCCACATACAGCTCGTGGGCATTGTAGCCCGCAAAGGTGAAGCCGTTGCCCTCGCCCATGGTGCTGTCGTGGATGGAGTCGCGCAGGCCGCCGGTCTCGCGGACGATGGGAGGCGTGCCGTAGCGGCAGGCCACCATCTGTGCCAGACCGCAGGGCTCGCTCTTGGAAGGCATGATGAAGGCATCTGCGCCTGCGTAGATCTCCTGCGACAGGGCCGGCTCAAAGCCGATGTAGGTACCTACGCGGCCCGGGTGGCGTGCGCACAGGTCGGAGAAGAAGTTCTCATACTGGCTCTCGCCGCTGCCCAGAATGACCAGCTCGATGCCGCGGTCCACCAGACCATCGGCGATGCTCTGCACCAGATCAAAGCCCTTCATGCCGACCATGCGGCTGACCATGGCAAAGACGGGGCTGCCGTCCTTGTTCAGGCCGAACTTATCCTGCAGGGCTTCCTTGCACTTTGCCTTACCCTCTTCAAAGTTGGTGATGTCGTAGTTGAAGGGGATGTTCTTATCCGTAGCGGGATCGTTGGAATCGGTATCGATGCCGTTCAGGATGCCGCACAGCTTATACTGCTTCTCCCGCAGCAGGGCGTCCAGACCATAGCTGAACCACGGGTCGAGGATCTCCATGGCATAGGTGGGACTGACGGTGGTGATCTTGTCGGCAGTCTCGAAGGCGCCCTTCATAAAGTTTGCGCAGCCATCGTACTCCACGATGTGCTGGTCCCGGCGGCCGATGCCGCAGGTGTCCTCCAGAATGTCGGTGCCGTACTTGCCCTGATAAGCGATGTTGTGGATGGTGAAAATGGTCTTGATGCGGTTGAACTTATCCAGATGACGGTAGTACAGGTTCAGGTACACCGGCACCAGTGCGGTCTGCCAGTCGTTGCAGTTGATGATATCAGGGGTGAAATCGATGTAGAACAGGGTCTCTAAAACGGCGCGGGAGAAGAAGGCGAAACGCTCGCCGTCATCGTAGAAGCCGTACAGGCCGCGGCGCTTGAAGTAATACTCATTGTCCAGGAAGTAGTAGGTCACGCCGTTCCGCTCGGTCTTGAACAGGCCGCAGTACTGGCTGCGCCAGCCCACGGGGACGGAATAATTGGTCACGTACTCCAGCGTATCACGGAACTTCAAATCGCCGTACAGGGGCATGATGACGCGGGCGTCCACGCCGTCCTTGACCAGAGCCTTGGGCAGTGCGCCCGCAACGTCGGCCAGGCCACCGGATTTTGCAAAGGGTGCAGCTTCCGAAGCAGCATACAGGATTCTCATAGGATCGCTCCTTTCATATGTTTGGGTCATTTCGTGCTCCCCGCCGCATTTTTCAGCGGCACGAACCATTTTGCAAAAGAGCAGGCGGGGGCACACAGGTGCCCCCGCCCCTCTCAAGAGGGGCTACCGGGGAGGAAGCCGCCCCTATGGATAATGCAACAGATCAGACGGTGTGGTTCTTCTGCACGTACACCGGGAAGCTCTCGGTGCCGGACAGCTTCTTGCCGGCAGTGATCTTCACGTTCTTGTCGGTGACGACGCAGTCCAGCTCGGCATTGGGTTCCACCACCGTATCCTGCATCAGCACGCAGTTCTTGACGACGGCACCCTTCTTGACCTTGACGCCGCGGAACAGCACGCAGTTCTCCACTGTGCCTTCGATCACGCAGCCGTCGGCCAGAATGGAGTCGGTCACCTTGCAGCCCGGCACATAGCGGGTGGGGTTGTCGTCGCGGATCTTGGTGTAGACCGGGCTCTTCTTGGGGAACAGCTTTTCCAGATTCTCGTCATCGGTCAGCTTGAGGTTCTCGTCGAAGTAGCTCTTCATGTCACAGACATGTGCCACATAGCCGGTGTACTCCAGAGCGTGGATGTTCAGGATGTTGACATTGTGGGCCAGAATATCGCGCTCGAAATAGATCAGGCCGCGGGAGGTCGCATCCCGGACCAGCTTGAGCAGGGTCTCGCGCTCCAGAACATAGATGTTCAGGTCAAGATTCTGCACGCCGGGGCGGTAATCGTTGAACAGCAGCTCGGTCACACGGCCGTCGGCATCAACGGTCAGGGTGTAGTTGTCGTTCTTGCGGCCCTCGGGGATCTCGGTCTTCTGGTAAGCGACGGTCACATCGGCACCGCTTGCCTGATGGGCGGCCAGCAGGGCGTTGAAGTCGTAGTTCAGGGCAACATTGGCGTCGCTCATGACCACGTACTTTTCCTTCTGGTTCTCCAGGAAGTTCATGATGGAGCCCAGAGCTTCCACACGGCCGGAATAGATGCGCACGCCCTTCTCAGCGAAAGGAGGCACGATGTTCAGACCGCCGTGACGGCGGGCCATATCCCACTCACGACCGGTGCCCAGATGATCCATCAGGGAGTGGTAGTTCTTGCGCACCACGATGGAAACATTGGAGATACCGCAGTTTGCCATGCTGGACAGAACAAAGTCCACCATACGGTAGCGGCCCGCGAAGGGGATCGAAGCCATTGCGCGCTCGGTCACCAGCTCGGGGACGGTATTATCATAACTGTTGGGGAAAATAATACCCAACGCATTGGTGTTCTGGCTCAGCATACTTCCATACCCTCCTTGACGGATTCAAAGACTTTGGCACCTTCCTTGACGGTTGCGCCTGCGCCGACGGTCAGGCCGGTGCCCACATGGGCAATGGGGCCTTCGCCGCCGACTCTTGCACCTGCACCGACCACAACATCCTCCGCCAGGATGCAGCGCTTGACAACAGCACCAGCCTTGACCACAACGCCGTCCATCAGGACTGCGTCCTCAACGGTAGCGCCCTCTTCCACAACAACGCCTGCGCTCAGCACAGAGTGATGCACATTGCCGTAGATCTTGCAGCCCTCGGTGACGAGGGAATCCTGCACCACAGCGCGGGGGCCGATCTTCTGCGGAGGCAGGACCGGGTTACGGCTGTAGATCTTCCACTTCTCGTCGAAGATATCGATGCCGGAGTTTTCGGGGTCCAGAACCTCCATGTTGGCTTCCCACAGGCTGTCGATGGTGCCCACATCACGCCAGTAGCCGGCAAAGCGGTAAGCATACATCTTGCGGCCGTCCCGCAACAGGGCCGGGATGATGTTCATGCCAAAGTCGTTCTTGGAGTTGGGGTCTGCCTCATCCTCTTCCAGATACTTCTTCAGAACATCCCAGTTGAAGATGTAGATGCCCATGGAAGCCAGATTGGACTTGGGTACCGGGGGCTTCTCCTGGAACTCGGTGATGCGGTCGTTCTCGTCAGCCACCATCAGGCCGAAGCGGGAAGCTTCCTTCCAGTCCACTTCCATAACAGCCACAGAGAACTCTGCGCCCTTTTCCTTGTGAAAGCGCAGGAAGTCGGCATAGTCCTGCTTGCAGATCTGGTCGCCGGACAGGATGATCACATACTCGGGATCGTAGCTGTCGATGAAGCCGATGTTCTGGTAGATGGCGTTTGCGGTGCCCTTGTACCAGTCGGTGCCCTTTGCCTGCTCATAAGGAGGCAGGGTGTGGACGCCGCCGTACAGACGGTCGAGGTCCCAAGGCTGGCCGTTGCCGATGTACTCGTTCAGCTTCTGGGGCTGATACTGGGTCGCGATGCCAACGGTGTCGATGTTGGAGTTCACGCAGTTGGACAGCGGGAAGTCCACGATGCGGTACTTGCCGCCGAAGGACACTGCGGGTTTTGCCGTTTTCTGTGTCAGCGCATACAAGCGCGAGCCACGTCCACCGGCAAGGATCATTGCCACAATTTCTTTTGCCATAGCTTTATTCTCCCCTTTAACATTAACATTTCCGTTGTTCGGAAATGATCGTCAACGTGTGCGGTATGGGTCGGCCGAAGTGCCGGTTCATTCCTTGGGCTCCTTCGGTTTGCGGGTGCGCTTTGCGGGTGCTTTTTCCGCTGCAGGCTCAGCCTCTGCCTTCGGCTTGCGGCCGCGCTTTTTGGGTGCCTCTGCGGCAGCCTCCGGCTCAGTCTTGGCCTTGCGGGCGGTCTTTTTCACCGGCTTTTCCTCTGCAGCGGCAGCTTCTGCCTTGGGCTTGCGGCCGCGTTTTTTGGGTGCTTCTGCAGCGGTCTCCGGCTCGGCCTTGGCCTTGCGGGTGGTCTTTTTCACGGTCTTTTCCGGTTCAGCAGCGGTCTTTGCCTTTTTGGCTGCGGCCTTTTTTCCCGCCTTATCGGTCTTGTCCTCTGCAACCTTGCGGGTGCGCTTGGCGGGCACCTCAAAGTACAGCGTGCTCATGGGCGGCAGGGTGATCGTGATGCTCTGCTCAAACCCGTGCAGCGGCTTTTTGTGGGTGCGCACGGCCTTGTTGTGGACTGCGCCGGAACCGCCGAACTCTGCATCGTCGCTGTTCAGGATCTCCTTGTAGGAGCCTGCCACCGGTGCGCCCAGAGCGTAGCCCTCACGCAGGACGGGGTTGAAGTTGCAGACCACCAGGATCTGCTTGCCGGAAGTGTCCTTGCGCAGGAAGGCGATCACGCTCTGCTGCGAGTCGTCCGGCACGATCCACTGGAAGCCCTCCCAGCTGTAGTCCACCTGCCAGAAGGCGGGGTGCTCCTTGTAGAAAGCGTTCAGGGTCCTGACATAGGTCTGCAGCTCGGTGTGCTTATCGTAGCCCAGCAGCATCCAGTCCAGCGGCTTTGTCTCGTTCCACTCGGCGAACTGGCCGAACTCCTGTCCCATGAACAGCAGCTTCTTGCCCGGGTGGGCCATCATGTAGCCGAAGAAGGTGCGCAGGTTTGCAAACTTGGCGTCATACTCGCCGGGCATCTTGTTGATCAGGCTGCCCTTGCCGTGCACCACCTCATCGTGGCTGATGGGCAGCACAAAGTTCTCGCTGAAGGCGTAGAAGAAGCTGAAGGTGACCTTGTTGTGGTTGCCGGAACGGAAGAGCGGGTCGGTCTTCATGTAGCTGAGCATGTCGTTCATCCAGCCCATGTTCCACTTGAAGTTGAAGCCAAGGCCGCCGTCCGAAGCAGGCTTTGTGACCATGGGCCATGCGGTGGACTCTTCTGCGATCATGTACTTGTGCGGATGACGGCCCAGCACGGTGTCGTTCAGCTTGCGCAGGAAGGCAACGGCCTCCAGATTCTCCTTGCCGCCATCCTTGTTGGGCTCCCATTCGCCCTGCTTGCGGTTATAGTCCAGATACAGCATGGATGCCACGGCATCCACCCGCAGGCCGTCGATGTGGTACTGCTCCAGCCAGTACAGTGCGCTGGAGATCAGGAAGCTCTGCACCTCGCTGCGGCCGAAGTCGAACACCATGGTGCCCCACTCCTTATGTTCGCCGCGCTTCGGGTTCGGGTCCTCGTAGCAGGCCTCGCCGTCAAAGTTGTACAGGCCGAACTGGTCCTTCGGGAAGTGAGCAGGTACCCAGTCCATGATCACGCCGATGCCGGCGGCGTGCAGCTTGTCCACAAAGGCCATAAAGTCCTTGGGGGTGCCGTAGCGGCTGGTGGGTGCAAAATAGCCTGTGACCTGATAGCCCCAGCTGCCATCAAAGGGGTATTCCATGACCGGCAGCAGCTCCACATGGGTATAGCCCATATCGGTGATATACGGGATCAGCTCGTCTGCCAGCTCGGAATAGTTATAGGGCTTGCCGCCCTCCTTCATCTTCCAGCTGCCGGCGTGCATCTCGTAGATGTTCATGGGGCCGTTGATCACGTCCGCCTTTTTCTGTGCTGCCTGCCATGCGTCATCGTGCCACACAAAGCCGGTGATATCGTAGACCTTGCTGCCGTTGGACGGGCGGGTCTCGGCGTGGAATGCATAGGGATCGGCCTTATAGACCAGATCACCTGCACGGGTGGTCACGCAATATTTGTAAACATCGTATTCCTTCATGCCCGGGATGAACAATTCCCATACGGAATCGCCATCCACCTTGCGCATCGGGTGGCTGCCCGGCTTCCAGCTGTTGAAGTCGCCCACCACGCTGATCGCCACAGCATGGGGTGCCCACACGCGGAACACCACGCCCGCTTCACCGGCGCGTGTTTCCATGTGTGCGCCGAAGTAACGGTATGCTTCACAGTTATTGCCCTGTTTGAACAGATACACCGGAAGGTCCGATGCATTGCTCTGGATCTTTTCCTCGGTCGGTTTCATAGACTGCTCCTCCCCGTACAGACGCGCCGGAAAGCGCACCTGTAGCTTTTTACTCTTTTATATTAAAGAATTTCGGACTGTTTTTCAAGGGGATTTCATCAAAATTTACCATAATCTTTTCGGTGATATTTCTCCCTTATATACACACCCTCTAAATTTTTACAAATTTTATAGTGAATCCTACCAATCCGCAAACAAAAAGAGCCTCTGCGCACCCTCCCCAAGGGGAGGATGCACAGAAGCTCTCTGTTTCTGTTAAAAATTTTCAGTTCCGGTTTTTTTCAGGCTTTTTCAGGTTTCTCAGCCCACAACGTAGACGTTGACCTGAATGGCACCGTTGATCACGCTCTCGGCGTAGGTCTCATAGAACAGGTCTACCAGGATCTCGCCCTTCTGCACCGCAATGCCGGTGTCGGTGGCCACTGCGTAGCCATACACAAACTTGCCGTCGGTGGAGGTGATATACAGCTTGGTGCCGTAGGGGATCACATCCGGGTCCACGGCCACAGTGCCATAGCCAAGGCCGAGGCCGGAGGAACCCTTGCCGGTCCTGGAGTAGTAGCCGGTAGCCTTGCCGGTGAGCACCTTGCTGTAGGAAGCCGGTGCATTGGTGGTGCCGTCCGGGCCGGTCAGCGGGGAGACCGGTGCGCCCGCGCCATAGGTCTTGATGACATGGTTGGTGGGTTCCACGGTAGTGGTGGAATCCACCACGATGCTGTTCTCCAATTCGCCGTCCACATAGCGGTCGCGGGTGGTGATGGTCTGCTGGCCTTCCGCACCATGGCGCACCGTGGTGGCGCGGCCGGTGTTGCGGAAATACAGGCTGGTGTAGACGTACTCGGTATCATAGGGGATGGCCTGCGTCTCCACACGGTCGGTGTAGTCCACGCGGTGCACCGTGATGGTGGAACCTGCGCTCACCAGCTGGTCCAGAGCAGGCTCGGTATAGTCGTCACCCTCCAGAGTGATCCCTGCGCGCTTCAGAGCGTCGGCGACGGTGCCGAACACCATCTTGACGGGGTACTCCTGACCGTCGGCAGTGATGCTGACGGAGAATGCGCGCTCGATGTTCAGGGCGGCAAGGTTGCCGCTGTAGGCCGTGTAATAGACCCGATCGCCCTCTTCGGACTGGATGCCGGAGAGGTTCATGACCTGTGCAGGGTCGGTCTCGGAGGTGAGGATTACCTGCCGGGCACCATTGGAGTCTGTGACGTAGGTCAGCCGCAGATTCGCAGCGGTCACACTGAGTGTAGCCACAAGGCACACGACCATGACACAGAACGCCAGCACACGGGAAGAGACAGCCTGCTTACAGGCGGTCAGAGCTTTCTTTACTTTTACGGAAGCGATACGAGACAACTCCTCTCTTTTCAAAGTTGGGTGCGGCCGCAGACACGGTGTTCCATGCCCCGGCCGCCCGGACTGCGGGGCGGGCAGAAGCACTCTGGCCCCACAATCAAATACGATGCCCTCTTTATGATAAGACCGAGCATCGTATGCAATTTGGACTCCGCTGCGGAAGGTGTCATTTCCCTCCCGGCCCGAGCCGCATCTGCCCGCGCCGCACCATGTGTGAGATGGTTTTCACTTCATCCAGATAAATTTTAGACGCTGCAACGTTTGTTGGCTCCGTTGAGCGGGTCTTATTTTACCAGTCCAAAGGCCGTTTGTCAAATCAGGGGTCTGCTTCTTGTTAGTTTTTTGACGATATTTTTTGTGCAATTTATACATTGTTTTCTCCAAATTACTGTTATTTCGGTTATTTCCTTCCGATTTTCCTTTTGTTTTGTGGGATGTTTTGTTCATGAATTTTTAACATTTATTTTGGATTTTTCGCACCGGAAACTGCACTTTTGGGCCGTTCCGGCAGCACGGCAAGCGGCCCTGAATCGCTGGTTTTGCACAGCGGCATTCCCTTCCGCTGCCCCGCCTTTGCCCCACCGGGATCTGTGCGAATTTCCCCCGAAAAATGCCTTCCGGCAAAATGCCGAAGCACAGAAACTTGTGGAAATAAAGTACACTCTCGCCGCCGCTGTCCGGCCGCGGTACAATCAAACAAAAAACAGAAAGGAAGGTTTTCAAGTGAAGATCCAGATCATTCAAAAGCAGTGCGGCGGCACCGAGTTCCTTGCCCAGCCGCACCGGCTGCATCTCGGTGCGCAGAACGCCGCCGGGGTGGACGAGCTGCTGTTCCAGCTGCCGGATGCATGGGCCGGGTGCTCCCTTGCGCTGTATCTGCGCCGCAGCGACGGCACCCTGCTGGCGCCGGTGGCGCTGGACACCCAGCACCGCGTCACGGTGGACCGCCGCCTGACCGGCAGCACCGGCGGGCAGTGGATGCTGGCCGCCATGGGTGAAAACGGCTACACCGCCTACACCCGGCCCGGCAGCTATGACTGCTACGCCATTCTGCCCATCGATGATGACGCAGAGGAGCTGCCGCCCTCGCTGTACGAGCAGTTCGTGGCCCGCGTGCTGGAAAGCTCCAGCAGCGCCTCTACGGCGGCACAGCGTGCCGCAGCCAGTGCAGCTTCCACCGCGGCCAACGCAGCGCAGGCCCAGACCGCCGCACAGCGCACCAGCACCGACAGCGCCAACGCATCCCAGTGCGCTGCCCGTGCAGAGGCCGCTGCCGCCCGCGCCGAAGAGCTTGTGCCCACGGACGGGCAGGTGGTCAGCGTCAACGGCAAAAGCGGCATCGTAAAGCTCACCGCGCAGGAGGTGGGCGCACTGCCCTGCCCTGCGCAGCCGGTGTCCGGCCAGCTGCTGCGGGTGCTGAGCGTAGACCCCAACACCGGAGCGGTGCTCACCGACACCGCCGCCATGCCGGACCTGTCCCCCTATCTGCGCAGCAGCACCGTACCCACCGCATCGGTCCCCGGAGCGGTGCGGGTGGACCCGGCCTGCGGCATCAACGTGCGCAGTGACGGCACCCTGACCACGGCCCCCGCTGACCGCAGCCAGCTGGACAGCATGGACAGCACCGTTCTGCCGCTGACCCCCGCCCTGCTGCCCTACGGCGTGAAAAAGGCCCTGACCGCTGCCGCCTCTGCCGGGGAATGGACGGTGGACGAGAAGTCCGCTGCCCTGCGCACCCTCGGTGCCGATCTATCTTCCTATTATACAAAGGAAGATATCGACACGCTGCTCTCGGCCCCCAGCTCCGGCGCGTATCCCGTGGGCAGCATCTACCAGAGCACCGACCCCACCAGCCCCGCCGCACTGTTC
>OHPI01001374.1_pt1 | contig 13059 bp, 9 predicted proteins | sample 1577651 | NCBI WGS metagenome assembly OHPI01 (sample SAMEA3879578, study PRJEB24766) | human gut metagenome | biome: human-associated habitat; feature: feces | place: USA | collected 1985/1987
TTTTATTGGCTTCATGAGCTGTTTCAGCCTATTCTGACAAGGGTATATTCTCACTGCAATGAGAAAAAGTTCTCATTATAATGAGTATTTCTTCTCATACCTATGAGTATTTTTTCTCATAGTGATAAGTATACTTGAGAATGTTTACGGAAGTTTTTTTGAATTATAATTGTATGAGTTTACCTCATTTCTGCACCCAAATGAAGCTCTTATTCAGGTAGAATATTAGCTTCTTTAGTGAAGATAAGCGCTTTTATTTTCAGTTATATAATGTATTATAGATAGACATCTGCAACATAAATACAGGGACTTTATTTGCAAAAAACTATTAATAGCAGTATATTTGCCCTCTAAACAAACAATATAATCCCCATGCTACTAAAACATTGGAACCTTATACTCATATTTTTAACATTCTCAATTATATCTTGTGAGAGCAGTAAGAATGAACCTGAAGTAAACAGTACACCGTCATTTCCTGTCGGCAGAGAGTTTAATGTCAGTTTAAATATAGCTCCTTTTCTTGAAGTAGCCGAACAACCTTTAAGCCGTTCCACCTCCACGGTGGCTGACGGAATATATGCAGTTAATGTTTTTTGGAAAGGAAAAGGCCTGACTTCTTTCCAGCCCTATGCTTCAGGCCTTTTCGATAATCCATATCGAGTAGAAATCGGGTTAATCGAAGGATATGTGTATCGCTTTGACTGCAGCTTCCTGGGATATAAAGACCGCCCATATTATACAATACAAAGTGACAGCATACTTTATGGACTTCCTTTTTCATCTACTCTGCAGAAAGAGGTGAACGGGTTAGTCAACAACGATTTAAAGATTTCAATCAATCCCCTGAATATCAATGGGGCATTTCACCAACATATTTACAAAGGAGAAATGCATATAAAATGCGATAGTACTAGTACTCACCCTACCGTCAAACGCTTTTTCGGCAGTGAGCAATTGGACTTTTCAAATCCCAATATGAATACCTCCGTTTCAATGACATTGAAACGTGCTTATTATTCTATACAATTCGTTACAGACGAACTTGCACCGGGTGACTCCATCAAAATTAAAGCAGCGGACGTTGCTCCATTTTATCTACTATATTCCAAAGATGGAACATCCCGGACGGAGGAACGAATTATCTCTATGTACGATATATCCGACTATTATACGGCCAAACTTAAGGAAGAAGAAACAATCGCTTTCACTATTTCCTACCGCCCGGCCAATGAAGAGAAATGGTATTCTCTATATACCAATCAAAGTATTAAAATGAAAAGAAACAAAAAGAACATAGTCAAAATAGTCAAGATAGATGAGCATATAGGGGATGCTACTATCTCTTTTGGTGAAGAAGCAGAAATGGAAGAATCAGAACAAGAAATAGGGAAATAATAATCATACTCAACAACTACTAAAAAAGATTCATATGAAAATCAAACATCTTATGATCGCAGGCTGTCTATTCACAGCTTTTACTCTACAATCATGTATTAAGGAGAAAGATCTGTATCAGGCACCTCCTACTACGTATTCCGAACTTAACTTACAACTGGACGGAGACTACCTCTCAACCGAACTGCCCATGGCACGCGCTACAACTCCAACCAAAATTAATGAAAGTGAAACATTAGTGGGAATCGCCATTACCATGACACCCAAAGAGGGACAGAATCCATCTTCAAAACCATACGCTTATGGTATTTTCCAGTTAGACAAGGCGAAAGATCCCAATAACCTAAAAATAAAAGTTATTGATGGATACACTTACCGCATCTCTTGCTCTATGATTGCAAATGCAAAGGACTCAATCATAAAAGACGAAAAAGGCTTCTTCGGAGCCCCTTTCGATTTGGAACGTAGCGGAAAAATCAAAGGGGAATGCCTGAACAAATTCCTGACTGCCGAACAAGCAGATGGAATCAAATTCTTATACAATATTGAAAACCCGAGAATACAAACGAGAAACGGATCACAAGACGCCTGCAACCGCCCGTTCATCGAACGTTATCATGGATTAAACGATAAAGTGGAAGTGACAGATGGCATGCAAAATCACATCATGCTCTATCGCCGTTTTTTCGGAGTAAAATTCAAACAAACAGGTTTAGAGAAAGGACGTCTTAGAATAAAACTTGAAGACGCACCAAGCATCTATTTGAATGCTAATGCAGATATTCATAAGACTGTTGAATCTGAATTAAAAATGGTCAGCATGAGAAATCTCACTGCCAATATACCTACTGGTGATAATCAACATTTAACAGAGAATGTAAAAGTGGAAGTATTTTGGGAAGAGACTCCAGGAGCAGAAGAAAAGACAATCATCAGTAGCAGTATCACATTCAAGAGAAACTATACCCATTCTATCGCACTAACCAATATCGAACATATAGGAACACCTAGTGACATAGGAATTGAAGTCGAATCAGGAGAAATGGGAGAAGATATTGAACAAGACATTCCATGGCAATGAGATAATGCCAAATAGGAGTTCGAATAACAAGCACTATACCAATATAGTGCATAAATGAAAAATACGAGATTCAGAATTGAGTCTCGTATTTTTTTAGTATTAATCTTGTAAAAAAACCAGTGAATAAGTAAAGAGCAACATTTATTTCTATTTTCAACAAGTTTTATTCACATCATTCACTATATTTGCATAGTTTATCTTTCCATTTAATGCAAAAAAGGAGCAAATGACTACAAATTTAAACGAGACCTTTGCCGCTGTACAAGTAGCAAGTCGGGAATTAGCCCTGCTGAATGATAATGTCATCAATCAGATTTTAAATGCAGTAGCTGACGCAGCAATTGCAGAAACACCTTTCATTCTTTCAGAGAACGAAAAAGACCTCGCACGGATGGACAAAAATGATCCGAAGTACGATCGGTTGAAACTAACGGAAGAACGTTTGAAAGGTATTGCCGCAGATACACGCAATGTAGCAACACTCCCCTCTCCTTTGGGTAAAGTGCTGAAAGAGAGTGTTCGTCCCAATGGAATGAAGTTGACGAAAGTCAGCGTTCCTTTCGGAGTCATAGGAATCATTTATGAAGCGCGCCCTAATGTTAGCTTTGATGTTTTCTCCCTTTGTCTGAAGAGCGGAAATGCCTGCATATTGAAAGGAGGAAGTGACGCCGATTGTTCCAACCGGGCCATCATCAGTGTGATTCACAAAGTATTGAAGAAGTTCAAAATCAATCCGCACATTGTAGAATTACTTCCGGCTGATAGAGAGGCTACGGCAGCGTTACTGAATGCTGTGGGCTACGTAGACTTGATTATCCCCAGAGGCAGCAGCAGTCTTATTCATTTCGTACGCGAGAATGCAAGGATTCCTGTCATTGAAACAGGAGCAGGTATCTGTCACACTTACTTCGATGAATTTGGGGATACAAACAAGGGAGCAGACATTATTCATAATGCAAAGACACGTAGAGTTAGCGTATGTAATGCATTGGACTGCACCATTATACATGAGAAGAGACTGGCCGACCTCCCTCTGATTTGCGAGAAACTAAAAGACAGCCATGTCATTATTTATGCTGATCCGCAAGCTTACCAGGCATTGGAAGGCCGCTATCCTGCCGAGCTCCTGGAACATGCAAAAGCAGAAAGCTTCGGCACGGAGTTTCTGGATTATAAAATGGCTGTCAAGACTGTAAAGAGCTTCGAAGATGCCTTAGGACATATTCAGGAAAACAGTTCTAAACATAGCGAGTGTATTGTTACCGAGAACGGGGAACGTGCAGCTTTATTCACCAGAATCGTGGACGCAGCTTGCGTATACACCAATGTGTCTACCGCTTTCACTGACGGGGCACAATTCGGATTAGGAGCCGAAATCGGAATCAGCACGCAAAAGCTACACGCACGCGGTCCGATGGGACTTGAGGAAATCACTTCTTACAAATGGGTCATTGAAGGAGATGGACAAACGAGAAGAAATTGAGACTATACCTATATGTTAAAAATCAAACAAGGTTTTGAGCGAAGCTAATTAAAAATTAAAAAATAAATGATATGAAGAAATTTACTTGTGTACAGGACATTGGCGATTTAAAATCAGCCCTTGCAGAAGCATTTGAAATCAAAAAAGACCGCTTCAAGTATGTAGAATTAGGACGTAACAAGACTTTGATGATGATCTTCTTCAACTCCAGTCTGCGCACCCGCCTTAGCACACAGAAAGCTGCAATCAACTTGGGAATGAATGTAATGGTACTGGATATCAATCAAGGTGCATGGAAATTGGAAACTGAACGTGGCGTAATTATGGATGGTGATAAACCGGAACATATATTAGAAGCCATTCCGGTTATGGGATGCTATTGTGATATCATTGGAGTACGCTCTTTTGCCCGTTTTGAAGACCGTGACTTTGACTATCAGGAAACTATTATCAATCAATTCATCCAATACTCCGGACGTCCTGTCTTTTCGATGGAAGCGGCAACACGCCACCCATTGCAGAGCTTTGCCGACCTGATTACCATCGAGGAATACAAGAAAACAGTACGTCCCAAAGTAGTTATGACCTGGGCTCCTCATCCACGTCCATTGCCACAGGCTGTCCCTAATTCCTTTGCTGAATGGATGAATGCAACGGATTACGAATTTGTCATCACTCATCCCGAAGGTTATGAGCTTGATCCGCAATTTGTAGGTAATGCAAAAGTAGAATATGACCAGATGAAGGCCTTCGAAGGAGCCGACTTCATATATGCCAAGAACTGGGCTGCTTATTCTGGCGACAACTATGGACAGATATTAAGCAAAGATCGTGATTGGACTGTCAGCGACCGCCAAATGGCAGTTACCAACAATGCTTATTTCATGCATTGTCTTCCGGTTCGTAGAAATATGATTGTGACAGACGATGTCATTGAAAGTCCGCAAAGTATCGTTATTCCGGAAGCTGCAAATCGTGAAATTTCAGCGCAAACCGTATTGAAGAAAATATTGGAAGGTTTAAAATAATGGTAAAATGAAGAAAACGTATCCTTTAAGATCTTTCTTAAGGATACGTTTTCTTTTTATTTATAATTGTTCAATATCTTCACTACTTAAACCGGTAGCTTGTTTGATTTGCTCTATGGAGATTCCTATCGCTTTTAGTTTTTTCGCTATTTCCCGTTTTTCTTCAGCTTTCCCTTCAGCTTTTCCTTCGGCCATGCCTTCTATTCGACCTTCGATTTTTCCTTCCAATTTGGCCGAATTTAAAACATCGTTTTGTATCATGATTGCATTGATATGCTCATCATAGGCATGGCGTTCTTCGGAGCTCATATTATAGTATTGAAGCTTTTCTCTCGCTTCCACCAAACCGGGAGTTGTTGTGTCAGGACGAATGACTCCGTTTTTTAGGTAACTGATCCATTCTTCCAATGGGGTTTTAGCTACCTGATTGAATTCGTTGACACGAATCAGGTAGTATTCAGGAAATATTTTAGCCGGTAATTTATGAAGAATCGCATTTTCCTGTTTAGTAGAAATAACCAGTTCGTCTTTGGTGTGTACTCCTATAAAATGGTTTTGTCCGTGATATAAATAATCACTTCCTTTTCCGATATCAAAATACAGGATACTGATGGAGTAGATTTTCTTAACTGCCTGGTATGATTGTCCGAGCGTAATGTGTTCGGTAATCGCTTTTGCTACGCCATAGAGAATCCTTTCCAGATAATACAATTCTCTTGTATTCTGGATTTCTACAATAATAATTTCATCTTTACTGTCTTTGGCTTTGATATCTACGCGATTGAATTTGTCATCTTCCGATTGTTGATTTCCTTCACTCTCCAAGATTTCCAGAATGTGAATAGGTTCTTCCAATAACACCGTAAGTAAACCTTCCAAGACAGCAAAATTAGCTTTATCCCGGAGCATTCTTTTCATCGCCCAGTCGAAACGTACATATTTATCCATTGCTATAGTTTTTTGGTTTCCTACAAATTTATGTATTCTTTTTTTGATACTTGCTTTATTTCCCGATTTATTTTAGTCCACGGCTTAATTCCTATATGATTAAGGCCAATTTAGCGGATGAAGTTCGTGTTGGTGCGCGCTTCAAATGCGGGTGGATTGATACCTGCCTGTTTGCCGGCTTCAATGCATTTAAGTAGCCAGGCCATATTACGGGCGAGGATACGCATCGTTTGTAAACCTTCGATATCTTGGGTTACTTCTTCAGGTGTGTTTCCGTGTACGGTATTCCAATAGTTGGATGAAACAACGGGCATATTGCTAATGGTAAAGTATTTGTTGAGCTGGTCGAAGGTGGTAGAAGAACCTCCGCGACGGCAACTGGCAATTGCAGCAGCCGGTTTGTTGGAGAATAATTTGGCACGTCCGTAGAATACACGATCCATAAACGAAGTCAGTGTGCCTGTAGCTGATGCAAAATGAACGGGTGAACCAAATATAAAGCCATCAGCTTGTTGTGCTTTTTCCAGGAATAGATTTACGGAGTCTTCCATACAGCAACGACCGGCTTCCAGACAATAATTACATCCCATACAACCTGAGAGCGGGCGAATACCGATCCAGAATATTTCTGTTTCTATACCTTGTGTCTGTAATTCCTTTTCTATTTCTTGTAGAGCGGTGAAAGTACATCCTTTGTGATGTGGACTTCCATTGACTAATAAGACTTTCATATTTTTGATATTTAGTGAGATGATGTACTGTATAATGACAAAAAAAGCGAAAAAAGTGTTATCTTTTCCCGCTTTCCTTTGAGCCTCTTGTCGGATTCGAACCAACGACCCCGAGATTACAAATCACGTGCTCTGGCCAACTGAGCTAAAGAGGCAGATGGGTAAGCTAGCTACATCGCGCCGCTACAACCAAGTACCCTTGCTACGGTCAAGTCCTGGGGGATTCCGAGGGAGCTTGCCGTGTAGGACTTACCCGACTGCAAAGGTAGATATAATTTCTGAATTTGCAAGAGCTTTTTTTGTTCTATCTCTTGTTTTTAGTATAAGTGATTGAAATATTAAACATTACGCATGTGTTAAAATATGTATTATCGTTGTCGCTTATGGTCTTTGTTGGATTTTTAGGGCTTCCAAGATTTTATGGAATATTTCTGTATTGGGATATGTTCCGCAGAATTTAGATGAACCAGGACCATAGGCGAAAACAGGAAGCATAATTGGTGTGTGATCGTCGGTCATATACCGGGCTGTCACTTTTCTTTTCTCCAGATTTCCGTCAACTAATGTCAAGCCTCCGGTTTCGTGGTCGGCAGTCACTATAACTAGTGTTTCTCCGTTTTGGTCTGCAAATCTGAGGGCTTCTGCTACCGCCTGATCGAAACTGAGTGTTTCCAATACGGAGCCGGGCAAGTAGTTGGCATGTCCGGCATAATCAACTTTCGCCCCTTCTACCATTAGAAAGAATCCTTTGCTGCTGGCGTTTGTTAACTTTTGAATCGCTTTTTGTGTAGCTTCTGCCAGAAGAGGTAAACTTTCTTCCGTGGTGGCTTTCCCCATCTGTTCATCCAAACAGATTTCCTTTTCTCCATGGGTTTTGATTTCCTCTATAGAGGAAGAGATAAGGTATTGTTTGGATAATTCGTCCTTGAGGTTTGTACCGTCTTTTCTATCTGTAAGTGCCGACATGCCGGAACCGCTGAGTAAAGTCAAGTTGCCTTTTAATAACCAGCGGGTGATTTCGTCGGTTTGATCTCGTTCCGTGGTATGTCCGTAAAAGGCTGCCGGTGTTGCATCTGCTATATTACCTAAAGTTACGATTCCACAGGCGTATTGACGTGGTGCCAATATCTCGGTTAAAGAAGGATTGATACTTCCATCTTCATTGGTACTGATATGTCGGTTGCAGGTTGGTTCTCCGGTGGCGATTGCGCTGCCTGCTCCTGCCGAATCAGTTGTATATTGATCTTTGGCATGTGTTCTTTGTAGTCCAATGTGCTTCAATTGCAGCATCGTCAGTGTTTGGTTGACTGTCTGTGCCGCACAGATTTGGGCCAGTCCCATGCCATCACCTATCATAAGGATAATATTCTTAGGCGCTCGATTGGCATTATCAGACTGAAAGGTAGGTTGATAGATTTCAACCGGCTGGCTTAGTTGGCTGGTTGATTGATCGAAACCACCAAAAGAACGGGTTACTTTGTCCAACCGATTTGTCTTTGCGATTTCTTCCGAAGCTTGTAAGGCTGTCTTTTCTGCCAATTGCATATTTTTACGTTCGAAATCCTTGAAGAAGTCTGAACATAATTCCGGTTTGTCGGTATTGATGATATCAATTCCCATTTCATGAAATGTATTCCAGGCAGTCACACCGTCGGGTGTTCCCCAAAAGCGAACCGGTTTTCCCCAGTTATGTACTTTCTGAATGACCTGATTGAGTTTCTCTTTTTCCGGAGCCACCATAGCTCCTTTGCCGTTCCATTTTGAATACTTGTCGAACGAGTCGCTGACCAGTCCGATTCTTTTTAGTTGTTCCGGTGTGTAGTCATATTGAGGTCTTCCGTCGAAAAAGATAAACTCCGGATAGTTCTTGAAATCTTCCGGTTTAGGTGTATTGCCTGTGATCAGTACCTTTACAGCTTTTGGATTGACCGACGGATCAAATACTTCGGGATATTGCTGGAGTTTCTTTATCAATATATCTAATGTAGGATGTTCTGCAGTTTTCAAGTCGATCATCAATTGCAATGTATGCTCATTGTCGGCCCAGGCTTTTCCTTGGTTTCGCTTGAATTGGGTTACGATCGGCGAGATATACAGTTCGTCAATTGTGAGGGCTGTGGGAAGTTCGTCCCGGTCGTGAGCTACCAACAGACCAGTCTCGTCGGCATTGGTGTAAATATCGGCTTCAATGGAATAGACCTTTTGGGAATAGGCCTGATAAAAAGGTACACTTTGGCAATAATCATTGTGCGAATGAATATAAATATGAGACTGAGCCATTAATGATCCGATGGAACCGATGGCGATAAAAGCCAGCAGGCTTAACTGTTTGTACATGTGTTTTAGTTTCATCTGCTTATTCATTGAATAGATTGTAAAGTAACTGCTTTTTTATTTTTCAGGGATGAATATCCGATGACATCCGGATGACAATGTGGATACATGTGCGATCTTCCCTTTGCTGGCAAATTTATAGTAAAATCAGCGAATAGGGTAATGACCGGTTCAATAAAAGTGACAGGCTTTTGAGTTTTCGTTCAATCGGAGATGAAGAAAGAAGCTTTTTGTGAGAGGCTTTCAGCCGATAAAGGGTTTCTTGACTGACAAAATGTAAAGTGTATCCACCACAAATTAAGATGTTTTTTGACTGCACCTTTTTTACAGATGGCCGATATTTTGTATTTTTGCACCCATATTTCAAAAACTTAATAATAAGAATAAACACAATGGGTGGTTTTTTCGGTACTATCTCAAAGTCGGCCTGTGCTACTGATTTGTTCTATGGTACGGACTACAATTCACATCTGGGAACCCGTAGAGGCGGTATGGCGACATACGATAAAGAAAATGGGTTTACTCGCTCTATTCATAATCTGGAAAGTTCTTATTTTCGAACCAAGTTTGAAGCTTCTTTGCCTAAATTCGTAGGAAATGCCGGTATTGGTATCATCAGTGATACCGATGCACAACCAATCGTTATCAATTCTCATTTAGGAAAGTTTGCGATTGTTACGGTAGCTAAGATCAATAATATTGACGAACTGGAAAAAGATTTGCTGGCTGTCAATATGCATTTTTCTGAATTAAGCTCCGGAAAGACGAATCAGACGGAACTGGTTGCCTTGTTGATTACGCAAGGTAAGGATTTCGTGGAAGGTATTGAAAATGTGTATAACCGGATCAAAGGATCTTGTTCGATGCTGTTGTTGACGGAAGACGGTATTATCGCTGCCCGTGATAAATGGGGAAGAACTCCGATTGTCATTGGGAAAAAAGACGGAGCATACGCGGCAACAAGCGAATCGAGCAGTTTGCCTAACTTAGGTTATGAGATAGAGAAATTCGTAGGACCGGGCGAAATAATCCGTTTGCGTGCCGATGAATTGGTACAAATGCGCAAACCGAATGAAGGTATGCAGGTTTGTTCGTTCTTGTGGGTATATTACGGCTTCCCCGTTTCCAGCTATGAAGGAAAGAATGTTGAGGAAGTGCGTTTTGCCTGTGGATACAAGATGGGACAGAAAGACCATTCGGAGGTAGATTGTGCCTGCGGTATTCCGGATTCAGGAGTAGGTATGGCTTTGGGTTATGCTGAAGGAAAAGGAGTTCCTTATCATCGGGCCATTGCTAAATATACGCCGACCTGGCCCCGCAGTTTTACTCCGGCCAATCAGGAATTACGTTCGTTGGTAGCCAAAATGAAACTGATTCCGAACCGTTCAATGTTGGAAGGTAAGCGGATTCTGTTCTGCGATGATTCGATTGTCCGTGGAACCCAGTTGCGGGATAACGTAAAGATCCTGTATGATTATGGAGCCAAAGAAGTACACATGCGTATTGCTTGTCCGCCGTTGATTTATGGTTGTCCTTTCATCGGATTTACTTCATCCAAGAGTGATTTGGAATTGATCACACGCCGTATTATTAAGGAACTGGAAGGCGATGAAAACAAGAATCTGGACAAGTATGCTACCACCGATTCTCCGGAGTATAAGAAAATGGTATCCATCATTGCAGAACGTTTCGGCTTGAGTTCGTTGAAATTCAATACGTTGGAAACACTAATTGAAGCGATCGGATTACCTAAATGTAAGGTATGTACGCATTGTTTCGATGGAAGCAGTCATTTTTAATAGGTGATAAACTCTTGTATCAGAGGCGATAATTAAGTTAAAATAGATAAGCTTTAGTTTGCATCACCCGGGTGAATCAATTAATTCATATATCTGAATTGATTAATTCACCCGGGTGATTTGTTTAATTCACTAAGGTGAATCAATTAAAAGTAAATTAATTTTTACGTAAATACTCTTACCTTTTTCTTTGTTGATACAAACTTTTCATTAACTTTACTGCGGATTCGATTGGAAGAATATACTTCTTATGCCATGAATAATATCAGTTTCAGTGGATTATATACGCAGTACTACAAGCGATCCTTCCTGTTTGTGAAGTCGTATGTACGTGATGATATGGTGGCCGAGGATATTGCTTCAGAGGCTTTGATTCAATTATGGGAGACTTTGAAGACTGAAACGGTAAATACTCCATTGGCATTGCTGACGACTATCTTGAAGAATAAAGCATTGAATTATTTGAAACATCAGGCTATAGAGTGGGAGGCAATGGAAGATATTTCGGACAAGCAGATACGGGATACTTCTTATCGGATCGCTACGTTGCAGGCCTGTAATCCGGAAGAGATGTTTTCTTCGGAGATAACCCGTATTCTGGAGGATACATTGGCTTCTTTGCCCGAACAGACACGTCAGATCTTTATCATGAGCCGATACGAACAGATGTCGGTAAAGGAAATAGCCGAAACCTTGCACTTGGCTCCCAAAAGTGTGGAATATCATATTACCAAATCATTGAAAGTACTTCGCATAGCCTTGAAAGATTATTTACCGGTGTTTTGGTGGTTCCTGTAAATTAAAGCTAATGAAAGTAAACTTTCTTTTGAGTTTACTTGTTTTGAAATAAAAAGCTTTATGGATCGTACCAGTAAAACACATGTGTGCCCGTTATTGATAGCCTGTTTCCTGGGCTTTTCACTGGGCGCGAAGGGGCAAGTGGAGTTAATCTCTTCAGATACATTGCGGATAGATTCATTGCGAGTGGAGGAAATCAAGATCGGGTATGCCGTCGGAAACCAACAAACCTTATCGGGGGCTGTCGATAAAGTTTCTGAAAAGCGGATGAATAAAGGATTTGTGACGACACCCTTGGAAGCTTTGAGCGGACAATCGGCAGGTGTCAGTATCTCTTCAGGTGAAAACCGGGCAGCCATGCTGTCGTCGGTGCGTGTCAGAGGAACAACTTCTCTGACGGGAGGAAATGATCCCTTGGTAATTATTGACGGAGTATCGGCAGATTTGAGTGCATTGAATACGATTTATCCGGCAGATATTGAGAGTTTCACTATTTTGAAAGATGCGTCCGAGACCGCTCAGTACGGATCGCGGGGTGCTTCTGGCGTAATTGAGGTAGCAACCAAGAAAGGGAAAAGTGAATCTTTTCGGGTAAGTTATACCGGGAATTACGGTGTTCAGTCGGTTTATAAGAATCTGGAAATGCTTTCGGCCGATGAATTCCGGGCCATAGCGCGACAACTGAATATGGATATTCTGGATTTAGGCAACCAGACGAATTTTCCCGACGAGATTACTCGTTTGGGAGTCATGCAAAATCACCATATAGCTTTTGGAGGCGGAACGAATACGACCAATTACCGGGCTTCTATTGGTATGATGGATCGGAAAGAGGTGGTACAGAATAATGCTTATCAGAATTTTACCGCCAAGGTAAATCTTTCGCAGAAGGCCTTTCAGGATCGTTTCCAGTTGGATATGGGTTTGTTCGGTTCGTTGCAGAAAAATAATTACCTGACGGATGAACAAAAGACCTTCTATTCGGCAGCGACATTCAATCCGACTTTCCCCAATCATCGAAATCCGGAAACTGGTTCGTGGGATCAGATTACGAATGCCAGTCAGATCACCAATCCGTTGGCTTGGCTGGAGGTACAGGATGATGAGTCGAATGCTCACTTTAATACCCACATGAAACTCTCTCTCTTACTGAACCGGCATCTGACGTTTTCGGTTTTTGGATCGTATTCCTATAATGTCATAGAAAATTCGCAGTATTTGCCCACTTCGGTCTGGGCACACGGACAAGCTTACAAAGGGGAGAACAAGACGGAAGATTTGCTCGGGAACATGATGCTGAGCTATACCAATACCTGGGGAAAGCATAAGTTGGATGTCCTGGGATTGGCGGAAGTCCAGAAAAAGATTCTGACCGGATTTTATACCACTGTGACCAACTTTACTACCGATCAGTATGGATATAATAACTTACAGGCTGGTGCTGTCCGCTTGTGGGAAG
>OHPI01001391.1_pt1 | contig 12942 bp, 8 predicted proteins | sample 1577651 | NCBI WGS metagenome assembly OHPI01 (sample SAMEA3879578, study PRJEB24766) | human gut metagenome | biome: human-associated habitat; feature: feces | place: USA | collected 1985/1987
CCTGTAATGTCTTGGCTATTTCATACGAACCGGCTCCATAAGCGGAAGCCTTTACCATGCAGATCACTTTCGTTTCGGGATGACGAAGCATCGCACGATAATGATTCAGGTTCTCCACCATTGCACCGAGATTTACTTCCAGAATCGTTTCATGCACTTTCAGTTCCAGTTCTTCGGACAGCAGATCAAAGTTGAACACACGGGAACCTTTAATCAGAATTACTTCCGAATGAAGTGATTTCAGCAGATTCGAAGCCAGAAGAGCTTCTGTATTCGGGAAGAAATAACGTTCCAACGCATCGTCAAAACGAGCGGTACAGGAAGAAATCTCTGCTCCTACGCCAATCAGTTTGTCTATTCCACGACTCCGTACCAACTGTGCCACACGACGATAAAGTGTAGCGGTACTTTGTCCTGTTTCTAAAATATCCGACAAGATTAATGTACGTTTCAATCCTTTCTTCTCCGAACGACGTACCAAAAAATCAAGAGCGATATCCAATGAAGCCAAGTCCGAGTTATAACTATCATTAATCAATACACAATTGTTCTTTCCTTCTTTTACTTCCAAACGCATGGCAATCGGTTCAAGACGTGCCATACGCTCTGTTATCTGATCGGCGGGGGTCATTAAATAGAGGCAGGCTGCCAGACAGTTCAGTACATTCTCTATGGAAGCGTCATCAATAAACGGGATGCAGAAAGTATTATCCATATCCAGATAACGGTAGGAAATAACAGTATGATCTTCTTTCTTAGTCACCCGGCTAATATATAACGGACGTTCAATATCCTTACGGCTCCATGCTATTTCACGAGCTGTCAACATCGACTTTGCTACACAATTGCTGATAAGTTCGTTATCTCCGTTATAAATTACGACATCACAATCTTTAAAAAGAGTCAGTTTCTCCATGCACTTCTCCTGTAATGAGAAGAAGTTTTCCTGATGAGCACCGCCAATATTAGTCAGAATGCCAATAGTCGGCTTTATCATCCGCTTCAAAGCATTCATCTCTCCCATTTCAGAAATACCGGCTTCGAATATGCCCAATTCTGCTTCTTCATTCAGTTGCCAGACCGATAAAGGTACACCAATCTGTGAATTATAGCTACGCGGCGAACGGACAATACGACGGTCGGGACTCAGTAACTGGTGTAACCACTCTTTCACAATCGTCTTTCCATTGCTCCCTGTTATACCGATAATCGGAATTTTAACTGCGTTTGCAACCTGCCAAACCATTCTTACTGCAACAGGGAAAATTGCAGGGCCGCTCATTCCGCCTGTGTTGTTGCGGATAATCGGTCTGCGTGAGTTGATGTCGATACGCATACCCGTGAGCGTGTTAATCATTGAAATTGCGTCTGCACCGTTTGCCTCTGCCGACTGTGCTATTGATGCAATGTCGGTAACATTTGGGCTGAGCTTTACGATAAGCGGCTTTTTGCAATACTTTTTGACAGCCGCAGTAATTGCACCTACGGATTCACAGCTTGTGCCGAACTGCACTCCGCCGCTCTTGACATTAGGGCATGAGATATTGAGCTCAATCATATCGACATCGGTTTTGCTGAGTTTTTCAGCCATTGCACAATAATCTTCGGGAGTGTTGCCGGCAATGTTTGCAATGATAACCGTATTCTGCTTTTTGAGCCACGGCAAATCCTCATTAATAAAAACATCAACACCGGGGTTTTGAAGTCCTACTGCATTCAAAATGCCGGAAGGAGTTTCGGCTACTCTCGGAACAGGGTTGCCGTCACGGCGGGTAAGTGTGATACCCTTGCATGAAATACCGCCGAGCTTTTCAAGGGGATAAAGCTCTGAATATTCCATACCGAAACCGAATGTTCCCGATGCGGCAATGAGAGGATTGTTAAATTCCACTCCGCAAACTTTTACAGATAAATCAGCCATTGAAAACTACCTCCTCAGCATTAAATACGGGGCCGTTTTTGCAGACATGCTGCATAATTTCTTCACCGTTTTTTCTTACCTTTACTGCGCACACAAGGCATGCACCCATTCCGCAGGCCATTCTCTCCTCAAGAGAAATCTGACACGGCTTTCCTGCCTCTTTGCAAACATCGGCAATAGCCTTGAGCATCGGGGTAGGACCGCATGCACAAACCTCGTCAACCTCTGAGATTTTTTCTTTGAGAACATCTGTTACAAAGCCGTGGATTCCCGCACTTCCGTCATCTGTTGTCAGCACAAGCTCTGCAACGGCTTTCTTGAAATCATCCTGAAGAATAATAAGGGCTTTATTTCTGAAGCCTGTGATAACAAGCGGATTTTCACACTGCTTTGCTGTGTAGAGCATCGGAGGAACGCCTATACCGCCGCCGATAAGGCAATAACGCTTGCCCTTTTCAATTTTAAAGCCGTTGCCGAGAGGAGCGAGAATATCAACGCTTTCGCCCTTTTTCATCTCGGACATAATTTTTGTTCCCTCACCCTTTACCTGATAAACAAGGCGGAGAACACCGTTTTCGCTGTCACAAACCGAAATAGGTCTGCGCAGAGTTTTTGAAGGCACATAAACATGGGCAAACTGTCCGCACTTTGCAAGCGGAGCAAGCTCGTCATTTTTTACCCTCATATCAAAAATGCCGTCTGCAATCTGTTCGTTTGACAAAAGTTCAAACTTCTGAACATCATACTTTTTCATAATATCATTCCTTTGGTTAGCTTTATTTATATAAAATCAATTCATAACAAATCAACTTTCAATCGGAGTGTCCCTGCACTGCGGACAAAAGTGAACATCTCATCACATCGCCGTTAATCAACATATTCAAGTTCAGCAGTCAGCACACCTAACTCATCCTTGCGATAAACATAACAGCTTTCCGCAAGCCTTGGTGAATAACCGTTAATCTCATTAGCCTCTGAAATCCAGTTATAAAGATAACCGTCATTCATAATCCTGTCATACATATAATCGAAATCGGTGTTCTTATCAACAACAATGCTGAAATATTCATCTCCGTTTTTTGCAGCATTTGCAACAGCTCGGCTTACATCATCGGCATTATCTGGATCCGAAACAGTCGGGTACTTATAGTTAAAATAGTTGTACTTTTCAGCCGTACACTTTGGAACATAAAAATTACACCATGTACCAACGCTCAAATAAGTTTGTGAATTAAGCTCGGAATACTTATATGACAGCTTATGATCCTTGAACATAAGGTCATCGGTTAGGTTAAAATAATCGTTTTCCGTATAATTATTTTCGCCGTCGGTATCATTCCATGTAACATCAATTTGGTACCAATCGCCGCCGATTTTTACACCGTTCCATGCGTGATTGTCTGAATCGGCTGTTCCCGAAAGTAATACGCAGTCAATATTCGCCTTGTTGCACAAAAGCTGAAAGGCTCTTGCGTAACCCTCACACACGGCTTTGCCGTCAACCAACGCACCGTAGGCATCGTTTTCATTGCCCTGAACATCATTGTTTTCAGCCGCTTCTTCATCATACCTGCAATTGTCAATTATATAGTTGTTAATGTATTCTTCTCTTTCAAAATCATTGCCCGAGGGCAAATTCTTCAAAACAGAAGCAACGGCAATATTGAATTTTTTCTTGGCGGCTATAAGCTTATCATTTTGAACAGTATAATCAAGCTTTACGCTTGTTGTGTCACCATACGGAACAAAAAGACTTGACCCCTTGAGCCAAAAAGTTTCGGGGTGGTCGTTTTTGTATGCCTCAACAGCCTGTGTAATCTGATAGTCGGAAAGCGTGCCTGTTGTTGTTATGTTTGGTGCATACACGGTATCAACGCTCTTTGCGATTCTCATATACAGTTCTTTTACATAATCATCGGTAAGCGTCTCGTAGGCATAATCGGTTTTTACATCTGCATAATCCTTGTCGTTTTCAACATCTTGTGCACTCGGAGTTGTAACGGATTTTTCTATGATAGAGCTTCTCTTTGGTTCACTGCTTTCGGAATCATCCGTCAACGAACACGAACAGCCAAAAAATGCAACCGCACAGGTTATTAAACAAACTAAGGCAGTTTTATATATTTTCAAAGAATCATCTCAATTTTATTTTAAATTATTTATTTCATATACAGAATACGGCAGCAGCCAAAGTTGACTGTCGCCGTATGGATTTGTCATGTTCTATTTTACTTTATTTTCGCCTTGCAGTCAATGCAAATTTGAGCATTAAACTACTTTCCCGTAACATGGGTATCACCGAAAACCTCGGCATAAACATTGTTGTCGAGAATCATTCTTGAAACGGTAAAGAGGTTGTTGCATCTGTTATTGAGTTCGTCAATATCATCCTTGCCCTTTGCACCCTTGAAAGCGGTGTATTCGCCTGTTGACGCATTGTATTTTCCGTTCTGAGAAATCCAGCTTCTGTCGGCAAACACAACGAACGGTTCTTTGTTTCCGAAAACATCCGTACCTGCCAACATTCTGCTGTCATATTCAAGGCCGAGCATATTTGAAAGCGTAGGCAGAATATCAAGGCTTGAACAGTATGTGTCAACCTTGACGGGCTCTTTCATTGAACCGCTCCACAACAGCCATGCATTTTTGTACTGTTCAAAGGTTGTGTCAACCTTGTGACCCGCAAGTTCGGACACACCGTCAAATTCATCAAGCGAATACGGATAATGGTCGTCCGTAAGGCAAATAAGGGTGTTGTCAAGCTTGCCTGCTTTTTCAAGTCTTGCAAGAAGATATTCCATTGCCTTGTCAAGCTCAATGTTTGCGGCAAGATAGCCCTTGACCTCATCGCTGTATTTCAGGTCTTTTACAAGGTCTGCGTTGCGTTCGCTCATGGTGTTGTATGAATATCCGCCGTGACCGCTGACCGTCATATAATAAACGCTGAAGCTGTCGGAATTTATGTAATCGTCAACAGTTTTCTGCATCATCTTGAGGTCGGAATTCGGCCACACATTTTCACCGAGGTCAAGACCTTTTCCGATTGCAGAATAATCATAGCCGATATTTGTAAGGTACTTGTCCCTGTCGTAGTAATCATAGGTGTGATTGTGGTAAGCGTTAACTGTTTTGTAACCGAGTTTTCTGCTCTGCTCACCGAGAGTGAACGGGAAGCTGACATTATTTTCGGCTGACTTTGAAAAGCTCCACACACCGGATTTTGGAATCAAGCCTGTAAGATTTGCATATTCACCGTCAGTTGTGCTTACACCCCACGCAGGCGAATAGTAATTTTCAAATTGAAATCCCTCGTTATACATTTTACAGAGCGTCGGAGTCAGGTCCTTGTCAATTGCATACTGCGAAAAGCTTTCAGCTGTAATGAAAATTATGTTGTAGCCCTTGAACATACCCGTGTATTCGTTGGTATAGCTCGGTTCTTCGCTGTCAAAATATTCATAAAGCGACTTTAACTCATCATTATTTGTACTCTTTGTAAGCTTTGAAAAATCAGCACTCATAATCTGAGCTTTCTGCTCTGGTTTTGTAATTTCATCGGCAGTCGATTCTTTATTTTTCGGCTTGCTGTTTGCGCGTATATTCGCTTTGTAACCGAACATAAGGCGGCTGATGTCAAGCCTTTGCATTGTGTAAAGTCCGTAGCGTTCACACACGGCAACCTGTTGCAATTCACCGTAATAAAGATTGTAGTTGCTCTTTGTGTCGGAAGAATCACGGTCAATGCCTACCGCAAGGACAGTTCCAATCTGAAAAACCACCGCAATCAAAAGCACAATCAGCTTACCCTTTAACTTTACTTTTGAAAAGTCAAACAGCTTTCCGCCGAAAATTATAAAGAAAGCAAGAGGAACAAAAAGTAAAACAACAAACACAATTCTGCTTGTTATCGCAGTCATGATCATATCAATTGAATTTAATGCCTGCCCTGCACCGCCGTTTGTAACGCTGCTTACAACAACCATTGTGCCGAAAACATTATAGTATATCATCTGCACACCGTACCATATCGTCAGCACAGCCGTGAGTACGGTTGCAATTCCTCTGTTTACCCCTCTGCGTTTTGAAAAAGAACACAACAAAACAAGTACCGCCGAAAGCACGATTGTGAACAGAAATGTGAAAGCAAAACCGCCGAGCACATCAAACCCCGACGCAATTTTAAGGTTGGTTTCAAGCCATAGAATCAAAAGCGGAAAGTACGCAAAAAATGCGACTCTCTTTGCAAAGCCATGACTTTTTTCAGGCTTTCTGTAGTAGTCAAAATTTGAACTTCCGACTTTTACGGCAGGCTGTCCCACATAGTGATTTCTTCTTGAAAATCCGCTGTTTGTACCGTCTGAATATGTCATTTAATTCTCCTTTCTTTTTCAATGCAGTTATTAAGTAGATTATAAAACTAAAACGCCGCCATTGCAATGACAAATTTAACCAAAATTCGCCTTATATGACACATTCGGACTTTTTATATATTGAAACAGTTGACCTTTTGTAGTATAATCATAGTTTAATGAGAGGCTTGTGTGAAAAGCTATGCAAATTGCGGTTTTGAACAAGGCTTCTTAATTTATGTATTATTATGAAAAGGAAGATTTTTATGGCAAAGAAACAGTTTAAATCAGAGTCAAAAAGACTTCTTGACCTTATGATTAACTCAATTTATACTCACAAAGAAATTTTTCTTCGTGAGATTATTTCAAATGCAAGCGACGCTATCGACAAGCTTTGCTTCATTTCTCTTACCGATGACAAGGTCGGTCTTGACAGAGGCGATTTCAAAATCGTTTTAAAGCCCGACAAAGAAAGCCGTACTCTTACAATCACGGATAACGGTATCGGCATGAACAAGGATGACCTTGAAAACAACCTCGGCACAATCGCATCCTCAGGCTCACTCAAATTCAAGCAGAGCATGGAAGAAAAGCAGGACGACATTGACATTATCGGTCAGTTCGGTGTTGGTTTCTACTCGGCATTTATGGTTGCAAAGAAGATTACCGTAAACACAAAGAAATATGGTGAGGATACGGCATATTGCTGGCAGTCAAGCGGCGCAGACGGCTACACAATCAGCGAGATTGAAAAGGAAAATGCCGGCACAGAGATTATTCTTGAAATCAAGGATAACACAGACGATGAAAACTATGACGAATTCCTTGAGCAGTACAGAATACAGGGACTTGTCAAGAAGTACTCCGACTACATCCGCTACCCGATTGTTATGGATATGACAAAGAGCAGAGTTAAGGAAGAAACCAAGGACAGCGACAAGCCCGAATATGAGGATTACACGGAAACCGTAACACTCAACAGCATGATTCCTCTTTGGCAGAGAAGAAAGAAAGATGTTACTCAGGAAGAATACGACAAGTTCTACAGCGAAAAATTTATGGCTATGGACAAACCACTTAAAACTATCGTAACTTCTGTTGAGGGTGTTGTAACCTACAAGGCATTGCTCTTTATTCCGTCTGTTGCTCCTTATGACTACTACACAAAGGAATACAAAAAGGGACTTCAGCTTTATTCAAGCGGTGTGCTTATTATGGATAACTGCGAAGAGCTTTTGCCCGAGCACTTCCGTTTTGTAAAGGGTATTGTTGACAGCGCAGACCTTTCGCTCAACATTTCAAGAGAAATGCTCCAGCATGACCGTCACCTCATTACAATTGCTCAGAACATTGAAAAGAAGATTAAAAACGAGCTTACTTCAATGCTTCAGAATGACCGTGAGAATTATGAAAAATTCTTCAACGCATTCGGCAGACAGCTAAAATACGGTGTTGTTTCGGACTACGGTATGCACAAGGAAGAGCTTCAGGATCTTATTATGTTCTATTCTTCAAGCGAGAAAAAGCTTGTTACGCTTTCGGAATATGTTGACAGAATGAAAGAAGATCAGAAGTTCATCTACTTTGCAACAGGCGAAAATGCCGCTGCAATCGACACACTTCCGCAGACAGAGCTTATCCGCTCAAAGGGTTACGAAATTCTTTACTGCACAGAGGAGATTGACGAGTTTACTCTACAGTCACTCATGACATATAAGGAAAAGAAATTCTGCTCAGCAATGAACGATGACCTCGGCATTGAAACCGAGGAAAATAAAGAGGATGAAGAAAACAAGGACGCACTTCTTACATTTGTTAAGGAAACACTCGGTGACAAGGTTGCAGAGGTTACCGCATCAAAGAAACTTGTTTCACATCCTGTTTGCCTTACGGCAAAGGGCGGCATTTCATTTGAAATGGAAAAGTATTTCAACTCAGTTCAGCCTGACGCAAATATGAAGGCTCAGCGTGTGCTTGAGCTTAACCTTTCACACCCTGCCGTTAAGAAGATGGAAGAATTTATCAAGAGCGATGTTGACAGAGCAAAGAAGTATGCCGAAGTTCTCTACAGTCAGGCACTTCTAATCGCAGGACTTCCGCTTGAAAATCCGTCCGAATACACAGACCTTGTCTGCTCAATTATGTAAATTGTTGATTTGCGTTTGCCGCAAATCAAATGGCGCTCACTGATCGCCGCTACTGTACGGCAATAACCGCCGATACAGGTGCAAATCACAAATCTCACACTAAACTAAACATTTTACGCCCGATTTCCGACCAAAACGGAAATCGGGTGTTTTGTTTTTGCAGAAAATTCCGCAAAATCTTTTGCAATAATATTGATATAATTTTTGCGTTGTGATACACTGATTTCAGTAAAAGTTTTTTCGGAGGCGGACTTGATGAAACATTACGATGAAAAGCAAATGCAGGAAAACATTCTCTATCTTGAGGCACTTTCGGAGCAGTATCCGAACATTCAGTCGGCGGCGGCAGAGATGATTAATCTTCACGCAATCCTTGATTTGCCGAAAGGTACGGAACATTTTCTTTCCGATATTCACGGTGAGCATGAGGCATTCAGACATATTCTTAACAACGCATCGGGTTCAATCAGAGAAAAGATTGACGACCTTTTTTCAAATACTCTCACATCCGAACAGCGTGCCGAGCTTGCAACGCTGATTTATTATCCAAAGGAAAAACTCGGTGTTTACAAAAGCGAAATAACCGACATTGAAGAATGGTACAGATTAACACTCATAAGATTGCTTGCAATCTGCCGACACATTTCTTCCAAATACACACGAAGCAAGGTTCGTAAAACTCTGCCAAAGCATTATGCCTACATCATTGAGGAGCTTATGTTCGGTGATTCAGGCAAAAAAGACCGTGAAACCTACCACGAAAATATTCTGCACACAATTATTGAGGCAGGACAAGCCGATGTTTTCATACTCTCGCTTTGTGACACGATAAAAAGACTTATTGTTGACAAGCTCCATATTGTCGGCGACATTTTCGACAGAGGTGCAAGACCTGACATTGTGCTTGACGACCTTATGATGCACCACGGTGTTGACATTCAGTGGGGCAATCACGATATTCTTTGGATGGGTGCGGCATCGGGCAGTATGGCTTGCATTGCCGCTGCGCTTAACAACGCATTTTCATACGGCAATCTTGACACAATCGAGGTCGGCTACGGAATAAGTCTGCGTGACCTCTCGCTTTTTGCAAAGGATGTTTACGGCGGCGGAAATGTTGAACGCTTTATGCCGAAAGGTCCTTTTGCGGATTCGCCCTACACCTCAAACGATCCGTTGCTTGTTGCCGATATGCACAAGGCGATTGCCGTTATTCTCTTTAAGCTTGAAGGTCAGCTTGTCAGCCGCAATCCTAACTTTAATATGAGCGACAGGCGATTGCTTGACAAGATTGATTTTGAAAATGCGACCGTAACTGTCGGTGAAAAGAAGTATCCGATTTCCGACACCTTCTTCCCCACAGTTGACCATGACTATCCGTATGAACTGACAAAGACGGAAAAACGGGTTATGGAACAGCTTAAAAATGCCTTTATGGCAAGTGAAAAACTGAAAAGACACATTGATTTTCTGTTTGCCAAGGGCGGAATGTACAAGTGTTGCAACAACAATCTTTTGCTCCACGGCTGTATTCCGATGAACAAGGACGGCAGTTTTATGGAATTTGACACGGGCAACTGCGTGCTTTCGGGAAAAGCATTGCTTGATGAGCTTGAAAAGATTGTTCGTCAGGGACACTCTGCCCCCGAAAATTCTCCCGAAAGGCAAAAGGGCAACGACTATATGTGGTATCTCTGGTGCGGAAAACATTCACCGCTTTTCGGCAGAGAAAAGATGTGTTCGTTTGAGCGTTTCTTTATTGACGATCCCGAAACCCACACGGAAACACGCAACCATTACTACACGCTCTATCACGATGAAGACGCCTGCGTGAAGATTTTGAAAGAATTCGGTCTTTCGGAAAATCACGGTCACATAATCAACGGTCATGTTCCCGTTATCCGCAAAAAGGGCGAAAGTCCGATAAAGGCTAACGGCAAGCTGATTGTGATTGACGGCGGGTTTTGCAGAGCATATCAGGACAAAACAGGCACGGCGGGCTACACGCTTGTCTATAATTCCTACGGTATGCGAATTGTCACCCACGAACCCTTTGCGGGAATTGACAACGCGATCAAATCGAACAAGGACATTCTCTCAACAACAAAAGTTTTTGACACCTCGGAAAACCGAATCCGTGTTGCACAAACCGATGACGGTCAGACAATCCGTAACCGCATTGAAGGACTTTCAATGCTCCTCTGCGCCTACCGCAACGGTGTTCTGAAAGAACAGTAATTTAAATATTTTGATATAAAACACGGCTTGTTCGGAAAATGAACAAGCTGTGTTTTTCTGTATCAATTCTGTAGGTGCGTTCATTGGACGCCCGCCTTGATGAAATTTTATGTTTTACAAAAATGTTTTGATATTATGGAAATTATGTATTCATTTGTAGCGGCGAACCGTGTTCGCCAATCGTCACAAGCGTAAGCTTGGGGCAAAATGATTATTTAACTACAAATTCAATACAGATATTTATTGTTTTGTGTTTACACACAAAACAAATGGCGAACAAGGTTCGCAGCTAATGTATGACAATAGCTTTGCGGCTTTTATATAATTTGATTTATTATAAAATTCCACTCGAAAATTTTTACCTTCCCCCTTGACTATACTTTAAAAATGTATTATTCTATATGCATAGACAATCTATGTATATAGAACTGCGAGGTATTATAGAAATGGGAGGGGTAGTATGAAGAATAAATTTCTTGACAAAGTAGCCGAGCAAATTGAAGATGAACGCTCTCGGGAGCTAATCACAGCCGAGCTTGAATCGCACTTGCTTGACAAAATCGACTATTATGTTGACATAGGATATTCAAAAGAAGAAGCCGAAAAGCGTGCCACCGAAGAAATGGGCAATCCTGATTACACCGCCGTGCCGTTGAATGCTCTCCACCAAAATAAATATCGTGGAGTATTCACATTCATTTGTCTTGTGGCTGTTATCGCACTTTTTATGGCAACTGTAAACGCGTCACCGCTATTCTGCTATGTTGCAGAATATTCAAACTTGACGCATTACGCAATGTTTGATTTTTGGTCGCTGATAATTCTTGCCACATACACGGTGATGATAATTTACAGTCAAAAGAAAAGTCACAAATCGGTTGCAATCTTCATCATAATATCGCTTGGCTTTCAGGTTTTAATGTCTGCAATCTCAATAACATTGCAAGGCTCATTTCTTCTTATAATCAAATTTTCGTCAATCTTCCAACCGGCGGTTTATGCGATTATGACTATCATCACAAAAGGTCCGATTGCGTATATTGACAGTCTGTTTGCATATGAAAATATTGAGTATTCGGCAGTCAATGAGTGGTGCTACACGGCAATTTCTTTTATAATTATGGCACTGTTGTTGCTGTGGGCAATTGCGGTTCTGATTAAAATCAGAGGAAACGAGCGGATGAAAGGCAGAAAAATTCATCTGAAAATAACTAAAGTATTCAAAAATATTTTCATTGTATTTCTCTCTGTCAATTTTCTTATCATGGGAATTTGTGCGGTTATTTCAAGAGTAGAGATAAATTCAAAATCTACCGAAATTCTTGCCGAAAGAAAAAAAATAATTGATTTTGTGATGAATGCCAATCTAAAAACCACAAGCAATGAATTTTTGGACAATGCAAAAGCAAACGGACTTGACTTCCAACTGAATTTCAAATACGGCAAACATCCGACATTTGATTCTTCAGACAAAGAGTATGTATATCAGCATAACGGCAATATGATTTCAGTCAAAGACATCAATTGCAATATGTATCTATCTTTAGATTATAACGCTTTAAACACATCAATTTTCTATGACGATTTGTTATTAACCACGAAAGAGGTTGACGCAATAAATAATCTCAAGGTTGGAGATTCAATCAGTAAATTATACGAAAAATCTCTTATCTATAAGGCTTCGGTAATCTCAAAAATATACTATGCAAATGATAATCTCGGAAACCCAAAATACAGTCTGTACCCCTGTATAACATTTGTTATCGACAAAAAAGGTCAAACATACAAAACAATTGATATAAGTGTTTCGGACGGTAAAATATCCGAGATATGCGAACCTATTGAACATAAAAAAGAATACGAAACCGGATTTAATTTTTTCATTCGGAGCTAATCGGAAAGGAGCAAATAAAATGAAAATCAGTAAAGAACTTATCAAAGGCAGTACAGCAATGCTTGTTATGAGCGTTTTAAAGAAAAGCGATATGTACGGATACAAAATTATTAAAGAGCTTGAATTACAGAGCGAGAGCGTGTTTGAGCTTAAAGAGGGTACTCTCTACCCCATTCTTCACGCACTTGAAGAAGAAAATCTGCTTGAAAGCTACTGGGAAGAATTTGACGGCAGAAAGCGTAAATACTACCACCTCACCCGCAAAGGCACAAAACGCCTTAAAGAAAAGCAGGAGGAATGGAAAGTATATTCAAAATCAGTCGAAAAAGTTCTCAGCTTTTCAGGTGTGTAAAACACTTATCACAGACAGACCGTTTTCCGTTAATCTTGAAT
>OHPI01001407.1_pt1 | contig 12811 bp, 7 predicted proteins | sample 1577651 | NCBI WGS metagenome assembly OHPI01 (sample SAMEA3879578, study PRJEB24766) | human gut metagenome | biome: human-associated habitat; feature: feces | place: USA | collected 1985/1987
GCCATGAAATTCAAATGTGACGTTATCATCGAGTGTGGTGAGAAGAGAATCATTGCAAAGAGCGTATTAAACGTAATGGCAGCAGGCATCAAGTCCGGCACTGAGATTACACTGATCTGTGACGGTGAGGATGAGGCAGCAGCTATGGAGACCGTAAGCAAGGCAATTGAGAGCGGTCTTGGCGAATAATGGCCCCGACAGACCAGTTACAAGAGGTGAAGATTATGCTACACGGAACAGCCGCATCCGAGGGTATCGGAATCGGTAAGGTAATGCTTATTGAAGAACATTCGCTTGAATACACTCCACGAACAGTAACAGATACTGAGGCAGAGTCACAGCGTTTTAAGGCAGCAGTAGATGCTTTTTGCTACAATACTGAAAAACAGGCAGAAAATCTTCGCAGTTCAGCCGGTGAAAAAGAGGCAGAAATTCTTGCAGGTCACATTCAGATTATCAAAGATCCGTATCTCAGCGGTGAAATTGAAAAGCTGATTGCGGACGGTCAATGTGCGGAATCTGCTCTTGAGCATATGTGCGATATGTTTATTGCAATGTTCTCGGCAGCTGACGATGAGCTTACAAAACAGCGTGCGGCTGATGTCAGAGATATCAAGAGCGGTGTTCTCGGCATTCTTCTCGGAGTAAACGAAATTAAAGTAAGCGATGCGCCAAAAGGCACTGTGCTTGTTGCAAGGGAGCTTACTCCTTCTGTTACGGCAGGTATTGTAAAAGAAAACATAGCAGGCATTATTACTGAAACAGGCGGAACAACTTCCCACTCTGCAATTCTTGCAAGAGCTCTTGAGATTCCCGCCGTACTCAGTGTTGAGGGCGTCGCATCAAGCCTGAAAAACGGCGACACAGTTGTAGTTGACGGCAGTGAGGGTGCTGTAATTGTTAATCCGGATGATAACACAGTTGCAGAATACTCCAAAAAGCGTGATGCTTTTCTTGCAGAACGCAAAGAGCTTGAAAATTACAGGGGACGAGAAACAAAATCCGCAAGCGGAGAAGCTTATGAACTTTTCTGCAACATAGGAAAACCCGAAGACGCTGTCAAGGCAGTTGATGCAGACGGCGAGGGTGTCGGACTTTTTAGAACAGAGTTTCTGTTCATGGACAGAACTTCAATTCCGACAGAGGACGAACAGTTTGAGGCCTACAAAAAGGCGGCTCTTATCTTAAAGGGCAAGTCGCTGATTATCAGAACACTTGATATCGGCGGTGACAAGGACATTCCGTACCTTGGACTTGAAAAAGAAGAAAATCCGTTCATGGGATTCCGTGCAATCAGATATTGCCTTAAAAACCGTGAACTTTTCAAATCACAGATTAAAGCCATTTTGCGTGCAAGCGCATTCGGTGACATCAAGATTATGTTCCCACTCATCACAACTATGGATGAACTTCGTGAGGGCAAAAAGCTTGTCGCAGAATGCAAAGCCGATTTACGCAATATGGGCATAAATTTCAACGAAAACATTCAGGTTGGTGTTATGGTTGAAACAGCGTCTGCGGCAGTTATCGCAGATATGCTTGCAAAAGAGGCAGACTTCTTCAGCATCGGCACAAATGACCTCACAGGCTACACAATGGCTTGTGACAGAGGCAACAACGATGTGTCTTATCTCTACTCTCCCCTTCAGCCAAGCGTTCTCAGAATGATTAAACGCACAATTGAGTGCGGTGTTCAGAACGGCATTTCAGTCGGAATGTGCGGTGAGGCTGCCGCAAACAAGCTGATGATTCCGTTGCTTATTTCATTCGGACTCACAGAATTCAGCGTTTCCGCTCCGTCAGTTCTCAATGTGAGAAAAATAATTTCCACATGGACAAAAGAAGAGGCAGACAAAGTTACTGCAAAGGTGCTTGAAATGAGTACACAGCAGGAAATTGTCGAATACCTCAAATCGGTTGTGTAAAACAACCAAGTTAATATGCGTTAATCTCAGTTAAATAATTTGCAAACACGATTAATCCCCGTCAGAAATTCTGATGGGGATTTGTCTTTTGGTATATTAATTAGTTTTTTCTCTCATACTATCCCTTTTTGAAAAGACGCAGCCGCAGTAGTTTTGGCGGTAGAGGTCATATTCTTTTGAAAGGATGATTGAACGCTTGTAGCCTTCACGCTTTTTGAAGTCGCTGTACAGCCACGGAATGCCGTACTTCTCGGCAAGCTCCGCACCGATTGAATTAAGCAACTGCGCATTTTTCAGCGGACTGATTGTAAGCGTGGTTGTGAAATAATCAAAGCCGTGTTCCTTTGCGTAGCGTGCAGAGGATTCAAGTCGCAGTCTGAAACATTTTTCACACCGCTTTCCGCCCTCGGGTTCATTTTCAAGGCCTTTGACATACTCAAAGTAATCCTTGGGCAAATATTCGCCTTCAATTACCTTTACAGGATGTTCAAACGGCATAAGCGACACAAGACGCTTTTCTTCGCTCAGGCGGTAATTATACTCATCCGCAATCGAAATATTCGGATTGTAAAAATAGACCGTGATATCAAAATATTTTGAAAGATACTCAAGGCAGTATGACGAACACGGGGCGCAACACACATGCAAAAGCAGTTTTGGGACTTTTCCCTCCCCCGTTATTTTTTCAATCACCCTGTCGAGTTCTTTCTGATAGTTTATCTTGTTCATAGTATTATATAAATTTGCAAATGTAATCAAAAAGTTCTTCGGCTGTGTCTGCAACAAACGGCGCACCTGCGTTCATAAGCTCGTTTTTTCCCCTGAATCCCCATGAAACACCAGCCATTTTTACACCCGCATTGTTTGCCGTAAAGACATCGACATCGCTGTCACCGACATAGAAACATTCTTCGGGAGTTACACCGCTCATATCGAGGAGTGCAAGCAGAGCATCAGGCTCGGGCTTTGTCTTGTACTGTGGTTTCTGCCCCCATGCCTGAGTAAACTTGTGATTTGGGAATGCTTTTTTTAGCATTTTATCAACAAATTCATCGGGCTTGTTTGAAAGCACACCTGTTTTTACACCCTTTTTTGCAAGCTTTTCAAGCATTTCGGCACAACCGTCATATGCGGCAGTGTGGTCGTTGCAATGAACGGCATAGTGTCTGTCGTAATCAGCCTTGACCTTTTCAAAAAGCTCGTGGTCGGTCCACGCATCTCCCATTGCCCTTCTGATGAGCATTTCTCTGCCGTTTCCGACATATGTTTTATAATTTTCAACCGGCTTTTCTTTCAGACCGTAGTTCACACTTATAGCAAGATCGGTAAGCGAATTCATAAGCGTGCCGTCAAGATCAAATACTACCATTTTTACCATAAATATCACCTTAGTTTAATCCTTTTTCCTGTTCAAAGAGTATTGCTCTGCATGGTGCCGCCTCAACTCCGCCGAGCTTTATCGGAAACGCACACAAATCATATTCGCCGTCAGCCACTCCCGAAAGATTGAGATTTTCGAGAACGGCAATATCCGCTCTGCCAAGTTCAAGATGTGTTTTAACTTCATCAAACGGAGGTGCGATTGACTCGGCATCCGTACCGACAAGCACCACCCTGCTTTGTGCAAGCACAATTGCGGCAGAATGTGAAAGGTATGTTTTGCCGTTCCCACGAAAGAGTATGCGTTTTCGGCAATACGGCAACAGCTTGTCCATATCTTCGCCCGTCAACACACCCTTGACCGTTATTACGGTGCATTTTCCGTAGAAAGTGTTAAGCCTTAAATCGGTTATCCCCTTGCCGTCAGGGCAAAAGTGGAGAGGAGCATCAATATGCGTGCCTGCATGAACGCACATAGAAATCTGCGAAAGATTGCACTCGTCATCTTCATCAATACTTCTCAGCGGAGTCACAACAGTTTCGGGATCACCCGGATATGTTTCGGTTGTAAGAGTGTCTCTCGAAATATCATGAATATACATACATCCTTCGCCTCTTTTCTTTTTGAACATTTTTAATTAACGCAGAGTGTCAGCTCCTCGGAGTCTAAGTAAAATATAACTCTGCTTAAATTCAGAACGAACCCACCGTATGAGTAAAGCGGAACATCTGCACTATGATTATACCACATATCACTGCATTTTGCACCTTTATCGGCAAAATTTCCTTGTTTTACGGCAAAAAAATAACCCCACAGGAAAACCCTGTGGGGTAAATTGCAATTGTGAATTTAATCAACAGCGATTAATTATTCAACAGAAATCGGTGAACCGACATTGCCTGTTTCGTAACCGCCAACGATGTACTTCTGAACGAGAGTAGCATCCTTGATTGAGATTCTGCCATCCTCGTTAGCATCACATGCCTTGAATGCGTTTGCATCATCAGCAGCAATACTCATAAGGTTGATAGCAATCTTCTGAATTGTTGTAGCATCTACAACTGTAATTGAGTAGTCACCGTCAGCATCGCCGAGAAGCGGAACACGGTTACCGTCAATCTTAATATTAGCCTTAGCACCTGAGCGTGACGGATAATCAAACTTAGTAAGATCAAGTGTGATTGTTACATCAACGAGTGAATCTTCTTCAAAACCGGCAGAAACTGTGTTAAGAAGCATATTCTGACCATTGAATGCAAGGTCAAATTCTTCGCCTATAGGAGTTGCGCTCTGCTCGGGAAGACCCCAGCTAGCTGCCCAATCATCGTTTGCAGCAAACTTGAACTGATAAGCATCGTCTGCAGATTCAATGTTTTCATACTTAATCTGATATACCTTGTCAGCAACAGGAGTCATGTGGTTAACTTCAGCGTCAACACCCCATGCTACACCGTTAAGCCAGCTGTTTTCACCGTTACCAACAACTGTAATGCTGTTAACTTCAAGGTCTGTTACCATTTTAACGCCGTCACCTGTTACAGTAATCTTGTTTGTAGCAGGATCGAATGTTACAGTAACATCACAAGCTGTTTCTACATCGAAAGTTACATTGTTATCTGTACCATCAAGACCGATCCACTTCTGCTCGTCGCCTGTGTTTGCAACAACCTTGAGCTGATAGCTTTTGCCCACCGGAACAGCTGTAAATGTCTTTGTATAAACATCGCCGCTCTTTGTCATTACATTTTCGGGAGCGAGTGCAGGAGAACCCTGCCATTCATAACCTGTGAGTGACTCAACACCTGCTACAACATACTGTGTTGCGTCAGCAGGCTCTGTTGCAGGTTCTGTAGTGGGTTCTGTTGTGGGTTCAACAGTTGTGGGTTCAACAGTTGTTGGCTCAACAGTTGTAGGCTCAACAGTTGTAGGTTCTTCTGTTGCAGGAGCTGTTGTACCTGAAGGATCAACACCGAGAAGTGTAGCTACTGTTGTAAGCGGAGCACAGTCGGGATAAGCTACGGGATCAGCAAGCTCTGTTGCATACATTTCAGCATAAGCGTTGTAAACATCCATTGGCTCAGCCTCAACCTGTGCACAAATGTCAGCTACAGTTTCGGGAGTGTAGTTTTTAGGATTCTTAACAGCCCAGTTGAAAATAGCCTGTGCAACCATTTCTGCTCTTGAAAAGTAAACCGGGAATCTGCCCTCAGTTACATGACCGAGTGATGTGATTGCAGCCTTTGGACCGTAGTTATCACTGTTATTCTTCCATGTTGCAGCAAAGTCACGCTTTGATGAATCTTCGGTATTCTCAACTGTACCGCCTGTGAGGTAAATTGTGTCGCCGAGACAAGGCTTGCCGAGTGTTACATTACAGGTCTGGTGACTCTGTGATTTAGTATCAATTGTTGAGAAAATTACAGCATAGTCAGCGTTGTCTTTAAGACCGCCGTGATTTGTGCCGTCAGCTGACTTCAATTTTGCAGTATCGAAGTAGTAAAGACCTGTAGCAGTATCCTTCTTACATTTCTCTGCCTTACCCTGCCAAGATGTTTCAGGTAAATCATCGCCTGCTACAGCGTAAAGGTGACAGTATACTGTCTTTGTTGTTCCCCACTCTGCAGGGAGATTAGATGCGTCAAAATAGATTTTTGTGTCGGTTTCTTCAGCTGATGCAGAGAATATGGTCAAGCCTGAAAAACAGGATACAGCCATAAGAACTGCAAGCACCAAACTGAGAACCTTGGATGATTTTTTCATCGCTAATTCCTCCTTTTTTGTTACTCAAATTTCGAGTAATTACATTATATATCAAAATGCTCACATTTACAAGTGGTTTTTGGCAAGTTTGTAAATTTTTTCTAATTCTTGTTTTAAACCTATTGTTATGCGCTAACATTTGGTGTTTTTACTTGACAACAGTTGCAAATAATTGTATTATTTTAATGGTTATTTTTATCTATCTATCTGTTAAGAGAGGTTAAGTTATGGAAAACAGCAAAAAAACCATGGATAAAATCGTTGCCCTGTGTAAAAACAGAGGCTTTGTTTACCCAGGCTCCGAAATTTACGGCGGTCTTGCAAACACATGGGATTACGGTCCGCTCGGTGTTGCACTTAAAAACAATATCAAAAACGCATGGCTCAAAAAGTTTGTTCAGCAGAACAAATATAATGTAGGTCTTGACTCTGCAATTCTTATGAACCCGCAGACATGGGTTGCATCGGGTCATCTCGGCGGTTTCTCTGATCCGCTTATGGATTGTAAGGAATGTAAAACCCGTCACCGTGCCGACAACCTTATTGAAGATTTTGACGGCACAAATGTTGCAGGCTGGACAAATGAAGAAATGATGAATTACATCAAGGAAAAAGAGATTCCGTGTCCTAACTGCGGCAAGCACAACTTTACCGATATTCGTCAGTTCAACCTTATGTTCAAAACATTCCAGGGCGTTACAGAGGACAGCAAGAATGAAATTTATCTTCGTCCCGAAACTGCTCAGGGCATTTTCGTGAACTTCTCTAACATTCAGAGAACAAGCCGTAAGAAAGTTCCTTTCGGTGTTGCACAAATCGGTAAATCTTTCAGAAACGAAATCACACCCGGTAACTTTATTTTCCGTGTTCGTGAGTTTGAGCAGATGGAGCTTGAATTCTTCTGCAAGCCGGGCACTGACCTTGAATGGTTTGAATACTGGAGAGGTTTCTGCCGTGACTGGCTCTATTCTCTCAATATTAAGGAAGAAAATCTCCGTCTTCGTGACCATGCAAAAGAGGAGCTTTGTTTCTATTCAAAAGCCACAACAGACTTTGAATATCTCTTCCCGTTCGGTTGGGGCGAGCTTTGGGGCGTTGCCGACAGAACAGACTATGACCTTACACAGCACAGCAAAACAAGCGGTAAGACACTTGAGTATTTTGATCCGACAACAAACGAGAAGTACATTCCGTATGTTATTGAGCCGTCACTCGGTGTTGAGCGTCTTTTCCTTGCTCTTGTTGTTGAGGCTTACGATGAAGAAGTTATTGACGAAAAGGATACACGAGTTGTGTTAAGACTTCATCCGACGCTTGCTCCGTACAAAGCTTGCGTTCTTCCGCTTTCAAAGAAGCTCAACGAGCAGGCCGGCAAGGTTTATGAACAGCTTTCAGCCGACTTTATGACTGATTATGACGATGCCGGTTCAATCGGCAAGCGTTACAGAAGACAGGACGAAATCGGTACTCCGTTCTGTATCACATATGACTTTGAGTCTGTTGACGACGGTTGTGTAACGGTTCGTGACCGTGACACAATGCAGCAGGAAAGAGTTGCAATTGACAAGCTCAACGATTATATTGCTGAAAAGATTAAGTTCTGATTTTAATATGATATCAAAAGGACATTCCAAATGGAATGTCCTTTTTTTGCGTAGGGGCGGCTCGCCGTATAAGAACAGCGGATAACCTTAAAATTCGGGTTATCCGCTGTGTGTTTTATTCAATATAATAATCTGAATTCAATCAAATTACTTTGAGAGGTTTGTGAGAACCTTTTTGATTCTCTCAACAGCCTCAATCGTGTTTTCTCTGTCACCGAATGATGTAAGACGGAAGTAGCCGGCACCGTTTTCGCCAAAGCCCTCACCCGGAGTACCTACAACATTTGCCTCGTTGAGGAGGAGGTCAAAGAATTCCCAACTGCCCATATTGTTCGGACACTTGAGCCAGATGTAAGGTGAGTTCTTACCGCCTGTGTAGTAGATGCCGAGTTCATCAAGAGCAGATGCGATAATTCTTGCATTTTCCTGATAGTAAGAAATGTTCTCCTTGATCTGCTTCTGACCTTCTTCGCTGAATACAGCGGCAGCAGCACACTGAACAGGCCATGAAACACCGTTGAACTTTGTTGCCTGACGGCGGTACCATGTTGCATAGATATTGTGACCGTCACGCTCAAGCTCCTTAGGAATTACCGTGTAACCGCATCTTGTGCCTGTGAAGCCTGCTGTCTTTGAAAGTGAACACATTTCAATTGCACACTTTCTTGCACCTTCGATTGCAAAAATTGAACGAGGAAGATCCTCTGTGATGAATGCCTCATACGCTGAATCGTAGAGGATTATTGCATCGTTTTTAAGAGCATAGTCAACCCATGCCTTGAGCTGTTCAGCGTTGTATGCAGAACCTGTCGGGTTGTTAGGTGAGCAAAGGTAGATGATGTCTGCCTTTACATTTTCATCAGGAAGAGCGGCAAAGCCGTTTGCCTCATTTGATGTAGCATAAACGATTTCTCTGCCTGCCATAATGTTTGAGTCAACATATACGGGGTAAACAGGATCGGTTACGAGAACAATATTATCCTTTGAGAAGATGTCGCCTATGTTGCCGCAGTCCGACTTTGCACCGTCTGATACAAAGATTTCGTCAGCGCCTACTGCAACACCAAAGCTCTTGTAATAATCTGAAATAGCCTGTCTGAGAAACTCATAACCCTCATAATCGGGATAGCCCTTGAAGGTTTCCTTGTGAGCAAGATCCTCTGCACCCTTTTTCATTGCCTCAACAACAACAGGAGCAAGCGGAAGGGTTACATCACCGATACCAAGCTTGATAACCTTTTTGTCGGGATGAGCCGCAATATATGCATTTGTCTTTTTTGCAACATCTGCAAAAAGATAGTTAGGAACGAGATTGTCAAAATTTCTGTTAATCTTCATTAAAATCAGTCCTTTAAATCTGAAAGTTAAGTGGGAAAATCAATTACTTTTCAAGTGATGCCTTAATAAATTCTCTGAAAAGCGGATGAGCACGGTTCGGGCGTGACTTGAATTCGGGATGATACTGAACAGCAACGAAGAAACGGTTGTCGGGAACTTCAACAGCCTCAACAAGAAGTCCGTTAGGTGAAGTACCTGTAATCTTCATGCCTGCATTTTCAATTTCCTCTCTGAAATCGTTATTGAACTCATAACGATGACGGTGACGCTCTGAAATTTCATGCTGACCGTAAGCCTTAGCCATAAGCGAATCGGGCTTGATAACACACGGATATGCACCAAGACGCATTGTGCCGCCCATATCCTCAATGCCCTCCTGTTCAGGCATAAGGTCAATAACATTATGCTTGCCATCGGGTGTAAACTCACCGCTGTTGGCGTCAGCATAGCCGAGAACATCTCTTGCGTATTCGATTACTGCAGTCTGCATACCGAGACAGATTCCGAGATACGGAATATCATGCTCACGGGCATATTTTGCAGCCATAATCTTACCTTCGATACCTCTGTTACCGAAGCCGCCCGGAACAAGAATACCGTCAACATCACCGAGAAGCTCGTCAACCTTGTACTTTGTAAGAAGTTCGCAGTCAACCCACTTGATTTCAACATCGGCGGAATTTTCATAGCCACCGTGACGAAGTGCCTCTGCAACAGAAAGATATGCGTCATGGAGAGCAACATACTTACCGCAAAGAGCAATCGTGCATTTCTTTGTGCGGTTGTTGATACGGTTAAGCATTTCTTTCCACTCGGAAAGGTCGGGCTTTTTGTCTGTTACAATATTGAGCTCACGACATACAACATTTGAGAAATTGCTCTTTTCAAGCATAAGAGGTGCCTGATAAAGCGTTGGGAGAGTAATATTTTCGATTACACAATCCGGCTTTACATTGCAGAAAAGTGCAATCTTGTTGAAAATGCTATCCTCAAGAGGTTCGTCACAACGAAGAACGATGATATCGGGATTGATACCGAGTGAACGAAGCTCCTTTACAGAATGCTGTGTCGGCTTCGATTTGTGTTCCTCACTGCCCTTGATATAGGGAACGAGAGTTACATGAATAAAGATGCTGTTCTCTCTGCCGACTTCAAGAGATACCTGACGGATAGCCTCAAGGAACGGCTGGCTTTCGATATCGCCCACCGTACCGCCGATTTCCGTAATTACAACATCGGCATTAGTCTTTTCACCTACATTGTAGATAAAAGACTTGATTTCATTTGTGATGTGAGGAATTACCTGAACTGTCTTACCGAGGTAGTCGCCGTGACGCTCCTTTTCAAGAACATTTGAGTAAACCTTACCTGTTGTGAGGTTTGAATACTTGTTAAGGTCCTCATCAATAAAACGCTCATAATGGCCGAGGTCGAGGTCGGTTTCTGCACCGTCCTCCGTTACATATACCTCGCCGTGCTGATACGGGCTCATTGTACCCGGATCGACATTGATATACGGGTCAAGCTTTTGAGCAACAATCTTGAGCCCTCTTGCCTTTAAAAGTCTGCCGAGAGATGCGGCTGTGATACCCTTGCCAAGACCAGATACGACACCGCCTGTTACAAATATATATTTTTTATTTTTCTTATGTTCGGTTATCTCCACGATTACACCTCAACTTCGCCTTCAAATACTTTTTCCGCATTACCTGTCATATATACCGTTTCATCAGTATAGTTGATAATAAGATCGCCGCCCTTGAGCTTAATCTTGATGTCTTCGCCCTTTTTGCAGAAACCGTTTTCACAAGCGGCAACCGCAACGGCACAAGCACCTGTACCGCAAGCCCATGTTTCGCCTGAGCCACGCTCCCACACTCTCATCTTGATTGTATGATCATCGAGAACTGTTACAAATTCTGTATTCACTCTTTCAGGGAAGAGCTTATCGTTTTCAAACTCCGGTCCTACGGTTTCAATGTCAAGATTATCAATATCGTCCATGAATACCACGCAGTGTGGGTTGCCCATTGATACGCAGGTGATGTTATAGTTCTTGCCTGCAATTTCAACAGGTCTGTCAACAACCTTGTCACCGTCAAGAACAACAGGAATTTCCTTCGGATCAAGAATAGCCTTGCCCATATCAACTCTGAGACGGTTAACCTTTCCGCCTGAAGTATAAGCCTTGAGTTTCTTGATACCGCTGAGTGTTTCAATTGTAATTTCGTCTTTTTCGTTGATATCAACCATACCGTGGTCATAGAGGAACTTACCTACGCAACGGATACCGTTACCGCACATCTTACCCTCTGAACCGTCAAGGTTGTACATTTTCATCTTTGCATCTGCAACCTTTGAAGGGCAAACAAGAATAATACCGTCGCCGCCTATACCGAAATGTCTGTCGGAAAGTCTTACGGCAAGCGCCTCGGGGTTGCTGATTTCCTGATCAAAAGTGCTGCAATAGATATAGTCATTGCCTATACCCTGCATCTTAGTGAATTTTAACATAAGCTTTTCCTCTCTCATGTGGTTAATGTCGATAAGCTCCGTGCTGTGCTGTGAATAGTGGCTCTTGAGGCAATCTGCAAGTGCATTTGCCGTGTCAAGAGATGTAAGACACGGAATATTTCTTTCAACAGTCTTACGACGGATTTTAACAGAATCTCTTGAAGGAATTCTGCCCTTTGCAGATGTTGAAATAACATACTGAATCTTGCCCGATTCAATGAGTGTAAGAGTATTGTTTGTCTTGGACTCGTGAATTTTCTTTACGCTTACGGCGTCGATACCGTACTTCTTGAGTACATCCGCTGTACCCTCTGTTGCGTAGATTCTAAATCCGAGGTCGTAGTATTTCTTGGCGATTTCACCGATTTCAGCCTTATCCGAATTACGGACTGTGATGAACACACCGCCCTTTTTCTTCATCTTGTAGCCTGCACCGATGAGTCCCTTATAGAGAGCCTCCTCAAGTGTGCCTGCAACACCGAGAACTTCACCTGTTGACTTCATCTCGGGACCGAGGTGGTTATCAACATTGATAAGCTTTTCAAAGCTGAATACGGGAACCTTAACCGCAATGTAAGGACTCTTTCTGTAAAGACCTGTGCCGTAGCCCATATCTTTGAGCTTTTCACCGAGCATTGCTCTTGTTGCAAGGTCAACCATAGGAACGCCTGTTACCTTACTGATGTAAGGGATTGTTCTTGAAGAACGGGGATTTACCTCGATAACATAAAGTTCGTCTTTATAGATAAGGTACTGAATGTTTACAAGTCCCTTTGTACGGAGTTCGATTGCAAGGTTCTTTGAGCTTTCAATAATAATCTGAGTCATTCTGTCTGAGAGATTCCATGCCGGATAAACCGCAATTGAGTCGCCCGAGTGAACACCGGCACGCTCGATATGCTCCATAATACCCGGAATAAGAATATCTTCACCGTCACAAATGGCGTCAACTTCAAGCTCTGTACCCTGAAGGTACTTATCAATAAGAATAGGATTTTCAATATTCTGTGCAAGAATGATTGCCATATACTCTTTGACATCATCTTCGTTGAATGCAATAATCATATTCTGACCGCCGAGAACATATGACGGACGGAGAAGAACAGGATAACCGATTTTGTCTGCAACATCGAGAGCCTCGTCTGTTGTCATAACCGTTACGCCACGGGGACGCTTGATGTGATACTTTTCAAGAAGCTCGTCAAAACGCTCTCTGTCCTCTGCCATATCAATGGCATCGTATGATGTGCCGAGAATATTTACACCGTTGTCGCTGAGGAACTTTGTAA
>OHPI01001409.1_pt1 | contig 12809 bp, 8 predicted proteins | sample 1577651 | NCBI WGS metagenome assembly OHPI01 (sample SAMEA3879578, study PRJEB24766) | human gut metagenome | biome: human-associated habitat; feature: feces | place: USA | collected 1985/1987
TTCTCCAGCAGGGCACCACCGCCACTCCCGCAAATCAGAGCCAGAGCATCGAGAACAGCACGTTCAACTCCATATTCTTCAAGGCCAACTACGACTATGACAACCGCTACTTCGTAGAGGGCACATACCGTCGCGACGGCAGCTCGAAGTTCGCTCCCGGTCACCGCTGGGCCAACTTCTTCTCCGTGGGCGCCATGTGGAACGCCAAGAATGAGAAATTCCTCCAGCCTGTAGAGTGGCTCGATGAGCTTCAGCTCCGTCTCAGCTACGGTTCGACCGGTAACTCCTCGATCAGCGACTACATGTACTTCGGTACTGTCGGAACATACGCAGGCGGCTACGGCCCCGGCGATGCAATCACCGCCATCGGTCTTGCCAACCCGAGCAACAAAGACCTGACCTGGGAAACCGTTCACTCGTTCGACCTTGGACTCCGCTTCAAGATCTTCAATATCCTGACGATGGAGGCTGACTTCTACCGCAAGGACACCAAGAACATGCTCATGGCAATTCCATGGAGTTTCACCACCGGCTTCAGCGAGGGTTACGGCAACATCGGTTCGATGCGCAACACTGGTGTGGACGTGAACGCGACCGCCGACATCTTCAAGACCAAAGACTGGTACTGGGGTGTACGCTGCAACTTCAACTACAACAAGAACGAAATCACAGAGCTCTTCAACGGCCGCACAAGCTATGTTATCCCGAACACGGGTCTCCGCTATGAGATCGGTCATTCGGCCGGCGAGTTCTACTCGGTGCGCTATATCGGCGTAGATCCGCGCGACGGCAAGCAGATGTGGCTCGACAAGAACGACAACATCACCAAGGTTTACAATGCCGATGAGAATTCCGTAATGACAGGCAAGAGCCAGTATGCTCCCTGGACCGGCGGCTTCGGAACCACCGTCAGCTGGAAAGGCCTGAGCCTGCAGCTCGACTTCAACTGGGCGGCCAAGAAGTACATGACCTCCAACGACAACTACTTCCTCTACAATGCCGCTCAGGGCAACGGACAGAACCAGTGCGTGGAGATGCTCAATGTATGGACGAAACCCGGCGACGTTACGATGTACCCGAACGCAACGGAGGCAATCCAGTTCGATACCCGTTTCATCGAGGACGCTTCCTTTATGCGTCTGAAGAACCTGACGCTCTCCTACGCTTTCCCGCAGAATCTGATGCAGAAGATCCGTCTGAACGGTCTCGTGCTTCACTTCACCGGCCGCAACCTCTGGACGGTGACCGACTTCTCGGGCTACGATCCGGAGCCTCAGACCAACGTATACAAATTCGCTTACCCGAACACCCGTCAGTATGAGTTCGGTATCGAGGTATCATTCTAACCCTTTCAGAGAATAAGATTATGAAGAAAATATATTTAAGCCTTTTCATGGCCGGAGGCCTGCTCGCCACCTCGTGCAGCATGAACGAGCTTCCCGAGGGCACGCTCAACGATGAGACGGCAATCTCTACGGAGCAGGATGCCATGAATTTCCGCAACGGTATCTATGTGAACCTGCGGAGCATCACCAACGGCAGCTATATCGCCTACACGGAGATGCAGACCGATATGTTCGTGGGTACGGTCACCAACGGTAACCGTCTCGGCATGATGAGCCTCGGCACTTTCCTCGCGAGCGATACCGATCTCGAGCCCCTTTGGGCAAATACCTACAGCGACATCGCAGCCGTCAATTATTTCCTTCCGAAGGTCGACGGGATGATCGAGGGAGCCGAAGGCGATTCTAAAGTCCGCCTGCAGCGCTACCGCGGCGAGGCCAAGTTTGCCCGCGCATACTATTACTACTTCCTTGCCGACAAATACTGCAATTCCTACACGGTGATAGATCCTACGACTCCCGCATCGGGCGTTCCTTTGGTTACGACCTATAATCCTTCGGGCGACTATGCCTCATATCCCGGCCGCTCCACGCTCGCCGAGGTGTTCACTCAGATCGAGAAAGACCTTAATGAGGCATATGCCGATCTGTCGGCTTTCGAGTCTTCCAACTTGTCGGACGCCAAATCGCAGCTTGCCCCCAACGCTTCTTACCTGAGCACTTACGCCGTGACTGCCCTTCAGGCCCGTATCGCGCTGCTCAAGGGCGACTGGGATACGGCCATAACGAAAGCCGAACAGGTGATCGGCACCAACGGCAGCTCTCCTTTTGAACTTTGCGATGACTTGAGCTACGAGACTATGTGGACCAACGACGAAGGCTCAGAACTTATCTTCGTGCCTTTCGGCAACCAGGCTCAATCGGGTGCTGTGGCAGCTCTCGGCGAGGCATGGATCATGGCCGACGGCATCTCCGCCGACTATGTCTGCACGCAGAATGCATTGGATCTCTATCCCACACTCGATGACGATGTGCGCTACTATACATTCATTCAGGACCGCAGCCTCAACATCGAGGGACGCGACGTGGTTTCCCCCTGCTTCATCAAGTATCCCGGCAATCCGGCTCTGAACACCGGTTCGGTAAACGCGATGAAGAACAATTCGAAACCCTTCCGCCTCAGCGAGATGTATCTCATCGTAGCCGAGGCTGCCGCCGAGGATGGTCAGACACAGAAGGCCAACGACGCCCTCAATGCAATCCGCACGGCCCGTATCTATGGCTATCAGGCTCAGCAGTATGTAGGCGCCAACCTCATCAGCGAGGTTCGTCTGGAGCGTATGCGCGAGCTTATCGGCGAGGGTCATCGCATCAGCGACCTGCGCCGCTGGCGTCAGGGCTTCCAGAGATCGGTGGCTTATTCGAATCCGGTCTATGGCGATGTTCCCGCTGCCCTCGTGTCAGCCGGCAAGAGCGTATCCTATACGGTAGGCGACTATCGCTATCTGCTTCCGATTCCGACAGGCGAGATGGAGACCAACCCGCAGCTCGCAGGCCAGCAGAATCCCGGTTTTTAATATAGTGTAAATCTGAAAAACAATAGAAAGTATGAAATATTTCAAGATATTCGCTCTCGCGCTCGGCGCCCTCGCGCTGACGGCCTGCTCCAACGATGAGGATTGGAACACGGCGAGCGGCGTATCGGTTGAGTTCACCTCGAGCGATTATGTCGTGAAAGAGAACGCGGGCAATTTCCAGATTCCCCTGAAGGTGACCGGCGAAGCAAACGGCCCGATCAAGGTTCAGGTTAAAGTTGAAGGAACGGGAACCAATCCGGCTCTGCCTTTTGAAGAGAGAGACGGCAAATGGAGCGGCAACTTCGTGCTGACAAGCGATGCCCTCAACATCCCGGCCGGCGAGGAATATGTGAGCCTCGACTTCCAGGCTGTCGACGATCAGGAAGAGAATGCGAACCGCACGTTTAGCATTACTATCACTACCGTTGAAGGCGCCACTGCCGGAACTATCTCGACCACTACCGTGACCATCCGCGATAACGACGGTGTGCCCTATGAGAAGATTCAGGGCAACTGGAAGTTCAACTTCACGGATTACGACGGCAACAAGAGTTCTTATAGCTGCACGATCAGCGGTGCGGAAGACGGAACGCCCGAATATGGCAAGGAGCTCGTGCTTGAAGGACTGCTGAACAATCCCACGGCGCTCACTCTCTATTATGACGAGAATGAAGCCACCGGCGAGGTATTCGTATCCATGGTTCTTCCCGAACCTATCATCTGGTATGACTCATCCAACTATATCTGGGTAATCGGTACCGCAGCCAACGGCAATCCCTCTTTGGCCGAGACCACTGTCACCGGAGTATACGATGCAGCCAACCAGACGATTACATTCGAACCTCAGGATAAGATCTGGTTCTATGTAGCATCTCCCGATTTCTCCAGCCAGCTTGGAGTTTACGAGACAGCAACCGGAATAACAATGACCCGATAAACTTTTCTTTCCGATTTCATCCGGACGGGATGAAATCAGGAAGACCCCCACAAAGCCGTGTGTCATCCCGACACGCGGCTTTTTTTTGTCGAAGAAAATCGGCTCGGAATTGAATTTTGCGAAAAAATTATTATATTTACGCGGACTTTTGTTAATATTACATGAGTATTCACTGAAAAATATAAAACCTTTAACTGATATGCCTAAAACTATACAGAATCTCAAGACGATACTGGCAGGCGCTTTCGTTGCCGCCATACCGTTGGCGATATCCGCCGCGCCTCTAACCCCCGAGCAGGCACTTCAGCGTCTCTCCGGCAATGGAACGCCCGGCAAGATCGCACCTGCAGGCAAAGGCCTCAAACTCGTGCACACCGCTCGCACTGAGTCGGGAGAGACTTCGTTCTATGTATTCAACCGCCCTATGTACAGGGGCTATATGATTCTGAGCGCCGACGATGCGGCTGCTCCGGTGCTCGGCTATTCCGACACCGATAGTTTCGATTTTAATAATCTGCCGCCGCAGATGGAGTGGTGGCTCAGTGAATATTCGCGTCAGATAGCCTATGCCGCCAGTCATAACGCCCCGGCGTTTGAAGCCGGTATGCGCGACGAGAACCGCCGAATTGTGGCTCCTCTGATGAAGACAAAGTGGAATCAGGATTCACCCTACGACAAAATGGTCCCTACGAACTCGCGCGGTCAGCATTATCCTACGGGTTGCGTGGCTACGGCCATGGCTCAAGTGATGAAATTCTGGAATTATCCCGAACGGGGCACCGGCTCCGGTTCCGTCTCCCTCCCTCAAGGCGCTCAAGGGGAATCGTCGATGAGCTTCAATACTACTTTCGACTGGGCCAACATGCTCGACGTCTATACCAAGAACGGCTATAACGACACGCAGGCGGATGCTGTTGCAAAGCTGATGAAGGCTTGCGGCTATTCCACGAAGATGGGTTATAGCGAAGGCGGTTCAGGAACTCTTTCCCGCTTCGCCGCCGAAGCTCTCTACACAAATTTCAGATACAACAACAGCATCGTCTACCGCGAGCGCGATTATATGAGCGCTCCTGAATGGGAGGCTCTGATCTATAGCGAAATAGAGGCCGGACGTCCCGTTATGTATGGCGGAGCCTCTTCATCGGTAGGCCATGAGTTCGTTTGCGACGGCTATTCCGGCGACGGATATTTCCATTTCAACTGGGGTTGGGGAGGAATGTCCGACGGCTATTTCCTTCTCGCCGCTCTTGATCCGGATGCAGTCGGTATCGGAGGCGGTACGGGCAACGACGGTTATAACAACGGTCAGGATATCGTGATCGGCATTCAACCGACAAAGGTTGCGACAGTAGCCGAGACGCTGACCCAGTGGGGCACGCTCAACGCTACTGCTTCGGGCTCAAGACTCACATTCTCTCTGGCGCAGACTTTGGAAAACGGTACCGGCTGGCTCAACACCGGAATCCGCAGTTTCAGCGGTGAGCTCGGCGCCTGCCTGCAGCCAGTGTCGGGAACTGCGGGAGAAGCAACCTATGTATCAATCAATCCCAGAGTCAATGTCGCCAAGCCCAATGTCGTCAGCCAGAATGGAGGATATGGAATTCAGTATGCCTTGATAGGTGCAAACAATACAAGACTCACAGTGCCCTCCGACCTTGCCGACGGCGTTTACAAGGTGACGATCTGTTGCCGCGCCACAGGCGGCGAATGGGCGCCGGTGATGGTGAACCCCAATAACCGCAATTATGTGTTCTTTACAAAGAGCGGCAGCTCGATCACCGTATCTGAGAGCGCGCCTCTCCCTCTGGACATCACGGCAGCCACGGTAGGCTCGCTCTATTACGGCAACAATGTGAAGATGACGGTGACTCTCAGCAATCCCGCAGGTTCGGCAGTGACTACAAATATCCGCCCGTGTCTCTATAACAATAAAGGGGAACGTGCAATGGAAGCTGACGTGCGCGAGGTATCTCTTGGCGCGGGCGAGTCTGCAAGCCGCGATATGGTCGTTGTATTCCGCATTCTTCCCGAGGTTCAGGTTCCTTCAGGTGGAACTACTTCGTATAAACTCCGGTTTGAGGATGTCGAGACCGGATCTCTCTACGACTATTCGCTCGATGTGCGAATGAGAGTGAACACAGGAGCCAGCTGCACCATCAGCGATTTCGTGATTACCGGTGCACGCAGCGCTGAGGAAACGGTATTCGGTCAGACGGCCACAGTTTATACCGTTACAAACAAGAATTCGATTCCTTTGACGGCAAAACTGCTGAACAAAGGAAGCTATTACGGCTTGGGCATCAGCGCTGTGGGATATGTCGCCTCGGATGCAAAAACAACCGATGAGCTGCAACCTCTCGGCTCGGTAGTTATCGGTAGCGGCCTTACCCTCGGACAGGGCGAGAGCGCCGATCTCGCCGGCAACCTCTCGTTTGCGGCAGGCAATAGCACCGATCTCTATATGCTGAAACTTTTTGCCATGACGCCCAACGGTATGGCGCCCGTGAGAGACGCTCCGGTGGTCTATTTCCGCATCGACACATCGGATGTGGCCGATCTTACGGCTGACACTGTGGCATTGACCTATGACCGTTCGGCAGGCATCGTGACCCTTTCCGGCGCACCTGCCTCATCGCTCGAGGCCTACGACATCAGTGGCCGCATGGTGGCCCGCTCCGCCGACGGCACTACGCTCGACCTCACCCCGCTCCGCGGCGTGCTCACCGTCGTAGCCCGCACCGCCGACACCGTGAAGACCCTCAAGCTCCTCCGCTAAGCAATACTGATAATAATAGCGGAAACACGCAATAAAAAATCCATGAACCGTCCGGTTCATGGATTTTTTATTGCGCGTTATCGGGTTTTATCGGATGCGGAGGAGGGAGCGGACGGAGTCGAGGTGGGCGACTGCTTCGGCGGGGGTGAAGGGGAGCTCCCGCATCTCCGTGACTTTGGCACCGGGGATGATGGCGGCTTTCAGCGCGGCGGCGGTGGGGACGCGCGGCAGGGCGGCGTATTGGCTGAATGTGTAGGTGGTGAACACTGAGTTGGCCGATATTCCCTGGCGGTTGAGCCACCAGCCGTCACCGAGGTTGATGGGCGCGGATTCGGCAGTGATGTCGCGAGGGTCGGGGAAGTAGAGCAGTTTGCCGTCGGCGCCGACGGTGATGGCCACTTTGTCGGCATAGTCGCCGCTCATGCGGAATGCCGAGGCTTTGGGCATTGCCGTAACCGGTTTCGAATTGCGCCAGCCGATGGCTGCGGCCTGAGTCACGGTGGCGGAACCGTCGTCGGTTCCCGCAGCCGTTGTCGACGCGCTCTTGTGGGAGCAACCGGCCACCGTGCAGAGCAGCGAGGCTGCGGAGATGAATGTCAGAAATTTCTTCATATCTTTATCTTGTTTATATTGACAATGGTGTTTGCGTGGCAAATATAATAAATATTTTAAGTTTCGCAAATAATATCATCTTTTGCTCGGGAGAGTCGCGGAGCGACTGCACGGCCTCTTAACCGCGTACTGCTGAGGACGATAGGACGAAGCTGTGCGCGGACCGGCGATATCTCCACTCCTCCTTCAGTCGCTCCGCGACTCTCTTTTGTCATATAAAATTACATGTGAAACATTAATACATCGGAATGAAGGGGGAGGAGGGCTTGAGCTTGTCGGAGATATCGCCCACGAGCGAGGCTGTGTCGGCGGTGATGAGTTTCAGAACGGGGGCTCCCTTGCGGAGGTCGACTTTGTTGAGGTCGACATAATAGTAGCCCGGATTAACCACCAGCTCGAAATAATAGCGCAGGGCGGACGGTACGCTGTATGTGCGCCATTGGGTTGAGCTGAGTTCCGGCTCTCCCTCGATTTCATAGGTATAAGGTACCGAAGCGTTTACGAGCACACTGCGGCATATCGCCACGGCAAGGTCGGTATCGGCCACTTCCTTTACATGATGGGCGAAATAGTTGGCACGCACGCAGCGGTCGGGGCTTGAGACGGTGCCCGGGAGCATGTTTTTGCCTCCGATCTTCTGCCAATAGTTTAATATTGCCGTCATGTTTGTCCACACGGGGTCATTTGTCATGGCGCGGTAGTCGCCCATGTCATAGATGTTGATCTTGCCATGGTCGAACTCGAAGATCACGCTTTTGCCAGAGATGTCGGTAACTCCCCAGTGGAGAGCGGCGACGGTGCCTCCGTCGAAGGAAGCGCCCTGAACATCGAAGGGGTTTTCGCGCAGAAGAGCCACGACCTCATCGGTGGTGGCGCATTGGTCGAGCATCCATGCCACGAACACCGCCAGCGACATCTGAGGCCGCTTTTCGTCGGTTTCAGGAGCGTTGTAGATAGTGCCCTTGCAGAAGAGGCCGTTTATAACGAGTCCCTTCTCATTCATCCCCTCGGTGATGCCGCCATCGTAGCTTACGGCATAGACTGCCCCATAGTGGGAGGTCCATGAGAGATGGTCCGGCTTGTCGGAGCTGACTTTCTTGATGCCGCGGGGGTAGATATAGATATTGGTGGGAATCGGCGTTTTCCAGTCGAGCGACCGACCGATAACGAAGAGGGAGTCTGCTCCCTGATAGAGCACGCGGGTGCAGGCGCCGGCATGAGGCGCGGCCACAGCGGCGGCAACTGCCACGGAGGCGGCGGCAAGATATGGTTTTAGTGATTTCATAGCCTTAATGAGTTTTTTCAATTTAAACACATTCGCGGCATGAAAAGTTGGGGGAAATAATTTTGAATTTTGAATTTTGAATTTTGAATTTTGGGGTTAGGGCTTGGGGGCGTCGGGGTCGATTTTCTTCTGTCCGAACGACCAGATGGCGGAGACGGTGATGGCGAAGGGGGAGTTGGCGCCGTAGCCGGGGATGTACCAGGGCGTTGAGGTGGATTGCGAATTCACCTTCATCTTGAAGTGCCAGCGCGCCGACCAGCCGAGCGAGAAACCGCCCACGATCTTGACCTTGATACCGGCAAGCACCTCGCCGTAGAGGGCCGAAGCTTTCAGCCCTTTCATGGAGAAATCCTGCGATTCACCCCAATAGGAATCGTTGATGGTAATATTCTCCACATCATATTTGAAAGAGGAATATCCGAGGCGGAATCCTGCAAAGAGCTGGTAGGCGGGATCGCTCTTGTACATGAAGTTATAGTTCACGCCGATCTTTCCGTAGAAGGAGGGTGAGGTGCGGTAGGTGAAATTGCCGTTTTCCGGTGTAGAGTCGGCGAATCCGACGCCCATCTCTACTACGGGGAATATCCAATTGAAGAGAGAGACATCGGCCCAGACATCGAAGCCGGCATACTTCTGGCCGGTGGCAATGAAAATTGCATCGCCGAAGTTGACGCCGACGCTGAAGCCATTATACAGAGGATAGATCGGTTTTGATTTGGGTTTGGTAACGGTGTCGAGCACGGCGAGGAATCTCACCGGCTCCTCAAGCGGGTTGCCATGCTTGTCATAGTAATGGAGGGTGACCACGGGCTTGTTGTCATCGACATCCACGGGGGAGGATTTGCGCGGAGTGCGCGGCTTTGGAACCGCCTTTGCCGTGGAGTCGGGGAGAACTATTGAAGAGTCCACCGAGTCGGGGAGTGCCGGAGGTGTCGCGATGCTGTCTTGCGGATCGGCGGCAAAAGCGCTGCTTCCCGCTGTCAGGGCGAGAAAGAAGGCCGTGAGTATTTTCGCAAAACAGTTTTTCATATCGTTTCGGGAGGAGAATCGTTATCAGGGTTGCGGTTCGGGCTCGGGCTCTTCCTGCGGCTGAACGCGGAAATAGACGCGGAGGTTCTCGGTGTCCATGTTCGAGATCTCGCCTGCGGGGCAGGCCACAGAGTCGATGAGGGGGCCGGAGGTAAGAATTTTCGAGATCTTGAAGACATAGCTCACGCCGCAGGCCGAGGAGACGAAGCGCGGTTCTCGGGTATAGATGAAGGTAACGGTGTCGGTGATGCCGAGAGCGTCGAGCTCCTTATGGAGATAGCGGAACACGTAGGCAGTGGTGTCGGAGTCGATGCGGAACGGGAGATAGAGGCTGGAGAGGGGAGCTCTCCCGGAGGCGAGCACCGAATCGCCCGGGGCGCCGAGTCCGTAAACCTGCACCGAGTCGATCGTGACTTTCGTTGCCGGCTCATAGGTGTTATAGAACCCGGCGAGCGGCAGGGCGTTCTTGTTCTGCATGCACTCATCGGTGGAACAACTCCAGGCTATCGACAGCGCGATGGCCGCGCCTGCGGTCCATAATATTGATCTGAGACCTTTCAAAATTCCTCAGCTATGAGATAATTGTTGCGTTCGGCAGAATTGCGCGTTATCAGTTCGCCGATGAGGCCGGTGCAGAAGAACTGAACTCCGAGCACCATGAATGCCAGCGAGAGATAGAAATAAACCGAGTTGGTGAGGTAGAAATGATAGGTGGAGGAATTCATCGACACGATCTTCATTATGAGCACCACAACCACGGCTATGAATCCGATGAGGAACATCAGCGAACCGAGGAGACCGAAGATGTGCATCGGCTTGATGCCGAATTTTGACTGGAACCAGAGCGTGCCGAGGTCGAGATAGCCGTTTACGAAGCGGTCGAGACCGAATTTGGTGTGGCCGTATTTGCGGGCCTGATGGTGGACCACCTTCTCGCCGATCTTCTTATATCCGGCATTTTTGGCCAGATAGGGTATATAGCGGTGCATGTCGCCGTAGACCTCTATATGTTTCACCACCTCGTTGCGGTAGGCCTTCAGACCGCAGTTGAAATCATGGAGGTTCTTGATGCCGCTCACCTTGCGGGCCGTGGCGTTGAAGAGCTTTGTGGGGATAGTCTTGGAGAGGGGGTCGTAGCGTTTCTTTTTCCATCCCGACACGAGGTCGTAGCCCTCTTCGGTGATCATCCGGTAGAGCTCCGGAATTTCATCGGGGCTGTCCTGCAGGTCGGCGTCCATGGTTATCACCACATCGCCTTTTGCGCGGCGGAAGCCGGTGTCGAGGGCCGGCGATTTGCCGTAGTTGCGCGAGAAGGCTACGCCATGAATCGCGGGATTGGCCTCGGCGAGTTTGTGGATCACCTGCTGCGAGCGGTCGGTGGAGCCGTCGTTCACGAAAATGATTTCGTATGAGAAGCCGTTGGCGTTCATCACCCGCTCGATCCATTGAGCGAGTTCCGGGAGGGATTCCTCTTCGTTATATAGCGGAACTATTACTGAAATATCCATTGAATTCGTTATTTTGATTTCGGGGTCGCGGAAGGCATCGGCCTGAGGCCGGTTTTGCGAATCTCCTCAAAGCGCAAAGTTACTAAAAAAGCGCGTCATAGCCAAATCAGAACTTCATCCCGGCTTCGCGGAAGAGTTCGCGGTCGGAAGCGATGTCGTTGGAGACGGTGGTGAGCATGTCGCCCATAAGTACGCCGTTGATTCCCCCTTTGAGGAGGCGAAGCATCGAGGCGTGGCTCAGACGCATCCGTCCGCCGGCGAAGCGTATCGACTGGCGCGGCAGGATGAAACGCCATACGGCAGCCGTGCGTATTATATCCTCTTCGGAGATAGGAGGGGTGTTTTCGAGCGGCGTACCCTTCACCGGTGTGAGGATATTCATAGGCGCGGAATCCACGCCGAGGTCGGCGAGCTCGAAAGCGAAGTCTATCCTCTGCTCCATAGATTCGCCCATGCCGATGATTCCACCCGAGCAGACGTCGAGGCCCGCTTCGCGAGCGGCGCGTATCGTCTGCCTTTTTTCATCCGGGGTGTGGGTGGTGCAGAGGGTGGGGAAGTAGGTTGAAACGGTTTCCATGTTGCAATGGTATCGCTTCACGCCCGCCTGTTTCAGCCGTTCCATCTGAGGAAGGGTGAGCAGCCCCATAGAGGCGCAGAGATATAGATCGGTTTCGCGGCTCAGCCGGCGGAAGATGTCGCAGAACTTGCCGAGGTCTTCGTCGGAGACAGCGCGGCCGCTTGTCACGAGCGAGAAGCGGCGTATCCCCTCGCGCTCGTTATGTCGGGCGGCGGCCATTACCTCCTCTTCGTCGATGAAATTATATGTGCGGCATCCGGTATGATGGCGGGAAGCCTGGGCGCACCATTTGCAATCCTCGCCGCAGCGTCCGCTGCGGGCGTTGACGATGGAGCAGGAATCGATTTCGCGTCCTTTGAAGCGTTTTGAAATCTCGTCGGCGGCATCGCAAAGCGAGTCGATGTCGGGATAAGTGGCGAGGAAAATGGCTTCCTCACGGCATATCTTGCCGCCGGAGAGCACCTTATCTTTAATTTCCTGAATAGTCATTTTAAATGATTTTGAAAAAATCGATACAAATCTCACTTTTTTATCCATTCCTTCCCCTATTTTACCAATTACTTTTCCCATTGTAAATGCCGCAAGCACTGTTCCGATTCCAAGTCCTCTGATCTGTCCCAGGCATACAAACGTCAGCAATGCTGTCACGGACAGACAGATCACATCATAACTGATCTTGATCCTTGAGTACGCTGCCTTCGTGATATCTGCCAGTTCCCTCGGGAAAAGATCCGTTGGGATGATCGGCATTTTACAACGGTTGGAAAGGGCAATTCCTATACTGATCAGCAGGTATCCTGCAAAAAAGTATACAAACCGGAGCGGCAGTGTCACAGGCAGGGTATGAACCCAGGTTTCATGGATATCGATCTCGGTTCCGAATCCTGCCCCTACAATAAAGCTCAGCAGATACTGCGGCACAAATTTCTTTCTGAGGATCATCAGGCTCAAGACCAGAATTGTCTGAAAAATGTCTGTCCAGACTCCCAGTGAAACTTTGGAAAAAACTTCTGAAAATGCATACGGCACACTGGAAATTGCCGAAATCCCCGATCCTGAATACAACATCAGAACAACTCCAAGACTGTTGATCACCAGTACAATTAAAAGTGCCAGCTCTCCTCTGACTACCGGAAGTGCCTCTGTTGCAGTTGCCTTCACACGT
>OHPI01001410.1_pt1 | contig 12803 bp, 8 predicted proteins | sample 1577651 | NCBI WGS metagenome assembly OHPI01 (sample SAMEA3879578, study PRJEB24766) | human gut metagenome | biome: human-associated habitat; feature: feces | place: USA | collected 1985/1987
GTTTGAAAGGATTTTTTGCATTTCCTTCTCTGTTATGAATTAAATGTTATAACTTTGCCGCGATTTTTGAAGGCGCTTGACGTCGTTTTAATTTTTAATCATTAATTTTTAATTTAAAAAGACATGGCTGGTTATATATCAGATGACTCAAGAAAGGTGACTACTCATCGCCTGGTTGAAATGAAACAGAGAGGTGAAAAAATATCTATGCTGACTGCTTATGATTACACAATGGCACAGATTGTAGACGGTGCGGGAATGGACGTAATCCTGGTAGGCGACTCCGCTTCCAATGTAATGGCAGGTAATGTGACAACACTTCCTATCACACTCGACCAAATGATCTATCATGCCAAATCCGTGGTACGCGGCGTGAAACGTGCGATGGTAGTGGTTGATATGCCTTTCGGATCCTATCAGGGCAACGAGATGGAAGGACTTGCTTCTGCCATCCGTATCATGAAAGAAAGCCACGCTGACGCTTTGAAGCTCGAAGGTGGTGAAGAAATCATAGACACGGTGAGACGCATCGTATGTGCTGGCATTCCGGTAATGGGACATCTGGGACTCATGCCTCAATCCATCAATAAATACGGCACCTATACCGTGCGTGCCAAAGACGACGCCGAAGCCGAAAAACTGATTCGCGACGCCCATCTATTAGAAGAAGCAGGCTGTTTTGCCATTGTACTCGAAAAGATTCCCGCAACCCTTGCCGAACGCGTAGCATCCGAACTGACCATACCTATTATCGGTATCGGTGCCGGTGGCCACGTAGACGGTCAAGTATTGGTGATTCAGGACATGCTTGGCATGAACAACGGATTCCGTCCGCGTTTCTTGCGTCGTTATGCTGACTTGTACACGGTGATGACCGATGCCATCAGCCGTTACGTTTCTGACGTGAAGAATTGCTACTTCCCCAACGAGAAGGAACAATATTAAATATAGTATATGGCAGTTAAATTGTGGACAGTTCATTTTATGCGGATATGTGTAGCTAATTTGCTGTTGTTTATATCCTTGTATGTGTTATTTCCGGTGCTTTCCGTAGAGATGGCCGACCGTCTCGGAGTGCCGGCTGCACAGACAGGAGTAATCTTTCTCTTTTTCACCTTGGGGATGTTCCTCATCGGTCCTTTCCATGCCTATCTGGTAGATGCATACAAGCGTAAGTACGTCTGTATGTTTGCTGCTGTCCTGATGGTAGTGGCGACCATCGGATACGCCTTTGTCACCAACCTCACAGAACTGATTCTGTTGGGCACCGTGCAAGGGCTTGCCTTTGGCATAGGCACAACAGCCGGCATCACATTGGCCATCGACATCACCAACTCCACACTGCGCAGTGCGGGAAACGTCAGTTTCTCCTGGATGGCACGTATGGGAATGATCGCAGGCATTATCCTCGGAGTATGGCTTTATCAAAGCCAATCCTTCCAAACCCTGCTCACTGTATCTGTCATAACCGGAGCTGTCGGAATCCTCATGTTATCAGGAGTCTACGTACCTTTCCGTGCGCCGATTGTCACCAAACTCTATTCCTTCGACCGCTTCCTATTGCTTCGTGGATGGGTTCCTGCCATCAATCTGATCCTGATAACCTTCATTCCGGGACTGCTGGTTCCCATGGTACACCCTTTCCTAAACGATTTCGTACTCGGAAACACAGGAATCCCCGTACCGTTCTTTGTAGGAACAGCCCTCGGATACATCGTTTCTCTGTTCTTTGCACGTCTGTTTTTCCTGAAAGAGAAAACACTGCGGCTGGTCATTATAGGACTCGGATTGGAAATCGTAGCCATCTCCCTACTGAATACAGACATCTCCATAGGCATTTCCTCCGTACTCTTAGGACTGGGCTTAGGCTTTATCCTGCCGGAATTTCTGGTGATGTTCGTAAAGCTATCCCACCATTGCCAACGCGGAACAGCCAACACCACCCATCTGCTGGCAACCGAAATCGGCATTTCCCTGGGAATCGCTACCGCCTGCTACATGGAATTGGATACAGATAAGATGCTACATACCGGACAGATAGTAGCATCCATTGCTTTACTCTTCTTTGCATTGATTACCTATCCTTATTATATAAAGAAGAAAGTAAGATAGGAGAGTAGCCGGAATTAATTCCGGCTAACTTGTTTTACTCCCTTTATAGTACGTAATTTCTTGATAAGAGCCTCCAAACGTCCCGTATCACCCACCATGACCGTCAGTGTTCCGGAGAACAAACCGTCGTTCGAGTCAATACCGATTGAGCGCAGCGTGATACCATTCTCTTTGGATATAATAGAAGTGATGTTAGTCACGATACCAATATCATCATGCCCTACAACCCGCAGCGTGATAGGATATTGTGTACCTACCGATTTCCCCGCCCAACGAGCCTTCACAATACGATAACCGAAACGTTCGCGCATCTGATTGGCATTCGGACAGTCCGCCCGGTGTATCTTGATACCACCGCTTACCGTAACGAAACCAAACACATCATCCCCGTAAATCGGATTACAACATTTAGCCAACTTGAATTCCAACCCTTTCAGATTCTGATCGATTACCAGAACATCTTCCTTAGACGTCGTTTCCTCTTGTTGCGCAGCCTGCAAGTTATACCCTTCGGCACTGCGATACACAATTTCATCGTGCGTATCACTGTCCCGCTTCTGTTGCTCCACATACTTATCCAGAATCTCGTTAACGTCCAGTCCACCGTCGGCAATCTGCTGATAAAACTCCGTCACATTCTTGAAGCCCAAACGCTTGATGAGGCGCATCATGGTCGCTTCATCATATTCCAACTTACGATTCTTGAATTTCCGTTCCAGCGTCTCCTTGGCAAAAGCGTGCTGGCGTGCCACCATCTCTTTGAGAGCCTGCCTTATCTTGGTGCGCGCTTTGGAAGTCGTCACGATGTTCAGCCAGTCCTGCTTCGGCGTCTGGGTGTTTGAAGTCATGATCTCCACTTGGTCGCCGCTGTTCAGTTTCTGTTTGAGCTGCACATTCTTGCCGTTCACTTTCGCGCCGATACACTTGCATCCCAACTTACTATGGATATGGAAAGCAAAATCCAATACCGTAGCCCCTTTGGCGAGCTTGAACAAATCCCCCTTGGGCGTGAAGACAAACACTTCATCCTCGTAGAGATCCATCTTAAACTGATCCATCACTTTCAGTGAATCGTTGTCTGCATTCTCCAACGCCTCCCGCACAGAAGTCAACCACTCGTCCAGACCCGTTTCACCCTTGATACCTTTATATCTCCAATGAGCGGCCAATCCGCGTTCCGCGATCTCGTCCATGCGGCGGGTACGTATCTGCACTTCCACCCATTTCCCTTCCGGGCCCATCACAGTGATGTGCAACGACTCGTAACCATTACTTTTAGGGATAGAGAGCCAGTCGCGCAGACGTTTCGGGTTCGGCTGGTACATATCCGTAACAATCGAATAAACCTGCCAACATTCCTGCTTCTCCTTAGCCGGGTCCGGTTCCGAATCGAGGATGATACGGATGGCGAACAAGTCATAAATCCCCTCAAAAGGAGTCTTTTGCTTCTGAATCTTGTTCCATATCGAATGAATCGACTTCGTGCGTCCCTTGATGTCGAACTGCAGCCCAGCCTCCTCCAGCTTGCTTTTGATAGGGGTGATGAACTCGGCGATGTAGGCGTCGCGCGAACGTTTCGTCTCGTTTAGCTTCTGCTTGATAAAATCGTATTGCTTGCGGTCGGTATATTTCAGCGACAAGTCTTCCAGTTCGCTTTTGATCGTGTACAAGCCGAGGCGGTGGGCGAGCGGGGCGTATAGATAGGAAACTTCCGTCGCCAGCCGTTTCCGGTCCTCGTCATTCTTCAATTGTTTGCCGAGGCGCATTAGGCAAAGGCGGTCGGCGATCATGATCAGGATCACGCGTACGTCTTCGGCAAACGAGAACAGCAGTTTATGGAAGTTCTCGGAGTCGACAGCCGTATTGCGGGCGTAAAGATCCGAAGTCTTCAGCAGACGGCTGATGATCAGGGTGACATCCGCATCGAATGTAGTCTTCACTTCATCTAAAGTAATGATCTTTTTCATGACCGGACGGTAAAGCAGGAGTGCGATGACCGAGGTGCGTTTCAACCCGATCTCTACGGTGGCGATCAATGCCGTGTCGATATTGCGGAGCAGGCCGTTAATGCCGTTTTTGTCTCGTCCGTAACAATCCAAAGCCACAACCCGCTTCATCAACTCTTTCATTTTACTCAGATCTTCTTTTTTCAGGAAAGAGTACAGATGGCGTAATAATTGCTTGTACTTGGAGAAAAACTGTTTTTTCTCCTCTTCGGTAAAGAACGGTTGTATATCCATAGTCGTCTGTCTTTTTACAGCTTGTTTGTGGGCTGTCCGTAAAACATACCGTAAAAATAAGTTTTTCTCCGAATATCAGTGCAATTCTAATGGTATTTTTATACATTTGCGATATACATAGGTCGGAAGGGCCTTGTAGCGTGTCTGATTATTAACTAATTAAAAAGATATACTATGTTAAACGCAAAAGACTTAGAGTTACTGGCGGCTAAAGGAATCAGCGAAAAGCAGATTGAAGAGCAGTTGGCTTGTTTCGTGAAAGGGTTTCCTTTTCTGGAAATTACAGCTTCGGCGTCGGTCGAGAGAGGGATTATGGTAATCCCGCAGGAGAAGCAGGCTCCTTATATGGATGCCTGGGATGCTTACCTGGCAAAGAATAAGAAGATCGTGAAGTTCGTGCCGGCTTCGGGTGCGGCAAGCCGTATGTTCAAGAATCTGTATGAATTCCTGTCTGCCGACTATAACGAGCCTCAGAATGCGTTTGAGAAGAAGTTTTTTGATGACATCAGGAAGTTTGCCTTCTATGATGCCTTGAACCGGGCTTGCATCGAGAATGAAGCAAAAGATATTCCTGCACTAATCGCTCTCGGACAGTATAAGGCTGTTGTCTCCAACCTGCTGGAGTCGAAAGGACTGAACTACGGACAGCTTCCGAAAGGTCTGTTGCTTTTTCATTCTTATCCGCAGACAGCCCGTACGGCGATGGAAGAACATCTGGCCGAAGGTGCGATGTATGCGAAGAACAATGCCGGCGAAGTGAATATACATTTCACTGTGTCGCCCGAACATAAGGCGTTGTTCGAACAGTTGGTTGCTGCAAAGACGGGAGATTATGAAGAGAAATTCTCTGTCAAATACGATATCTCTTTCAGCGTGCAGAAACCGAGTACCGATACGATTGCTGCCGATATGGAAAACAATCCGTTCCGCGACAAGAACGGTAACCTGTTGTTCCGTCCGGGTGGCCACGGTGCTTTGATCGAAAACCTGAACGATGTAGATGCCGATGTGGTGTTTGTCAAGAACATCGACAATGTGGTTCCGGACAGTTTCAAATGCTCGACCGTTATCTTCAAGAAGGTGATCGCCGGTGTGCTGGTCTCTTTGCAAGAACGCATCTTCAAGTATTTGGAGCTGATCGACAGCGGCAAGTATTCGCACGACCAGGTGGAAGAGATGATTCATTTCTTGCAGGAGGAGTTGTGCGTGAAGAATCCGGAAACGAAGTTGTTGGAAGATGCCGAGTTGATCCTTTATATTAAGAGTAAGCTGAACCGCCCGTTGCGTGTCTGCGGTATGGTGAAGAATGTCGGTGAGCCGGGCGGTGGCCCGTTCCTGGCTGTCAACCCGGATGGAACTGTCTCTCTGCAAATTCTCGAAAGCTCGCAGATTGATTTGAAGGATCCCGAAAAGAAAGCGATGTTCGAAAAGGGCACGCACTTCAATCCGGTGGATCTGGTATGCGCGTTGAAGAACTATAAGGGCGAGAAGTTCAACTTGCCGGATTATGTAGACAAGAATACCGGCTTTATCTCTTATAAGAGCAAGGACGGCCGCGAATTGAAAGCATTGGAATTGCCAGGTTTGTGGAATGGTGCGATGAGCGACTGGAATACAATCTTCGTCGAAGTTCCTATCGAGACCTTCAATCCGGTCAAGACGGTAAATGATTTGCTGCGGCAGGAACATCAATAAACAAAAAAGCCGTCCGAAATGAATCGGACGGCTTTTTCGTATGGCAATAGAACCACAGAGATTACACTCTTCTTTCTTTGATTCTTGCTTTCTTACCGGTAAGAGCACGCAGGTAATACAATTTAGCGCGACGTACTTTACCATACTTGTTAACCGTGATGCTTTCGATAAACGGAGATTCGATCGGGAAAATACGTTCTACACCTACGTTTTCAGACATCTTACGCACTGTGAAGCGTTTTTTGTCACCATGACCTGAGATGCGGATTACGACACCTCTGTACTGCTGGATACGTTCTTTGTTACCTTCTTTGATACGGTAAGCTACTGTAATAGTGTCACCACTCTTGAATGCAGGAAATTCCTTTTTCGTAGCAAACGCTTCGTTTACAACTTTAATTAAATCCATTGTTTTATAGCTTTTTAATTGTAATTTTTAATGAAACGCAATATAACGGGCTACTTGTCCCGACAGAGATTACGCAAAGCGGATGCAAAGTAACGAAATAATTATTTGATACGCAAGTAGCAGTCTGAAATAAATTTTACTTCAGCCACTTATCGGCAAACTTAATGTAGTTCTCCCAGTCGAAATCCGTCACATCATGCACTCCGGTACGATTGTGGTAGGCGACACGGTTCATGATCGGCATGTTGACCGTCGGCATCGTGGTCGTTTCCAGTCCTTTCATTCCGTAGAGCTTATAGACTTCTCCGGCGTATGCGGTTGAAAGAAATTCACCTTTCGGATCGGACCAGCGGTCTTCTTCGGCGCTTGCCACATAAAGGGGGCGGGGAGCGATGAGAGCCAATAGCTCATGCTGGTCGATCGGCAGTTCACCTTCTTTCTTGTTATACCGGCGGAAGTTTTTGCAGAACCAGTGAGGGAAAGCGTGGTTGATCCGGTTGACAGTTTCACCCACCTGCCGTCTGGATAGGGCTGCTCCGCCACATCCGGATTCGTTGGAGATGACGATTGCAAAACGCGGATCGGTAGCGCCAGCCCAAAGGGAGGTTTTGCCCAAGCGGGAATGTCCCATCAGGATGATTTTGGAGGCATCGACCTGCCAGTCTGTTTCGAGGTAATCCATCACTCGACTGTAACCCCATGCCCAGGCGGCGATTGCTTGTCCGCCGTCTGCCGGAATGTCTCCTTCAGATGGATGACCGAAGAGGGCGAGAATACTTTCCGCATATCTGTCCTTGCTGTCGGGGAAGAAGTCGAAGTAATGGACGGTGGCCAACCCGTAACCGGCGTCGATGATCTTTTCCACCGGCCAGCGCGATGCTTGGTTGCCGCGTGGGCGGTCGGAATATTGCGACGGGATGATGTCCGGGTCCGAAGAAACTGTCTGGTTCCCCTGGAAGTTGAAATGCAGGAATACCGGCACTTTTGTTTTGACATGGTTCGGCAGATACATCAGCAGCAGGGCTTTCCGTTCTATACCGTTATGGCTGAATGTGATTTCGATCTGTTTGCGGGTGGCACTGCCGTTGACGGCACTGTGGTTGTCGTCCAACTTCTTGTAGGACACATCCACTTTGTCCGCTGGCATCTTTCCATATACCTGTTCGGCAAAGACGGACAGCAGTTCCGGCCGTCTGGTCTGTTCCCATTGCTGCACGTTTGTCACTTCCCGGCCGTCGGCTGTCTTTAACAGGGCGGGCAGGGTGTAAGGCGGTATTTTGCTTTCGTCGTAATTCGCTTCATCGGCTTCTTGAGCATGCCCTGCCAACAAGCTGCAAGCCCAAAGGCACAGGAGGAATATGGTTTGTCTCATGACAATTGATTTTTAATTATTGTTTTTTAATGATTGGCTCTCTCATATCTGTGAATAAGGCAACGGCGAGAGGAACAGGCTGGTGTTCCGAGTGGCCGTATAGGCATATTCCGGTAGGTTCTTGATCCGCTGCCAGTCCGGATGTGTCCGGAATTTGTCCCAAGCGGCATTGCGTGTCGGTTCGTCCTTGTACCAGGTGAGATACATTACCGCCGGCATGATCGGGCCGGCCAGCACTTCTCCGTAGCAAACGGAGTTGATGCCGACCTTGTCGAAAACATCTATCTCGTCTTTGTTAAACATCGCTACTTTCCGCTGGTTGGCTTCTTCGTTGGGACTGTGGTACGTCCTGAGTTCGAACAGCGTCCGGCTCTTGTCCGGCATCAGAAGGGAAGGTACTTTGTCGAAAGCTTCGCACAGGAAACTTTCGAAATTGAAGTAAGCCGGGTTGGGAGCCGTCTTGTCGAAATAAGGCTGTGCCGCTTTCCGGAATTCCGTATCGTTCCAGATTGTCCGTTTCACCCGGTGATAAGTCGTGATGTCGGGATAAATGAACAGCAGCAGACGCCGTTTTTTTCCCTCTTTCTTATAAGGGACGAAAGCGCCTGCTTTGATCTTCTTCCGATTATAGGCCGGGATCAGTATGTCGCGGAAAAAGTCGTCCAGGCCGTCCGCGTCTCCTTCCAGCGTGTAGATTCGCCATTCGTATAGCTGCTTTCCGGATGGAGCGGTTTTTTCGGAGGTTGCGGCTATCCCCTTGATGGCCGGAAGCGTAGCCAACATACCTGTCAGCTTCATAAAGTGCCTTCTTTGCATGGTTCTATAGAATTTAGATTAAAAAATAGTTAGTAAACACTTCAAAGGTAGGAAATATCAGGGTAATTTCCGTACATTTGTTTTGATTTATGATTTATGAATTGTGATTTATAAGAAAGACATTGTGATCATTATTTATAATTCATAAATCATAAATCATAAATTTCAGTTCCTTCGATGAAGAAAATATATATCTTTTTATTTAGTTGTGTTACCGTTCTTTCCGCTGTCGCACAGACGACGCCGAACCTTTACCGGGCAGTGGACAAGGAGAAAATGAATCACTGGGTGGACTCCGTCTTCGATGCGATGAGCTACGACGAACGTATCGGGCAACTCTTTATGGTCATCGCCAACCCGAAATCCGACACCCGCAATATGCAACGCCTAATGCGTTATGTCAACGAAATAAAGATCGGCGGCATCCTTTTCCATAAAGGTGATCCGGTCACGCAGGCCGAGGTGACGAACCGCCTGCAAAAAGCCTCCCGTGTCCCGATGCTCGTGTCGTTGGACGGCGAATGGGGACTTTCCATGCGCCTCTCCGGTACGACCCGTTTCCCGAAGAACATGATGTTGGGGGCGATTGAGGATAACAGCCTGATAACCGAATACGGCAAGGAAGTCGCCCGGCAGTGCAAGGAGATGGGAATCCATATCAATTTCGCACCCGATATGGATGTCAACAGCAATACCGACAACCCGGTGATCGGCCTCCGCTCCTTCGGCGAGAATCCTGAGGCGGTGGCCGACAAAGGGCTTGCGTATGCCCGTGGGCTGGAAGGGCAGGGCATCCTGTCTGTCGCCAAGCATTTCCCCGGACATGGCGATACCGCCGAAGATTCCCATTATACGCTGCCTGCCGTTCATCATGACCGGGCACGCCTGGACAGTGTGGAGTTGCTGCCTTTCAAACGTTACATCTATGACGGCTATGCCGGCGTGATGACCGGACACCTGTATGTCCCGGCGTTGGACAAGGCACGCAATAAGCCGGTCTCCATGTCCCGTGCCGTCGTCACCGACCTGCTGCAAAAAGAGCTCGGATTCCGAGGGCTGTGCTTTACCGACGCTTTGGCGATGAAAGGCGCTACTACCCGTAAATCCGATAACCCTTCCGTAATGGCGCTATTGGCGGGCAATGACATCCTTTTGGCTCCGGCTGCGCCGATTAACGACTTTGCAGCCGTGAAGGAGGCCTTGGAAGAGGGTATTTTGGACAGGGAAGAGATAGAAGCGAAGATCATCAAGATCCTGCAATATAAATACATCGCAGGGCTGAACGACTATCGCCCGGTCGAGACGAAGGGATTGTCCGAACGCCTGAACTCTCCCCATGCCGCATGGTTGGCCGCCAAGTTGAATGAAGAAGCGATCACCCTGCTGAAGAACGAGGGCGACATCATCCCGTTGAAGCAGCTCGATAAGAAAAAGATCGCCGCCCTGTCTATCGGTGACGGGGTAGGGAACGAGTTCCAAAAGATGCTGGGGCGCTACGACTCGGTCGCCTGTTTCAGCATCAGCCGGAATGCGACGGCAGCCCAAGTGCAGAGTGTATATAAGAAATTGGAGAAATACGATGTGGTCATTTGCGGCGTGCATACGGTCCGCATTCCGGAAAGCCCGGCTCTGCGCGAGCTGGCGGCAAAGAAGGAACTGGTCTATGCCTTTTTCACCTTGCCCTATTTTTGTAAAGCATATAAACCTTCCATCCTGAAAGCCAAAGCGGTCGTAATGGCCTACGAGGGCACACCGCTTGCTCAGAAATATGCCGCGCAAGCCATTTTCGGCGGTATTGCGGTTAAAGGAAAGCTGTCGGTTTCCATCCCTACCCTCTACACGGCGGGGACGGGTGTGTTTACCGAAAAGACACGTCTCGGTTATCACGAGCCGGAAGAAGTGGAGGCAAGTCCCGAACGTTTGGACGTGATCGCCTCTATCGTGGAAGACGGTCTGGAACAGAAGGCGTTTCCCGGTTGCCAGGTGCTCGTCGCCAAAGATGGCATGATTATCTATGACAAATCGTTCGGCTATTTCGACTACGATAAGAAACAGGCTGTTGATGAAAACTCCGTCTACGACTTGGCTTCTTCTTCCAAAGCGGCGGGGACCTTGCTGGCTGTAATGAAAGCATACGATGACAAGAAGTTCACGCTGAACAATAAGATATCCGATTTTATACCCGAACTAAAGGATTCGGATAAAAAGAATTTAGCTGTCAAAGACCTCCTCTACCACCAGTCCGGGCTGACGCCGACTATCAACTTCTATCTGAACGCGATCGACAAGGATAGTTATAAAGGCAGCCTGTACAGTAATGCGAAGAACCAGGCGCATCCGGTCCGTTTCGACGCCCGGACCTATGTGCGCAACGACTTCTCTTTTCTTCCCAATCTGGTATCTGCCCGGAAAAAGCCGGGCTTTACGACAGAGATCGCCCGTAACATGTATCTGCACGACTCTTTTAAAGACACCATTATCCAGGAGATCAAGGACTCGCGCCTCGGCGTGCGGGGCAAGTACAAATACAGTTGCATCAATTTCATCCTGTTGAAGATGATGGTGGAAAAGCAGATGCGGCAACCGATGGACCGCCTGCTGCATGGCATGTTCTTCAGCAAGCTCGGAGCTTGGCATACGGCCTACAATCCGTTGCATATCCTCGACACGATGCAGATCGTCCCGACCGAAAACGACCATTTTATCCGTCGGCAACTGCTTCGCGGCTATGTGCATGATGAGGCGGCCGCTTTCCAGGGGGGCGTTTCGGGCAATGCCGGGCTTTTCTCCAACGCCAACGACTTGGCGAAAGTGCTGCAACTCTATCTGAACCAGGGAAGTTACGGAGGTGAACAATACCTATCCAAAGAAACCTGCCGTCTTTTCACCCAAAGTAAAAGTCCGACCTGTCGCCGCGGCTTAGGGTTCGACAAGCCGGTAGCCGGTGGGGGTAAAGCATCTCCTTGCGGCAGCCTGGCTCCCGCCTCCGTTTATGGGCATACCGGTTTTACCGGCACTTGCTTTTGGGTGGACCCGGATAACAACCTGCTGTATATCTTCCTGTCCAACCGTGTGAACCCGACACGGGCCAACAACAAGCTAGGTTCGCTGGATATCCGCACACGTATCCAAGACGCAATCTATAAAGCAATCAAATAATTCATAAATCATAATTCCCCCAAAGATGTTATTCGGACACGGTGACGACCACTATAATTCACAGAAAGAGGTAAAGATAAATTTCAGTTCAAATGTATGGCATGGAGCCGATCTCCGCACACTCAGGGAACACCTGAACGAGCAGTTTTATGAACTCACGCGTTATCCGGAACCGGATGCTTCTTCCCTGAAAAGATTGCTTGCCCGCTGCTATGAGGTGGAAGAGGAGAATATAGTGGTTACGAACGGTTCCATCACGGCATTCTATCTGCTGGCGCAAACCTGGAAAGGGGCGAAATCCGCTATTGCCGTTCCCTCTTTTGTGGAGTATGAAGACGCTTGCCGCCTGCACGGGCATGAAGTCAGTTTCTTTCCGACCTCGTGCGACCTGTCCGGCCTCTCGCTGGAAGGACAGGATTTCTGCTGGATCTGTAACCCGAATAATCCGGACGGCAGACTGATCCGCCGGGCCGAACTGTTGGCATTGATCGAGGCGAACCGGCAGACGGTCTTTATCATCGACCAGGCATACGTCGCTTTCACGACGGAAAGGTTGTTGGAACCTTCGGATGTCTGCAACCATCCGAACCTGATCCTGATACAATCTATTTCGAAAGCGCATAATATACCGGGACTCCGTATCGGCTACCTGATCGCTTCTCCGGATAAGGTCGAGCAGATAAACCGGTACATCATTCCCTGGTCTGTCAATGCAATTGCTGTGGAAGCCGGCAAGTACATCTTGACGCATCCGGAGCAATATATCCTGCCCATCCGTGAATGGCAACGCGAGACAGCCAGCCTGATCGACCGGCTGAATGAACTGGGCGACTTGGAAGCATTACCGACATCCGTAACTTTCTTCTTGGTCCGCCTGAAAAAAGGGACGGCTGCTGATTTGAAACAATATTTGTGGGATCGTCATGGCTTGCTGATTCGCGATGCCTCTAATTTCCGCAGCCTGGACGAACGTTATATCCGCATATCGGCACAGATAGCA
>OHPI01001416.1_pt1 | contig 12769 bp, 10 predicted proteins | sample 1577651 | NCBI WGS metagenome assembly OHPI01 (sample SAMEA3879578, study PRJEB24766) | human gut metagenome | biome: human-associated habitat; feature: feces | place: USA | collected 1985/1987
CGACCAATCGCCCTCAACCTTGCTGTCCTGCGCTTTAAAATGCTGCTTGCCGGGCACAAGATAATGACGATGTGCACCATCTACATTTTCTACTTTAACACCATACTTCGCCAAGCAGTTCAGTGTCATATCTACATAAGAAGCAGATTCCAGCGGTGAAGTAATGATAATTTCGGAATCGCCCTTTAATAACGGTAAAGCAAAAAGCAGACCACTGACAAACTGGCTGCTGACATCTCCCGGCAGCTCAAATTTACCCGGCATCAGGTGACCGTTAACCGTCAACGGCAGATTGCCGTTATCATTAAAATATTGCACAAACTGCTTATCCAAAATATCATAATACGCCTGCAAAGGACGTGATACCAGCTTTCCGTGACCGATAAAGGTCAGCGGACAGCCAAGATTTGCTCCCAAGGGAATAAAAAAGCGCAAGGTAGAACCGGATTCACCGCAGTCAACATTATCTGCCGCCGCAATCGGATGACCTGTGCCCGTAATCTGCAAAGCCTTACGTCCCTCTATCATACTGGGGATTTCGTCAACGCTCACGTTCATAGCACGCAGAACGCGCATCGTTGCTTCAATATCCTTAGACATGCTGATATTATCGACAATGCTGGTGCCGCCTGCAAGACCTGCACAAATGATTTCTCTGTGTCCCATGCTCTTAGATGACGGCACCTGCACCGTTCCTGCCAATTTTGCAGGATAAATTTTAACCTTTTCCATTTAGCCTCACCCCAAATACTTTGGCACTTCCTGCCAATCAACTTTCTGCAGTACGCCCTCGCCTATCTGCTGCAAAATAATGAGGGTAATGCTGTTGCCGTTCTTTTTCTTATCTCTTGCCATTGTATCAAGCAGCTGCGCTTTTTCTACGCCCGCAGTCAACGGCAAATTGTACTTTTCAAGTACGCTCTTAATACGCTCGGCGCTGCCTTTGGCTGTCATTCCCAGCTCTTCGGTGCGCTTAGTCAGCTGATACATACCGATTGCCACGCCCTCGCCGTGCGTAAAGCAGCTGTAGCCGAAGTGCTGCTCTACAGCATGTCCCAAGGTATGACCGAAATTCAGCAGCATACGCAGGCCAGTATCAAATTCATCCTGCTCTACAATGCGCGCTTTTATTGCACAGCAGGTGGCAACAACACTGTCAATATCTGCCAACAGCGCAGCATCATCAGCATAGCCGGCTATTTTTTCAAAAAGCGCCGCATCCTTAATGCAGCCGTATTTAATCGCTTCTGCCAAGCCATCGTGCAAAAAGCGGGTAGAAAGCGTTGCCAGTAAATCTGTGTCGATAAATACAGCCTTCGGCTGATAAAAAGCACCGGCAAGATTTTTTCCGGCCTTTAAATCTACAGCTACCTTGCCACCCACGCTGCTGTCAATCTGCGCCAGCAGTGAGGTTGGTATCTGCACAAAGGCAATGCCACGCATAAAGCTGGCAGCGGCAAAGCCGCCCAAATCACCGACAACACCGCCGCCAAGCGTCAGCACAACATCGGTGCGCGTTAGTCCTGCCGCAGCAAGCTGCTCCAGTACATCACTGAGCACCTGCATATTCTTGCTCTGCTCACCTGCTTCAATTACCACCTTATGCACAACAAGGCCAGCCTCTTCGAGGCTAGCCTGTAATTTTGCTGCGTATAAGGGTGCAACATTTGTATCGCTGATAATTGCAGCCTTGCGCGCCTTCGGCAGCAACGCTGCAACCTTAGAGCCGACCTGCGGCAGCAGGCCGGCGGCTATTTCAATATCATAGGCATGAGCGCCTAATGCAACATGAATTTTCTTCATTAAAAAAGCTCCCTTCTCCGTGCTCCCGCCTTGCGCATCAGCTCCTTCAGCTTTTCGCCGTCATCACTGCGCAGAGCGTCACGCCACAGCACCAGCTGCTCCATATATTTGTCTATTTCATCCGCAACCTTTTCCCTGTTGGCCAGGAATAAATTGCACCATAATTCAGGATTGATATCTGCTACACGAGTGCCATCTCGGAAGCTGCCGGCAACGAAGTACTTGGTCTTATCATCAAAGGAAGCGCTGTCCATAAGCGCTACCGCAGTAACATGCGGCAAATTGCTGGTATAGGCAATAGTTGCATCATGCTGCGCCGGTGTTACCTGCACCATATGCTTGCAGCCAAGGGCCAGAGCAAATTGCTCCAGCCAGCTGATTGCAGCCTGCGTGTTATGCTTTTCCGGCACGATGATGTAGTTCGCATTCTGAAAAATATGCGCATCGCTCATGCCCAAGCCGCTGCCCTGACGTCCGGCCATCGGATGTCCGGAAATAAATTCCATGCCATCCTTTAAAAGTGCCTGCCCTCTGCTGATCATATCGTTTTTAATGCCTGCAACATCAGTCAGCAAAACCTTTTCATTGAAGCAATCAACATTTGCAGCTATAAAATTTACGATAGCATCAGGATAAATAGCGCAGATAATTACGTTGGCCTCCTTAAGTCGGTTATCAGGCTCAGTCATGCCAATATCAACCAACCCCTGCTGCTTCGCTTCCTGCAATGTTGCTGCATCACGCTCTATACCGATAATCTGCTTAACGCCCAGTTTACGCAATGCTTTGGCATAGGAGCCGCCAATCAGCCCCAGGCCAACTATAGCAAAGCTAAGCTCCTGCCACCTTGTACTTCTATTTTCGCCACCAAAATCAGCTTCCAAAAAAATCACTCCTAATCTGCCATACTACTATTATAACTCTCTGCCTACAATGTTCGCAATGCCTCTGAGGTCGCCCATCAGCTTAGCAAAACGGTCCGGCTTTAAGGATTGTGCGCCATCGCACCATGCTGCTTCAGGATTGTTATGTACTTCAATAATCAAACCGTCCGCACCGACTGCAACCGCAGCCTTAGCCAAAGGCTCTACCATCCACCACATACCTGCTGCATGGCTCGGGTCAACTACTACCGGCAGATGGCTGAGTCTTTTTACTGCAGGAATTGCGCTTACGTCAAGCGTATTGCGGGTGTAGGTTTCAAAGGTGCGGATACCGCGTTCGCAAAGGATAACATTCTCGTTGCCTTCACTCATAATGTATTCCGCCGCCATCAGCCATTCCTCAATAGTTGCTGCCAGACCGCGCTTCAAAAGAATAGGCTTATTGGTTTTGCCCAATTCCTTGAGCAGGTCAAAATTCTGCATATTGCGGGCACCGACCTGAATCAGGTCAACATCCTCAACAAAGCGTTCCACCATGTAAGGTGACATGATTTCCGTAACAATCGGCAGACCGGTGGCAGCCCTGGCATTTTTCAGGAAATCCAGACCTTTTTCCTTTAAGCCCTGGAAGGAGTACGGAGAAGTGCGGGGTTTGAAGGCACCGCCACGCATCAGCGTAGCGCCTGCAGCCTTAACATCCTTGGCAATTTCCGTAACCTGCTCCTGAGTTTCTACAGAACAGGGACCTGCAATAACCTGCAGCTTTTTGCCGCCAAACTTTCTGCCTGCAACATCTATAATGCTGTCCTCGGGGTGGAACATGCGGTTCGCACGTTTGAAAGGCTCCTGCACACGCATTACCTTTTCTACACCCTCGACAACACGCAAAAGGTTGATATCTAAAGCGCTGGTATCACCAACAACACCAAACAGTGAAGCATTTACGCCATCACTGGCATGAATCTGAAAGCCCTTGCTTTCTAATTGGTTTTTCAGCTTAGTTTTTTCCTCAACAGTTGCATTTTGTTTGAATACGATAATCATGATAAAATCTCTCCTTTAATCTAATCTACAATACTACAATACTACTCCCAGATCAGGAGTTATTACAAACCCTTACGCTTTTTGATATTGCTAAGGGATAATGCCTTGACTTACATATCTCTGCCGACAATTCTGGCAATACCTTTCAGCTCACCCATCAGTCTGGCAAAGCGTTCAGGTCTTAAGGACTGTGCGCCGTCACAAAGCGCTGCTTCCGGATTGTTGTGGACCTCAATCAGCAGTCCGTCGGCACCGACTGCTACAGCAGCCTTCGCCAGCGGCTCTACCATCCACCACAGGCCTGCTGCATGGCTCGGGTCAACTACTACCGGCAGATGGCTGAGCTTTTTCACAGCGGGAATTGCGCTTACATCCAAGGTGTTGCGCGTATATGTTTCAAAGGTGCGGATACCGCGTTCGCAAAGGATAACGTTCTCGTTGCCCTCGCTCATGATATATTCCGCCGCCATCAGCCATTCCTCAATCGTTGCTGCCAGACCGCGCTTTAATAAAATCGGCTTATTGGTTTTGCCAAGTTCCTTCAGCAGTTCAAAGTTCTGCATATTGCGGGCGCCAACCTGAATCAAATCTACATCCTCTACAAAGCGCTCTATCATATACGGTGACATGATTTCTGTTACAATCGGCAGACCTGTTTCCTTTTTGGCACCCTTTAAATAATCCAGGCCAACCTCCTTCAAGCCTTGGAAGGAATACGGCGATGTGCGAGGCTTGAAGGCGCCACCGCGAAGCATTGAGGCTCCGCCAAGCTTGATGGACTTGGCAATATCCGTAACCTGCTCCTGTGTTTCTACAGAGCACGGACCTGCGATAACCTGAATCTTGCGGCCACCGATTTCAACACCGCCGACATTAATCACGGAATCCTGTGGATGGAACATGCGGTTGGCCCGCTTGAACGGCTCCTGCACACGCATTACCTTATCTACCGCATCATCAATACGCAGCATATTGATATCAAGCGTGCTAGTGTCGCCGATGATACCAAAGATGGTCATGTTGACACCGTTGATTTCATTAATTTGGAAGCCCTTGCTTTCCAAATTGCTGCGCATCTTCGCTTTATTTTTCTCCGGTGCTCCCGGCTTGAATACTATTACCATAAACTTTCTCCCCTTCGTTCTGACACCCTTGTCATTTAATTTACCCTATTGCTATAAGCTACCATGCTACAAAAAAAGCAGGCTCCCGTAAAAGAGCCTGCTGTAAAAGCTAAATCTTAATTGCAAGCACTGCGCTCGCAAATACTATTTATAGTCTCCAATACGATGATTACTGCTATATGATTTTTCCCATGCAAAATAACCGGTGCTAAAATAATAGTTAAATACCGGTGCGTAATAAAAACCATATTCAATTGCAGTGTTCATCATTTTAGATTCCATCATTTTCACCTGCAACAACTTCAGCATTTCCTTATGCTTCAAAATTTATCGCCGCAATCAGCGATTGAGGTTATTTTACTCCTCCTACTCCGCAAACGTCAAGGAAAAAGCTAAATTTTATTTATTTTTTATCTTATCGCACTATTATTGTAAACTAGGTTACAGTAATAACACTATCTTCAAAGCAATAAGACAAAATATTACTGCTGATTTATAAGACAGCATTATTTTTAAGCTTACTTATAAATTTTGCCACCCGCTCCACAGCAGCATCAACGCGCCTATAAGCACCACCGCCAACGCCAGCTTACGGAACAGATGCTGATTCAGGCGATAGAAAAATTTTTCTCCCAACCATATAGCCAATAGCATCATCGGTATAGTATAAAGCAGCAAACTCAAATCAACGGTGCCGCTAACATTGCCGTAAAAATAATTTACCAGCACCGTCAAAAAGCCGCTTAAGCCAAAGAACCAGATCATGTTAGCCCGCATAACATCCTTCGGCAGCTTTTCGTTAAGAAAATATAAAACCAGCGGCGGTCCGCTGACGCTGGTAGATGCGCCGAAAAAACCGCTCAAAATACCTGCTCCCAAGCGTCCACAGGTTTTATTTTTTATCGGTAACGTACATTGCAGGCTCAACAAAATCGTGGCAGCCACAAGCACCGCTCCCAAAAACACCTCCAGCTGTGCCGCAGGCAGCACCTTCAGTACCCAGCTTCCGGGAAGCATGCCCATGATACTTCCCAATGTCGTCAAAATAACGGTTTCTTTATCAAAGCCGTCGCGCACTCTGTACATAGTAATCGCCCGCAGGACCAAATTCAACAGCAGCACAAAAATAACCGCCGCTTTTACCGACATCACCAGCGTAAGTACCGGCATAGCCACCAAAGCGAAGCCAAAGCCGGAAACAGTAGAAAAAAACGACGCTGCAAAAATAATCCCGATTGTCAAAATAATCGCAGTACAATCCATTAGCTTCTCCCTTACAGATTAGATATTATAAATTTAATTGTAGCAAGCACAGGAAATGCCGTCAAATTAAATATCATATTAAGCAAAAAATCCGTGCAAACCAAAGTCAAGCTTCTGTTTACACGGATTTTCTATTTCAGCTTTCTTCTAAAACGCAGGGATTAGCCAACGCGCCCACGGCATCTGCACGACAGCGGTTGCAATGCTGCATCTGCGGCATCCACTGCTTACAAACATTACGCAGTTGAGAAATTTCTTCGGCCGCAGGCTCCGCAAGATGTGCAAAGCCCGTTCCCTCCACCGGCAGCATCGGTAAAATATTCTGCAGCTTCGCTCCCAGCAAAGCCATACGTCTGGCAATCGCCGGGATTTCCTGGATATTCACGCCGGGGATTGCTACCGTATTTATCTTCACCTTCACGCCATATTCGCCAAGCAGCTGCAAGCCTTCTATCTGCTTTTCTAAAAGCAGTGCAGCAGCCTCTTCACCAACATATTTTTTGCCTTCATCATTAATAAAGCTGTAAATATGCGCGCCGGTGTTGCTGGTAATTGCATTCACCGTTACCGTAACATAATCAACACCTAAGGCTGCAATCTCCTTGGCATACTTGGGCAAATACAGGCCGTTAGTTGATAAGCAGAAGAAAACATCCTTATCAACCTCTCGAATCATGCTCAGCGTTCTGCTGACCGCCGGCCAGTTGGCCAATGCATCACCGGGCCCGGCAATACCTGCTACCGTCAGTTTAGGCACCTTAGCCTTCATCTGCAGATACCAATCGACTGCATCCTCCGGCACCATGACACGAGCCACAACACCGGGACGGCTTTCATTTACACAACTGTATTTGCGCAGACAATAATTACACCGCATATTGCATTTAGGTGCCACAGGTAAATGAATGCGGGCGTAATCGCTGCATTTAGCTGTAAAACAGGGATGTGTTTCAAGCTCACTCATGATTTACCTCACAAATACTTTCACGCAAGCCGGCATATCGGCCATCTGTTTTATATTGCTGCTGCAAGGCACCGTTAACAATCTGCTCAATGAGCAAGGCAGCGCCACGTGCTCCTACAAGCGTATTATCGGTAAAGCACAACCGGTCAAAGGCAGGATAAGCACAGCGCACTAACGGCACCTGATATTTTTCAGCCAAATTCTTTAAGAATGAAGAACCGCAAAACAATACAGGCTTGTGCTTTGCTGCAGCCTCTGCCATTTTATCCAAGCTAAATTCCGCAGTGTCCTCTGCAATAACAACGCGCATGCCCAGTTCTTCGGCAAAAAAGCTCTGTAAGCCCGCTAAATGTGCCTTGTCCGTAGCCAAAGCCACCGGCAGCTGGTATAAATTCACCAGATAATCGGCACAGCGATAAACGAGCTTTTCAGCCGCTGCTTCCAGTTCGTCAAGCTCATCGGAAAAATCAATTTTCAAAGCTTCGCCTAACTGACGCAAAAACTTCTGCATGCCTGCCACACCATAGGGATAAGCGCATTTGATATACGGCACGCCAAATTTTTCCTGCATCTTTTGTGCCAACGGCTCACCGTAGCCAAAGCAGATATTCAGCTCTGCCTGCGGCATTGCTGCAATATCCTGCAGGCTACAATCCTGCAGTGCGCAGTTAATTTTAACCTTGGAACCTAAAAATTTTTTCAGCTCTTCCAAATCATTATCCGCATAAGGATCATCGTTCATTATGCCAAGAATATTTATCGTAGCAGCTTGTTTTTTCTCCGCAGCTCGGAGCAAGGGCAGCAACGCTAAATAAGCTGTTTCCACACCGCTGTCAATATTTCCTGCATATCCCGGCGCTTTTACATGCAATATTTTTTGCGAGCCTTCGGTAGTAGTCAAAATACCGTCTACATCATCGCCAATCATATTCGGCACGCAGCCGCTGACTACAAATACCGCACCGCAATGTGCAAAAATACGCTCTGCCTCCTGCAAAGCCTTACGCAAGACCTTCTCGCCACCATTGACAACATCTTCATCATAGATAACATCAGAGGCCTGACGTACATCATAAGGCTTGCCGACATATCTGAATGCCAAGCTGCCCCACTGACAGCCGACAACAGAATGCTGCAGGATTAAGGCATCCTTAATACCGCCAAGAGCACGCACAGCACCAAACAACGCACAGCTACTTAATGGTTTCATTATTTTCTTTGCCTCCATACTCTGCTATACAGTTCGCGTGATGCTTTACTGTCTTTATCAGCCTCGCGCATCGGATAAAATACCGGGTCATAGGCCAGTTTGCTCAGCAAAAGACTGCTGCCTGTACGCTGCGGTTGCTGCAGCATCTGCCAAACCTCTTCCATAATATCCACAAAGCCCTGATAAGACCACACCGAGCGGTCAAACAAATTATAGAGCACCGGAACATTTAAAGAAGCATAGCGCGGATGACCGTTACAGATAACAAAATCACAGCTCTGCGCAGCTTCACGCAAAGCCTCTTCCGAAGGCTCCAGTAAAATTTCCGCATCACAGCCATACTCAGCCTTAGCAAGCTCAATTCTGTCCTTAAATCTCTGCATCATTGCATCATCCAAACCGGTTTCCGCCTGGTAGGAAGGATTCATGATAATGCATATTTTCGTAATCGGCAGACCATAATCCTGCTGATAAACACGCAAAGCATCCGGCAAATATGCAATACCATGCGCAATTAAGCAAAACTTATACTTGGCAAATTCCGCGCGCAGCTCCTGATACCGGGCGGCAACCCGTTCATATTCTTCCTGCAGCACGCGTTCAACAGCATTCTCGCAACCAAGCATTTCACCTATTTGCCTGTATAAATCACTGATTCCTTCGATGCCATGCCACTCCTGCATATCGGCAACATGCAGAAACGGTGTGCCAAAGCGTTGCTCCATCGCCAACGCCCACTTCTTGCGACGTACTATATTCAGCGCTGCTTGCGGAGCCTTTTTGATTGTCTGCAAATCAGCGGCAGGTAGATAGGCATTGACGGTAATTCCCATTTTCTGCAGCATCTCGCTCATGCCCTGCAGCTTATCCTCACCATTATAGCCCCAGACAAAGGCTTCAATATTTACGCTCTGCGGCTGTACGCTTTGAGGCTCCATCACCTGCTCAACCAGCGCATCCATCACCTCTACATAACCGCAGCCGGGATAGACCGCACTGGAAGAAAATTTTTGCTTCTGCTTTTGGCAAGCCTTTTCACGCAAAACCTTGCGGCCGTTGCTCTTGTCCATATGCGAAAAAACCTGCGACATAATCGGCACAAGCTTTGCTTTGAACTGCGGCTGCAGGCTGCAGGCCAAGCCAGCCAAATCATCATTAATAATATCCGACACCACGGAAGGCAGCAGAAAAATAATCTCCGGCTGCTGCTCACGTTCCACCTTTTGCAGTAAAGCCGTCAGCTTTTTTTCACCGCCGAAAATTACATCATTGTTGCGCAAATCGGCACATTCCAGATCATAAACCGGGCTTTGGCCGCTGCGCACATGACAGCGGTAATGAAAGCCGCAGCCACGCGGACTGTATAAGACCACGGCGGCATTTTTGATTTCGCTGATGCAGGCAAGATTTCCCGACACCTTGCCATTGACAGCATAGCGATGCAGATAACTGGAAGGGTTCATGCCCAAAAGCATGTTATCCTGATAATATTGGTTCATAGAGTTTTCCTCTCTTCATAATATATCATTACAAATTTTACTCATCATCTGTTACAAGTTCAATTTTATTGATGGCACCGTAATTTTTTATACGGCTGCTGGTCGCAGCTATCGCCATATCGTTGAACAAAGGAACTACCGGTTGCTCTTCAACAGCAATTTCTTGTATTCTATTGAATATCTCGCGTCGTTTCTGCTCATCCGTAGTATGCTTAACCTCGTTCATCAATTCAACAATTTCATTATTTTCATACGCAACGCTATTGTTCTTGTTTAACGCTCCGTCAGGCATTACAAAGGGATACAAGGCAGTATACGGATCTCCGTTAGCCAAACCCTTTTGCAAACGAACTATATTACACTCTCCTTTCCGTATCATTTTTAATAAGGTTGCATATTCCAATACTCTTATTTTAACATCTAAGCCAATATCTTTCAGCCAATAAGCAATAATTTCTGCTTCGCCTTTTTGCAAAGGCTCCGCTCCGTTAATTCCGTAAACAATCTCTACACGCTTATCTCCAAGCACCTCATGTGCAAGACGTTTCGCTTCTTGCAAGTCATGCCTTACTGGAAACTCTTTATATCCCGGACTGCAATAATTCAGAATGTTGACAGTCGGTATGGCATAGCCCATATACAAAGCATTAACTAAATCCTGCCTATCAATTGCCAGACTTACAGCCTGCCTCATCCTGACATCATTAAAAGGAAATTTAGTACCGTTTAATGCCAGATAGCGTACCATCGTCGATTTATTTTTATAAACAACAAAATTGCTATCCTTTTTCAGTTCGTCCGCTAAAAAAGGCGGTATTGCATTCAAATCGGTTACGCCGTCAATTTCGCCGGATTTTAATGCAGCATAACGTGTATCCGTATTAGGTATTTTGCGCACAATAAATGTTTTTATTTTGCCCTTTTCACCCCAATAATTATCATAACGCTCTATCTTAACATGACTGTTCAGTTTATTTTCTATTATTCTATACGGTCCGGTGCCTATTGCGAAGGTTTTAAAATTACCATCTTCAGCGAAGCATTCCGGAGCATAAATCGGACTGCCGAAATCCGTCATCTTATACAGTTCGTTAATATTTGCTTCTTTAAAGGTCAGTTTAACAGTATACTCATCTAATTTTTCATATTTCAACAGCGAAGGATAAAATGCATCTATATTCAAGCCATAAAAGGTTGAACGCTTAACACCCTTTTTCATCCGGTCAAAATTAGCAATCACCGAATCCGCATTAAATTTTGTTCCGTTATGAAACAGGACATTTTTACGCAGATGAAAAATCCAAATTTTACCATTGTCCTGCATCTCCCAGCTTTGCGCCAGACAAGGTGCAGGCTTATTATCCTTGTCCTTAGTAATCAAAGGCTCCCAAACACCTAATGAGCTGCTGCAATAATAGGCATCCTTATTACCAGGAGCAAGCTGACGATAGCCTGCAAGAATCACTGTATCATTATCTTTATTTATCGCAGATTCCTTAATATCTTCCTGCTTGCCGCAACCGCTCGCAAGAACGAGTAATATAAGAGCAATAATACAATATATTTTTTTCATAACACTACCAAAACTATGTAATTTTAAAGAAAAGAGGGCAGTAACACCGCCCTCTTAAACATCATAAATTAAAGGTCAAATTGAGCAGACAGCATGAAAGTTCTGGGGCTGGACAAATGCAAGCCGGAACCATAAGCAATCCAATAATCTTTACCGGTCAGATTATAGCACATTGCACTCAATTTTACAGGCATTTTGTTAATCTGTGTTTTGTAATTAATGCCTGCATCAAAAGTAGTATAAGAAGGAACTTCCCATTCAATCGCATTGCTTGCGGGGAAAATAGGAGTAGGACCAACATATACGGCTCTTGCCAAAATTGACAAATCATTATTCGGTTTATATTGTAAGCCGGCAACAGCGTTGAATCTCGGAATACCGCTTACTCTGTAACCATCATAGGTGCCTTTATTGGTTCTTACTCTCTCTGTATCAAGATACATTAAACCACCAAAAGCATTCCATTTATCTGCAATAGCTCCGTTGAAAGACAGCTCAATACCCTTGTACTCGTTTTCGCCGTCGTTGGTAACCCAATACCAATCAGGCTTTTTATCGTCGTATATGTTTAAGGTAGAGGACTCTCTGTTTTTAAACAGAGCCAGTGTAGCCAAGAAATTCTTGTTGCTGTATTTAACGCCGATTTCGTCCATTTTTGTTTTAGACGGGTCTAAGATTTCATCTGCGTTCATCAAAAAATTCGGAATGGCTGGCATAAATGGATACTTCATCGGTGGGCTGGTAAACAAAGCCGTAAGCAGGACAAACAGCGCTGGACTTAACACTTGCTACCTTGCCAGATTTAGTCGGATCCGGATAGGTTACAGCATTGGATTCATGCTTATGAACGCCTAACATCATCTGAGCCTTGCCTAATTTCATAGTATCTAACAGAGACACACCCCAGAAGGTTCTTGTACTGTTATGGAAATTACTAAAGGTAGGAATATTTACGCTCTCATTAGGATTAACGCCACCTGCCAAGGTACCGCCTAAGCCTTTGAAGTTAGTCAGGCCATAACCGCCGACAACACCGGTCCAAGACTTAGACCAGGATTTGTCAACTGCCAAAACCACATCATGTTCAACCTCACCGGTTTTAAAAGTGTTCTCGATACCGGTCTGTACATAATATTTATGTCCAGGAGTTCTTCTGGTAAAATATTTGCCTGCATAATTGCCTGCATCATCAAGAATATATAAGCGGCTGCCTTGACCGGTAATATTTTTACGTAAATTGCTTCTTGTCCAACCGCCGTTAAAGAAGGCCTTGGTGCCGTGACCGATTACCTGCTCATGGTTCAGTACCATCAATGCGCCTTCAGAGGCTTTGGTCATGCCGGGGAAGCTGTAATTGTTTTTGGAATTCGGAGCAGAGGGAACATGAGTCAAAAGACCTTTTTTT